>Ga0209593_10000065_pt1 | contig 53874 bp, 44 predicted proteins | sample PPLLaktember2015_3_FD_187260 | JGI IMG/M metagenome (GOLD analysis project Ga0209593, IMG submission 187260) | Freshwater sediment microbial communities from Prairie Pothole Lake near Jamestown, North Dakota, USA - PPLs Lake P7 Core (6) Depth... | ecosystem: Environmental > Aquatic > Freshwater...
ACCGAGGTGAGCGATGGCGGAGCTGAAGGTTTCTACCGGTTTAATGGGTTCGATGATGCCGGATGGGCCTGCTTTACCGGCGCAAAACAAATTAAAGATATCGGCCCCGCTTCTTAATCGGTTGTCCAGCCAGAGGGTATTCTTATCCAGGTCGCGGTACGCGCCGGATTCGACTCCCATCTTTCGGACGGTTTTCTCATATTCATCGAAAAGAAGTTGATTTTGACCGATAATCATGCAATCGATATTTTTTTTCATTTGATTCCTCTATTCATCTAAAAATCGAAATCCACCACCATTTGGGCGGGGTTTTGCCGGGCCTGGCGAAGGGGAGAATCGTTCTTGTTTTCGTTCTCTGTTTCATTTTCATCTTTATATTTATATTTTTCCAACAATCGTTCTTTTTCTTCCGGGTCCAGGATGTCGATTTCCGCCAGGGTTTGGGCGGGGTTTTCCAACACGCTGTCGATGGAGCGTAAATAGTAACGGATAAAGGCATCGATGGTTTGAGGTTTAAATAGATGGATGTTGTATTCGAAAGTAAAAATAAAGGGGTTCCCGGCTTGCACGATCAAAATCAAATCGAAATGGGCATCCGTATGTTCGAGGGTGATGGGTTTGATTTCAAGCCCGGGGATTTCTTCGTTTTTATCGATATCGTAATAGGAGTACATAACATCGAAGATGGGGTTCCTGCCGGGATCACGTTTTTCCAGGAGACGATCCACCAGGTCGTCGAACTGCCAATCCTGGTTGTCGAAAGCAGCGAGGACCCGGTCTTTGGTCTCGGCGAGGAATTGGAGAAAAGAAGTGCCGGGTTTGGGGAACGTACGGATCGCCATTGTATTGACGAACATACCGAATATGTTGTCGAGGTCCGCGTGGCGGCGTCCGGCAGTATCGGTTCCGACAACGATATCTTCCTGCCCGCTGAGTTTAAACATCAACACATTAAACAGCGTGAAAAATAATATGTAGGGTGTAACCTTCTCTGTGCCGGCCAAAAAAAGAAGTTGTTCCATGGTCCCCGGGGGGATATAGAACCCGGTTTGCCTGCCTTCGAAGTTCATTTTCCTGGGCCTGGGGAAATCCAGGGGAACATCCAGGGTGGGTATCCCGTCTTTGAACTGCTCCATCCAATAGGATTCCTGGGCTTTCAATACGCCGGAACGAATGACGCGGTTTTGCCATTCGGAAAAATCTTTATATTGCAGTTTTAAGGGCTTCAATTCTTTCCCGTTGTAAAGGATTTTAAATTCTTCCACCAGGATATCGGTGGAATTCCCATCGGCGATGATGTGATGGAGACAGGACAACATCAAGTGCCGGTTTTCTCCGGTTTTAACGATCCCGATGCGGAAAAGAGGCGCTTGACCGAGATCGAAAGCCAGGTAAAATTCTTCGAAAATATGCAGGGGTTTGGGATCGGGACATTCCCAATAAGAAATAGAAAAATCCACGTGGGGATGAATGCGCTGAACGGGGTTTCCATCCACGATTTCGAAAGAGGTTCTTAAACCTTCATGCCGTTGGATCAACTGCTTAAACGTGGTTTCGATTTTTTTCAAATCCAGGGGGCCTACCAGTTCGCGGGCCCGGTTTAAATTGTAAGCGGGGCTCTCTTCGTCGATATGCTGGACGAAAAACAACCGCTTCTGGGCCGGGGATAAATCGTAATAGGGCTTTTCAAGGGCTTTATCGATGGTTTGAAAGATTTCTTTTTTTAAGCCGGTAATAAATTGGGCTAAACCCCGTATATTGGACAATTTAAATATTTTCACCAGGGGTACTTTGACATTGAACTCTTTGTAAATGAGATTGGTGAGGATAACGGAGTGAAGAGAATTTGCGCCGAGGGTGAAAATATCGGCGTCGATACCGATTTTTTCTTTGGGGGCATCGAGGACATCGGACCACAGCTCCACGAGTTTTGTTTCTATGGCATCGGTGGGGGGAGTGAACCCGGCGTTGGATTCAAGGTCGATATCTATGGCTTCCAATGCTTTTCGGTCGATCTTGCCGTTGGGGGTCAGGGGAATCCGCTCCATCCTGATAAAATAAGCAGGTATCATGTAATCGGGCAGCCGCTGGGAAAGAAACTCCCTTAACTGCGTTATGCTTAACGAACTGACGGGAACCGGGACATAATAAGCACACAAGGTTTTCCCCTTGTTCCTATCCTCACGTGGAAGCACCACCGCATCGCTGATCGCACCGCTCTGCATGAGCTGGTTTTCGATCTCTCCCAATTCCACGCGGTAACCCCGGATACTCACTTGATGATCCACCCTGCCCAAAAACTCGATGTTCCCATCCGCTCTCCACCGTCCCAGGTCGCCGGTATGATAAAGAGTGCCTCCGGCGGCCAGGGGGCTCTTTTCGTGAAAATCGCCCCCTGGACCCCCACAAAAGCTTTTATTTATATTATTTTGTAAAGACGCTGTGCGCAGCGGCTGACCATTCAGGAAGCCGCCGGATGGCGCTTGTCGCCATAATAAATCCCCACGTCGTGGGGTTTCTTGACTGTCCCCTTTTTGGAGACTGCCCCCTTTTTGAATCGATGAATTAAAATCAAACAAAAATTTTTGGCCCCACCTTTTTTCAAAAAGGTGGGAAAATCTTTCAGCCGTTAATGAAACGCGGTTCAAGTATCCGCGGGCGACGCCGGTTCCGGCTATACATATTTCACCCGGTACCCCGATGGGGCAAATGCGTTCCTGTGAATCCAATATGTATACCTGGAGGTTTTGCCGCGGTTTCCCGATCGATGAAATCTCTGAGTCGGATTTTCCATCGAAGTGATAGACCGTGCAGTCCACGGAGGCTTCCGCAGGGCCGTACGCATTTATGATCTTCCCGCTGTGGAGAAGGTATTGCCGGCTTTTGCGGGCAACGTCGATGGGGATGTATTCGCCTCCCAATGCTATTAATGAAAGGTCCGGGAGGAGTTCTATGTTTTCGTTTAATGGGAGGTGGTCGAAGAGGAGGTTCATGACTACGGGGACTTCATCGATATAATTGATGCGATTCTCTTTTAGATAGGTATAATAAGCGGCGGGGTCGAGGCGAACCTGGGGGTCCAATAGGTGGAGTGTGCCTCCTGAAATCAAAGGGGGAAATATTTGTTGAATGGCGCCGTCGGAGGCGAAAGAATTCGAGAGCAAAACCTTATAGCCGGGGCGGTGCTCGAATTCGTCTACTGCCCAGGCGGTAAAATCGATAAACGAATGATGCTCGATTATTATGCCTTTAGGAGTGCCGGTGGAACCGGACGTATAAATAATATAAGCGGGATCGTGGGGATCAAGGTCAGTTTCAAACGATGACGGGAGGTCCCAATCGGTTTTATCGATACTTTGGAGAAAATCTTCGATGCAGAGGGTGATGGAGTCGAATTCGGGGTAATCGGCGGCGAGTTCGCGGCTAGTGATGAAAAAAGAGGCGTTGGAATCGTTTAAAATGGTTTTAATTCGTTGGGTGGGGTACCTGGGGTCTAGGGGGAGGTAGGCGCTCCCGGACCTCAACGCAGCCATGAAAGCCATGACCAATTCAGCGCACCAATCGAAGAGGATTGCAGCGATTTTCCCCGGGCCTGCGCCGCGCTGTCGGAGTAACCGGGCGAGGCGACCGGAAAGGGATTCCAATTGACGGTAAGTATAGGTTTGTTCTTTGTATATGACGGCGACAGTGTCGGGTGACGCTGCGGTTTGTAATTCGAACATACCGGGTACGGTTTTATCGAAAGGATAGGGCCGGGTTGTATCGTTGAATTCATGGAGGAGTTGATGGAGTTCAGCGGGTGCAATGGGTTGGATGCCGGATAAAGGCGCATCCACGTTGAATACGAGTCGGTTCATGGTATGAAGCCAGTTGGCGATGATGCGTCGGATAGTTTCGTGTTCATACCGTCCCGAGTTGTATTGGATTTGGCCTTCGATTCCTTGTTCGATGCGTTTGAAAGAAAAGATCATATTGAAAGGAATATGGCAGAGGTCTCCCGGTTTATGGAGGTTTTCCAATAAAACGGCGATGTCGAAGAGGGGGAAATCGTCCGGGGTTTCAGTCATGCCCAATTGGGAAGGTAGAACCTGTACCGGGTAATTCTGGTTTTCTGCGGCTTCCATGACGGTTTGGCGGACTTTTAACAGGAGGTCTTTGAAAGTAAAGGAATCGTCCAGGTTTAGCCGGAGTGGTACAACCGTATTGATCACGGATATAGTTCCTTGTTGTCGCACCACGGGCGCAGCCAGGATAATATCGTTTTTATGGGTATACCGGGCCAGGAGAACCATAACGCCGGCGGTAAGGATCATGTGTAATCGGTGGTCCGAGCCGGTGCTTAATGCAGTCAAACGCGAAAACAAATTTGAATCGATGGTAAAGGTTATTTTCTCGATGATGCGGGAGTTTGATCTTTCGTTATCGTAGGGGAAAATACTTTTAACCGGGTCCCCTGACAGCTTTTCCAGCCAATAGTTTTTTTCTTTGGTACGCTGGCTGGCTGCGGCCATGTAAATATCGCGGCCTGCGTTTGTGTCCATGACCTGGCCCGGTATTTCCCGGGATTGCTGCTGTGTCATTCCGACTCCTCTTTTAAATTGATAATTGATCATTGATAATTGATAATTTTGAATCGTTTTCCGTTTTTCGTTTTCCGTTATCTTCGGCTGCGAAGCAGCCGGAATTCCGCATTTTCTTGCCTGTCCCCTTTTTGCATCATTGATAATTGATAATTGATAATCGGTTAACGGTTTAGTTCCAATGCCACGAATTCGGTCTCTGTCCATAATGTCCATGTTGTCCATACTGTCCATATTCCCTGCCTATTCCGGGGCTGCTAATTGTTAATTGATAATTTTGATTCATTTTTCTTGACTGTCCCGGATTCCACTAAGATAAGGTTATATTTTTGGAAAATGGGCGTGTCGGTGCCTTTAGAATGATGAATGATGAATTGGGGGTGATGCCTCTCACGGAGCTCACAGTGTACACGGAGAGCACGATATCCAGGCAATGCAATAATAAAACCCGTCCGTAACGGGCCACACGCAGTGGGGCTAAAATCCGAAATCGCCTTCATCCGCCAATACTTCCGCTTTAACTTCCTCCAGGTCGAGCTTCACCTGGATTTCATTCAACTTCAATGCCGGATTCTTCACCACTTCCGATAAAATATCCTTAAAATACCCGGCAAACCGCATTACCGTTTCCTTTTTATATATACTTGCACTGTATTCGATCAACATGTGCAGCTCGTCCCCCTGCTCCTGCCCATCGAAAGACAAATCGAATTTGGATATCCGCTCTTCCTGGGAAAAAGACTTCAACTGCAATACCCCGACATTCACCTCAGGCACAGGAATCGTATCCCATGAAAACATGACATCGAACAAGGGATTTCGACTCACATCCCGCTTAACCCGGAGCTTTTCCACCAACTCTTCAAACGGGTACTCCTGGTTTTCAAAAGCTTCCAGGGTATTACCCTTAACGCTTCTCAAGAATTCGAGGAAATCCAACCGGCCATGAACGGGTTGACGCAAAACCAACGTGTTGACAAATACACCGATAATGGGATCCAAATCGGGGTGAACACGGCACGCCACAGGAGTACCCACGATAATATCCTCCAGGCCGGTCAGCTTCCACGCGAGGATATTAAATACGGCAAATAAACCCATAAACAACGTGGCTTCCTCTTGCAAAACAATCCGCTTCAATTGCTGCGTTTCTTCCGCACCGATAACGAACCGAACCAAACCGCCGGCGGAATCCTTGATTACAGGACGGGGATAATCCGCGGGGAAATCCAAAATAGGCAAAACACCTTCAAATGTCTTTAACCAATACAGCTCCTGCCTTTTTAAACTCTGCCTGTGACGCGGCGATAAAGACCAATTGGAGAAATCCTTGTATTGAATCTTCAGGGGAGGCTGGGTTTCACCTTTATATAAAGAGATGAAATCCTTAATCAACACTAAATGGGATACACCATCGGAAATAATATGGTGCATGTCGATCATCAACAAGAACCGGCCCCCGGGTTGTTCAGCCAATGCAACGCGCACAAGGGGCGCACAAGACAAATCGAAGGGCCGGATAAAGCGGTGAAACAACTCCACGGGCGTCAATTCTTCACCGGTTTTAGCTTCCACTTCATTATCCAAAAGATCAACACGGAATTCAACCCGATCATTAACCCGCTGCACAGTCTCTTTCCCAATGACATGGAAAGAGGTTCTTAAACTCTCATGGCGTTGAATCAACAAACGAAATGTTTCTTCCAATTTCACGATACCCGGGGTATTTTCGATGAACTTGATCTCCGATATATTGTAAGCCGTACTCAAAGGGTCCATTTGCTGGAGAATATAGAACCGGTTCTGGGCATTGGACGCGGGGTAAAACTCCCGCGTTTCCACCGGTTCGATGGCTTTATATACTTCTTCCTCCGCGGTTTTAATGAACGAAGACAACACGCGAATGGTGGGGTTTTTAAACAGTTCCGCTATGGATATCTCGATGGAAAACTCTTTGTGAACACGCAAAATCAAACCGGTGCCCTTTAACGAGTGACCTCCCAACTCGAAAAAACTGTCGTCGATCCCGATCCTCCCGGCATCTATTCCAAGCACTTCGGCAAATATCTCGGCCAACCGCTTCTCCCTCTTATCCCGCGGTGAAGTAAACACTTTCCCTGTGGAAGAGGAAGAAGAAGGAGAAGGACCGGGCAGCGCTTTATGATCGATTTTACCGGTGGGAGTCGCGGGAAGTTCGGGAATCGCGGTTAAAAACGCAGGAACCATATAATCGGGGAGGTTCGCTTTCAAATACTCTTTCAAAACCTCAGCGGTCAACTGGGGATACTGGGGAACAAAATAAGCGCAAATCACTTTCTCCCCGCTCGCATCTTCCCGGCACACCACCACGGATTCCTTGACCCCCTTGTACTTCGACAACACAACCTCGATCTCCATCAACTCGATCCGGAAACCCCTGATCTTAACCTGCCGATCCAACCGGCCCAAATACTCCACGCTGCCATCCGGTAACCACCGCGCTAAATCGCCGGTCCTGTAGAGAGAGCCCAGGGGCTCTTTTTGTAAAAACCGCCCCTGGACCCCGTAAAAACTATTGTTAGGGTTATTATTATTTAGGAGAAAATTATCGATATTATCGGATCCAACGAATGAATCGGGATTAATTCCAATATCTATACTCTGAAAATTATCCAAATTTATCAAAAGTTTTTGGCCCCACCTTTTTTCAAAAAGGTGGGAAAATCTTTCTGCTGTTAGTGCCGGTTGGTTCAAATACCCGCGGGCGACGCAGGTGCCGGAGATGCAGAGTTCGCCGGGAACGCCGATGGGCTGCAAGCGGGTGGAAGTCATGGGGTCGAGGATAAACAGTTGTATATTGGGGAGGGGTTTCCCGATGGGGATAACAGCGGAGCGGTTCCATTGGGAAACAGGGAAATAACTGGCGTATACGGCGGCTTCCGTGGGGCCGTAGAGGTTATGCAATGAAACGCCGGTATCCAGGGATTGGAAAGTTTCTACGAGGGCGGGGGATAAAGTTTCGCCGGCGAGGAAAATATATTTAAGGCTAGATAATTTGGTTTTATCGCGGGCGCTTAAGTATTGGACGAAGGAATGGAACATGGAAGGAACAAAATTAATATGGGTGACATGGAAATACTCGACAGCGTCGAGTATTTCAGCCGGTTCTTTTTCCGATCCCGGTTCGAGGATGGCCAGTTGTCCGCCGCCCATGAACCACCCGAACAACTCGGTAAGGGATACATCGAAAACAAAAGAGGTTTTGAGTAAAAAGGTGTCGTGCTGCTCAAGGGGGTATAATTGCTGGAGGGAAGATAAAAGATTAACGGCGGAAATGTGCTCCACCAAAACGCCTTTGGGTTTCCCCGTGGAGCCGGATGTATAGATCGCATAAGCGGGATCATGGGGCTGTGAAACGGAAGAGGGAGGAGGAATAGAAGAGGAATCATTAGTGGAGTTGAGTTCATCGATAAACAAAACCTCGACGAGCAGCATCTCTTCTTCGATTTTCGTTTTTTGGTTATTATCGGAGAGGAGTAACAACGTGCCGCTGTCTTCGAAAATATAATTCTTGCGTTGGGACGGGGTTTGAGGAAGTATGGGTAAGTAAGCGGCGCCGGAAGCCAGGATGCCCAATACGCCGGCCATCATTTCGATGGAGCGGTCGAGCATAATGGCGATAATGGAACCCGATCCCAAACCATACCCGCGAATTTGCTCGGCGATACATTCCGCTTTTTGCCGCACGTGATTGTATGTGAAGGTATTGGCGGCAGTTTTAACGGCGATACGCCCCGGGTCTTTTTCCGCCTGGTCTTTAAAGAGTTCATAAATCGTTTTATGGAAAGGAAAGCCCGATTCCTCGGTTTGATTGAACAGGAAAACCAATCGGTCCTGCTCTTCGGGAGTCAGCATCTCGATATCGACCGGCTGTTGGTCCCGGTTTTCCAGGAGATTTCGAAGAATGACATCATAATGACCCGCGAGGCGAGCGATTGTTTCTTCTTCCAGCGTTTCTCTTCGATACGTATAAACCACAACGAAGTCGGAACCCGGTGAGAAGCTAACCGTAAGGTCATAATGGGTGCGGTCGGATGAGGATACGGATTGAAATGTAAAGGCATCTGCAGGGGGCTCTTTTCGTAAAAAGCCGCCCCCTGGACCCCCGGAAAAGCGTTTAGTATTTAATTCAGTAGATAAAGGGTAGTTTTCAATAACCAGCAGCGTATCGAAGAGTTCCCCATGCGGATCGATACCGCTTTGAGCCTTGATTTCCCCCAGCGACGTTGTTTCATAGGTTTCTCGTTCCTGCAAGTTGTCGTGTATTTCCTGGAGATAAGATAGAGCCGTGCTGCTTTTATGGCGGTTGTTTTTCTCCAATTGGATTTTGAGCGGTATCGTATTGATAAAGAGCCCCACCATATTTTCAATACCCTGGATACCGGTTTTCCTGCCGGAGACGGTTGTGCCGAATAGGACACACGGTGAACCGGCACCGGTGCCGGCATCGTTGTCCGTTTGGATGGCAAGTAAAGCGGATTGGTACCGGTGAAGGAGTATGCCCCACGCGGCGTAAAGCACGGCAGCCAGGGTTATTTTATGATTTTTCACAAAAGCATCCAGTTTTTCTCGCAGGTCATCGTTTAAAGTATTTCGAACAAAACCCCAACCGCTATCTTTACCGGCAGCGTTCACCGGGTTTTTAACCGAGAGCGGAGCCGGTGTCGGTATACCCTCCAGGTATTTCTGCCAATAGAGTTTTTCTTTCCCTTGTTTTTCATTGTCATCGCTGCGGATCCACTTCACGTACTCTTTAAAACCCGTTTTTACAACTGCTGCGGGGGTTCTTTTGTGGAGGATATCCGCATAAGCGGAGGCGAACTCTTCGATTAAAATGCCGGTGCTCCAGCCGTCGTATAAAATATGGTGGTGGCTGATGATTAATTCATAACGTTCTTCCCCGGTTTTGCACAGGCAGAGCCGGAAAGGAACCTCTTCCAGGAGAAAAGGCGTGTTCCGGTCTCCCGTTTTAATGGCTTCCAGTTTCGAAATAATCCCGGCATCGTCTTTAGAATCGGGGGTTCCGGTTAAATCTTCGTAATGCACATCGATATCGAAATCTTTAAGGGTCAATTGTACCGGTTGTTTCAATTGTCGCCAGCGGAAGGCCGTGCGTAAGGTTTCGTTGGTTCGAGCCACGTAGCTCCAAGCTTTTTCAAAGCAATCCTTATCGATGGTGCCGGACAGGGTAAAACTCACCTGCTCGAAATATACGGGGCTGGCGGGTTTTTCCAGGTAGTGGAACAGCATTCCTTCTTGCATGGGGGTTAGAGCGAACATGTCCCGGGTGTTGTTTTTGTCGAATTTTGCTTGTATGGAGGTTGTTTTAGTCATTGTTGTTTCCATGTAGGTGCGAGCCCCTGTGCTCGCTCGTGGCATCAGGTCTTCTCAACTTAATACATAACCCGGTCAAGCCGGAACCAAAAAGAGATTTTTCTCACAAAGCTCACAGGGGGCACGGAGCCACACTGCGTGTGGGTTTCTTGCCTGTCCCCTTTTTTATATTTTGCCAGGAAATGACAAGATTTAACCGGTTAATAATTAATAAAAATTTGGGGAAGTGTCGGAACCTGTCCATCCGTGATGGTTTATAAAAGGGTTCTGACAAACTGATGGCAAATTGGGAATCGGGCGAACACTAATACCCATCCCTCACTATCCCCGCTATGTCGATATAAAAAACATCAATGATATCATCTTCTTTTTGATCGGGAAATACAAAGTAAACTTTGCTTTCATTAAACGAGTGTGACTTAGGGGATTCCAAACTAAAAAATAGCGATCCTACGAGAAATTTTGATCGCTTCAATAAATTTCCTTTCATGTCCAATATTAAAACATCAGACATACCCTGACTACCCGGTTTTGGGAATTCAAAAATATATATTTTATCGTTTTCAATGAAAAAATTAACAAAAGCCGGTAGGTAGTCCGGGAAGATAATGTTCCTGGTATTTAGTATTTTTTTATATCCCTCTTCGCCGTGCATCGACTTGAGCGAGGTCATCACACGATCCTTTAACACAGATGTGATCGGAATCTTGTCATACTCTTTATCGATTTCATACTGCATTTTCCCGGTACGAATGTCATACACGCCTATATAAAAGCCCTTATCCGTACAACCGACATACAGCCGGTCCTTGTAAACCACTCCCTTCCTGCAATTGTGAAACATCAACCAGTTCTCTTTTTTCCCACCAAAATTCGGGGTTCTTTTAAAATCGATTTTAACGATATCTTTTGTTTTTTTTAATCCCGGCGTAAGAATGCCGAAAATATAAGAGTCTATTCCCTTTTCAAAGCCTTTGAAATCCCTTCTCATACCGATAAAACAATCTTTAGCCGGTATAAAAGAAAGGTAAGTGTCGGCCATATTGCTTCGAATTTCTTTGATGAACTTTCCGTCCCGGGTAAAAATACTGATTTTGGACATGCAGGTGACGTAAATCGAATTGTCAACTATGGCTAAATCCCTTATATCATCAAACTCTTTGGGCCCGCTTCCCTGGCTTCCGAAACTCATTAAGAGCTTGCCGTCTTTGTTGAACCGGTTAATTTTGCATTGCTTGATATCGGCCAGGTAAACAGAAGAACCACTAACCCGTATCATTATGGGAAAAGCAATCACTTCATCTGTTTTGAATAGTGTTTTAAAATAGTTTTTTAAAAACACCTCTTTGGATAGTTCCTTTCCTTGAATCGATAGGCCGGGAATAATCATTGAAATAACCATGGCTGCGATGAGTCGTTTGAATAGCTGCATAGCGTCTCCTTGTTTAAATGCCATTCTCGATTAAGAACAGGAGGGATCGCACCCGGTCGTTAATAGCTACTTGTTCCCGTTGGGGCATAGAATCCAACTGGGATACCGGTATTTTTTGCAAACGGCGTGCAGCAATTTCCGAAGTGGCTAAAACTTCATATTTGTGGGCTTCGCAGTGATATGTAGTCCGAATCCCCGTATCGTTGTTTTGTTCCCAATTAAAACCGGCGCATGTCGGGCAGGATTGAACGATAGGACACTCATTGCATTGTTCAGGTAGCCAGGATTTCTGACAGTTTACTGGATTCAGAGGAGTCGCTTTCCCGGTAACCCAGGGCAAGAAACGATGGCAGGGATATTGTTTTCCATCCACATCGACGACTCTCATTTCATGCCCCGCCCCACAAAATCGAACACAATCTCTTCGATTGTTTATCGTATATTCGGGGATATCAAGATATGCGGGAAGAATGCCCAGCATTGGATATACCGGGAAAAGAAGGGAATTTTCAACATAATATTCCACCAGCCGTGCCAATTGTTGTTTATAGATGTCCAGGAGCCGCGTTTTGTTTTCTCCATCTCCCCAAAAGTTCTCGAATGCAATATTGGCTGTAAAGTTGAGTTCCATTTTTTCCATTTCAATTATGCTTTCGGCAGTATAGGGAATATTTTCTGCACAGAAAGTCATCTTTGCCGGTTGATAGGGCCAATTCTCCTTAAAAAAACCGAGATGTGGATAAACGAGATCATAGGACCCATTTCGAGTTAAGTTGTGTGCGGTTCTATTTCCATCGATGCTGAGAGCCATACTAATATACCGGTTATTCTCAGCAAACCATTTTTTCATCGCATCGTTCAGCAGCGTACCGTTGGTAGATAAGCTAAAGATATATTTTTTTCTCCATTCTCTGCTCCTGCACCATTGGACAATTTCTTGTATCAGTGGAAACTGTAGGAGAGGTTCACCCCCAAACAAATCGATTATAACACCGTCGAACTCATCTTCACTTTCTAAGAATTGAGTAATGGCATTACTGGCTGTTTGAAAATCCATGCTCTCGCCGGTACGGTGGCTGCTTTTTTCATAACAATACAGGCAGCGAAGATTGCACTCACGGGTTAAGACCAATGAGAGGGTCCGTACTTTTTTTTCTGACGAATTATCGTTGTTAAAAATTTCTCTGGGGGTATGTTTGGGCATTCAGAACCTCATTGATATTATATCAATAAAATTGGAGTTAATTTTGATACTACTGCGATTTTAAAATATATTAACAAGCCAATAAAAATCAGCTTGCGGTTCAGAACAGTGAGTCCCACATCCTATTTTACAAGTAGCTTCGCAAATTAGGCGGCAGTAATGGGCACAGGTAATATGGCATTGACCGCCGCAGCCACCTTCTTCGTTTAAATAGGACAGCCCCCCAAAAGAACCGGCTAAATGTTTCTTCATCAGTTCTAAGTGCTGTTTAACTTCGCTACTCACGTCGAGCTTCTTTTTAATCATTTTCAAATACCTCTTTTTTTCATTTTGTTGATTTTTTAGAATAGCAAAGTTTTTTTAGTTTGTCAAGAAAAAAGTAATTCCGATAAAGCAGTTCGCCCGAAATTACTTCCATGTCAAATGGGCCGTATACTGCGGGCCAAGACGCAGGAGCTTTTCCGATAATGTAAATTGTTCCATATCCAATTCCGTTAATATTTCGTGGAGAGTGGTGGGAGAAATAACCCGGTTGGAAATGATATTGGCTTGAAGTTTATTCCATCCTTTTTCCGCGAGGTTGAGCAATTCCCTGGACCATTGGGCGTTGAGATTGTTTAAACGGCCCAGGATTTCCGCGATTCGATTCTCGCAGTGCAGGGTTTGTTCCAGTCCTTGTTGGAGGGCGGGTGTGTCGAAGTGGTGTTTGTAGTGTTGAAGGAGAACATTGAAATAATTGGTATAAAAATAAAACCCGTCGACGATATTACGGGGCATGTTCCCGAGGCGGTCCATGTAATCCGAGATATAGAGAGCGAGGGAGCGGATGCGTTCATCTTTGTACAGGTAAGCGCGGGGGTCCTGGGATATCGTATTTTGCAGCAGGCCGTCTTTTTCCAACACGCGGTACAGGGTACTGCCTTTAAACACCATCAAGCGGTTGGAAATACAATCGAAACAACTGGCGAAGCCGTGTTTTTCGAGGAAATCGATATTTTCTCTCAAGGTTTCGAAAGTGGAATAAGGGTTGAAATTAATAAACCCGATGGTTACGGCGATGCCGTGGGAACGGAAGAAGGAGATTGTTTTACCGCTGTCCTGTAGGTCCGCCATTTTGGCATAGAGTTTATGATCCGTAGGGTTCCCGGCTTCGATCCCGATCAAAACGCCGCGCAAACCGGATTTTTTTAGAAGCTCCATGTCCTGGTCGGAGGCTTTGTGGTAGAATTCGGCCCGGACATCGATGAAGTAGGAGATACCGGGGTCCAGTTGGGAGATGCCGCGGGCAATCTCCATCATTCGATTCAAATCGGGGTCTTCGAAACTGCTGTCGATGATGTTTAATTGCCTGTGACCCTGGGCATGGAGGGTGCGGATTTCATCCATAATTAAAGAAACGGAACGTCCGCGCCATTTTTTCCAGAACGTTCGGTTCACGCAAAAAGTGCAAGCGGCTTTGCACCCACGGGAAGTGGATAAGAGCGCTATTTTTAAATTGTTTTTTTCCAGGATATCCCTGGCAGGAACCGGGAGTGTATCGAGGTCATCTATTAAATCGCGGTCCGGGTTCGACCGGGTTTCGCCTTCGCTGCGGTAGGTGAGACCGGGGATATTTTCAAGAGATCGATTTTGTTCGATGGCTTCGACTAATTGAAGGAAAGTGATTTCACCTTCGCCGCGTACGACAAAATCCACCATTGGGGCTTCTTCCAATAGTTCCCGGTCGTTATAAGTGGGATAATACCCACCGGCGCAGATGAGCACCCCAGGTAACATTTGTTTGATTTTACTGCTGAACCGGTAGAACAGGTCGCGGATGGTATTATAAACGGGTACCCCCACGATACCGGGGTTAAACTCCACGATTTTCGAGTAATCCAGTTGGTCCTGGGTTTGACCGGAAAGCATCACGTCATACCCGCGGGAACGAAGGAAAGCGGCGATGGATTCGATACCGATCTCCTCCATGGCCGAGCTGCGGGCGTCTTTGTACAAAGTGATTAAAAGTATTTTAAGCATTGGACACCGGTATTTTCCATAGATTTCTTACATATTTGCTTGTGATGCTCATATAGAATCGCTCCTATTCAAGGGGATAAATGGTTTGTTTTTGAAATAGGCTTCCGCCAGTGGAAATTAAGCCCAAAAATTAAATATAAGCTTAATGAAAGAGATTAAATCGGGTGTTCGCTGTTTTGAATAAAACGAGTTTTAGATATTTAAATCCGGGAGTATTATACCAGATCCCCGGTCTTTTGTCAATAGCGAAAAATACGAAAAATACGAAAAATGTTGCCTTTTTATCCCTGGTTGTCACGAAGCCAGGCAGTTATGAAAAAACAGCTTGACACCCTTAAAAAAAAATATTATAATCAAACTGAAACGGAACTACCTGGAGGTTTATGATGACGACAACGATTACGTTAAAAAATATCCCAACCGGGTTATACCAATCACTCAAAAAAAGCGCATTAAAAAACCGCCGCAGCATTAACAGTGAAGTTATTTCTATAATTGAAAATACTTTTCTAAGTAAACCGATAGACCCGGTAGAGTTCCTTCTAAACGCCAGGAAACTGAGGGAGAGGACAAATAATTTTCTTTTAACTGAAGAGAGGCTCAATCAAATAAAAAACGAAGGCCGATCATGATCGTAGTAGATACGAATATTATCGGTTATTTTTACTTAAACGGCGAATTTACGGGTTTGGCTGAAAAAGCACTAAAAAAAGACCCGGTATGGATAGCACCGCTTCTTTGGAGAAGTGAATTTCGTAATGTTATGGCATGGTATATCCGAAAAAAGCTATTATCATTAAGCGACGCATTGGAAATTATAGAAGAAGCAGAGTTATTGATGAAAGGCAACGAATATTCCGTCACTTCTTTCCAAATACTTCAATTGGTAGCGCAGAGTGATTGCTCAGCATATGATTGTGAGTTTGTTGCCCTTGCCCACAATCTTAATATTCCCCTGGTTACCATGGACAAAAAAATATTGGATAATTTCCCCAATAGTGCAATTCGATTAGAGCATTTCGCTAAATAAGGAAAACACCCACATAAGTGTGTTATTACAACCGTCCACTCGTTGGCGACTTTCGAGAAAACCGATTGATCATACATAACAGCCGAGTGCTCGAAACCGCAGATTCATGATTCCAGCAAGAAAGGATTTTAAAAAGGCATTTGAAAAAAAAAGAAAAAAGGAGTAATATCTTAGTAAAACAAGTTGAAAATGGAGGTGTTTTTTGAAGAGAATGTTAGAACGGATATCGGTCGATCCCAATGTGTGTTTTGGGAAACCCTGTATCAAAGGTACACGGATATGGGTATCCCTGATCCTTGATTTCTTAGCAAATGGGATGTCCTTTGAAGAAATCCTGGAAGATTATCCCTCGCTGACCATCAAGGATATAAGGGCCGCTATCGCTTATGGCGCTGAGATGTCCAGGGAACGTTTTGTCGAGGTCCGGATTGCGTAAAAATGACAAAATTCAAACTTGATGAGCATTTTGGCAATCGATTGCATGCTATTTTTTTAAACGCCGGTTATGATGTCGAAACCGTTAGAGACGAAAATTTACAGGGGATATCGGACTTCAACTTATTTGAAGTTTGTAACAAAGAATCAAGATGCCTGGTTACCCTTGACCTTGATTTCTCCGATATTATCCGATTCCCATTAACAGGATCAGCCGGTATTATCGTTTTAAGACCGAGAAAGAGAGTAACAATTAGGGACCTGGAGATATTGATTTCGCAACTCTTGGAATACATCAAAACGAATTCGGTTAGGAACCAGTTATGTATCGTTGAGAAAAACAAGATTAGAATTCGAAAAATAGAAGAAGAAATCCCGCAATAATGCGATAATCGAGGAGGTTGTATTATGTCGATCAAAAATGAAATGATAAATTTTCGGGCAGGCTGCAAGCACCTGCATACAAATGAATTAATGTGTTTCTGGAAGATAATGTCGCGGCGTGTTATTCATAAAAAGGTGACCTTATGAGAGTCTTGATAAGCTGCTCGTCCAAGGATATGGTATTTGCTCAGAAATTAGCCGCTGTTCTCAAATCCTACTCAAATGAAAAGTCCGTGGCTGTGGGTTTAGCTTGGGTGTCCGGCCCTTTTTTCTTTCCTTTATGCGAGAGAAGAATAGGCTTCAGAGTCTCTCCAATGTGATATGATAATCGCGTTCAAATTTTTGAAGCTCATCCGGGGTGTGGGCGGATATGAATATTTCCGACGTATCTTGCGGGCCTAATTCTCCAGCAATGATCCCCTGCCGGTAATACATTCGAAGTTCATCGTCATTGTATTGAACCGGCGTCCACTCCTGAGCAACTTTCAAGAAAACCGATTGATCATACATAACAGCCGAGTGCTCGAAACCGCCGATTCATGATTCCAGCAAGAAAGGATTTTAAAAAGGCATTTGAAAAAAAAATTTGTTTGAGTTATAATATCAACATGAGCTTAGCAACCCAATCAATTATCCGGATATTGGAAAAAAACGTGAGAACACTCGATAAATACCGAGTGAAAAGAATCGGTTTATTCGGTTCTTACAGCCGGGGCGATCAAAAAAAATCCAGCGATGTCGATATCCTTGTTGAATTCGATATGTCTTCTTTCGATGAAAATTTTTCCGGGTATTTCGATAATTATATGTCCCTGAAATCGACCCTCCGCGAACTTTTAAAACTGAAAGTCGACCTGGTTACTACCGATATGATAAGCCCTTATATCAAACCATACCTGGAAAATGAAATCCAATATGCTAAAACAGCTTGAGCCATTTCTGAAACATATCTTAGAAGAAGCCGATTATCTAATCGACGAATCTGCAAATATCGATTACTCGGAGTTTTCGAAAAACGCCACATTAAAGCGAAGTTTTGTACGCGCTCTTGAAGTGGTTGGCGAAGCTGCAAAGAATATCCCGGATGAATACAGGGGAAAATATAAAAAAATTCGCTGGAAAGATATGGCTGGTTTAAGGGATGTATTGATTCATCACTATTTTGGAATCAACTATAATATGGTGTGGGATGTTGTAAAGAACCAGATTCCCGACCTTAAAGATAATATCCGTGAGATACTAATGGAGATCGAAAAAAAATAAGCTTCATAGCTTTGAATTCCAAATTGAGAATAGCTGCGAAGTTCCCTATATGTTTGATATTTTCTCTCTTTTGTGGTATAAAAGAATCATGGAATACGCATTAAAAGAAAGAATCGGAAAACCGGAGCTGTTTACTGGGAGAAAAGAAGAATTAGACTACTTTCTCAAATGGATCAACGACATCAAAGAAGAGAAATCCCAGAGTACTGCCCTCCTGGCTCGCCGGAAAATGGGCAAAACAGCCTTGATGGAACGCCTGTTTAATATCACTTTCTCAAACAATAACGGTATTATCCCCTTCTACTATGAAATCAAAGAAACCAAAACCGCCATGATCGACTTCTGCCAGGACTTCCTCCTTACATTTGTCTACCAGTACATCGCCTTCAAAACACGGAAATCCGAGTACTTAAATCCAAAGTTTAAAAGCAACCTGGAAAAAGCATCGGAAATCGCAAAGAAAGAAAACCTGGATTATTTATGCAGCATTATTGAAGATGCCGATCATGCTGCGACTCATGAAAAGATCGATACTCTCTGGAATATTGCACGCGAAGCACCCAAAACAATTGCCGCAGATCGAAAAGAGTTCATCGTCCAATTGATCGATGAGTTCCAATTTCTAAATGCCAAAATCTACCGGGACAAAGAAATGAAAACCCTTGCCAACGACCTTGCCGGCGCTTATCTCAGCACAGCCGAAATCAAAATCGCTCCTTTACTGGTTTCCGGGAGTTGGGTCGGTTGGCTGATGAATGAACTGATGACTATGCTTCCTTCCCGGTTCCGGTACGAATACCTCGGCAATATGCCCCAGGAAGAAGCTGTTGAAATGATATACAAATATTCCCAATTCTTCGAGACACCGGTGACTGAAGAAACCGCTTATTTAATGGCAAAAATGGCCGAAGGCAGCCCGTTTTATATCAGCTCGATTATCCGATCATCATTTCGCCATAAAGACCTTACTACAATAAAAGGCCTTACGGATACGTTGGAATTTGAAACCCTGGACAACCGGGGCGCTATTAAAATGACCTGGATGGAATACATATCCGGCGCTTTCCCCCAGATCAACGACCGGAACGCCAAAAACATTGTCCTTCACCTATGCAAACACCGGGACCGTGAATTAACACGGGAGGAAATCCGTAAAGATTTAAACCTGGACATGTCCGATGCCGAATTGGAAAAGAAACTGAAAGCTCTTGTCAAATCCGATATTATTCAACAAGGGCAAACCGATTTCGATTACCGGGGTGTGCAGGACAATATTTTCGATAAAGTTTTCAGGGGAGTGTATGAAAAAGAGATCCGCCGGTTTGATATAAAAGTCATAAAAGAAGAATACGCCAGGGAATTTGAAAAGCTCAAAGTCCAATATGAAAGCCTCCTGGGCAAGTATAACAACCAGAAAGGTCTATTTGCAAACGATAAAAGATGAGTCTCTCACTGGGCGCACGGAGGGCACGGAGAAAAAAGATATTAAATGAACGAAAAGAGCTTATCAACCCAATCAATTATCCGGATATTGGAAAAAAACGTGAGAACACTCGATAAATACCGAGTGAAAAGAATCGGTTTATTCGGTAATTAGAACTGCTGCCCGTGCACGCCCTGATGGTTTCTCTTATATTTTAAAATTTTTTTACCTTTTTCAGTGATGCGGTATTTTTGTTTACTGCTTTTGGGTTTATCGGGGATAGTTAATTCGATTAAGCCGGATTCTAATGAAGGTTTTAGATATTTTTTTCGCAAATGTTCGCGGTCCTTTAACCCGAAAATAGACATTAATTCTTCCCTGGACATTTCGTTTTCGAGTATTTTAAGAAACGCGACGACTTGCGGGGTAACTTGCGGGGTGACTTGCGGGGTCCGTATAGAAGAATCTATAGATTTATCCGGGGTTTGCAAAGCAATCTCATGGGGTATGGGAATGGCAGCGGTGAAAATAACATCTTCAGTAAAAGATGCTTTTCGTCCTGGAGTATAAAAGGGTAAATATTTATCGATATTAAAAATACCGGAGCCGATTTCTTCGACCCAGCCGAGTTGGAGGAAGAATTTGGAAATGAGGGGGTTTTTTTGATGGGGGATGTAATGGTTTGCCTCGATATTTCCTTTAAAAACGGGGTTGCATGGGTTGGTGAATACGACTTCGTTGGAGGAAATAATGATTCGTGCAGGGTAATGGTGAACATATTCCCTGTGAACCAGGAGGTTTGCGACCGCTTCGCGGAAAATCTTTTCCCTAAGGCTCATGCGAACATCTTTTTCCATATAGAAGGGGTCGGGTACATATCGTTCGAGAAAGGTCATTATGGCAGGGTAAGCTTCCATTAAATTGGATCGAATATCGAGCCGGTCGTCGTACCTGGATAGATCATAACGTTTCACGAGGATGTCGATTTTGTATTGAGGAATGATGCCCTGGATGGTTTCTTCTTTACCGAAGAGTAAAGCAGCGGCCAGGGTGAAACCCTTGATCCCGGTTTGGATATCTTTTTTAATGAGGCCGGCGCGAGAGAGGAGCTCTTCATCAGAGAGAGTTAGCCAGGGGTGTTGTGGATTTTTGCTGTAGATGCGGTTTCTTGTTTTTTGGATGACGGTGGAGTCGAGGTCGGACATATCGAGGTGGGGGAATACCCTGGCTTCGGAATAATAGCCTTTCTTTTTATTGGAAAGGGCTGCGATCCGGTCGGGTTCTTTCACTTTAAAATCACCGTCGGCACCGCGGTCAAAAACGTTCCCATTACAACGATAAACGGTTGATGATTCGGGGACCTGGATGTAAATAATCCATTGTCCGTTTACCTCGATTTTTTCAGGGAAAAGGAGGAATGGGGGGTCTAAAGTTTGGGGGTTATTGGAATTATTGATTATTTCAGTAATCATTTTATCGATGGCTGTTTCGTCTATTCCTGTTATTTTCCCGGAATCGTGGACGCCGAGGAATATATCGCCGCCATCGCGGTTGAGAAAAGCACATACGGTTTCGAATAGAGATGAGGGGACTTTGTTTCTGCCCTCCTTAAATTCGAGTTTATTGGATTCCGTTTGTTTCAAGAGAGGGAGTATTCGTTCTTTTATCATTTGAGGATTCCTTATTTAGGTTTTTTCCCGATTATCAAATACACCCTGGAAAATCTCTTCCAATGCATAATATGTTTTCATTGGAATTTGCTCCATTGAATAATATTTTTTTACCAGGGCGAAGACATCTTCCAATTTCTTTATTTTTAAATAGTCAATCAGGAATTTAATATCTTCAAGATCGGAACTCTCAATTCCAAGTCGCATCGAAATACTTTTCATCGCAAGAAGGTACTCCGGGTCAGGAACATAAATAGCAATATTTTCAAACCTGATGAATAACTTGTAATTAAATGAATTCGTATTGATAAAACCTTTCACGGAATCATTCAACCAATCCGGCGATAATCGATGCCTTTCGGCTATTCTTTTGCTTAATTCATATATTTTACTTTTCGGTTGAAACAGTGCATCCACATCTTTTGTGCTGGGCCTGGAATTAAAAGCAAGGACCATCGCCGCACCCCCAAAGATCAGGATTTCTCCTTTTAAATTTTCCTTCCCCATTTCTTGCGAAAGTTCTTCCAGGTACATCAATATCTCTTCTTTGAATAATTTTGATGACGAATTCATGCCCGCTGCAACACATTCGCTGAGACAAAAATATTTCTTCTTCTGAACGGTAAAGGGCTTTCAGCTATTAAGAAAGCTTTGAGCGATTCAAGACCACCCACGAAAAACGGTTCTTTTAATTGGTATTTCCTGTCCCAAACCCATTCCGGGATTTCCATCTTATTTTGAAAGCAAAGCTCTTCGACCATTGCCGCAATATACGCGGTATACTTAACGTCGGTTATATCGCTGAAGGGAAATTTCTCCACCATTTTTTGCCTTTTCCCCAGGTCAGACCGGTTGAATTCATCGATAAATTCTGCCAAAATAAACTTTATTTCTTCCATAATAAAATTATATATCGAAAAGACTAAAATTTCAAATCGCTTCAAAATCTCTCTAATCCGATATGATAATCGCGTTCAAATTTTAATTTCCGTTGGACTAAACCAGGAAAGGAATGAAACGCTTGGTGCGCGCCATATAAGCGCGATAAGGTTCACCGATGGTTTCGAGTAACGCTTTCTCTTCCACTTTGATACGCCGCGGGTAAATGAAACAGGGCACAGCAAAGAAAATGATTATGCTTAACCAGTTCCCCAAGGCAATACCAATACCGAGAAAGATCATGATACCGGCCGTATATGAAGGATGACGGATCCACCGGTAAGGCCCTTTATCGATCACAGGTTGATCCGGGTTAACGATAACAGCCCCCGTGAAGTACTTCCCCAGTGTTTTAAAACAGACACGCCTCAGGATGCCTCCCGCTAACAGTAAGCACGTCCCGAAAATAAAGAAAAACTTTGGCCAGGGAGTCGCAAACCAGGGTAAAAAAGACACGGCAAAACCGGCAATACTGGCCGCATTATTCCCATATATGATTAAACGAAGCGTACCTGCATCCTGTGAATGCAATGGCGCTCGCATGTATTTGCCGGTAAACCGCACCTCCGGGTAGAAAACCCAAATGTAGATGGGCCAGAAAATTAGAACCCAGGGAAAACGAAAAACAAGTGAAACATGTAATTGCATAACTGACCTCCGTATATCCCCCACTTCCAGGAAACAGTTCCGTAAAAAGTAAGGATATTAAACCCGCGCTCAAACCGGGCGTTTATTTTTTTCCCCACAATAGGTCGTAACTTTGAACCGACATAAATTCCAGGTCTTTGCTGAGATCGATATCATCCCCGAAATATTCTTTTGGATTTACATTGGGATTCGAAGAGAACCCTATTTTATAGAGCCAATTACCCCGGTCATCTTCCCATTCTTTCAGGTTGATGAAATACCCGGCACCTCGTATCTTTGCGATTTCATAACATCCCTTAACGATGAACACCGCCGAAGGAACCGAAGCCCCGGAAGTATGTTTCACTTTAATAATGGAAAACGTCTTTTGTCGTTCGACCTCCTCCAGCGACATGATGAAATCCTTGCCCTCTTTTGCTTTGACACTCATTTCCTGGTGGTACAGGTCGGATTTTTTAGTCGCAAAAAAGACAACTGCCGCTATTATCAACAGCCCCATCGATAGAAATAATAAAATTTTTTTCATCATGCCTCTCACTCTATCGGTCACACACACGGCTCATGGGGTTTTTCCATGAGCAACGGCTCCGATAATATCTATATGAAAATCATTTTAAACGAAGTTTCATTTTACATGAAAACAAAGGAATTTACAATGAGAGGAAAAAACCAAAATCCAACGCCTGATTTGTCTTCGACGACCAAAAAACCATTTCGTGAAATGGTTTTCTGGACTTTCCGAAAGCTTTTAATTATTTACTTTTTTAAAGTTTTTGGGAATGCAAAACCCTTTTTACAAAAAGGGTTTTGCCCGCCGGAGGCAACTATAGCGGTTGACAGGGAAAACCAAAATCCAACGCCTGATTTATATCGGTTTTGCGATAAGTCTCTCACGGCGGGTACGGCGGACACGGAACGCTCAACTTTTTTATTATCTATTTTTATCTTTTCTCTGCGACCTCTGTGAGCTCTGTGAGAGATAATAGATGACTTATGCAGCGAATCCAGGAAAAGAACAAGCCAAAAATGAAGATCAAGAAATGATTATCACCCGTGGATAACCGGGAACCTGCGTTATAGCGTTAGAATCCTCGAAATGGTCTGATATCGTGAAAATCACTGTTCAAAAATTCATCATCGGAGCTCAGAAATCGATCTTTTCACAAAATAATTCCATCATCGGAGCTCGGAATTCCATGATCTGGCAAAAAAAATCCATGATTTGATAAAAAAGCTCCGATATCGGAGCTCGAAGATACATGGTCCGGTTAAAAAAACTCCATAATCGGAGCTCGGAACGACAACGATGAATTTTTTTACATCGATGATGGATTTCAGAACAGGTGAGATGATAGATTTTGCTTCGTGGATGGATTTCAGAACAGGGGGGATGATTGATTTTGCTTGGTGGATGGATTTCAGAACAGTGGGGATGATAGATTTTGCTTCGTGGATGGATTTCAGAACAGTGGGGGTGATAGATTTTACTTCAAGGATGGATTTCAGAACATGGGGGATGATAGATTTTGCTTGGTGGATGGATTTCAGTGCAGGGGGGGTGAATTTCCGAAAAGTGCGCCTAAATTTTAGGGCTAAGTCGGTGGTAGATTTTGCCCCGTCCCAGGATTCCGGGAAACCGGGGATGAATTCATCTGTTAATAATGCGCGAAAATAATTACAATAAACTTAAGGCTATGCTTTCCTGGGAAAAGAGGCCTTTGTAAAAGAAGCCGGCACAAGCCCGGGAGCTTAACCGAAAAGAGAAAAAATAGCGGCCACCGGTAAAGCACCGGGCTCCACCAACTGCTTCAAAAGCCAGGTAGTCAAAATCCCGATAATAATAGCAATAACAAAGCTTAACATGGTACCTATCAAGAAATATTCCGCTTCTTTCCGGTCCCTGGAACACTTTATTTCACTAAACCGGAAGATTGATTTTGCCGTTATCAAAAAACCGATCGCTTCATACTTACTGAGAAGGACAAAGGTTAATATTAAAACTCTCTCCAACCGTCCCAACCAGAGCCCGGCCTTTGCGAGGCCTTCAGAATTTGCTTTTATAATCCTTAGCTCCAACTCATCAATAATTTCCCCTGGTTTTGTTTTCTCATTCTTATTTGCTATTAATACTTCTTCGCGCCAGGGATAAGTGAGCTTTCCAATCAATGAACCTACAGGCCAGATTATTATTACATAAGCTAAACCTATGAACCACAACGGGCCATTCGATATCACAGAAGCTATACTAATTCCAACCAGCCCTACCCAACATCCCAGGATTACCAATAAATAGGCTGATTGCTTCAGGATGAAGAATAAATTGGCGGATATTTTTTTGTTTTTATATTCCCACCAGTTCATGAACACCCGGAAAATTGAAATAACGACTGGGAACCAAGTGGTATTCCATACGCCAGATAAAAAACAACATATAAGTCCAGCGAAGGCACCCTGAAACAACCATAAGATTAGAATATTTTTTTTATCGGAAATCAAGGATTTCCAAAAAATGAATTGAAACAACCAATCGGTAAGCAAATGGGCTGTAACCAATCGGGCAAGTAACAACCAAGCACCCTGGGAAAATGTTCCGATCATGATAGTCTCCTGTCATAGATTATATTATACCAGAAGAGTCGTTTTGAGTTCAATACAAAATTTGTTGAATTGTTGAAAAACATTTCGGCCCAACCGTAGAGAAGACGAGATGTTAAAAATTTGTTTTTCGTCGACCGATAGTGTATAATATTTTCTTCGAAGGAGTATTCTTATGATTGAAATGATGGGTATCCTATGCCTGGTCGATGTGGTGAATTATACCGCTCAATCCGTAAACGTTGGGACCCAAAATACAAAGTATTTCACCGACCACTTTGAAAAAGCCATCAGGTCTATGGCTGCAACCCATAACGCCCGTTTCATCAGGATCATCGGCGATGCAGTACTGCTATTCTTCGAAGCGAAAACAGGATTCCTTGAGCATTTTATCGATTTTTCAACACAAATACACACTGCTTCTTCTAAAGGCGAACTGGATAAATTTAATTTCCAGTGCACTCTCCGCATGATTAGCCATTTTGGTACTTTTCATTTCGAAGGGTCAGATTACGGTATCAAAGATTTTATAGGGCCGGAAGGGATCCAGGTATTTCGAATGGAAAAAAGAGCGGGAGCGCACGACGTTTTTGTTTCCGATCCCTTGATGAATTTATTGGGAGACAGCTTAAAGGAGAAAGCCATCGAACCAAAAATAGTGTTTGACGGTATGTTGAAGGGATTTCCCAATAAAATGCGCATATACAGGCTTAAATTCCCGGGTGAAAAGAAAAAAACCGGGAAAGATATTCTTAAAAACAGGATGGATGAGTTTGAAGAAAAATGCAGCATGATACCCGTATTTGGGGACTACCATCGCATGGGAATGGAAGATAATTTCATCAACCTGGATATCTCTCTCGACCAGGAAATTCCTTCTCCCAGCCAACCCGGTATTGAGGAAATCATGAGAAGCAAAATTACTTTCACTGGGGGGAATTCCATTTCTGTCAGGGAAAGTCTTAAAGATATTTACGATATGACGGATGAACAGAGTTCGAAAAAAATTGTGGGGCACGAATTTACCGTGGAGAAATTGTATGAAACGCATCGCATTGCGGGAATTTTCGGATTACCGGGCTCCGGGAAAACCACTACACTCTCCTATTTCGCCTTCAAGGAATTCCAGCAAAACAGGAAACTCGATAATCCCAACGATAAACGTATCGTGATGTTTGTATCCTGCCGCACTATCGACTCCTATGAAGAATGGTTCCAACACTATTCCAATTTCTATGTAAAACGAGCTCAGCGTGACACAGTGGAGTCCTATCTCTGCTATTTCCTCCATGAATTTCTATTCCACCAATCCGAGCCAAAATCGAAGAGTAAGTTAAAAAATGCAGGCCGTAGGGTTATCAGCGCTTTTTTTACAGGGCAGTTGACCATCCTGGTGGATGCCCTGGATGAAGCCCGTTCCAGTGACATCAAAGAAAGTATATTGAATGTATTAAGTGAATTGTTCAAAGAATGCAAGACTGGAAAGAAAACAGGAAACAGGTTGTACTTCACTGCCAGGTTCTCGGAGCGGGAGCGAACCCTGTCCAAAAAATGGGATGGAATCCAGGAACCGTTTTTCAGGATCAGGTCCATGGACAGCGAGCAACTCCGCCAGATGGCGGAATATTTTTACCAACATGATAAAGTCTTATTTAACGAGTTCTCCGATGCAGTATGGAAAGATGAAATCGCGGTGAAAGTGGGGGGAACCCCTTTAACAGCAATGCTGGTACTGGTTTATTTTGAAAACTATAGAATGCTTGCAAGCCGTTTTAACATGTACAATATCCTGATCACCTTTATCCTGGCCAGGAGCTGGAAACACATTAAAGATGGAACCTTCAACCGGGATTTAAAAACCTTCTTCAAGGAAGTAAGCGATGAAAATATATTTGCTCAAGGGTCTTTTCAAGATGCAAGAGGTATATACGATGCCCTCTCACTCCTGGCTTATGCCAATATCCATGAGCAAATCAACGATGTAAATGAACAGGAAATAGTGGCAATCTTCCAGAAATTCGCTGTAGATATCGTCGGGGACCAGCAGGCAGAAATCGAAGTAAAAAAATGGTTGAGCCGTTTAAAAGAGGATCACGTTTTGATTCCGATAGGCCCTCAGAATTATGTCTTTCTCCACCCCACAGTGATGGAATTCCTAACAGCCCGTTTTATCAAAGAAAAATTAAAAGATTCTTTTTTCTGTGAGGGTAAATTTCCTCTGGGCTCCCTTGATGAATCCTTTTCCAGGGGAAAAGAGAACTTCTTCCAATCGGAAGCATTGCCCATTGCAGTCGGAAGCGATATCGATACGGGAGCCAGCTTGCTGCGCCTATTAAATCAGCGTGTAGCAGATGAAAAAGACCAACAATTAAAAGAAATCCTTTTCTATACATCCATAAAATGCCTGGCGGAATGGGAGAGTTATTTCGACCGAAAATATCATCAGATACGATTTGAAATACTTCAAGTAGACAATGTGGAAAATGAAAATAGAAATCAAGATGCCGTGGAATGGATTTATACTCATATTAAAGAAATCCTGGAAAGTCAAAATAAGCAAGTCTTACTATCATTCCTGGATAAATACCGGGATATTCCCCACTTATCCAGGCCTATCCTGATGACCCATTTTCTTTCACCCGAGACTTTCTTCTCCGGCGACTCCGAAACAGCCTTCCTGAGGAAAGAATTATTGGAACGATTCGTTAAAAAGCAAGAAGCAGAGAATTGGTTCAAACAATATGAACAGGGAATGTGGGTGTTAGAAGATGGTAATCTTTCCGCCTTTGATTCCAAAGGTTACCACCCGGAAGATAAAAATTTCAATTACTACCTCCGGTATACCGGCAAAACCCTGCAAGGGCTGCTGGGGAGTCCTAATTTTAAACACAGCCACTGCGTTAACTGTGTAGCCATAAGCCCTGACGGCAAAACCATATTATCCGGCTCCGACGATAAAACCATCAAACGGTGGAACCTGGAAACCGGTAAAGAATTAAAAACCTTCCGGGGGCACCAGGATTATGTAAAAAGTGTTGCTTTCAGCCCCGACGGTAAAACTATGGTATCGGGCTCCGATGACAAAACCATCAAATGGTGGGACCTGGATTCAGGACTTTTAATACGTACACTGGAAGGGCATGCGGACCATGTCAATTGCATTGTTTTCAGGCCTGACGGAAACACCATCATTTCAGGCTCTACAGACACTTTCATCAAATTATGGGACCTAAAATCCGACGAAATTAGAACTCTGTCAGGGCACGACCAGTCTGTAAATTGCGTTGCCATAAGCCAGGATGGAGAATACCTTATTTCCGGGTCCGATGATAAAACCATTAAATACTGGGACTTACAAACCGGGGAATTAATGCGAACCTTCACCGGGCATATGGACCACGTAAAGAGTGTTGTTTTTTACCCTGGAGATCAAACCATTATATCGGTATCCTGGGACAACACCATTAAACGGTGGGATATTGAAACCGGGAAGGAAATTCTACCAATCAAAGGGCACGACCAGCCGGTCAATAGTATTGCGGTGAGTTCAGATGGGCAATTTATGATATCTGCATCGTGGGACAAAACCATTAAATGTTGGGGACTTCCTTCAGGAACTAAAGTAGAGACCTTTATCGGTCATATCGATTATGTCTGGAGCGTAGCCCTGAGTCCCAATGGTCATACTATCGTATCCGGGTCACGGGATAACACCCTTCGCTGTTGGAACCTGGAATCCGGGGAGGAGATGAAACCCTTCATGGGACATGGGACCTTCGTTAACAGTGTTGCATTTAGCCCGGATGGTCAAACGATTATTACCGGATCACGGGATACCACGTTAAAATTATGGGACCTGGAATCAGGAAAAGAAATAAAAACCTTCATGGAGCATAAGGACCACATCAACAGCGTTTGTTTCAGCCCCGACGGCAAAACCGTAATTTCCGGCTCCTTCGATAAAACCCTTAAATGGTGGGACCTGGAGTCGGGAAAAGTAATTAAGACCTTTAAAGGCCATGAAAACGGCATTTCCTCCGTTGGCTTCTTAAGTAATAACAAGTCTGTCGTGTCCGGTTCCTTCGATAATACCCTTAAATTATGGGACCTGGATAAAGGCAAGGCAGTTCAAACATTTAAAGGGCACCAAGGTTTTGTCTGGAGCATCGCCGTGAGCCCGGATGATAAAACCGTTATATCAGGTTCAGATGACAAAAGCTTTAAGCTGTGGGGCCTGGATACAGGCAAAGTAATAAAAACCTTCACCGGTCACGACGGCCATGTTTACAGCGTTAATTTCAGCCCAGATGGCCAAACTGTTGTTTCAGGTTCCTCGGATCAAACATTGAAGTTGTGGAACCTGCAAACTGGAGAAATAATCCGTACTTTTGCGGGACATGAAGGAATCGTGTGGAGTGTGGTTTTTAGCCTGGATGGGAAATACATCATCTCCTGCTCCTGGGATTATACCATTAAAATCTGGGAATGTGAAACCGGAGAATGTATTCGAACCATCACACTCTTGTGGAGACCGAAGGAAATCAAACCCAATCCGAAAAAACCAGGCTTGTTTGCGTGTGCCAACGGAAACGGAACAATCGCGTTATTCGATTTCGGTAAAATTGTGATATAATTGGAGTATAAAATGGCAATTATGAAGACTTTTAAACTAGCAAGCTTTAGGAGGCTTTAATGATATTGAATATCTTTACCGGAGGTAAAGGCGGAATCGGGAAGACGTTGAATGCACTGTGCTGTTCAGTGCATTATTTAAAGGATATCAAAAACTCCCGGGTCAATGTGATCGACTTGAACTACACCAACTCCGACCTCTTCAAAATTTTATACGGCGAAGCTCTTAAAGAAGATGATATTGCCGATGATAAAGGATTTATTATCAAAGATATCGGGAAAGGTACACACGGGAGCAAAATTATTTGCAAAAAAAACCTTTTTGCCATACCTCATGGAAACTTTGGAATATGGGAAGAAATTATCGATGTAGCCAAATTGTCGTCGGATAAAAATGTATTGGTCTTTGATTCCAATTTCAATATCGCCTCCCTTTTATACCTAACCAATGCAAAAGAAGCCCACCAGGTTTCAAAAATGATAAAAAGTTCGAATATCGAACGGATCCGGATATGGCTGGTCTGGTCCTTCAATATTTTAACAGATATCGGCGAATATGACCGCATCCTCCAGGAAAAAAGCGTCAAATCTTTCGAAGAACTAAGCGAAGGAAAATTCAGAGAAAAGAGGGACCTTATCCATATTTTAAACCCCTACAAATATTTCAGGAACAATGAATCACAAACCGTCATCGATTTAATCAAGGATATGGTAGAACGCCTTGGTGAAAGAGGCGATTCCAATAAAGAAGCCATCACCTTTCATCAATTGGTGGAGCATTTTACAGAAGCATTCAAAGCCTGCAGACGGTCGAAAAGCGGAGCAATGAGGGATTTACTTCGGAGGATAAAGGAGAGTTACAAGCAGCTTCCGTTTAATGTGAGCTTTATCCCCTTTTCCAAAAAAAGTAATATTCAAAATTATATCGAAAATTTATCATCAAACCCTCCGCCTGACCTGGATGGTTTAATCAAGGATATTCGCTTGATTTATGATTTCATTTCTTTAAGCATCAAAAAAGTCGACGAGTATTCCAGGGTTGATGATGGTTTAGAATTATATTAAATAGAAAAAAATGAATAAAAAAGAGAATTTGTTTTTAGTCCAATATGAAGGATTAATCGAGGAAAAAGAACTCAATTGGGGATACAAAGATAGATATTTTGGAGAAGATAAGATGCCGGTTTTGTTTATCTATTCTAATTTTCCCCAGGCTGAAACAACTAATAAACAACACCTTATGGGTATTATTCGTACTCATATGGAAGAAAGAAAGGGCATTGTTTTCTTTCCTGCACAAATGGTAGAGGATGTGAAGGAATTTTTCCGTGAAGCTATTAAAAAAGAAAGATTAGAGATGGATTTTCAAACCAATACTGAAATCGAATATACACATGAATATTTGTCTCAGATCGTGAAAACATGTTTTTCAGTTACTAACATAAAAATGAAAGAGGTTATCAAAATTGAGTCACCTCAAACTCAGCAAATCAAAAAATTGCCTGAAAAGCAGAAAATTGAGGGTAATGAAACGGGAAATAATATGAAAACATTTGAAAAAGGAATAATTTCAAAAATTGAAACCGTTGATATGATCGAGTTTGTAGACAAAACAATCCCTGGTTCATTAAGCTATCTTTTAATCAAAGACGGAAAGATGATAGAATCAAAAAATATTTCTGCACCATCCGCTGAATTGAACAAATTTATCTTGGCAACGCGTCTATCTTCTGTTCTTCTATCTAGCTTCCCAGGAATTCACAGGGATTTGAAGGATAAAAAGGTAGTCAATGTAACCTTTTATGATAAATATGGGGGGAAAATTATTTTGACCAAACAATTGAAAGACAACAAGGGCAAATGGGACCTATTTTTTTTGTGTAGTGAAAGTGAACTGGATGAAGTAAAAAAAGCAATTAAAGACCTTGACAAGAAATAAGAAATTAAGAGGAGCAACCGATGAATGAAACCGCATTGCATCAAATTAACATGGTTATTAATACCTACAGCGATATCATTAAAGGTATCTTTGCGGTTAAAGGTTCAGGCCATAACCCTAATTCTATGGCCGGTAAAATAAATATAGACGATAAACAGAATGAATATGCAAACAAATTGCGTCTTCTCTTTATGATCCTAACTAATGCGAGTCAACAATTCGGGCAAAAAGAGTTGGACAAAATAATTTTTGAAGTGGATAATTACCTTTTAATTCTCAGAAAAATAAAGAAGACAAAAGGAAAAATTCCTTTATTTATATCTGTAATAACCGAAAAGACGAAAGACATCCAAAATATTGACATGATCATCGATGAAATGGCCGAAGAGCTTTTATTATTGTTGTGTTAAGGCTTGATTAAAATATGTTTATACGTAGTATTGATAGATTAAAAATAAAGGAGGTGCTCCATGCCCTGGGATAAAAAAACATCTTATTGTTTTCAAAATGTTTTTTATGAAGAAGGAGTTAAGTTCTATTACGCCAGGATGTTACTTGATGAAGTTTCAGAAGCCTCAGCGATTTTTCCAATATTAAATAGGAGGAAGGCATCGATTAAATTTGGGACATATTGCAGGATTGGGGAAAGTAAAATCAAATGGGCATTTACGTTTTCAGTTCCTGAGCTCCTGTATGAAAAGGAATTTATCGACGAATTAAAAAGTACAGGAATCAAACCTGCAACAACCTGGGAAAACGATATTATTTTTTTGGCAGACGGCTATGGATATAGCCCTGAATACCCAATTATCGGATTTCATACCTTGTCCCAGGCTTCAGATCATACAATTATAATGGTTGGCGGGTTGTGGTATCGAATTATATCCAGTATGGATAAAATGCTTGGGCAAGATGGTACAGATATTGTTATGCATAACTCAGGGAAGGCCCAGGCTATTCAAATGTCCGGAGCGATTGCCAAATCATTCAAAATTCCTGGAAATGTTAATGATGCGGATTTTAAGAACAGTGTTATAAAATTATTTAGAGCTTACGGATATTGCGATATTGAAGAAATTGAAACCGATGAGGAAAGCAATAAAGTGACAAAGATCATAGTTAAACATTCTGCCTTTAGTATTATAAATTTTCATGATGCAAAAATAAAAGGAGAATCAAGGAAGTGTCATTTCCAGAGAGGAGTTTTTGAAGGGTTTTTCCCCGGATGTTTAAAAACTGACCATGAATTCGAGGAGATAGAATGCACAGGAGAAGGAGGTTCTAAGTGTATTTACAAGAACACCTCCGCTTGAAATCCACTTTAGAGTAGCGTACAAGATAAAATCCGAGCTTTTATCGCAAGATTTGTCCGTTTCAGGCCAATTTTAAGACTTTCTTGCAAAGCGTGAGGCTTCTAGCTCGCCCTCATACTTTTATCGCAAGAGTGTTGCGGGATTATTACTACGTGGATAAAATAGAGATTTTACACCCTTATGACTCGGTGAAGAAAGATTTTCGATTTTGAGCAATGCAGACACTTCGTAAAATAAAGCATAGTAAATGCGATTTACTGCTGAGAACAGCGGAAGGGAAGATTGGAGATTGTGGATTTCGGATTGGGAATTTGGAATACCCCTCGTTCACCATCGGTTTGTCAGCCAACAGGTGGGAAGGTTCCGACACCTCCCCCAATTATATATATTGTGGGTGGGTATCCTTAATATCGGCTTTCGAATTTTTTCCCCATTTTTCCCTGGAGTTTATCCAGGTAAATGTAAAAGACCGGCGTAACATACAAGGTGATCAATTGAGAAAACAGCAGCCCACCGACAACACACAAACCCAAGGGACGCCTGGATTCGGAACCGGCTCCCAAACCCAACGCTATCGGAAGCGTTCCCATAAGCGCGGCCACAGTGGTCATCATAATGGGCCTGAAACGAATACTGCTGGCTTCTAAAATAGCCGCTTGCGTATCCATCCCTTTATTTTTGGCATCGATGGCAAAATCGATCATCATAATCGCGTTCTTCTTCACAACCCCAATAAGCATGATTAAACCGACAAAACTATATAAATTCAAATCGGTTTTAAAAATAAGAAGCGTAATCAATGCCCCGAATCCCGCAAAAGGTAACCCGGTTAAAATCGTGATGGGATGAATGAAACTCTCGTAAAGTATCCCAAGAATCATATAGATAACCAATATAGCCAGGATCAAAAGCGCCACCAAACTGCCTTGAGAAGCCTGGAAAGCCTGTGCCGTACCGGAAAAATTCGTAACGATGTTGGACGGCAAGGTTTCACGCGATGCCTGGTTCACTGCCGTTACAGCCTCGCTTAATGCCACACCTTCCCCCAGGTTGAAGGATATGGTTACCGAAGGAATCTGCCCGGAATGGTTTACAGTTAGAGGACCACTCCCGGTTTTAATCCGGGTCAATACGGAAAGAGGTACCATCTCTCCTTTATTGGAACGAACGTAAAGAAGCGGAAGTACCGAAGGCTCACGCCTGTATTGCGGGAGAAGTTCCATGAGCACAAAATACTGGTTGTTGGGCGCAAGAATAGTCGAAACCTGCCGGGTACCGTAAGCAGAATATAGAGCTTCTTCAATCGCCTGGGGAGTGATGCCGAGCGAAGCCGCATAATCGCGGTCAATCTCCAAATTCACTTCCGGGTTACTGATCCGAAGATCGCTGTTCACATCCCTAAAAATGGGATTCATCCTCATTTTAGTTTCCAAAGCCGGAGCTGCACTATATAAAGATTTTAGGTCCGCAGCCTGGAGCGTATATTGGTAAATACCCGACGCAAAACGTCCCCCAATATTGATAACCGGCGGATTAATAATGAAAACCCGGATTCCCGGTATTTTACTCATTTTAGGCCGAAGAGAACTCACCACTTCATCGGCGGATAACTCTCTTTGATCCCGGGGTTTTAACCGGATAAACAAACGGCCCGTGTTGCTGGTCCCCCCACCGCCGCCTCCTACGGAAGAAGTAAAATTTTCAATATTGGGATCATCGGCCAGGATTTTAGCTACCTCCTTTTGATGATTCACCATGTTTTCAAAGGCCAGCCCTTCCGCTCCTTCTGTGGTTCCATTCATGAAACCGGTATCTTCGCTGGGGAGAAAACCTTTCGGAACAATGGTAAACAGGAAGACCGTAGCAATGAAAACCACGATAGAAAAAAGAAGCGTGGTCCGTTTCTTCCTCACGACCCACGCAAGACTTCGCTCATATAAACCGAGGCTCTTGATCCAGAAGGATTCGATAATATTATAAAAACGTCCCTTTTTTTCATTCCCGCCGTGTTTCAGGAAGCGGCTGCACATCATGGGGGTCAGCGATAAACTGACAAAACCGGAAATTAAAATAGCCACCATGATGGTTACTGCAAATTCCCGGAATAGACGTCCCATAATTCCACCCATGAAAAGGATCGGGATAAAGACAGCGGTTAGCGAGAGGGTCATAGAGATAATGGTAAAACCGACTTCCTTTGCCCCGTCTATTGCCGCAGTAAAGGGGTCTTTCCCCATTTCCATATGCCTGTAGATGTTCTCCAACATAACAATGGCGTCATCGACCACAAACCCGACCGCTAGAGTTAAGGCCATCAGCGACAGGTTATCCAGGTTGAAACCGAACAATTGCATGGCGGCAAACGTACCTACGATGGACATGGGGAGTGCTAAACTGGGGATCATGGTAGCGGAAACGTTTCTTAAAAACAAGAAAATAACCATAATAACGAGGGCAAGGGTAATCAAGAGTGTTACTTTCACGTCGTTTACCGATTCCTGGATCGGTACGGCTTTATCGAATAAGATATGGATACCGGCAGAAGCGGGGAGTTGGTTTTTAAAGGTGGGAAGTAGGGCTTTAACAGCATTGGAGACCTCCACGGTATTCGTACCGGGTTGACGTTGGATAGCCATGAGTAAGCACCGGCTGTCGCCGAACCAGGCAGCGACCCGGTCATTCTGGACGCTGTCGAAGACATTTCCCAGGTCCTGGAGTCGAACTGCCGCGCCATTACGGTAAGCGACGACAATAGACCGAAATTGCTGCGCATCGTTCAATTGGCCCGAAGCTTTCACGGTAAAATTTTTATCCCGGCCCAACAATATTCCTGACGGTAGATTCACATTATTCGAAGAAACGGCACTGGACACCTGTTCGATACCGATGCCTCTCGAAGCCAAAGCTTGAGGGTCAAGTTGGATTCGTACTGCATACTTCTGGGAACCATACACCTGCACTTGGGCCACGCCGTTTACCATAGAAATGCGTTGGGCCATCAAGGTTTCGGCATATTCGTTAAGTTTGCTGAGAGGAAGAGTGGGTGATTTAAGGGCGATAAAAATGATGGGTTGGTCGGCGGGGTTTACTTTTTGGTAGGAAGGGGGAGTGGGCATATCGCGGGGAAGCTGCCGGGATACGGCAGCGATTGCGGCCTGTACGTCCTGGGCTGCGGCGTCGATACTTCGATCAAGACTGAATTGAATGGTGATATTCGAGCTGCCCAGGCTGCTGCTGCTGGTCATATTGTCGATACCCGCAATCGTAGAAAATTGTTTTTCCAAAGGAGTTGCTACTGCGGCAGCCATGGTCTCGGGGCTGGCCCCCGGGAGGCTTGCACTCACGGATATAGTCGGGAAATCGACCGTAGGTAGATCGCTCACGGGAAGAAGCCTGTACCCCATCACACCGGCGACAAGAATCGCCACCATAACAAGGGTTGTCATTACCGGTCTTTTAATAAACAAGCTCATGACTTACTCCCATTTTCTTTTTTTCCAGGGGTCTTCTTTGCAGGGAGATTCGTTTTAATATCCACCTGGGCTCCGGGAACCAATCGCATCTGGCCGTCGGTCACAACGGTTTGACCGGGTTGTAAACCCTCATCGATGACCGCCGTATCGTTCACGGTCCGGTTGACTTTAACCGGCCGCTTTTCGACTTTATTTCCCTCACCCACAACAAAAACAAAAGTACCTTCCTGTCCTGCAACGACAGCCGCCGCAGGTACTGTAAGTGCGTTATTTTCTATGGCGAGGATCAATTCGGTATCGACAAATTGACCGGGCCACAGGGCTCCTTCTTCATTGGAGAACTTCGCTTTCAAAGTGATGGTCCCGGTATTGGGGTCTACGGCATTGTCGGAAAAGTACAATTCCCCCTTGACGACCGCATCGCTATTTTCCCTGGAAGGATACGCACGAACTTCCAGTTTCCCGCCGGCTGCGTATTTTTGTACGTGGGGAAATTGAGTGCCGGGGATAGAGAAATTCACCAGGATGGGCCGCATTTTGTTAATCACTACCAGGGGCGTTTCGTTGGCTTTAACCAATAAACCCTGGTGCACCAGTCGTGCGCCGGTACGACCGGGAATCGTGGCTTTAACCGAAGAATAATCCAGGTTGAGTTTCGCCTGGCTGACGGTGGCCTCATCGATCCGGACCATGGCTTTATACATATCTGCCTGGGTCCGGGAGGTTTCGTATTGATCTTTGGTTACATAATCTTTTTTTACCAGGTCAGCGTATCGTTTGGCCTGGTTTTCGGCGTTGGCAGCCAGGGCCATGTCTTTGGCCAATTGGGCTTTAGCGGAATCCAGGGCAATTTGAAAAGGGAGGGGATCGATCCGGAACAAAAGCTGACCCTCTTTTACTTCTTGTCCCTCAATGAAATTCACCTGCGTAATCACACCGCTTACCTGGGGTTTCACCGTCACGGTTTCCATAGGTTCGACCGTACCCACTACTTTGATGGAGAGGGGTTCGGATCGGATAACCGAAGTCGCGACCGAGACCATCGTTATGGGGGGAGGGCCCATTTTCTTTGAGGAACAACTTACCGATAGTAAAGAAAAAGCAAGGAATAGAACGACCCAAACACGATAGGAAGTCCTGTTATTATTAATGCTGTCTAAACTATTTATTATTTTTTTACTTCTCATCATTTTTTCACCTCCTGGGAAAGATTTTGAGGAATCAAGGGATTATCTCCGTTCACGTCAAGGATACCCACATCGTGGGCGAGTTGTGCCAATGATTCGAACCAGTTTAAACGGGCGTTGATTTGTTCAGCCCGGGCAGTGGCAAGTGTACGTTGGGCAGAAAGAAGATCAAGAATGCTTCCGACACCTTCTTTGTAACGGCCGAGAGCGACTTCTTCCGATTGTTTCGCACTGTTAAAAAAGTCTTCGGAAGTTTTCAGGCGCTCCCCGGCAGTAATGAAATGGCTGTGGGAAGCAAACACCTGGAAAGTGACGGTTTGTTTGAAGCCGCGCTCACGTTCGCGGGCAGCATCCGCACCGGCTTTTGCAGCCAGGATATCATATTGAGAGGAAAACCCGGAGAAAAGAGGGACCTGGATCGATAATGAGCCGCCGTAGGTATCCTTGTACCCGGAGACTCCATCCAGCCATGCTCTTCCAATTGAGCCGACGATTGAAAACGATGGAAGAATTTTGGAACGCATTTCGCGTACTCTCGCATCCAGTTGAAGGGTGAGAGCCTTCGATGCTTGAACATCCGGGCGGTTGACCAGGGCTTGATCGATCAGTCGATCGACGGTCACGGTCAGTTCGCCGGTGGGGGTACCGGGAACAATAGCATCGATTTCGTAAGGAATGTTGGCCGGATATCCCAGCGCAACTGCCAGTGCAGCTTTAGCGATGCGTACTTGTCCTTCTGTGCTTTGAAACGCCAATTGGGTTTCGGAAAAAGCGGTTTTAGCCTGTAAAACATCGGCGGAAGTAGCCAGGCCGACGCGGTGCCGTTCTTCTGCGACGGACATATTTATTTCCGCTTCAATCAAAGAAGTCCGGTTTGCTTCGAGTAATGCCTTTGCCCTGGTATAATTAAAGAAGGCCAATTCTACCTGGAGCACTGCGTTTCGGATAACGGCATTTTGAGTCCAATTGGCGGCAATGAGCGATTGGCGGGATTCTTCGATTAATGCAGACCGACCGCCGAAATCAAACAGTAAGTAGGAAAGAGTGGCGGCAGCGTTGTAAGTGGTTATTGCGCTGTTGGTTTGAACACCGGTATAGTTGGATCCCCCTTTGGCGCGAGTCAAGGACCCGTTCAAGTTTATCGTTGGGAACCAATCCCCGAGGCTGGAGCCGTACCTGGCTGCTGCGGCGCGTGAGTCTGCCCATGCCACTCGGGCAGCCGGGTTATTCCGGAGCGCAATATCGACTGCATCGACAAGGAGAAGTTTGCTCAATTTATCCCGGGCTTGCTCCAGGGGTAAAGCAGTTTCCTGGCGAGGTGTTTTTTGATTCCCGTGAGGGGGAGATGTCCACAGCATCGAGGGTGAAGGGGAAGTAGAAGGAACATTTTCGATCTTTGGCAGGTTAGGAGCGCACCCAACGAATCCCAGTATAACTGAGGTCAATGCCAAAGTGCGAAGAGTTGCACACTTTAAAAGATTCATATCGAACCTCCGGTATATCGCTATAAATCACAAAATTTCAAATAAAATTTGAAAATAATACCTTCGATTTTTCTCTAAATCTATTGAGAATGATTGATATTAAATGTATTAAATCAAAGTAATTTCTATTGTACAACGTTTGGATCAATAATTCAAGTATCGATTCGGATGATTTTTGGGTAACCGGGGTAATGAGAGTGAATGTTGAGGGTTCCCAGCCTGGCCCATTTTTCGGCATGATTCTTGCCACAGCAAGTATACAGGCGCAGCTATTTCATCGAAAGATATTCTTCCAACCTTCCCAATACTTCCGGCAGATCCCGACGCCCAAAACCGAACCGAACATACCGGTCCTGGAAATGAAACTGGGTCCCCGGCATAAGAAGTACGCCCTTTTCTTTCACCAGGTCAGTACAAAAATTTTCGGCGCCCTCCCTCACATTAATTTTCGGAAATGCCACAGGTCCTGCTTTCGGTTTTTTCCATTCGAAGTACCGGGGAAACTTTTCGAAAAAAACATCCGATGAATCCAGGTTGTGACGAATCAATTCGAGGTTCCGGTTAAGAATCAATTCTTTATGTCTCAAAGCCAGCAATGCCAGGAATTCGGAGGGAGCGCTGCTGCATATGGTTGTATAATCTTTAAAGGATGCCATCTGTTGAAAAAGGTTCTCCTGCTTTGTTACCAGCCATCCGATACGCAGCCCCGCCAGGCCGAAAGCTTTGGACATCACCCCCAGCGATACGCTTTTCTCGTAAATATCGCTCACCGACGGTAAACGGTCTTTTGCATCATACTCCAGGAAGCGGTACACTTCATCGGAAAAAATAAAAATATCCCGCTGACGGGCGATCTCGACAATTTTCGCCAACCTATCTGAAGAAATAAGCGCACCTGTGGGGTTATGGGGGAAATTGACGACAATGGCTTTGGTTTTCGGTGTGATAGCGCGCAGAAGGAAATCCGGGTCCAGGTCCCAGTTTTGATCGGGGTCCATAGACCAGCGAGTGACCCGGCACCCGATGGACAACGCTATCTCTTCCAGGGATTGGTAACAGGGAAATTGCACAATCATGTGATCCCCCGGTTCCAGGATGGTATTCATAAATATAAAGATACCTTCTTCCGCCCCTGCGCAAACCATGACATGATGGGGTTTCGAATTGGAATACAAACCGCTGATGGCATGCCGAAGCTCCGGGTTTCCTAAAGTTTCCGTGTACCCCAGTCGAAGTTCGTTAAAATCTTGCTCTGCACCTTTTTCCAACTGGAGTAAGTCCCGGACAGACCAGGTTTCGCAGTCGGAACAGCAAAGAAGGTATGGGGCAGAGAATTCGTGTTGTGCGAAGTAACGTTCTAATTCAAAGTCATTGATTTTCATGATGCCTACTCCGTGCATTAAAAGAATGTATTATTATACCACAGTGCCGCCCCACACGGAGGGGATTTATTGCAATGCCGGGATATCGTGCGATACTCGTGGTATGGTTTAACTATTGGGTTATTGTAATCCAATCCACCTCCACATAATGGAATCAACCATTGATGTTCTTTGGCCTGGCATGAAATGATACCAGATGTGCTTTTTCACGCCGTAAGGCCTTCTCAACTTAATAATTGGTGATTGAAGCCACAGAGAACTTCGAGTACACTGAGATTATAATCAAAAAAATCCCACTCTGTGCTCTCCGTGAACTCTATGGCTAAACAACAAAAATGCTCTCTCCATGCCCAATATAAAACTCCGTGAGACAAAAAAACCGCAAAAACGATTATTTATGCTAAAATAATTACCGAGAAAAAAATGAACCCAAAAGAAAACGAAACCGAACAAAATAATTTCTACGCCGAAGTTGTCCTGGTGGAACCGGAAATACCCCAAAATACCGGGAACATTGCCCGAACCTGCGCTGCCCTGGGATGCCGCCTACACTTAATCAAACCCCTGGGCTTCCTTCTCTCCGACCGGTACCTCCGCCGCGCGGGAATGGACTATTGGGCAGATGTAGAATACCAAGTACATAACAATTTTAAAGACTTCTTCAATTTCCACCCGGACGGACGCTACCTCTTCTTTACCCGGAACGGCAAAAAAAACTTCTACGATACAGATTTAAACTCAAAAGGAAAAATATATTTGGTCTTTGGAAAAGAATCTACAGGCTTACCGGAGTCATTGGTTACTGTTTTCGAAGAGAATTGCTGCCGGCTGCCCATGCGACCCGGCGTCCGATCCCTCAACCTGGCCAGCACAGTCAACACTGTTCTATACGAAGCATTCCGCCAAAACAACTTCCCCGGTTTGGTGTGATTATGAATTTGTTACCGACTGTCAGAAGCCTTTTTTTGAAAGGGTTTTTGGACTTCCACAAACTTTCTTAAAATAGAATTTTTTTCTTGCTTTCAGTTCACTCCTGTGTTAACATAATTGAATGAAAGAAATAATATTCTATAGAACTAAAGAAGGTAAATGCCCTGTAGAAGATTTTCTTGATACTTTAACCGATGAATAGGCAAAAAAAATTGCCTGGGTAATGAGAGTAATTAGAGAAGTAGACCTAATTCCCCCTCAATATTTTAAGAAACTAGTCAATACTGAAAATATATGGGAAGTTCGAGTAGGTGTTGGGAACAATATATTTCGTTTCCTCGGTTTTTTAGATGGTAAAAGGTTTGTCGTTTTGACAAATGGCTTCCAGAAAAAAACCCAAAAGACCCCCAAGAGTGAAATAAAATTAGCAAAAGAAAGAAAAAAAGAGTATTTAGATAGGAGGTTACAAAATGGATGATTTAGAAAAATATATAGAAAAACGAAAGGCCAAAAGCCCTGACTTTGCAAAAAATTTCGAAACAGAATATAACGATTTCAAAATCGGTATTTTATTAAAGCAAGCCAGGGTCGATTCTGGTTTCACCCAGGAAGAAATCGCAAAAAGACTTCATACAAAAAAATCTGCTATTTCTCGTATAGAGAATCATGCAGAAGATATTAAGCTTTCCACTTTAAAGAGGTTTGCTCGAGCTGTCGGAAAAGAGATTAATTTCCAGGTAATCTAATGCGATGTCAGATTAAATTATCTTTTCGTACGATTAAAAAGCCCATTAAAGCAAGGTTGACATTTTGTTAACCTACAAGTGACAATTTTTGTCACTTTTCAAAATAATCCAATGAATCACAGGAAAAACTTTACTGTTTGAAAAAAGACACTTATGCCTCAATCATACCGTTTTATCGATTTTCCCCCTGGTTTAACTTCTTGATTTCAAAAAATTGGCCATCTATTTGGCATCACATTTGCTGCTTTTAATTAAACGACTTAAAGCAAAGAATCACTGGAGGAATAAATGAGGAAATTTTTCAGTTTGATAGTTTTTTCAATGATAATGATAATAATGGGCATAATGGGTTTCGATGCCCAGGTCTACAGCCAGGCAATTATTATTAACCATCAATGTACAGATATAACCAAGATACCGAAAACCTGGATCAACCAGGCAAAAAGCAAACTTCGCGCGAGCTACGGTCATACTTCGCACGGAAGCCAGTTGATTACGGGTATGGACGTGTATATGAACGATTCGGCTTATGGGAGCCAATATGCCTTCAACACAGACGGTTCTATCCAGGTGGGGGTATTATCGGTGGCGGATTACACGCCGGACGGAGACCTGGGAAACCCGGATTTTACCACATGGGAAGCCAACACACGCGCATACCTGGAAGGTTCGGGAAGCGATCGAAACGTAGTCATGTGGTCATGGTGCGGGCAGGTCAGCGGAGCATCCTCAAGTAATATCCAGACCTATCTCAATTTAATGAACGGACTGGAACAAGATTACCCGGATATCACGTTCGTATACATAACAGGCCACCTGGACGGTTCAGGCACAGGCGGGAATTTAAACCAACGGAACAACCAGGTTCGCACGTATTGCCAGAACAATAACAAAGTGCTCTTCGATTTTGCGGATATTGAAAGCTACAACCCCAGCGGAACTGGTTTTCTAAATCAAAGTGCGGATGACGGATGCAATTACAGCGGAGGAAACTGGGCCACACAGTGGATCGATGCCAACCCGGGCAGCGAGCTGACGAGATTGGCGGGTAAGTGCGGCGAATGCGCCCACTCGGAAACATTGAATTGCGTTTTAAAAGGAGCAGCCGCATGGTGGTTATTTGCCCGGATAGCAGGATGGGACGGCGGCACCACGACTCAACCGGTGATTACGGTTACGTCACCCAACGGGGGCGAAAATTGGATAGTAGGTTCAACCCACAACATTACCTGGACTTCTTCGGGTTCCATTGCCAATGTCCAGGTCGATTATTCGACGGACAACGGCTCCAGTTGGAATTCCATAACCGCATCCACCACCAATGACGGTTCATATCCCTGGACCGTACCGGATACGCTTTCCACCGAATGCCTGGTTCGTGTACAAGACACCGACGGGTCGCCTTCCGATACCGGCAACAGCACTTTTACCATTTCCCCGCCGGCTGGAGACGGGATCACGGTCACCCAACCGAACGGCGGAGAAGAATGGACTGCCGGGACCAAATATATTATTAAATGGAGTTCTACCGGATCGATTACCAACGTCAACATTTACTATTCCACGGACAACGGGGGGAACTGGACAGTCATTTCGGATTCCACTCCCAATGACGGCGCTTATTCCTGGACCGTACCGGCTTCAGCTTCGACTCAATGCCTGGTCCGGGTGGCAGACACAGACGGATCACCCTCCGATACCAGTAACAAAATGTTTACGATTTCCGCCCCCGCAGTCGATGGACTCACGGTTACCCAACCGAATGGCGGAGAAGAATGGACCGCAGGAACCAAATACCTGGTCAAATGGACTTCCACCGGTTCCATTGCCAATGTCAAAATATTCTATTCTACGGATAACGGAGGGAATTGGACGGTTATTTCTACATCCACTCCCAATGACGGTGCTTATACGTGGAAAATCCCGGACGTTTCTTCTTCCCAGTGTTTGATAAAAATAATGGATAAAGACGGAACAGCTTTAGATACCGGCGACGCCGTTTTTTCGATTATTCAAAACAACCCTCCCACCATATCTTTAAACCGGAACCGGTTGAATTTCGCTTGCGTTGAAGGTGGAGATGCCCCAGCCCCACAAACTTTTTTAACCTGTAACACGGGTGAAGGAGCACTGAACTGGACTGCATCCACCACCGCCACGTGGATCGGCATAAACCCGGCTTCAGGTACAGACGGCACTGCAGTCGAAGTCACCGTGAATCCCTCCGGCCTGGCTAAAGGAGTACATACCGGGAATATTAAAATTTCAGACCCCAATGCATCCAATTCACCGGTTAGTTTACCGGTTTATTTAAAAATTAAAAAAGCCGAAGAAGATTTACCTCCCTTCGGAAGTTTCGACACCCCCGAGGATGGGGCCGCAGTAAGCGGCAGCGTTCCCTTGACAGGCTGGGTATTGGACGATGTGGGAGTGGATTGCGTTCAATTATATTATGAAAAAGAAGGGAAACCGGAATATATCGGCGATGCGGTTTTGATCGAAGGTGCACGTCCGGATATCGAAAGCAAATGCCCGGACTACCCGTGGAATTACAAAGCAGGCTGGGGATACATGCTGCTCACCAATTTCTTACCCAATGGGGGCAACGGTACTTTCACACTCACCGCAAAAGCCACAGATACCCGTGGACACCGGGCCGTGATCGGTACTAAAACCATCATCTGCGATAATAAAAACGCCAAAAAACCTTTCGGCGCTATCGATACACCCACCCAGGGAGGGAATGCTTCCGGGAAACAATTCGTGAACTTCGGGTGGGCACTGACACCCCAACCCAATAAGATCGCGACAAACGGGTCTTCTATTACGGTATGGGTGGACGGGAAATCCATGGGACACCCGGTCTATAATAAATATAGACAGGATATTGCCGGGATTTTCCCGGGTTATCAAAACAGTAATGGAGCTGTAGGTTACTTCGTCCTGGATACGACGGGTTACGAAAATGGCGTTCATACCATCGGATGGTCGGTTAAAGACAACGCCGGGAACGAAGACGGCATCGGCAGCCGGTTTTTTATTATCACCAATCAATCGACCCCCTCGGCTGAGCAAAACTCCAAACCGGCCGATTCCCTGCAAAACGCACCGACATCTCTCCCCTATTCCAACCGTTTGGCAGGAGTAACACCGATTGAAATTGAAAATACTAAACCGGTATGGATCCAAAAAGGATATAAAACCGGTTCGACGTTAGCCGAGAATGAAATTGAATCCGTATGGCCCGATAATGAAGGCATTATCCGGGTTGAATCGAAAGAACTGGAAAGAGCGTTAATCCGTTTAAGCGAGCAAGAACCTCAACAAGAAACCAAAACCAATAAAACCAGGCGCTTCTCCGGGTACAGTCTTGTGGGTGAATCGCGCCGGCCTCTTCCTGTAGGATCGACGTTGGACCGGGAAAGCGGCATTTTTTATTGGCAGCCCGGACCGGGTTTCTCCGGCGAATATCGATTGGTTTTCCTGGAATCGGATTCTTATGGAAGAAGCATTAAGAAAGTAATTTATATAACGATGAAACCGCTTTATTAACCACGGGCATCAACCTTCTGAAGGCAGCTCGCCACAGTCTTGACCGGGGCTGCGGCGGGCTGTTTTTTTTTATCTTCAATATTTTTCGTAGATTTCTCTTATCCCCAACCATTCACAGATGAAAAAAAGGAGCATATCGTATTCCGAGTGGCGATGCCCGTGTCTTTTATATAATTCCGCCAATTTTTCGTGTAGTATATAATGTTCGAGACCGTTTCCCGAAAATTTTTGATCCCGGATATTGACGGTCTTCCCCAGGGATATTTCTTTCTGGATAATATAGTTGGCGAATTTCAAGAGGCTTTCGTATCTCGGGATAATAAAATCTTTTTCCCGGTTGAAATTAATCACATCGACGAAGGACTTATCGTTTCCCATGGAAGGAAAAAAAGCGATGGTCATAATATTTTCGCCCAATATTTCCGTGATGGTGCCTACCGATTTTTTATCGCTGATATAAGCATAATCGTATAGGTTGCCTTTAAAGGTTAAGCTGTGTTTTTTCAGGGCATAAAATTTAACCACGATATTTTTCCAATCCATAACTCGTGCCTCACCTGGTGAATACGGATTTTCTAATCATCGATATAATAATAAACTATTTCCGCAGGGAAATCAACCACACCCGGTTCCCGAGTTCCCGATGAACCTTCTTTAAATCCTGAGAAAAATATGATAATATTATCTTTCAAAAGTTTTTTATTATTGTAAAAATGAGGCAATATACATGATAAGACGGAGTTTGATCCTTTTTGGATTGGTGTTTTGGATAGTCGGTGCAGGTTTCAGCGCTTTTGCGGCCAATAACAAAGTTATTTACACCTACAACTTTGTTTTTCGAGGAGATGCAAAAGGAAAGATATTGTTGATTATTCCTTTCCGGGTCTATTACGAGGCCAAAGGAAGTGTGAATTTTATGGCGGAAAAAGAGCCGGACGGGAATTCGAAATTTTCATATTACAATATTGTGAACACGGCTTATGTTGCTCGAACATTGGATTTTTCCGGGAAAAAATTATGCTTAATGACGGCAGATTACGACCTGGTACGCAGTAAGGCATTCGGGAAGGAGAAAATAGCGGATTTGAAAACCAATTTGCCTTATTATTCAAAGTACATCCGTTCCGCCTATGCTTATCCCTTCGAGATCGGCACAAGAAGCCCGGGAGCTGCTGCGTTTTTTCGAAGTGTGGAAGGCATTCACAAGGATGTATCCGGGGACTTTCATATCATTCAACGGTTCAATTATAAGAATTTCGATGTGAATTTCAATGTAGACAAGATCATGTTTGAGACCTTAAAAGGGTTTAATCATTCGTTTTTTCCCACCAGGAATCCCGGGGATATAACCGGGTATGACAAAGAGTGGTTGAGCGAGCCGCTGGATTTTACCGCGATTATGAACGCCATCGCCCGCCACGTGTCGGCGTATGTGGGAAAGCATGTGAAGTTTAAGCAGCAATACCCGATTCGATTGAAGTACAAAGTGGCGGAATCGACCGATTCCATGATTTACATCGTGGGGGACAGCGCTCCTTATGTGAAAATATGGGGAGAAATCGTCATCAAAAAGTTCTCCCGCAGAATAAAAATCAATCCGAAAGATAATACGCTGTTATTGGACGAGATCGACCTGGACCTCCGAAATAAGAAAGGAAACGGAGGCACGATTATTTTAAGCCTCAAAAGGCAGGATTGGTAATTTTAGTGCAAAATCTGCTGCGAAATTACGTTTAGCCACAGAGGTCAAAGCGTACGCAGAGAGAACGAAAACCCCCGGATGAAAAAAAAGCGGAAGATTCTTTTAGGTGCATTTGTGTTGGTTGTAGTAGTCATGCAGTTTTTGGGAATCTTCAAATTATTCATACCCGGGAAAAGTAGAGGGGTTCCGGTTCCGGTCATCGATATGGTGAAAATCAATGGAGGGGAGTTCATGATGGGATCAAATACCGGTGCGTCCGATGAACAACCGGTGCATCGCGTGCGGGTTAATAGTTTCTACCTGGGACGAACGGAAGTAACCGTGGGGCAGTGGCGAAAGTTTATCGAGGACAGCGGTTATGTGACTGAAGCAGAAAGCGGTTTAGGGAGTTTAGTGCGGGACAAAAAAGGAGTGTTGGGATTCAGGCGGAAAGCGAATTGGCGAAATCCGTACATGGTCCAGTCGGATAATCACCCGGCGGTATGTGTGAGCTGGAGAGATGCACGGGCCTTTTGCCGCTGGTTGTCGAAAAAAACAGGGCTTTTATACCGTTTACCGACGGAAGCGGAGTGGGAGTATGCTTGCCGTGGAGGTATCCGGGGCGAAAGGTACGGCGATTTGGATGCCGCTGCGTGGTACGAGTACAATTCCAACGGTCATACACACCCGGTGGGTTTAAAGCGGCCCAATTCTTTTGGGCTTTACGACATGCTGGGAAATGTTTGGGAGTGGTGCCAGGATCGTTATGGGAAGAGGTATTACCAGGAATCGCCGGTAGACAATCCGCCGGGTTCGCTCACAGGCGAAACGCGGGTCAGTCGTGGGGGGAGTTGGTGCAGCAAGCCGCAAAGAGCGCGTGTTTCTTTCCGCCGGCATGATTCTCCCTGGTTCCGTTTTTATCGCCTGGGTTTCCGAATTGCTCGCTCGGCAGGTTAAATAATGTGGGCCTCAACCGCTTTGATAATAGCTTGCGTCCTGGATTTAACCGCCATTTTCCTGAAAATATGATAAATATGGGCTTTTACGGTTTTTTCACTGATGAATAGTTTATCTGCGATTTCATGGTTGGATAACCCGGAAGCCATCGCCTGGAGTATCTCCACCTCCCGGGTAGAGAGTTGGTATTTCGAGCCTGGATTTTTGTAGGTGATATCGGAGGTTTTGGACAGCAAATCGGAAAGTAAATGGTGCGTCACTCTTCGACTGACCCACATCTGGCCGGTCAAAACAGCATCAAAAGCACTCTTCATTTTTTCCATTGTAATATTTTGAGCCAAAAAGCCTTTAACCCCCAGTTTCAGGAATTCCATTTTTTCTTCATCGGTGAATTGGCAATTGATCATGATTATCCTACCGTTGGGGAAATAGGAGATGAGTTGAGAGATGGTTTTTGAAGGATTAGCCAGGTGCTTTTGGTTACATTGACCGCAGGTGAGGATGAGCGATGCATTAATACTAAAGTCGGTATTTTTAACAAAGTCGAAAGAATGATACGTGTAAAGGAGGTTATACGTGGTTTCTTCCTGGCAGAATTTTTCGAAACCCTCTTTAATCATGGCATGGTGGCAGATCAGGAGAAGGCCGTGGCCGCCCGATTGTTTCCCGGTTTTAATGGCAATCTCCTTTTGACGGGCATCAACGGCTTTTTGGATACGTTCCAGGATTTCCTTGTTTTCCGAGGATTTGGAGATGTAATCGAAGACACCGGTTTTCATTGCATCGATAGCGGTTTCATAAGAAGGATACCCGGTGAGAATGATAATTTTCAACTGGTCGTCGATTTTTTTCAGTTCGCGGCTCAACTGGATTCCATCCTCTCCTTTCATTTTTAAATCGATCAAACAGATAGCGATGGGGTATTCTTCCAGCATTTTTATCGCTTCATCTTTGGTAGAGGCGGTATATACTGCAAATCCCTCGTCCTCCAACCACATTTTGAACACTTTTAAAATTTCGAGATCATCGTCAACCAGGAGAAGGCAAATATTTTCCATTGAATTCGGAGCCTCCTTTAGTGGGAATTTTAATAATCAAGTGCGCGCCTTTGAGGTAAGTTTCATCAAGAAAAATAGTACCTCCATGATTGGAAATAATATGATGAGAAATATTTAATCCGAGGCCGGAACCTTTGCCCGGTTTTGTTGTTTTAAAGGGTTTAAATAAATCGGCTTTGATTTCATCGCTGAATCCCGGGCCGGTATCGAAGAAATCGATGATATATTCATCGTTTTGAGTAGAAAAAGTAATAATGAGTTTGCCTTTTCCATCCATGGCGTCTACGGCATTCTGGATAATGTTCATAAAAACTTGCTGCAGCGCATCCGGGATGCAATAAACCGGGAAATCCTTCCCTTTTTTGGGAAACTCGATGAGCGTATTTTTGAGCTGCTTACTCCATTTAATAATGTTGACAGCAGAATCCATAATGATGGACAAATCGGCCAGGATTTTTTCTTCATTCCTGGGGATCATAAACTTGTGCATATCCTGGGTGATGGATTTGGTCAGTTTTATTTCTTTTTCCATGATTTGAACGATTTCGCTTAATTTTTTGTCATCCGGGGGGATACGCCGCTTCAGGACCTGGATCGCATTTTCTAAAGCGAAAAGAGGGTTATTAATGTCATGGGTAATATTGGCAGTCACCCGGCCCAGGAAAATCAATTTTTCGTTCAATGTGGCCATCCGTTCGATTTCTTCTTTTCGAAGGTTTTCAACCTGGAGACTCTCCAGCATGCGGTTAATCGTACGGCTGAGCAGGGTGATTTCGTCCCGGTATGTTTCGGGGATTCTCCGGGATAGATCATCCAATGTGATAATATTGTCGGTAATGGAAGAAATTGTTTTCACCCGGCGTACCACCAGGCGGTTCATTAAAAAATAAACCGCCAGTCCCAACAAAACAAAGCCGGTGATGAGCGATATAAAATATAAACGGGATGCTTTATCGAAGAAAGTGAAAACCTGCTTTTCGGTGGAGACTTGAATGGTAGAAATACAGAGGTTATTGGAATCCGTGAGGGGGCATTTGATAATATAATCGTTTTGACCTTCTTCCATCGACAATTTATGGAGACCTTCCCGGACTACAGCCCCTACATCTTCATCGCATTTCTTACAAATGAACGAGAGACGGATTTTGGTCCCTACAGACTGGCTAATTCTCCGTTCGATAGAAGGATCGATAAACCGGCCGATGAGTAATCGCCCCCTGGCAGGTCCATTTCCATTGGATTTGAGGATAGGCGAGGATACGATGATCATATGGCCTTTTTTCATTTGAATAACCCGGGTAAACGCATAAGGGCGGTTAAAAGACCGGTAAACGCAGTCCATTAAACCCGTATCCCTGCATATTCCTTCCCGGCAAGGAATGCCCAAATCCACGGGTTGAAGCTCCGCCGAATCGCACCCCCGTGCAAAAACAATGTTTTTATTGGAATCGATGAGCATAACCAAATGAATACCGGAATTTTCATGGGGCAGGCGGGTTTTCAATTCATTGAAAAAATCGGTACCGGGATTCGGAATATTGTCGTATATTGCATCCCGGGAAGACAATTCCCGGGAAATCACCTGGATCATATAAATTTCGCCCTCCAACGCGCATAGGGTTTTATTGATTATTTTTTGGGTATATAATGCTTTCCTTTCCTTGATGGGGCCCGATAAAGTAAAATGGTAAATGACAAAATAGAAGAAGAGAAACAAGATGCAGATCAAAAAGGTGAAAAAAGCAATTTTTTTCGTTAAACTCATGAGAGTATATCATAATACATTATTTAGACAATTACAATGATACCTTTACTTTTAATTTATTTTTGGATAAAAGCATCCCCTCCACCCGGCGGGGGAGTGGTGGAGGGGATGGTAGAAATGGTTTGTAAATACTATATAAAAATAAAAAATATTATTAACAACCCAACCTCATAGGTTATATGATAGAACGTTCCAAAGATAAAATCAATTGAACTTTAGTAGTAAAAAAGTCCTATCTTCAATCTCCGAAATCTCCTACCAAAGTTGTAGGATTTTTCCGCCTGTACAACCACGCCCGGATGGTTTTTCCTGTTTTCCCGATTTTCCCGGCCCGAAGCTGTACAAAAAAGACAAAAAAAGCTATAATAATCGAACCGGGAAAAAATTCCTGTTCGAAAAGTACCGACCATAACGAGGAGGAACAGAACAATGAAACATGAGCGCAAACCTTTCATTTTAATATTACTGGCCGTCCTTTTTTTCGCGTCGCTGCCGCTGTCGTTCTACGGGGCAGGAGCAGCAGGGGATGAAAATGAAAAAACATTACCCGCCATACCCGACGAAGAAAAAATAATAAAAGTGATGCATACGATTTCCAGTCATACGTTATATAACTATGTCCTGGAATTGTGTTCCGAGAAGTACGCCGGGCGATTGACCGGTACTTCGACTTACAACGATTCCGCCCAGTGGACCGCTTCTCTCTTAGAGAAATGGGGAATTAAACCGGCAGGTGACAACGGGACATTCTTCCAGGAATTCCCCAATCCATACACCCTGGTTTTCGAAGGCTCCGGTGTTTCACTCTTCATACCGGTTTCCAACGGGGCATTCATCGAAAAGCCATACCGATACGAAACCGATTATTTACCGGGGGCCACTTCCGGCACCGGCGAAGTCAAAGCGCAAGTCATTTATGTCGGATACGGAATAACAGCTCCTGAACTCGATTTCGATGAATATAAAGGAATGGATGTAAAGGGGAAAATCGTATTGATAGAACGCGAAGTCCCTGTATCTCCATCCGAAGAGCCGGAAGTTTTCAAAAAATGGCGGTCCTATTCTTTCCACCAATACAAGATACAGAATGCGTATGATCACGGCGCTGCCGGTGTGATCTTCAATTACCCCATCACCAACCCCAATGGTCTTTATATCAAAGGATTCCAATTGATTAATGCAGGCAAAACCATCATCGATGATATTTTCGCCGGGACCGGTAAAAGCCACAAGGATACTGTCAAACAAATCAATAAAAGCCGAAAGCCGGTGTCCTTCAACACAAAAAAAATAGTTTCCCTCCGAAATAAGACGGAACACCACCCCGAAGGTATAGGCCGAAATGTGATAGGATTCATTGAAGGCAGCGACCCGGTGTTAAAAAATGAAATCGTTATAATCGGGGCACATCTTGACCACCTGGGCCTCAATCACCTGGCGATGCCGGGAGCTAACGACAATGCATCCGGTGTTGCCGCCATACTCGGTGTTGCAGAAGCCATCCAGGAACTACGAAAACTATCCGTCACCCCGCAGCGAACCATTGTTTTTATTTTTTTCGGAGCCGAAGAACAAGGAGTAAAAGGCTCTGAATACTACCTCCAACACCCCCTGGTTCCTCACAAAAGCATTAAAGGCTTTATCAATTTCGACGGAGTGGGCCGCGGCGATGAAATAGATGCTCTCGCTGCCAAAAACTACCCCCAATTATGGGAGTACTTCGATACCGTCAATCAAAAATACCTTCGTTTGAAAATCAATCCTGGAGAATTTCATAATAGGGCCCGGCCGCGTTTAGACGCCGCCCATTTCATGTGGGCCGGTATCCCGTCGATTTCTTTCAATTCCAGCGGCGGTACTCCCCTACCCTATGACCCTTACCACAAAACCCTGGATAACCCGTCCATTATCACACCCGAAATTATGGAAGACCTCGCCCAACTGGTTTTCCTTGCAATTATAAAAATGACTACTTCTAATTTATAAGTGGTCATGTCGATATATCGGGGCGGAATCTCAATCCGCCCCAGATACTACATATTTCCTGTTTTTTCGTACATCACGGGCTGGCCCAATTCTTTGAAAGAAAACATCCTGAAAGCACGGCCGCCCTCATAATCCAGGATTCGTAAATCATCCGTTTCCCTCAAATCTTCCATCACGATATCAAAATGCCTGCCATACCGTTTTTGTGCCTCTTCCACAGGAATTTCGTACGCGATAAATTTCGTAATCCCTTTTGTCTCAAATTTTGAGATCAAGCTCTCATCCATAAATTCTTTATGGGATGTTAAATAGACTAAAGCGCCGCTTCCCGTTATAATCAATCCTGCTTTCATAATGCACCTCCTTTTACCTTCGTTTAAATTATGCTCCACTTAAAAATCATTTTCAAGTCATATTTTTAAAAAAAAAAGGAGTTGCTCTAGGTCAAGATAAATCGGGAAAAAAATCATATTAATTCCCCAACACATTCCAATCCATATTGTCTATACTGTCCATACTGTTTAGATTCTTGACCATACTAGCCAATGGCCATTTTGCAAATTAATATCAACTGTATGGACAAAATATTCGTCCGGGAAATTGGAATTGAAACGGGACTCTTGAAATGAATTTTGACTGGACCCCACACGGTGGGATAAAAAGGGGACAGTCGAGAATGTCACTAAGTTAAGGTTATTTTTGTGCTATAGGGGCGTGTCGGTGCTCCCCTGGAACGCCCTGTTGAGCCAAATTTTCGAGGACCGATAATTGGCGAGACGGGTCCCCGGAGCCGA
>Ga0209593_10000066_pt1 | contig 53516 bp, 96 predicted proteins | sample PPLLaktember2015_3_FD_187260 | JGI IMG/M metagenome (GOLD analysis project Ga0209593, IMG submission 187260) | Freshwater sediment microbial communities from Prairie Pothole Lake near Jamestown, North Dakota, USA - PPLs Lake P7 Core (6) Depth... | ecosystem: Environmental > Aquatic > Freshwater...
AGCCGCTCACTGGTGGCCCCTCTTGTCACCCACCTACCCCGGGGGTCACCGACTCGTCACGCTGGTCGAACCGGGCGGCGGAGTGCGTCCGGGCTGTCTCTCTCCCCGCCGCGAGCTAGCACGCCCGTGGACACTGACCGCGCTACGGTTGCCGCAGACACGGGCAGCACTGGGCGCAAGCCTTAGAACCGTGAACCGTCACGAGGACTGCTACAGGGACGGAGCCGCCGATCGGGGGTCTGGCCCACCTGGTGTGCCGGTCGGAGCAGCGCTAGCGAACGGGCCTATACCTCGGCAGCCTCTATAGCGACGGCGGTCATCGCGGGCAGGTGGTCGATCTCCATGCCCACGACCATCGTGCGCAGCCGCACCGACACCGTGGCGACCCAGACGCGGCGGCCGTCCTCGTCGCCGCTGTAGCGCACCTCGACGGGCAGCTTGGTCCCGTCACCGAACACGATGCGCACGCCCTGCGGCGCCGGCAGGGCAAGCTCGACGGCGGTCAGCTCGTCCCACTCGTCGCTCACGCCGTCACGCTACGGTGCGCGCCATGACACACGAGCGACTGTCACCCGAGCGGGCGGCGCGCCTGCTGCGCGCCAAGGCTGGCGAGCTGGAGGGCTACGTCCTCAGCAGTGAGGCGCCGGTGCCCGACGTGGTTGACCGCGCCCTGGCCGCCGACGTGGCGCTGATCGCCGCGCTGCTGGCCGACCACATCGAGGCAACGAGTGAGTGACGACGCGCTGCGCACCGAGCTGGCCGCCGAGCGCGACTTCGCTGACCGTCTGGCCGCCGAGCTTGCTCGCCACGGGTGGGGCGACATGCACTACGGCGACCAGCCGCAAGACCGCAACGTCGTCAGGCTGCTGGCCGAGCACAAGACGCGCCGGCGGATCGGCGGCGGGTATCGGTTCGTGGACGACCGCCACGCGCTGTACGTCGGGTGGGTGCTCGGGCTCGCCATGCGCAACGGCGTGTCGGCTCGGCCCATCGTTGACGACGCCGGCAACTACACCGACCGCCTCGTCGTAGACCTCGAGCCCGGCGTGACGATCACGCTCGTCGTGCCGCCGTCGCCCGACGACTGGACGTTCACCGATGACTCGGCGTTCACCGACGGCCGACACGACGACTGCACCGCCGCGCACAACTGTGGCGAGCATGCCGAGTGGCCGACGGGCGGGTGATGACTAAGCGCCTCACCACTGGCGCGACGGCACCGGCGGCCGGCGAGCTTCGTAGCGACGCCGGCGGATGAGCAAGCCCTGGCGGCGCTGACACGGCGCGCACGCTAGGCGCAACACGCAGCAGCCCGAGCCCTCGACGTGATGGTGCATCGCCAGCGGCGGGTCGTGGTCAGGCGACGTGCCCGGCGCGCCGTCGCACACCAGCCGCAGCCAGCACGCCCCACCACGGGCCAACATCGCTCGGCGCTCTCGCTCGTACCGGGGCCCGTATGGCGAGCCATGGCGGGGCACGCCGTCAAGCGTAGGGCGGTGACGGTCGGTCCATCCGGCTTCACCGGGCCCTTGATCGTCAGTCAGCAGCGCTACCTCGTGGCGACGCCAGGTCGAGGACCGACCGCTGGTCAGCGTAGGGCGCCGCCGTGATCGCCAAGCGTCAACGGCCAAGCGGGGAGAGAGACAGCCCGGACGCACTCCGCCGCCCGGTTCGACCAGCGTGACGAGTCGGTGACCCCCGGGGTAGGTGGGTGACGATGTTTGAGCGCTACTGGAAACGGTGCATCTGTTAGCGCGTGACACGCAGCGGGCGATCCCCAACTCGACAGCGGCGCGCCGGTAGCCTCGGCGCCCGGGTGGCCCGGCGAGCGGGCTGTTGTGTGTCATCAACCGCTCGTCGTGGCTGCCCAGCGGCGTCGCCGGCCAGGTCCCCTGCCACAGCCTTCCGGCGGCGTCGCATGGCTACGCAAACGATTCTTGCAGCGTTTGCAGCCGCACTGTAAACGCGCTAACAGATCAGGGTATTACTGTTACAGCTTCCGGTCGGACGTGGGCTCGGCCCGCTATGACCGGTTGCGTGGGGGCGCCCAGGTACTTCCGCTAGGGTGCTTCGGGCGCCCCCACGCTCGCCAGTGATCGGATGCTACACGGCGGAAACGGCGGCGGCGCCCGGGCCCAGCTGGCGGAATAGCGCCGGGCACCAGCGGTCCAACAGTGTGGTGACGAAGCCCTCGGTGAGCGCCCACGTCGGCACGGCGCGGTAGCACCCGACGCACCACCACACCTCGGCGGGCGGCGGCCCGAGCGCAACGAAGCAGTGCCCGCCGTCGAGCAGCGGCGGGCGCATCTCTAGGTAGCGCAGGGCCCGGCCCGGCGCCGGACGGTCGAGCGGCAGCCCGCAGCGCACGCAGCCGGTCACTCGGTGTACCCGACCGGCAGCCAGCGGGCGACGGCGGCCAACAGGGCCGCAGCTTCGGGGGTGCCCCGTACGTCGCGCACGATCAGCCCGGCGCCGGCTTGCTCAGCGATGGTGAGCCGGCGCCGTAGGTGAGCCACCCGAGCCCCGAACTGAGTCCACTCGTAGGCCGGGTCACCAACGCTTCGCAGGGCGCGACGGGCGCGGTCGAGGTGTTCGGGCCCGGGCGGGCGCGGCCGCTGACCGTGGTGGGCGACTGATGCGTGCCACACGGGCCCGCCGTAGCCGGCCTCGATTCATTCGTAGCCGGTGTTCACGGTGAGCACGAGCGACCAGGCGCCCTTCTGCGAGCGGAACCGAGGGTGAATTGTCTCGCCGCCGAGGTGGCACGCGTGGCTGAGCGCGAGGCGCTGGTTGTCGTTCATCGGTCGCCGGCGCCGATGGCGAGCTGCTGGTCGAGGTACAACTCCCAGACCGTACGGCCGTCGTCGCTCTGCATGTACGGCAGCATCACCTGGTCGAGCGTGACCATCTCGGTCTCGGTGATCGCCAGCTGCGCCTCCAGCCAGTCCTTGATGATCCGCCACGCCACCCGCTCGGCCTGCTCGGGTGACTTGTAGCGCGGCGGCACCTGCCGGTCGTTGCGTAGCACCTTGGCGACGCGCTCGACGTTGACCGGCAGCGTGAAGCGGCGTAGCCCGTGGGCGGTCGGCATGGCGAAGGCGAGCCCGGTCGGGCGGCCGGCGTCGTACGTCATCATGATCTGGCTGGCGCCCTTGACCGCCAGCACATGCGTCATCTCGGCGGCGGTGCGGGTCGCCGCCACGCTCGTGGTGTAGTTGAGCAACGGCATCAGTCGTCAACCTCTAGGCCGTCACCGAACACTTGGCGAGCAGCCGCCACCATCGCCTCACGGTTGGCGGGCGTGTCGGCGTAGCCGTTGGCGGCTAGCAGCTCGGGAAGCACGAGATGCATCCCGCCGTCGCCGTCGTCGTACACGCCGGGCGCGAGCCGCCTCACTGATCGCCCTCGCAGCCGCGCCGGAACGTCGCCAGCTCGGGGTCCCACGCGTACACGCAGCCCATTCGGTCGAGCAGCGTGGTGTCGGAGTCATCAACGAAGATCGTCGGCAGCCCGCAGTGCGTGCACTCGCCGCCGTCGATCACCTGCTCGCACAGCCGCAGCACCGCCCGCAGCCCGTTCATGCCGGCGGCGGCCTCGTGCATCAGCCGGCCGCCCTTGGCCATCGGCTTGCCGGTCGAGGGGTTCATGCCCCACGTGGCGGTCGCCCACCACACGACGGGCTCGCCCTGATCGGGGTCGCTGTAGCCGATGCGGAACTGCCGGGCGCCGGTGCGCTCCAACAGCTGTACTGCCGCGGCGAAGCGCGGGTCCATGGTCGGGTTGGTGTGTGTCATCGTGCGCCAGCCTGCCGCATCACAGCAGCTCGCCCTGGCGCCCGGCCTCGGCGGCCCGGGCCGCCTTGACCTCGGCCGGCGACGGCCAGCGGTTGGCCCGGCCGATAGCCCGGTAGGTGTCTTCGTACTGCGCACCGGCCGGGCACGAGCACGGCAGCACCGCCGTGCACGCGCACGCGGTGGCGCCCTTGCGGCGCGGGCAGCCCGGCCCGTGCTCGGTCCTCTCGAACCAGCCCGAGCCGTCGCAGCGCGAGCACTCGACTCGCACCGGGGCGCGGGTGGTGTGCAGCGAGCGGTAGGCCTCGAGGAATCGTCTGACCGACGGTGCCCGCTCAAGCTCCCGGCGCAGCCGCACGAACGCCGTGCCCGCTGGCCCCTCGTCCAGTAGCACGAGTTCCTCAATCCACACCTCGGCGGTGGGCCCGCCGGCCCACGTCGAAACGATCCGAGCCGCTAGCTCTCGGGCCTGTTCCAACATCACGGTTCCTCCTGTTCGCTAGCGCGCTCGCAGCCGAGCACGTGCATGAGCGTTGTGACCGGGTGGCCGCACGCCGGGCACAGGTCGCCTCGGCGCGTGGTGGTGTCGCAGTGACAGCGGTGGTCGCCGTCGTGGGCGGCGTCGAGGTGGCAGGCGTGGTCGCCCCAGCCGTCGCTCCATTCGTAGCCGCACGTCACGGCGTCACCTCGCCGGCGGGCCGACCTCGGCGGATCATGGCCCTGAACCCGTCGGGGATCAGCGAGCGCAGGTAGCCGTCGTCGTCGCTGCGGGCCCAGATGATGCCGACGGTCTCGCCGGCGTCGTCGGTTATGCGCAGGCGCGTGAAGCCAGCGTCGATTGCGTGGTCGTGCGCCAGGTTGTTCGTGTACTCGGTTCGCGCCGGTCGAGGTCGTTCTGTCGGGTGAGCCGCGTTCTGGGTAGTTGTCTGAGCACGCTCCAAGGTTCCTCCGAAGCGCCGATCCGCCGAGGCCGGCCCGAAGGGTCGGCATCGGCGGTGAGAGCGCAACGCAGCCGGGGTGTCGCGTCCCTCAGGCCGCCTGGGACCTCCCTGGGGGCGCGAGCATCCATCCGCCCAACCGATTGCACGAGCTTCGTTCCACGGCCGACTCCCTACCACTGACGCGCCACCCGGCCTCATAGGCCGCTCCCTCGGGGCGCGATTCGTATACACGGCGTTACCGTCACGAGCCAGCCGGATCTTTCGGCCTCCCCCGGGGTGGGTCCGGGGGTCCAGAGTTCTGGTCAGCGGTCCCAATGCCGCGTCCTGGTGTGGGGCGTTTGGGCTTGCCCGGGCGCCCCACACCTCGCCGGCGGTGGTCGCGCCACCGAGTGAAATCGTCCGACTCGGCACGTTGAAGCTCGGTCGTGCCGTCGGCCCGTGTGATCTTGACCGAGCTGGCGCTCGGTCCCCAATAGCCGCCGCGGGTGCGGATGCCCTTAGGCCGCCCGGGCATCTACCGTCGCCCTCGGTGGGACGGCGCCCTTACGACCCCGATGAGGTCGTGGCGCTGCTGCTGCTCGGGCTCGCCCTGGCGGTCGTGCTCGTCGTGCTCAGTAGGTGACCCACGCCGACCAGCCCTGCACGGCCTTGACGTGAAGCGCGCAGTGCAGATTGAACCACGGGTCGTAGAGGTCGCTCGGTGAGCCGCCACAGTCCTCGGCCCAGAACGGCATGATCTGCATGAGCCCGGTGACGCCGCTGGCGCCGTTGTAGGCGCCGGCCTGGCAGCGGCTCTCGGCGTACATGATGCGGTCAACGGTCGGCCAGTCGGCGTCGGACCAGCCGGCCGAGATGGCGGTGCCGTACCACTCGCCGCACGTACCGCCGGCGCTGCCGTTGTCGGGCTCGTCGGGTGTGACATCGGCGGGAATAACTTCACTGCCGTCGTCACCCTCGGATACATACGTTTCCGCGACGTTTGCGGCGGCCTCGGGTTCGGGCTCGACCACGCCGTCGTGGTCCCAGTCGAGGGTGCACAGCTCGGCGCACTCGTGGCGGGCCCACGCAACGGCGGCGCGGGGTTCCTCCCGCCACCACCGAAGCCAGGCGCGGGTCTGGGCCGGCGAGCAGCCGGTGAGCGCGCCGGCGACGAGCGCGAGCGCGATGAGCCTCTTGGGCATTGGGGTCCTCCTGCGGTTGGGAGGGCGCCGGCGCCGGCGGCGTTACTCGTCGCCGTCATCGTCACCCTCGAATGGGAGTTGTCCCCTGCCACGGGCTTCGTCCACCGCCTTGCGGTGGGCGTCCAGAACCTTGCTGACCACCTTCTCGGGCACCGGCGTGCCGGTGCGGGTCTTGAGCGTGTGGACGCGCTTGAGCACGTCGGTGTCCCTGACCTCGGCGTAGCTCACGGCGGTGCACACGGTCTCCAGCACCAGGTGCACCACGTCACCGAGTTCGTATTCGACGTCCTCCAGGGCCAGCGCGTCGCTCAGGCCGTCGCCGGCGTTGATCACCTTGGCGGCCGCCTGAACCACGTCGCGATCCTCGAATGGCTTCAACGTCATCAGACCCTCACTCGTGCTCGTAGTCGGGGCCGCGCCGGCTCACGGCACGGTTGGAGCTCGGCCGGGCGGAACCACGCTTGCGGCCGTAGCTGGCGGCCAGCTCGAGCGCCGAAGTCCACGCCGATCTCGACGTACACGGCGCCGCTCGGTAGCGGCTCGCGGTGCACGGCGGCCACGCGCCCGATCCGCCCGGCGTAGCCGGCGAACGTGCCGTGCGACGGCTCGGCGCGGTCACAGCGCACCCACTGGCCGACCCGCACGGTCATGGCTTGCGGCCCTTGCGCCAGTCGCCGGCCTGCGGGCACGTGACGAAGTGCGACCGGCGCGCCGGGCGGTCGTTGGTGACGTAGGCAACGCCGTCGGACTCCACGACGAGGTTGCCGTCGGTCTGTAGCCCGAGGTCCAGCGGCATCCGCTTGCCGTAGGGCGAGCGCACCCACTCGATGGCCGCCTGACAGCTGGCGCACACGCCGATTGTCACGAGCGCCGCCGGCGTACGTCGTTCACGGCGGCCAGGGCCAGGGCGACGTTCTCTTCGGCGCGGTACTCGGCGGCCTCGTCGCCGGTCGGTAGGCGCACGCCGCCCTCGACGGCCGAGTCGAAGATGCCGAGGCAGCCACAGTCCCAGCAGATGAACGCCGCGCCGTTCTGAGGCTGCTCGGCGGGCCCGTCGAATTGCGTGGCCGCGTCGTGCAGCGCGCCGCAGCCCGGGCAGCGGTGCCACGGCGTCAGCGCCGTGCCGAGCTGAACGATCCGCCTCACGACTCGCCCTCGGGCGACAGGTCGAGCTGCTCACCGCCACCGTCGTCGCCAGGGCCGGACTGTGACTCATCTGGCGACGACTCGGGGCCTTGCGCTGCTACAGCAGACGGCGCAGGTCCCGTGGCGGTGTCCGTCTGAGCCCGGCCACGGCGGCGCGCTCGCGGTGGTTCGGGCTCGGCGGTCTTGGGCGGTTCAATGGCGAGCGCTTCATCGGGCTCGCCGGCCTCGATGTCCTCAACGGTGATCGCCTGCTCGTCGCTGGCGATGGCGGTGGCAAGCTGCACCGAGGCGGGTAACCATCGCTTCATATCAAGTACCACCGACTTGAGCGCGGCGGCGTCGTAGCTCTTGGTCCACATCTGGCCGTCGGGCTGCTTGGAGAACGAGCGGTGGTACTCGACACCGGCCCGGTCCAGGGCGTGGATGAGCACGTCACCATCGGGGTAGCGGGCCCGCACGTACCACACGAACGCCTCGCCGCCGCGGTCGCGCCCGAGCGCGTAGTGGGGCCGGTGTCTCAGCTGTTGCTCGCTGCCGAAGTCCACGTCGAACTCGTCGTTCGGGTACACGGGCCGGCCGTCGAACTTGAGCCCGGGCACGGCGCGGGTGGCAAGCTCGGTGACGCCGCCGTAGCCCAGCTGAAAGCTCGCCTCCAGTTGGCGGCTGTCCCGGTTGCGGTAGGGGATGATCCACGCCAGGTTGCGAGGGTCGTTCGGCGCCAGGCCGAGCTGAGCGCAGCGCAGCGCGGCGCCGAGCACCGACGTCGGCGTGCACTGCCACAGCTGCGGGTTAGCCCGGCAGGCGTTGGCGATCTGGGCGACGAAGGTGTGCTCGTTGATGCCGGTGCCGTCCAGCAGCTTGACGATGACCGGCGTGTAGCGGCCCATGATCTGCTGGATGGCCTGCGCCGGTGTGACCTCGGCGCCCTGGCCCTCGGTGGCCGCGACGGCCTGCGATATCTGTCCGGCCATCAGCTTGCCTCCCTGTCGGCCTTGCTCGCCGGCTTGAGCACTCGGTAGCTCGTGGGCTCGACGGGCTTGGGCTTGTAGCCCTTGCGGTGGATGGTGCGGTAGCTCACGAACGCCTCGCCGTCGAGGGTGCCGACCTCGGCGGTGCCGAGGCGGGCGACGACAACCTGATCGAGCCGCCGGCGCTTGCGTTGGAGCCAGGCGTCCTGCACGGCCAGCTCGTCGCGCTGCTGCAGCACGTCGAACAGGTCGTCCAGCTCGACCGCCGTGTCGGGTTCGTGGTCTGGGTAGGCCGCCTTCAACGCTCGGAAGGTCGCCTCGGAGCCATCGACCTCGGGCGCCACGCCGGCCAGCACGTTGTCGTGCCAGAACCGATCAGCGGCGGCCACCAGCAGGGCGATGTCGTCGTCGTCGCGCTCGACCTCGTACACCGTGAAGCGGGGCCGGCCGAAGGGCAGGTGCATCACGCCCAGCCAGGCCTCAGCCAGCCCGGTGGTGTACATGCCCCATTGACATTGAGCGACGTAGTGCACGGGCGGCTCATCCCACGGTGCGTCGGCGGTGTACTTGGCCTCGAACACGCCAATGGCGTCGTCGGTGTGTTCGTGGTGCATCACGAGCCCGTCCACGGTGGCGAACGCCCACGGCGCCTCGTTGCTCCAAACCATCTTCTGTTGCTCGCGCACGGCCAGCCCGGTCCGGGCGGTGAACCACTTGGCGATCAGCGGCTCCAGGTCGCGGCCGAACTCAAGGTGTGCCGCCGGGTCGTCGTCGGGCGGGACGAGGCCTACCTTCTCGCCCCACACCTTCCACGGGCTCGACCAGCTGGGGCACGTGGCGGGTAACAGCGCGGCCACATCACTGCCGCCGATGCCGCCGCGCCGGCGCTCCAACCATTCAGCGCGGCGGAAGGGTGCGGTGGCGGTCATCAGGTCCCCGCCCTGCCATGCCGTGTCACGCCAAGCGATGCCGCGCACAGCATGGCCGTGCATGGCGGCGCCGCGCCTAGCGCGGGAGCTTTGTGGTCGGCTATCACGACCTCACCACGCTGGGTAGCAGCTCGGCGAGCCGAGCGAGAGCCTGAGCGGTCGCCTCGTCCTCGGGCACGTAGTCGGCCTCAATGGCGAGGATGATCTGCTCGGCGTGAAATCGCACCGACCACCCCGATGCCCGGCGATTCGCTTCCACCTGGCGTCGGGTGAGCTTGCCGCCGGCCTTATGGCGCAGGCTGCGCTTGATCATCACCGGCTTGCCCTCAGGGTCGAAGGCGGTGCGGGTAGCGCGCAGCTTGCCCAATACGTCGAGGTCAACGGCCAGTGCGCCAGCCAGCTGGTCAAGGTCGATGCCCAGCCCGTCGGCCAGCTCTAGACAGCGGGCCCGGTCGTACGGTTCGAGCGGCATTCCCTGACGGGCGTTGAGGGCGATCGCGTCGAGCAGCATGGCCGCGTCGTCGGCGTAGTCGTGCCACTCAACCTCGACGGGCTGACCGGCGCGCAGCTTCCACGTGACCCGGTGGAACCCGTCGATCACCCGGCGCGATGCTCGGTCGGCTCTGACCGGCGGAAGCTGCTCACCAACCGCAATGGCCTCGCCGATGCGGCGCAGGTTGACCGACGACAGGGCATGACGCGGGTACAGATTGAAGTCGAGCACCAGCGACTCGGCACTGACCATCTCGGCGCGCCGAGTCACTGGTGTTCCCTCGGCTTGCTGCGCCTGGCCCGGCCACGCCAGGCAAGGCCTAGCGCCGCCGCGGCACGGCTCGCCAGGCAAAGCATCGCCGCGCAATGCCCGGCCGCGCCGCGCAAGGGTCTCATCAGAGCACCTTGAATCGGCCGAATGGGCCGCCGCGCTCGGGCCGGTAGTCGCCCACGCCCACGGTGCGACCGCCAATCTCCAGCAGCTCCCGAACGTGCGCGGCCGGAATGAACTCGGGGTCGTGCTCGAAGTGCACGGTGCCGGCCCACTCCTCGAAGCGGGGCCGCCCGCGCATGATGCCCTGCCGCTGCTGGACAACGCGACGTAGGTCTACGTCCCACTTCTCCAGCGGTTGTCCGTCGGGCAGCCGAAGCGACGTCCACTCGTCAGCGACGAACAGCGCGCCCTTGACGATCGTGGTTGCCGCGATCTTCCCGATCCGTCGGCCCTTAGCAGCCGACAGTACGCACGCCCGAAACGCGACGGTCGGGTGGGCGATCACACCGGCGGGCGTCCGGTAGACGCGCATCTCGGCTTCGTCGTCCGGCGTCGGGATGACCTTGCGCCCGAGCCGCTCCGGCCCGCCGCTCGGGCGCATGGTCGAGAGGGGACTGCTCTGCAGCAGCGGCGAAGTGCCCTCAAGGTTGAACTCGATCAAATCCATTCCGCTAGCTCCTTCTTTCGTGTGACCTCGCCTTGCCATGCCAGGCACCGCCAAGCGCCGCATCGCCGTGCCCGGCACGGCCGTGCCTCGCCCCGGCCAGCCCGGCCGCGCCCAGCCGCGCCTCGTGCGCTCATCGAGTCACCCCGGCCTCGCCTTGCCCTGCCGCACCAGGCCGCGCCGCACCAGGCCGTGCCTAGCGCCGCGGCGCATCGCCTCGCCCCGGGCCGGTCTCATCGCGACATCTCCAGCAGCGCCTCGGCCCACCGGCGCCCGGCACTGGTGCCGCGCCACACTCGGATCGCGCCGCCCTTGCGGTGCGGGGCCGCCGAGCGCACCACGCCGCCGGTCCACTCGATCCGCCGGCGGCGGGCCGCGGTGTTGAACAGCGAGCCGATGGCGTTCTGGGCGGCGTTGGGCCCGTGGTCGCCGGCCACGGTCACCTGGCCGCTGCCGGTCACGTCGTCGGCGGTGAAGTCGTGGCCGGCCACGATCAGCTCGGCCAGCCGGCGCTCCAAGGTGGGTGTGCTCACGGCTGCCGCCGCACTTCGCGCATGTACTCGTCGCGCTCGGCGTCGTCGGCGTCGTCGCGGTCGTGCCACCACTCGATGACCGCCTGCGCGACGACGGCGCTCGTGATGACGATGGCCACCGCGCCGAGCAGCACGCCCACGGCGACCCAATCGGCGCCGGTCATGCGACGGTCGCCTGTCCGAACGACAGCGCCGTCACGATGTCGGGCCAGTCGCCGGGCCGCCACACGTCCACGTTCCAGCCGCCGAGCGCCAGCTCGTCGTACCACCGCTGTTGGCGGTCGGTGAGCTTGCCGGTCGCGGACTTCAACTCGCGGAACCACGTCAGGCGGCGTTGCGAGTGCAGCAGCAGGAGGTCGGGGAATCCGGCGGCGTCGTACCACGCCCGGCCGTGGAGGTTGCCGCCGAAGTGCACGGCGACCCAGCCGTGCATCTGGGCGGCCTGGACGACGTTGGCGAGCAGATCCTTCTCGGCCCACTCCCGGTAGTCGTTCGCCATGGTGATCGAGCGCGGGCCGGCCATCAGGCTGCCCGCAGGATCGCACGGGTGCGCCGGTAAGAGGCCGGGTCGGTCACGACCTCGCCGACGCCCTGCTCGACGGCGGTGCCGATCAGGTAGGCGACGGCGGGGTTCGGGATGAACAGGTCATCGGCGGGGATGCCGACGATGGCGGCGATGCGTAGCTCAAGCTCTCGGGTCGGCTTCGTGTCGCCCGTGCGTACGGCGTCGAGCCCTTCCCGGCTGTACCCGAGGGCGGTCGCCAGCCGGTCGGCATCGATTGAGCCTTCGGCCAGCGCCGCCTCGAGCGCAGGGTAGAGAGGGGCCGCCGGCCCCTCTCGGTCGGTTGTCCGCACACTGGCCTCCGATCAAATTCGATCTGGTCCGCTAGGTGGCTGTTGTGTGCGCCGTCTGCTGTTGGCCGTAGGTCTACTCGCTCGCCGCTGTGGGCTGGAAGGGGAACAAGTTGTGAATTCTCTGTGGACAAGTCGCGCCGCGCTGCTGCGCTAGGGCTGTGGATATCGCGAATCGGTCACTACTGGTGGCTCGCCAACAGGTCGGGCGCCCGCACCCACTAGCGGATGAGCGGGGTGCCCTGACCTGTTGCGCGGTAGAGCAGCCTCGGCTTGCGTGACTGTCCTCTCCCGGGGTCGAGGGTAATCCCTCAGCCGCCCGGGCGGAAGCCCGGGCCGGTCAACCGAGCCGGCGCCACTTCGGCTTGAGCCGCTCGGGCTCGAAGGCGGTCGAGCCGCGCTTGCTCGCCGGCATCACTTTGACGTGAACGAGGTAGGCGTCGAGCACGCCTCGGCGCTGGTCGTCGGTCAGCTCGCCCCACGGCTTGCCTTCGGCACCGACCGCCGCGACCAGCTCGCGGGGCCCGACCTTGTGCGTGACGGTGGCGAGCTGCTTCTCGATCTGCTCCTGGCGGGCCTCGGCCTCGGCGGCGCGCTTGTTGGCGAGCTTGCGAGGCGTCCGTTCCTCGGCCGGCAGGTTGACCTCGGCGGCCAGGTTGTCAAGCTCGGCCTCCAGCGATTCGTACTCGGCCCGCAGCGCGGCCGCCTCGTCGTCACGGTTGTCGGCGTCGCCGTCGGCCAGCTGGCCGGCGTCGAGGCGCAGTAGCACCGCCTGGCGCAGTAGGTCCTCGACCGGCTCGGCCTTGATGCCGAGGCTGCCGCAGCCCTTGTAGCCCGGCGCCTTGCGGCAGACGTAGCGCCGGGTGCGGGGCCGCCCGCCGATGCCCGAGTCCTGCTGGCCGACCAGGCCGGCGCCGCAGTGCCCGCACACCAGCAGCCCAGACAGCAGCCAGGACCGCGCCGAGCGCCGGCCACGGCCGGTGATCTTGCGGGCGTCAAGGGCGTGCACCACGGCGCGGTGCTCGTCCTCAGAGATGATCTTCGGCCACGGCTTGCCGTTGGGCTGCTTGCCGTAGGCGACGATGCGGGGCGAGCCGTCGGGGTTCTTGCCGTGCTTGCGCAGGCCGGCCAGGCGCGGCTGGCGAAGTAGTTGCGTCAGCACCACGGGCGTCCACTCGGGCGCGCCGCCCACGGTCGGGATGCGCCGCTCGTTCCAACTGGCGGCGATGGAGCGCGGCGAGTCCTTGCCGAGCACCCGGGTGACCGCCTCGCGGATGAGCGCGGCCTCGGTCTTGTTGAGGGTGATGGCGCCGGTGTCGGGGTCGCGGTCGTGGCCGTAGGCCTTGCGCCCGCCGTGCCACTTGCCCTGCTCGGCGTCGTACTTCGTTGATCGTTTCACCTGCTCACTCACCTGTCGGGAATACATCTCGGCGGCGATTGCCTCCAGCATGAGCTGGTTCCAATCGCTGGACTTACGGGGGTCGAAGACCTTGAAGTCGAGGTCGGCGCCGCAGATCACGACGACCTTGCGCTCGCGCTCCATCAGCTCAAGTAGCTCCCGCCACTCGCCGGCGTCACGCGACGTGCGGCTGTTCGTCCACATCAGTAGGCCATCGGCGCCGAAGGCGCCCGACCCGAGGTCCGACATCAGGGCGGCGAACTCCTTGCGCGGTTTCTTGCCGCGCCGGAACTTGCTGGCCGAGCCGATGCCGCGGTAGATCGGCAGGTCCGACAGCCGCAGGCGCGGGTGGTACTCGATGCCCCGCACGTGATCGCGGTGCTGCTCGTCGGGCGAGCGTTCCTTCCCTGACTTGTCGTAGCTCACCCGCACCAGCTCGCGCAGCGTCAGGATGCGGTTGCGGTCCTCGACCGCCTCGGGCACGGCGAACAGGCGCCGGTGCCGAGGCTCGACGCTCAGCGGTTCGGCGGCGCTCATCGCTCGCCGCGGTTCGGGGTGAGGGCCCAGCGGCCGACGGTGTTGCCGTTGGTGTCGAGCAGCGCGCCGCCGTCGGCGCCGTCGGCCAGCTTGGCCGCCATTCGCTCGAGGATGCGGGTGACCTCGCCGGCGCAGTCGGCCAGCGACCCGTCGAATGCGGCGTTGTCGAGCTGAACCTCAACGGTCAGAACGGTCACAGCGTCACCTCGGCGGGCTCGGCGTTGTGCGGCGGGTAGCCGGCGGCCTCGTAGTCCATCCCGTGAAGGTGAAGCCACGGGCGCGGGTCGGCAGGGCCCTGGTCGGGCTGGCCCGGCCGGGCGACGTTGGTGCGCCGGTAGATCAGCTCGCCGCAGATGCGACAGCGAGGCGCGCTCATCGCCCGACCCGCCTGACGGTCATGGCCGCGGGCTCGCCCGTTGCCAGCCACTCCATGACGATGGCCGGCGCCTCGCTCTTGGTGGCGCACTCGACCTCGAACACCGCCACGTTCATCTCGTGCGGCACCGGCCGCTCGGTCGTGGTGCTGATGCCGACCGACCAGCGGCCGAGCGGTGGGCGCCGGGCAACCCAGCGCCGGATCAGCGTGACGTAGAAGACGGGCCGGCTCATCGCGCCACCTCGGCCCGCAGGCGCTCGGCGTGCTCGCCGGCCTTGTACTTGGCGGCGTAGGCGGCGACGGTCGCGTGGCGGCCGTTGGCGTAGTACACCACGACCTTCCACTGGCCGCCGGTGGCCGGCTCGACCCGCACGGCGGGCTCGGTGCCGGGCTCGTAGGTCACCGACTCGGCGGCGGCCCGCTGAGCCTCGTCCTCTTGGCGAGCCTTGGCCTGAGCGAAGGCGTTGTCGATGGCGTCCCAGCGGCCCATCACGCAACCTCGCCGGCGGCAAGCTCGGCCTCGATGGCCTTGGCCTTCGCCAGCCAGTGGTCGAGCTCTTCGGTGGTCGTCGCCTCGGCGGCGGCCTCGTAAAGCCAGGCCAGGTGCGACAGCACCGGGTTGGTGTAGTTGTGTGTCATGCCCCTAGTATCCACCGCCGTACTGCCTAAGACAATAGGGAGCGGGGTGAAATTTCAGTTAGGCAGTATGACACTTTCCCCAGCGTAGGGGCGCTAACCTCGCCGGCGGCCCTCGCGTACCCCAATGCCCCAACGACTCGGCCGAGAGTTGCGGCCCGCGCTACCGGGGGCCACCGACACACATGACAGGAGCTAGCGGTCCGATGAAACGTGTTCAACTCAAGGCTGTGCCCGACGTGCCCGATGGCCCGACGTGGGGGCGATATCAGGAATGCCACGGGCTCATCCGCCACTCGTGGCACATCGTCCCCTCCGACTGGACCCCGATGTTCGGCACGCCGTTCACCGTGCGGTGCGAGCGGTGCAACACCGAGCGGCGCGACACCCTCGGCACGAACACCGGCGAGGTGTTGAGCCGGCGCTACGTGTACCCCGATGGCTACCTCTACGGGCGCGACGACTACAAGCCGACCGCCGACGAGGTGCGCCTGCTGTGGATACAGCGTGAGATCGAGCACGCCCGGGCGGCCCGGCCCGGGCGCCGCCGGCGGGCGGTGTCGTCATGAGCCCGGGCGACGCCGCGTGGTACGCCAAGCTCAGCGAGCCCTGCCCGCTACCGGCGGGCACCCGCATCCGCCTGGTCAAGATGACCGACGACCCGTGCCCGATTGAGCCCGGCGCCGAGGGCACCGTTACCGGCGGCTCGGGCGCTCAGATCTGGGTTGAGTGGGACGACGGGCGCGGCCTTGCGCTCGCCACCGACGTTGACCGCTGGGAGGTGATCGCGTGAGCCAGCTGACCCGCAAGGCGGTCGAGGCGGCGCTCGACCGGCCGCCCGAGGTGCTACCCGATGGTCGGGTGCAGTGCCCGCTGTGCCCGTTCATCGCGCAGTCGAGCCAGACGCTCGGGCCCCACATGATCACCCACCGGCGTGAGGTCGGCCTGGCGCCGGCGAAGCGACCGACCGGGCCCAGAGCAAAGAACGGCGTGAAGGTTCGGGCCACCACGCAGCTGGCGTGCACGCTGTGTTCCTCCACGAGCCAGAGCGCCAACATGCCCCGCCACTTACGACAGGTCCACGGGCTGTCGGCCCGAGAGGCGGGTGACCTCACCATTCAGTTCAGGGCGGCAGCCCGGGCGCCGTCGGTCGAGCTGGTGCCGGTTGACGGCGACGGCGAGCCCGAGCCCGAGTCGGTGCTGACCGACGTGTCGGGGGTCGAGTTCGCTACCGGCCTGCTCGTGACCGCTCGGCGCGACGGGCTCATGCCGGTGCGCCTGCTGCCGCGGGTGGCCGAGTGGATCGCTCACACCGACGAGCTACTGGCCGAGCTAGCCCGGCTGTCGCGGTGAAGGTTCGGGTCAAGACCCGCACGCCGTACGTCGAGCGCCACTTCGTGGTCGAGGTCGAGGACCGCGACGCCGGCTGGCGCTACGTCGTGGACCACCTGCACGAGCTGACGCCCGAGCGCGAGGTCAGCCACTCCATCGAGGAAATCTGGTGGGCGAGCGAGGAACCGCCGTGACCGACCCGTTCCCGCTGCGCGGCGAGGTGCCCGACGATGAGCTACCCACGGTCAGCGAGTGGCTGGCCGCCGGCGCACCGCTGCGCGAGGTCGAGCCCATCCCCGAGCGCGGCGGCTGGTTCAACATGCGGTGCTGGAACGGGCTCAGCGCCGAGCAGCAGCACACGCTCATCCACGTGGGCGCGCTGCCCTTCGGCTACCGGCCCGAGGGGACGTGCCCCCGAGGCGCCGAGGTCGCCATCGAGTGCGAGACCGACGAGGCGCCCGGGCCGCGGTTCTATTGCCGGCCGTGCGCCATCGTGTACGTGTCGTCGGGCCTGCTGGCCGGGCGATGAACGCCGCCGAGCTGTGCAAGACGGCGATGGAGGTGGCCGTCGGCCAGTACGAATCCGAGGGCGAGATCACCATGAAGGTCATGCTCCACGCGCCGACCTTCGTGCTGTTCGCCTGGCCGTCCACTCCCGACGCCGTGCCCGATGGTGACTTCCCCGAGTGGGCCCACCGGCTGATCGGCGTGCTCGGCGGCATCGGCGGCGTCGAGGCGGCGGCCATCGTTGCCGAGGCCTGGTACACGGTGATGCCCCACACCGGCGAAGAGCCGCACCTCGAGCCCGGCGAGCTAGGCCAGCGGGCCGGGGCCGGCGACGCCTCGGTGGCGACCGCGCTCGTGGTGTCGGCCGCCGACGGCGCCAAGACCGTCACCGAGGTGAGCGTGCCGCACCTGGCCGACGACGGCACGGTCACGTGGACGACGAGCGCCGGCGCCGAGATGACCGGCCGCATCCCCCGGCTGGTGACCGAGGCCTTCGCCTATGCCCGACAGGTCACGCCGGCCGAAGGCCGCAAGCCCATCGCGCCCCACGACCTCGGTGAGTACGCCAAGGCGCTGCACAAGATGGCGCCGGCGCTCGGCGCCGACGTGTCGCTCGTCGGGCTCGCCGGCGCGCCGGTGCCGCAGTGAGGACGCTTCGCTTCGAGCCGCTGGCGCTCACCGGCGCTAGGTTCGCCGACGCCCTTGGCAGCTGGCCGTGGTCCGTCATCGGGGTGTTCCCGAACCAGGACTCGGAGGTCGGCCAGTGGTCGTGGTTCTGCTACACCGTCGGGCTCGACGTCGAGCTGTGGTGCCCGGTGCAGTCCATCGAGGGCCGAGCGGCGGGGAACGACCTGATCGGCACCATCCTCAACCCGCTGGCGCTGGCGACCCGCGACCACGCGCTGGCCCCGGGCGACTCGGTGCTGGTGCCCCTCGGCGTGCCCGGGCCGAACTACCCCGAAGACCCCGATGACTTCTGGGACGAGGACGCCGTGTTCTGGTTGGGTGAGATCGAGCCGAACGACGGGCGGCGCGCCACCTATCAGACGCCGGCGCCGGCGGTGTTGCCGGTGCTCTGGTCGAGCCCGCTCGGCTGGCCGTGACCGACGGCGAGCGCCAGGCCGTGCGGGCGGCGATCCTCGATTGCCGCCAGGACGTACTCGACCGCCTCGTGTTCGCGCTGACACTCACCGGCGAGGGCGATGAGGTCGAGAGCGAGATGCGCGCCACGCTGGCCACGGCGCCGCATGACGTACAGCTGTGGTGGGACGGCGAGTGCAACTGCGATGGGCACCTGAACTAACGTAAATATTCCCCGGCGAATATGTTGCCATCGGGTGCCCGCTGGTGGACACTGATTACTAGTTACGACATAGGTGTTCCGGAGGCGCAGTTGCTGAGCACGGCCGACGAGGGAACACCGAAAGACGACGAACGAGCGGCCCGGTGAATCACCTGGCTATGCGGATCAGCCGGCCTAAGTTTCCCCTCGGGGGTATGGCGACGGGGAGCCCCGCACCGGAGGACGACCGGCCGCTCGTGAGCAGGGCCAGGGTGGTAGCAAATCGGTACAAGCCCCGGGAACCTGAGACCCGGCCCTGCTCACCGTGAGACCGGCGAAGAGCCATCCACGGGCCCGTTGACCACACCGCTGACGGCTAACGACCACCAGCCACCTGAGAATGGTGGAGGACCCCTGAACGAACGGCGTGCGAGGTGACCCGGTACGGGTGAGCGAAGCGGAAGAACGGCCAGAACGCCAAACGAGAGCATCCCCTGAGTGGCCACGACGGGGGGAGGGTAGGGCGGCAAGTAGGGCCGGCTCACGGGGTCGTCGGCACCATTTCGGGAGCCGCAGGGCTCGCCGCCCGCAGCGATGCGAGGTGTGGCCCGAAATCTTGAAGCCCGCAGCCTCACCGGCTGCGGGCTTCGTTATTTCCACCGGCGAATTATGTTGCCATCCGGGCGCTGACCGTGGACACTCAAGGTATGACCAAGCGCCAGCCGAACGTTGACAACATCCTCGGGTGGAGCGCACCGCACATCCACTTCTCGGCCGCGGCACTCAAGGCGCAGGACACGACCAACGCGCCACCGGCGACGATCCGGATGCGCCGCAACGAGCTGGGCGGCTGGGAGCGGGCTGAGGCCTGACCTCCACGCCCTGGACCGCGCCGGCGTCTAACGTCCGGCAGCGATGGCCACGACCCTCGCCCAGACGTACGTGGCAGCGCAGCCGATTGACGAGTTGACGCTGCACCCTCGCAACCCTCGCCGGGGCGACATCGCCCGCATCGCGGCGTCGATCAACGCCAACGGGTTCTACGGCACGGTGATGGTTCAGCGCTCGACGGGCTTCGTGATCTACGGCAACCACCGCCTTGAAGCGGCTCGCCAGGTCGGGCTCACGACGGTGCCGGCACTGTGGGTCGAGGTGGACGACGACGCTGCCGCCCGCATGCTGCTGGCCGACAACGCCACCAGCGACGCCGCCACCTACGACGAGGCCGAGCTGGCCGCGCTGCTCGAAGCGCTCGCCGCCACCGACCTCGGGCTCGCCGGCACGGGCTGGGATCAGGCCGAGGTTGACGAGCTACTCGCCGCGCTGGCCGAGCCGCCGGCGCCGGTGAGCGACGGCAGCCTGCTCGACCTCAGCTCGCTCGCCACCGAGCCGTCGCGCTCGGCGCTGCGGGGCGAGGTCTGGCGCATCGGGCCGACGAGCCACGACTACGGCGACGAGCCCGGGTGGACCGCCGGGCCGCATCACCTTGCCGTCGTGCCCGTCGCCTCGGGCTGGCCGACCTTCGGGCCGCTACTGACCGAGGGCGCGTACCTGCTGCCCTACCCGGGCCCGTACGTGGCCGTCACCCGACTCGCCCTGCGCAGCGCGGCGGTGTTCGTTCAGCCCGACGGCTACATCGCCGGCCACCTGCTCGACCAGTGGGTCAAGCTGTTCGGCGCCGAGCACGTTCATCAGCTGTCGTGAAGGCCACCGGCGGCGCCTGGGATTGCGACGACTGGCCGGTGTGCTTCTGCGCCTCGGTGCTCGGGGCCTTGGAGGTCACCGTCAAGCACCACCCGTTCATCCTCGTGGCCGTCAACGAGATGCTGGCGCCGGGCACCTACCGCGCCGGGCGGGCGGCGCTCGACCGCTGGATCGCCGGCGGCGCCAAGGTCTTCCTCGACTCGGGCGTCTTCTGGCTGACGAACGAGCACAAGCGGGCCCACGGCATGACGATGGACCAGGCGCTCGCCCTGGCGCCCAACGAGATCGACGGGTTCGATGAGCTGTTCGCCCGCTACGTCGAGCTGTGCCGGGCCTACGGCGACTCGCTGTGGGGCTACGTGGAACTGGACCAGGGCGGCAAGGACCGCAAGCGGGTCACCCGGGCCCGGCTGCAGGACGAGTACGGGCTGTCACCGATCCCGGTGTACCACCCGCTCAACGACGGGCGGGACTACTTCGATGAGCTGGTCGAGGGCTACGACCGCATGTGCTTCGGCAACGTCGTCCAGGCCAGCCCGGGCACCCGCCGGCGCCTACTTCACATGATGTGGGAGGTGCGGGCCCGGCACCCTGACTGTTGGATTCACCTGCTCGGCGTACGCCCGACCGAGATGCTGCTGGCCTACCCGGCGCAGTCGGTTGACACCTCGTCGTACCTCGCCGCGCTGCGCTGGGCCCACGACACCGTGCGCACCTCGACCATGCTCAAGGCGGTGTCGAACTTCCCGCCGAACTTCGCCTACCGGCGCGGCGAACAAGACAGCTACGAAGAGGCCAACCGCCAGTGCTCGCACGCCGTGGCCGAGGCGCAAGCGACGTGGCGCGCCGTGCTGGCCGACCGGGCGGCGCTCGGGTGGTCGCCCTACGAACTCGGGCCGCTGGCGTGACCGTCGTCAAGGTGCGCCACCGGGCGGTCGGCTTCCACCGCTGGCCGAACCCTCGGCCCGGGCGCGAGTACCTCGGCCAGCGCCACCGCCACGAGTTCTGGCTAGAGGCCGCCGCCACCGTCACCGACGACGACCGCCAGATCGAATTCCATGACTTCAAGGCCGAGCTGGTCGCCGCCTTCCCCGGCGGGGAGATGGGAGATGCCTCGTGCGAAGCCATGGCCCGCGACGTACTGGCTCGCCTGCGGGCCCGTTTCGGCCCGGCCGTGGCGTGGTGCGAGGTCTGGGAGGATGGCGAGTGCGGGGCGCTGGTGTCGTGACGACGACGATCACCCGCACCTTCGAGATTGACATGGCCCACTGCCTCGCTCAGCACGGCGGCCGGTGCCACGGGCTGCACGGCCACCGCTACAAGGTGGCGCTGACGACGACCGGCGACCTCCACGCCGAGGGCGTCGAGCAGGGCATGGTGCGTGACTTCGCCCACCTCCGCACGGCGCTCGAGGCGGCCGTCGGCCAGTACGACCACCGCTGCATGATGGCCGTCACCGACCCGCGCACGCCGGCGACCGTCGAGGCCTTCGGCGCCAGCGTGGCCGTGGTTGACTTCGCTCCGACCGCCGAGAACCTCGCCGCCTTCTGGGGCGCGATGCTGGCGAGCCTGCTGCGGCCATTGGAGCTCGTCGGGCTCACGGTGTACGAGACCCCGAACTGCCGAGCGACGTGGGTGCCCTAGTCGTCAACCGCGTCTACGACCGGGTGACCGTGCAAGGCGAGGGCCCCTTCGCCGGGCGCCGGTGCACCTTCGTGCGGCTGTGGGGGTGCAACCTGCACTGCGCCTGGTGCGACACGCCCGAGACCTGGGACACGACCGGGCGCATCGGGCCGGCCTACGAGCGGGCCGCCAACGCCGCGCCGCTGCCGGTGGCCGAGGTAGCCGAGGCCGTCGCCGGGCTCGGGGTCGGGCTGTGCATCGTGACCGGCGGCGAGCCGCTGGTCCAGGCCGACCGCGTGGCCGAGCTGGCCCGGGCGCTGCGCCTCGCCGGCGTCGCCACGCACGTCGAGACCAACGGCACCATCGCACCGGGCGAGCTGATCGGCGCCGTCGAGCACTTCGTGGTGTCACCGAAGCTCGCCTCAGCCGACGCCGGCGCCCGGGCGCTACGACCGCCGGCGCTGTCGTCGTTCGGGTTCCTGGCCCGTCAGGACCGGGCGAGCTTCAAGTTCGTGGTCTGCTCGCCGGCCGACCTCACCGAAGCGGCTCAGCTGTGCGACCGCTACGGCGTGCCCCACTCGGCGCGCTGGGCGATGCCCGAGGGCACCGACGCCGGCGCCGTTGGGCGCGGGCTCGGTGAGTGGGCCGAGGCGGCCATCGCTGCGGGCTTCAACGTTTCCACCCGGCTCCACGTTCTACTGTGGGGCGCTGAGAAGGGCCGATGACCACCACCGTAGAGACCGGCATAGACCTCCCGATGCGGAGCAACGGCTCGGTGGGCCAGACACTGTCGTGGGCCGACGTGTCCGAGGCCGCCTACGACCTGGCTGCCCGCTGGCGCAACCGCCGGCCGGCGGCGGTGTACGGCATCCCGACCGGCGGCGCGCCGGTGGCGGTGATGGTGGCCGGCGCGCTGAGCGTGCCCCTTGCCGACGAGCCCGGGCCCGGCGTGCTCGTCGTGGACGACCTGATCGACACCGGCCGCACGCTGACGCCCTACGTCGAGGCCGGCCACCTGACCGACGTGCTCTACCGCAAGCCATGGTCGCCGGCGGCGCTGTGCCCCGAGGCCGAGGAACGGGACACGTGGCTGCGCTTCCCGTGGGAGCGCGCCGACGGCGCGCCGGTGGACGCCGTGCTGCGGCTCATCCAATTCATCGGGGACGACCCGACCCGCGACGGGCTGCTCGACACGCCGTCGAGGGTCGTGCGAGCGCTGGTCGAGATGACCTCGGGCTACGCCACCGACCCGATTGCCGTGCTCGGCACGACCTTCGACGTGGCGAACTACGACGAGCTGGTCGTCGTGCGGGCCATCCCGTTCTCGTCGCTATGCGAGCACCACATGCTGCCCTTCGTCGGGCACGCCACTATCGGCTACCTACCCGACCGGCGGGTCGTCGGGCTGAGCAAGCTCGCCCGCCTCGTGCTGGCGCTCGCCCGCCGGCTGCAGGTTCAGGAGCGGCTGACGGCCGAGATCGCTGACTGCGTGATGAACGGCCTTCGCCCGCTCGGCGTCGGCGTGCTGGTCGAGGCCGACCACAGCTGCATGGCGATGCGAGGTGTCGAGCGCCGGGCGTCGGCCATCACCTCGGCGGTGCGGGGCGCGCTGGCGACTGACCGCTCGGTGCGGGCCGAGTTCATGGCCCTGGCCGACGGCCACCTGTAGCGACCACGAACGCAGATCGGGTCGATCACAGACCTGTATCGACTAGGTGTTGTCCGTACAGGCGTTCGTGGTGACGATGTAGGCATGACACACAACCGCACTCCCGCCCAGCAGGCCACCGACCTCGTTGAGCAGCTCTGGGTCCAGGCCCAGCTGCGGATCAACGATCTGACGGCGGCCGAACTCGCCACGCTCATCGCTGCCGTCGAGGCCGAGGGCGCCGCGCAGGCCGTCGAGGCGTTCCTCGAGGGCGACCTGGCCGTCTGAGCCGGGCCCTTCTCATTCCCAACAACCCAACCACCACCAGGAGACACACAACCATGACCACCACCATTGACACCGGCCTGCTGGCCGAGATCGCCGCCGGCAAGGTCGCCACCGGCGACAAGCGGCTCACCGTCGCCCGTGAAGCGGGCCTCGTGACCAAGCGCGGCGCCAAGCTCACGAAGGTCGGCGCCGAGGCGCTCGAAGCGGCTCTGAACGGCGACGTGCCGACGGTCAGCGTGACCGTCGAGGCGATGGAGCCGACCGCGTTCGCGGCGCTCGGTCGCCTGGAGCGCATCGAGCGGATGAAGGCTGAGCACGCCGCCACGAAGGCGTGGATCGACGCCGGCAGCAAGGGCACGGCGCCGGCGAGCCCGGTGACGACCGCCTTCGCTCTGGCCGCCATCGACGGCGGCAAGGGCATCAAGGCCAACGGCGGCGCCGGCGGCGGCACCGGCCGGTCCAACTTCACCCCCGAGGCGCTGGCCGACGTGCTCGTGCGCATCAAGGCGCTGCGGGCCGAGGGCAAGGGCTGGCCAACCATCGCCAAGACCTTCAACGAGACCGGCGTGCCGACCGCTAAGGGCGGCAAGTGGGCCTCGTCAACCGTGCTCGGCATCGCCAAGCGCAACGGCATCCCGACCCGTCGGGACGCGTAGTTCACCCCACCAGCTACAGAGGCGGCCCGCTCACGGCGGGCCGCCTCTGGCTGTTCACGAGGAAGCAAACGATGACACACACCGGACTAACCATCGCCGTCGAGGACGACGGCACCTACACGGTCAGCGAGTTCACCGGCGCGCTGGCCGAGCTACAGGCCGCCGTTGGCGGCAACGTCGAGCCGGCGCCGAGCGACGAGCTAGTGACCATCTGGGTCAACGAGGACGGCAAGTTCACCGGCCTGCCGATCAACCGACTCGCCATGGACGTATGGCTGCGCTGGGACGCCTTCGGCTGCATGCTGCTGGGCAACGACTGGCTCGCCGGCAACGTCGTGGTGACCGGCGGCGTTGACGGGCGCGGCGAGACCCTTGACCTACCCGACGAGGCGCGGCGCTGGGTGCTGCGCGTCGCTCGTGACGCCGGCGCGAACGTGGTAGGCCAAGCGCCATGACACACACCCGAACCCTGCTCGCCGCCGTAGCGGTGCTGGCCCTGGCCGGCGCCGGCTGCGGTGACGACGACGACTCCACGGCCAGCGCGCCCGCCAGCTCACCGGCTGGCGCGCCGGCCACCCCAACCGCCGGCGGCACCGACGCCGGCGGGCCGCCGTGCCCGGGCCCGAACGACACGGTGACCGAGGACGTCGTGACCGGCTGCGTGCTCGACGGCCAGCTGGTCGCCGGCGGCCTACAGAACTACGACAACGGCTGCACCATCGCCATCTGGGCGCCCGACGCCGAGGGCGGTTGGGGCGTCGTCGGTCAGAAGCCCGGCCAGGGCGCGTGGAGCGCCAACACCGATGACCCGTCGTTCGTCAATCCCTGCTCGGGCTGAGATTGCGCCGGCGCTGCTCGTGGTCGGGCTGGCACTCGCCGGCCCGGCGCTAGAGCCCGAGGTCGGCCCGGCCGACCCGTGCGAGTTGAGCGACGGGCCTCAATTCGCCTGCTGGCTCGACAGCCAGCCCGCTAGCTCCACGGTCCAGGCTCGCCAGCCTTGACCGTGCCCGTAGTCGCCCGAGGCGATGTGGGCCAATTCATGAATTGGCACCCACGCCGGCGCCTCGGGCGCGTAGCGCACCGTGTGCCGCCACGCCCGGCCCCACAGCCGCCGGTCGCGCAGCGGTAGCACCGTCACCGCCGGCCCGGGCCACCGAGGGTCGGCGGTCAGGGCGCGGGTCAGCGCGGCGAGCTGCTCGTAGGTCAGCAGCGCTCAGTCCTGCACGCACACGAGCACGGTCACCGTGATGTCGTCGGGCTCACGCTCATGGAGCCCGAGCGTGGTCGCCGTGAAGCCCGGCGGGCAGGTCGGCCCGGGCGGCCCCTGCGGCCCTTGCGGCCCCTGCGGCCCGGCGTCGCCGGCTGGCCCTTGCGGCCCGGGCGGGCCAGGATCACCTTCGGGGCCGGCCGGTCCTCGTCCGCCCGCTGGGCCGGCTGGCCCTACGTCGCCCGGTGCACCCGGGCGGCCAGGTGCGCCGGCAGGCCCTCGGGGCCCCTGGTCGCCCGCCGGGCCCGGCTCGCCAGGTGCGCCGGCAGGTCCTCGAGGCCCAACGGCACCGTCGGCGCCGGGCTCGCCGGGTGGGCCGGTCGCGCCCGGTGGCCCGGGTGGGCCCGCCGGGCCAGGGTCGCCCGGCGGGCCCAATCCTCCACGCACGCCACGAGCACCAGCAGGCCCGCGAGCGCCAGCGGCGCCAGTAGGACCAGCTGGGCCACGGGCCCCGGTCGTGCCTTGCTCGCCTTGGTCACCTTGTGCCCCCTGTTCCCCCGGCGACCCCGGTGGCCCCGGTGGCCCGGGCGCGCCCGTGATCGTCGTCGTCGTCGTTGAGCCCTCACCGACCGTCGCGGTCAGCAGGCCGCTGACGATCCCGACGCCGAGCACGGCGCAGATTGCGCCGACCGTCCACGCGCCCTGCGCCGGGTTCACTCGGTCACCTTGGCCGCCCGGGCGCGGGGTGCGGGCTTAGCAGCCGCGGCCACCCGCTGGTCCTCAGCCGCCTGCTCGTCGTGCACCTCGCTGCGCCCCTGCCCCTTGCCGGCGATGAAGCCGATCAGCGCGCCGATGATGGTGGTCATGATGTCAACCAGTGAACCCACCAGCGTGGAGCGGTCCACGTCGGGCTGAACGATGGCCAGGACGAGCAAGCCGATCACGGTCGTGGACAGGATTATCACGACGATGCTCACGAAGGCGAACACCACGAAGTCGGTCATCGTGTTGATGGGCGGCTTCGGCAGCGCCATGGGCCTACCCCGGTGGGGCGGCGGCTTCGGCGTCGGCTAGGTCCTCCAGCGGCTTGAGCGGCACGACCTCGGCGCGGGTGAACACCTCGTTCACGAAGGCGGCCAGGGCGGCGATGATGCCGGTGATCGCGCCGGCGACGGCGCCCTCGTACAGCCCGGCCCCGAGCAGCACGGCGTTCAGCGCGGCGATCAGGGTGAACACCGAGTTCATGGCCCGCACCGGCTCCCGTTGCCACAACGAGCGCATCGGGTGCAGGGTCGGCGCGGTCATCAGAAGCGCTTGGTCGCGCCGACGTACTTCTTGAGGTTGTTGTCCCTCATCGTCGTCTTGATCCCCGCCCACCCGGTGACCATCGCCTTGCCAGCATTGGCGTCCGTCGCCTTATCCCACGTCGTGCGCACGACGTTGATCGCCCCGGGCGCCATCCGTAAGAGCGACTCGGCGGTGTCGATATCGCCGCCGCTGTCGCTGACCCACAGGGCGGTCTTGCCGTCCCCGATGAAGTAGGCGCCGTTCTCGCGCTTGGCCACTCGCCATGCCATGTCGATGTCCTCCTGCTCGGGTGTTGGGGTGGGCGGTGGCATCGGTCGGGCGCCACCGCCCTCGGCGCTACCGCCGCCGGTGTCGCCGCTCCATCGGCGCTTGCACTCGGCACGAAGGTCGTCAACGTTCCATGAGCCCGAGCTGTTGATGCTGCCGGGTTGCCACTTGCCCTGGCACGACGTGTTGCGTGACGGGTCGATCTTTCGCCCGGGCGCGTACTTCGTGTGGGTGCACACGTCGGTGGGCTGGTTACCGCATCGGCGGTTGATCTCGTTACTGAGGGCGAAGAGGAAGTCGAGCTGCTTCTCCGGGTACGGCGCGCCGACGCCGTTGTTACAGATCTCGATGCCCACGGCCCGCCGGTTCATATCGCTGGCCGCGACCGTTCCTCGGCTGAACTTCTGCGAGTCGCCTGAGCCGTTGGTGTTGGTGGCGCCGCCGGCGAGCAGCAGGGCCACCTTGGAGTCGATCGTGATGTTGGAGATGGGCCGGGCGCTGGCCGAGTAGCACTGATACCGGGCGTCGTTCCAAGCGTTGTCGCTGCCGGCGGTGTGGTGCCACATCACGCACAGCGGCGGTGAGTCGAACCCTCCACTGGAGCGTGAGCGGTACAGCCAGTCGTTGTCGAAGGGCTGCCACGAGTAGCCGGTCGCCTTGGCGGCGGTATCGAGCGCTGCGGGCAGCCAGTCGAGGTAGAGGCTGCCCATCAGGCGGTGGTCCCCTCGAGCTCCAACCACGCGACAACGAGGCCCATCAGGTCGAGCGCCACGGCCTGGTCGCCGGCGTCGAGCTGGCCCCACTCGGCTAGCTCGGTCAGCTCGCGCTGAGCGTTGTGCAAGGTGAGCGCGCCACGCTCGGCGGTCGGCTCGTCGTGGAGCCCGGCCAGGGCGCGGGTGGCGAGGTCGATGGCGACAGCGCGCTCGTCGTCGGTCAGTTCGGGCCAGCGGGGCAGCTCGTGGCCGGCGAGCATCTCGACCGCGCCACGGTCCTCGTGGATGCGCCGGGCAACCTGCAGCGGGTCGGCCGGGCACGGTGCGGCGATGCTGTCAGCGGGCTCCCAATCACCGAAGCTCGGCTCGTCCGACACCGAGGACCTCCTGTTGCGGCGTTGACCGAGCCACGCGCAGCCTAGGCCGGCGGTGCCGCCGGCGCTGTGGATGGCGTCGCTAGCGTCGGGCCCCGGGTGGTCGCCGCACGACCGAGCTGGCGGCCACCCTTGTTCGCTTAGATACGAATGAGGTAGTTGACGACGGCGAAGGGCGGCATGTTGGCGTTGGTGCCGGCCACGCCGCCGGCGGCGGCGCCGGAGTTGCCGGTGAAGGGCGCCACGTTGGCGGTGTGCTGGTGGTTGCCGGCGTCACCGGTGCGCACGGTCTCCAGCGACGTGCCGGCGTTCTGCGAGCCGGCGCCCTTGGTGGCCGACTCCACCATCCGCTGATACGCGTGGTCGTGGGTGCCGGCGAAGCTGGTGCTGATCGGTGGGTGGTCGTGGGTGATCGGGTGCGTGTGGGCGACCACGACGGCGTTCTTCGAGCCGCCGAGGCGGCCAACGGTCGAGAAGAGGGTGTCGGCGGTGTCAAGGCACACGGCGCTGCGCCCTCGGAAGTTCGGGATGTTGAACGTGGTCGAGCCGTTGCCCACTCCCCAGCTCGTGCCGATCACCGAGAACAGGTCGGCGTAGTCGGTGCGGCTCACGGCGCGCCCGTCGCACGGCAGCGCCCACGTCGGGACGACCGGCCCGGCGAATTCCTCCAGGATGCCGACGCCCCGGGCGAAGGGCCGCACGAGCCCCGACAGCTCGGCGGCGGTGATCGCCGTCGTAGACGGCACGAGGCTCACTTGCATCAGCGGGATCGCCGTCGGCGGCAGCGTCGGCGCGGCGGGCGTGCCGGCGGTCGCGGTGCCCTGAATGACCTCGACGGTCGTGTTGTCGCCGGCGGCGCCGCCCGCTTGCGAGTCGTTGACCCGCAGCACCACGAGGTCGATGCGGTTCATGCCGCCGGGCGCGGCAACGGTCACGCTCGCCGGCTCGGGCAACAGAGCGAGGTAGGCGCCCTGGTCGTCCTCGTCGTCCCCGTGCACGCACGCCATCCCGTCAGCGACCTGCACGGTGTAGTTGGGCGCCGGCGTGTTGGGCGACACGGCGAGCCCTCGCACGATGCCCTCGGGCAGCACGGCGGCGATCAGCTGGCGGTCGAGGCGGGCGGGGTACTGCTCGTTCTGTAGGTACAGCGGCGGGTCGGGTGCGATGGTCACGCCGTCACGCTCCCGGCGCCGCCGGCCTCGGGGCCGGCGGGTAGTCGGCAAGTAGGCCCTGAACGGCCGAGAGAATGTCACCGTCGGTGATGACCGAGGACTCCCAGCCCGGGCGTCCGATGCCGCCGGCGATAGCCGACTCGTATTTGGCGTCGAAGCCCGGCGAGGCGGCTAGGAACCACGCGTTCTGGTACACCCACGCCTGCGGTTGCGTAGGCGAGCCGGGCACAAGGGTGTGGATCTCGGTCGCCGCGGACGACGTACAGCGGTTCAGGAAGTCCGCGTCCACGGCCATCTGCGACTGAGTTGCGAAGCTCATGCTGCTCCCTTCAAGGTGGCAAGTTCGGCCTCGACGGTCTCCAGCCTGGCGGCCAGCTCCTTGACCGCTGCGGTCAGTAGCGGCACCAGTCGGGTTGCGTCGAGCTGTTGGGGAATGATGGCGCCGGCGGTCAGCCCACGGGCTTCGTCGGTCTCGGTGGCGATGGCGTCCTTGTCGCCGGTCACCGCGTCGGGTACTACCTCGGCGACCTCGTGGGCGAAGAAGCCATCGACCTCGGTGGCGGCCGGGTCGTCGCGCCACACGACGCGTCGCGGGGTGAGCACCTTGATGCGCTCGATGCCATCGGTGATCGGTCCCCGGTCGTCCTTGAGCCGGTAGTCCGAGGTGGTGTTGTAGAGCACCGCCGCCGTCTGGGCGTTGCGGGTGATCGAGCCGATCGTGGTGTTGTTGTTGCGGAAGTGCATGTAGTCGTGACCCGCGCCGAGCACGATCTTGTTGAGGACGATCATCGGCGTGTTGGGGGCGTCGTTGGTGAACCCCGACAGTCCGCCCGAGACCGCGGTGAGCTGGAGCCCCGTATTGGCGATCGTGTTCACGGTCTTGCCGATGAGGAGCGCCTGGGACACGACGCGGGCGGTCTCGCTGCCTCCGGCCGTAAGCGAGATGTCGTTGGCCGACTGGAGGGCCAGGTTGCGGGCCTGAGTGGCGTGGGTCTGAATCACGAGGTCCATCGGGATGGCCGCGCCGAAGGGGAACATCCGGCCTACTTCGAGGCCGTTGGCCAGGAAGACCAAGGGCGTGCCCGTCGGCGTGGTCCCGCGCAACATCACCGTGGTGGTAGCGACCGCATCGCCGCCCAGGTCGATGGCTCCGCCCAGCGTGTTCAGCCCGAGCGTGAAACTGACCGCGCCGGTGCGGGCCTGAATCCGGTTGGAATCCAGGATCATGTGTACCGCGCCGCGGGGTGATCCCGGTTGACCGCCGATGCGCAGCGGGGCGTCGTTGTCGGCGGCCGGCGGCCAGGCCCCCACCTGGTCGATCCACAGACCCTGCGGGCCGGTCATGTGGTCGCCGGTGATGTTGACCCACTCGTCGCCAACGCCGCCGAGTACCGGCTCCCAGACCCCGTTGACCTTGGCGTAGAGCACTCCCATCAGCTCCCCCTCACGCCGCGACCGGGTTGTACCACAGCAGCACCGTCGGGTCGGTCGGCTCGGTCTCGCCTACGAACACCTCAGCCGGCCCGACCTCACCCTGCGGCCCGGCCGCTCCGGTGTCACCCGTGTCACCCTTCGGGCCCTGAGCGCCGGCCGCGCCGGCGGGCCCGACCTCGCCCTGCGGGCCCTGAGCGCCGGCGGGCCCGGCAACGCCCTGCGGGCCGGCGTCACCTTCGGGCCCGGCTGGCCCCTCGGGGCCGACCGCGCCCTGCGCGCCCATCGAGCCCTGCGGCCCGGGCGGGCCCTGGATCGAGCCGCCCGACACCCACGCCGTGCCATCCCAGATGTGTAGCGAGTCGTCGGCCTGGACGAGGAAGGCGTCACCCTGAGTGTTGCCGCTCGGCGGCAGCGCGCCCACGGTGGCAACCGAGCCCCGCATCGTGATCCCCGTGCCGGTGGCGCCCTGCGGGCCGGCGGGTCCCTGTGAGCCCGTTGGCCCGGGCGGCCCTTGTGAGCCGGTCGCTCCGGTGTCACCCTTGACGCCGGCCGGTCCCGTCGAGCCCGTCGCCCCTTGTGGGCCGGTGGGCCCGGCGGGCCCGGTGGCGCCTTGCGGCCCGGCGGGCCCCTCGGGGCCCTGCGGCCCGGGGAGCAGCTCAGCCTCGGCGTCGGGGTCGTACCACAGCTCTAGCGTCGGGTCGAGCCCGGTCGGGTCGTTCGGCGGCCCGGCGCCGACGTACACCTCGTCCACGGCGTCGCCGCCGCCGCCGTCGCCGCCGCCGTCGGTGTGGCGGTGGGCCACTTGCTCGAGGCTGTGCAGCCGCTTGTCTTGGCGGGCGAGGAAGGTCGCCTCGTCACGGGTGCGGCTGGCGGTCCTCACGCAACGTCCTCCATGATTTCCACCGCGGCGATGCCCTCGGTGGCGGTGACCGAGATGGCGAGCGCGCCGTGGCCGTCGAAGCTGGCCGCCACCTCGGTGACCTGCGCGGTAACCGAGCCCGCCGGCGCGCCGATCACGTCGGCGGTGTCGGGCGGGATGATGACCTGAACTTGGTCGCCCGGGCGGTAGGGCGAGTCGGTGCGCCAGCGGTAGGGCTCGATGTCGGCGGTCCAGACTGACGGCGGGCGCAGGCTGCGGTTCAGCAGTCCTCGGGCCTGCTCGGTGAGGGTGGCCTGAACGATGGTCTCTGGGCTAGAGGTCACGACCTCCCAGCGGCCCCGTGGGTCGGTGGCGACCGTGCTCGATTGCACCCACACGGGCACGGTCTGCTCGTCGGACCCCGAGGCCATCGTTGCGTTGGCGAAGCTCGGCGTCGGCACCCGGGCCAGGCTGAGCGCGTTCGCGCCGAGCACGAGCGGCGTCGGGTGGATTCGGAAGGCCCCGAACGGCTGGGCGGTGAACACCCCGTCCTCGTCAACGTCCCACCAGCAGCCGTTCTCGACGGCGCTGATGTTGAGCCCGAGGTCGAGCACGTTGTCGCCCACCTTGTAGTCGGTGCGGTCGCGCTTGACGCCGGTGGCGGTAGCGCCCTTGGTGAGCCCGAGCGAGCCGCCGGCCTGCGCCTGGGCGTGGGCGATCAGCGCCCACACGATGTCACCCTGCTCGATCTGGGTGAAGGTCGGCGCCGGCGCGTGGAGGTAGCGCCAGGCGAGTAGCCGCTTGTAGCTCACGGCGGTCACCGCCACGAAGTCCTCGCCGGCGGGCCCCCAACTCTGGGCGAGGGGCAGCATGCGAAAACGGCCGGCGAGCTGGTCGTCCACGTACAGCCACACGTCGGTGGTCAGCCCGTCGGACAGCCGGGCCGCCGGCGAGCGACCGGGCATGTTGAAAGTCAGCTGGTGGCCGTCGTTGAGGGTCAGCGAGATTGAGCCCTGGTCGAACTCGCCCACCTCTTGCACGGGCCCGGTGCGCCACGGGCCGATCGCGATGGACAGTGGGGCGCGTGGCACCGCCGCCATCGGGGCGATGGGTGACACGGCGAGGCTCATCGGTCAGCGCCAGGTGTCGTGCCAGCAGAACGCCGCCGAGGTCTCGGCGGTGATCGCGGTGCCGGAGTAGCGAATGTTGTTCTCACCAGGCCGCAGCCGCAGCTGGTCCCACGACCACGCTTGGTAGTTGCTCAGCCCGTAGAGGCTCTGGGTCGGGTCGCCGTTGCGCAGGATGGTGCGCTCGCGGGTGTCGATGACTGCCGACTCCCCGAGCGCCAGCGTGGTGGTGACGGTCACCACGATGCCGTTCACGGTCATCGTCGGGTTCGTGATCGGGCCGAAGATGGCGGCGGTCCACTCGGCCACCTCGTTGCCGGCGTTGACGATGTTGCGCCCGCCACGAGGCTTGGCCGGCGGGTAGATGCGGTCGTAGCACCGGCCCGTCGTGGTCGTCGCCTCCACCCGGTCAGGGCTCGGCACCAGCGCGCACTCGTCGTAGGTGCGCCCGGGCACGTCATCGCTCGACGGCTGAATCCACTCGCACGTCGCCTCGACCGACGTGATGAGCCCTTCGGGCGCGACCCATTGGCACACGACCGGCGGGAACTTTGGGCGCTCCAGCACGAAGGGCGCATCGACGCCGCGCACGACGAGCGCCCGACGCTCGGTCTCGGAGCCCGGCAGGGTCCAGATGAACGTCGGCCGCCGGCGCGGCGACACGTACGGCACGAGCCGGTCGAGCAAGGTCTGCAACGGCGCCACGCGCTGGTCAAGGGTCATGGCGACGGTGACGGCTCGGGCGCCGACGTACAGCGTGTCATCGACGGTCCCGTCGGCCAGGGCCCGCTCGTGCACGACCTCCCGCACCGCCGGCGTGCCGAGTTGGAAGCTCGTCACCACGTAGCCGTTCTCGCAAGTCAGCGCCAGGTCCCCGAGGGAGTCGTCGTGCAAGGTGATCACGCCGCCACGCCCCGCATGTTGAGCGCGGCGAGCGTGCGCTGCGCCACGAGGTCGGCGTCGGTGGCGTCCTGAATCACGGCGCCCGGCATCGACACCAGCGGGCCGCTGTAGCCGCCGGCGCGGGCCTGGTCCCACATCGCGCCGAGGCCAGAGGCCTGCATTAGCTCCATGGCCCGCTGCGGGCGGGTGATCGGGATGACCGCCTCGGCCCGGTTGCGCTCACCGACGGCGGCCAGGGTGCCGAACGGTGTGCCGGGCACGATGTCGCCCATCGCCAGCTTGAGGAAGTCGAGGCTGAGGGAGAAGCCGGGGATGTTCGGTCCCGGCCCGGGGATGTCGAACCCCGCGAACCTGAGCGCTGGCAGGGCGCTGACCGCGGCGTTCCATCCCGACCTGAGCGCGCCGCCCATGGCCGAGGCGAACGATGAGCCGAGCGAACCGAGAGCGTCGGTGATCCGGCCGGGGATGCCGGTGACGAAGTTCTTGATGTTCGTCCACAGCCCGTCGAGCTTGGTTGACACCGAACTCCAGATGTCCCCGAAGCGGCTGGCGACCTGGCCGGCGAGGCCGCTGAGCGCGTTGTAGGCCTTCTCGGGCACCCCGGCAATGAAGTCGCGCACGTTACCGATCCACGTCTGCAGCCGGTCGATGGCCGAGGTCGCCATCTCGCTCACTCGGCTCGTGACCTGCCCGGCGAGGGCCCGCAGCGCGTTGTAGGCCTTCGCCGGTAGGCCGGCGATGAACTCCACCACGTTGCTCGCCCATGTGCGCAGCCGTTCCAGGGCCCTGCTCGCCATCTCCCCGATGCGACTCGCTACTTGGCCGGCCAGCTGGCGCAGCGCGTTGTAGGCCTTGCCCGGTAGCCCGGCGAGGAACTCGATCACGTTGCCGACCCACGACCGCAGCCGCTCCATCGCCTTGCTCGCCATGTCAGCGATGCGGGCGCCGACCTGGCCGGCGAGCTTGCCGAGGGCGCGGAACGCCTTGCCCGGCAGCCCGCCGAGGAACTCCACGGCGTTGCCGACGAACTCCCGCACCCGCTCCATGGCCCCGGTCACCATCGTCTTGATCCGGTCCCAGACCTCGCGCCCGAGGTCGGCCAGGGCACGCCCGACGCGCCCGGGCAGCTTGGCGAACCACTCGATGACGCCCTTGACGAAGCGCACCACGGCGTCCCACGCCTTGGTGAACGCCTCGGGCACCTTGTCGAGGTTCGTCACCAGCCCGGTCAGCGCCTTGAGCACGGTCGATTCCACGATGATGACGACCCGCTGGAACGCCGCCGCCACCTTGACGATTGGCGGCAGCACGAGGTTGAGCAGCTTGACCAGCGGCGGCAACACGAGCGTGATGAGGTCAAGTAGCGGCGGCAGCAGCGGTAGCACCGCCTCGCTCATCATCTTGAAGTTGTCGGTGATCGTGGGCAGGATCGGCTTCAAGGCATTGACCAGCAGCTTGGCGACGTCACCGAGGATCGGTGCCAGCTGCACCAGCACGTCGGCCACGATGTCGAGCACCGGCGCCAGCGCCTCGGCGGCCGACACCAGCACGTCACCGATCAGCCCGGCCAGCTCGTCAATGACCGGGCTCAGCGCCTCGAACACCTTGCCGAGCGCAGCGCCCACCTTCTGCAGCGGCGGCCCGAGGACCTTGATGATCTCGCCGGCCGCCTCCATCAAGGTCTCGAACGCCGGCGCCACGGCGTCGATCGCGCCCACCAGCACGTCGCCCAGCAGGTCGCCCAACAGGGACAGGGCGTCGGACAGCGGCGCGATGACCGGCGCCAGGCCCTCGATGAGCGAGCCGATGACCTCCAAGGCGTCCGACAGCACGCCCATCAGCGGCTCGACCGCGGGCAGGATGGCGTCGAGCGCAGTGCCGAGCGCGCCGCCGAGCTGGTCCCCGACCTTGGTCAGCATCGGTTCCAGCTTCGAGAAGGTCTCCACGAGCGGACCCGAGATGCCCTCAACGGCGCCGGCCAGCCCGCCGCCGATGGCCTCCTTGACCTCGCCCCACGCGGTAGCGATCTTCTCGGCGCCGGTGGCCGAAGCCTCGGCCGCGCCGCCGCTTGACTTCTCCAGCTTGTCCAGGATGAGCGCCTGCGCGCCGGCGATGTCGCCGGCCTCCTGCATAGCCGTGATCTTCTTCTGCTCGCCCTCGGTGAACTTGACGCCCACCTTGGAGAGCGCGGTCATGCCCTTGATCGGGTTGTTGAGCGCCTTGCCGAGCTGGGTGGCCGTCGCCCCGAGGTCCTTGTCCCACACCGCGCTGAGGTCGGCCGCCGAGGCCATGGCCCGGTCGAAGGTGTCGCCGGAAACGTCGCGGAAGCTCAGCAGCCGGTTGGACGCGGCGATGATGTCGTCGTCGTCCACGCCGATCTTGAGTGACAGCTTGGACGCCATGTCGGCCACGTCATCGGCGGTCTTGCCGGCGGCGCCGCCGGTTGACTCGATGAGCTGCTGGGTCTGGGCGAAGACCTCGTTGGCGCCCTGCGCCTCGCCGGCGGCGTCCCTGAGAAACTGCGTCAGCCCAACGCCGGCCAGCGCGCCACCGAGTAGCCCGATGGTCTTGCCGAGGCCGCCCTTGAGCGCGCCGCCGACCCCTGCGCCCGTCGAGCTGATGGTGTCGAGCTTGGAGTTCGACTGGCGGGCCGCCTCGGTGAAGGCGTCCTCGACCTGCTCGCCGGCGCGCTCGGCCTGGGCGCCGATCTCGCTGAACACGTCCGCGCCGCCGATCTTCTCCAGCTGGGCGTCGGACTGGCGGGCCGCTTCGGTGAACGCCCCTTCAACGTCCTCACCGGCGCGCTCGGCCTGGCCGCCCACCTCACCGAACACATCGGCGCCGCCGATGCGCTCCAGCGCCCGGTCGCTCTGACGGGCCGCCTCGGTGAAGGCGCCGTCAACGTCATCGCCGGCGCGCCGGGCGTCGCCGGCCAGCCCCGAGAACGGGTCGCCGGCGGCGATACGGTCGAGCGCCTCGCCGGCCTCGGTCGCCGCCTCCCTGAATGCCGACTCGACGCGCTCGCCCGCCTTGTCAACCTCGCTGCCCACCTTGTCGGTGCGGGCGATGACATCGACGTACGCCTCAGCGATCGTCGTACCGGCCAATGGTCCTCCGGCCTGACCGAGCCGGCCGTAAGGCTAGATCGCTAGCTCACGGTGTACGGGCTTCACGCTCGAACTCGGCCCACGCGTCCTCGTCCGAGCCGTACCACATCGGCGCGCCGGTGTCGGGGTCGATGCGGTTGGGCGGCTCCAGCGCCGCCTCGATGCGGTCGAGAGTCTGCTCGTTCGCCCACTCCCGCACGGCGAACAGGTACAGGTTCAGGACACGTCGGAGGGGGAGGTCAAGGGGATCGACGGCGTGGGCGCCGCACCAGCCGTCAAAGTGGCTCCAGTTGGCAACGACCCATTCGAGGACGACATTGGCTGCGTAGGGTCCAGGTCGCTCATCCCCCGCATCACGGCCGTGGCGACCTGGGCCAGCAGCGCCGTGTCAACCGAGTCCTCGACGTGCTCGCGCAGGCGGTCCCGCTCGTCGGGTACGACCGCGGCCACCACGAGGTCGATCAGCGCGTCAACCTGCTCGGGCGTGCCGCCGCCTCGCTCGGCCGCCTCGATCATCTGGCGCTTGCCGAGCATTGCCCGCATGGCCCGCATCCCGATCGGCTGCATGTGGTACTCCACGCCTTGAAGCTCCAGCACGTCGCCCTCGTCCATGGCCTTGCCGAACACGTATCGCGCCATGAGCGCGGACGTTAGCGGGCGGCGGTGATCGCGTTGCGGAGGTAGGGCACGGCCTTGGTGCGCCCGGCCCGGCGGGCGAAGACGTACCCGGTGCGGGTGCTGCGGCCGGCGCCGGCGGGCCAGCGAAGGTAGCGGCCCCGGTGCGGGGTGACCTCGCGGCGGCCCTGGTGCACGAACAGCGCGTACGGCACGTTGGTGCCGATCCGCACGGCCTGCTCGCCGGCGACGGTGAAGTGCTGCTCGCGCAGGCTGGCCTTGAGCGCGCCGGTGCGCTGGGGCGCCAGCCGGCGGGCCGCTTGCTCTACCCGGGCGCCGCGCCGGTCAAGGTCCCGACCAACCGGGCCGCTCGGGGCCCGCAGCAGGTTGTCGAGCGCGCTGCGGTTCCACGTCACGGTGACTTGATCGGCCACCTACGGGCGCCGGCGAGGAATCAGGCCGGCGAGGTAGGCCAGCGCGATGACGCCCACCTCTACGACGAGGATCCACGCCTGGGTCTCGGTCATCGCTACCACCTTACGGCGCGCACTCGGCGCACCACAGCTCGCCGTCCACGCCCACGGTCAGTCGGGTCTCGACGCCGATGCAGCCGCCCTCGGCGCCCACGAAGGTCTGGGACTCGTTGGCCCGCTCCCACCAGTCGGGCAGCTCGGCGGTCGCCAGCACGTCCCAGATGACGGCGGCGTCGTTCAGGATTGCCGAGTAGGCCGCGCCCAGCTCGAGGTCGTCGGGCACCGAGCCGTCGTCTTCGATCACCGGCACGCACCGCAGCAGCAGCGCCACGACGTCGAGCGCGATCAGCCCGTCGTAGCAGCCGTTCTCGTCGGGCCCCTCGGTCGGGAAGCGCGCCGTGCGGTACACGCGCTCGGGCGCGACGACGAGCTGGCCGCAGCAGTTGTCCCACGCCACGGAGCCGGCGGCCACATAGGCGGTCTGCACGTCACGGTCGCACACGACGAGCGCGTCACGTACCCGGCCGAGCAGTAGGGCGCACACGTCGGCCGGCGTCACCGTCGTGGTCGCCGGCGCGGTGAGGGTCACGTCAGGCCCGCGTGGCCAGGTCGGGCGAGTAGACGCGGCTCGGGCGGCTCAGGCCCGTGGGGTTGACCACGCTGAGCCAGGCGTCAGCGATGGGGAGCCCGAGCCGGCCCGAGCGCACGAACGTAGCCGGGTCGGCCAGCTGCACGGTGACGCCCTGGCGGGCGATGGACACGGCGCGGCTCGGTAGCTTGCACACCTTGTTCGTGAAGCCAGCGATGAACTCGCACGCCACCTCGCCCATGGCGGCGGCGGTGCCGTCGGGCAGGCTGTTGCCGGCCTTGTAGGTCACCTCGACCGGCGGGTCGTCGCACTCGCCGGCGCACGGCCAGCACGTCCCGCGCCGGCGCAGCCACGCCGCTGCCTCCACGTCGTAGCTGGCGGGGTCGAGCGCCGCGCCGTCGAGTGTGACCGCCGTGATCTCGCGCACCGGGCGGTGGGCCAGCAGGATGCGGCAGCACATCGCCGGCAAGCCGGCCCGGTTGTGCCAGCCGGCGGCGTCGTGGAACGGTACGACGCAGCAGCCCGGGCACGAGCACGACGGGCGGTAGCGCTCGGTCCACGTGCAGATGCCGAGGCGCCGGCCGCCCATCGCCCACAGCAAGCTCTGGGCGGCGTCGAGCGCCAAGGTCACCAGCAACGGGTCCACGTCGGCGGTGTCGCACGGCCAGGAGACCGGCCAGGGCTCGCAAGTCATCGGGGCCCTACGGGGTGAAGGCGGTCAGCCAGTCGATGAGCGTGACCCGAGCTTGCCCCGCCTGTTCCTCGGCCAGGATGCGGTCGCGCTCGTCGGGATGGGCGGTCACGTAGTCCTTGACCTGTTGCACGGTGGCCGCGTTCGGGTCGGCCCCGACCTCGAGCGTGGCGAGCCCCGAGACCCACGCCGCGCCGTCCCAGTGGGCCTGCCCGGCCGCGCCGGCGGTGGCGGTCTGCACGTACTCGCCCGTGGTCCACGCGGTGGCCGGCGAGGCGGCCACGCTGCCCGCGGCCAGCGCGGCGACCGACGCGGGCGGCGTCGAGCCCGGCGGCGTCCACGTCCCCGGCGCGCCGGCGGTCGCGCCGGTGGCGGGCACGACCGGCGCCGTCGGCGCGCCGCCTTGCAAGATGTTGCTCATGTCGCCGGCGATGCCCATGCGGCGCCCCTTTCGTCGTGGCGGTCCTGCGAAGCTGCGGCTCGCTGGCACGAGCGCAGCCTAGGTAGCCCGACCGGCCGTCCAGGCGGACCCGTTCCAGTACATCTCGCCGGCCACGCCCGACGTGGAGCCCTGCACGTACTGGTCCGTCGTCCATGCCGTTGCCGGGCTGGCGGTGACGCCGGCAGAGGTAGCGCCGGCCGAGTCAGCCGGCGGCGTCGAGCCGCTCGGCGTCCAGGTGCCAGGTGAGCCGGCGGTGGCGCCGGTGGCGGCGGTGGGCGCGGCGCCGAGCGCTTCGCAGCCGTCGGTCACGTCGGGCGGCGCCGTGGTCGTGATGAAGATGCCGTACAGGTCGTCGGGCGGGAAGGTCGCGCCGGCGGGGAACGGCGAAGGGTCGTAGGGCCCGTCGAGCCAGCCCTCGCTGGCGCCCTGGCCCTCGCCCTTGAGCCCCATGGTCAGCGGCCCGTTCTCGATGGTGATGTCGCCGTCGATTGACCCGTTGGTCACGTTCGGTACGGCGAAGTAGCCCCACTCGGCCGCGCCTGAGCCGGGGTCGCAAGCGGACGAGCCGGCCTTCTTCGTCCACACCTCGATGGCGAAGCTGTTCGGGTTCGGGTCACGCCCGAAGGTGGCGCCGATGGTGTTGCCCTGGCCGTCCACGACCGGCGTGGCGCCGCCAACGAGGTCGAGCACCTCGGGGTCCACCTCGCACATCTGGATGGCGACGTTCACCCACTTGCGCCGGTCGGCGTCCTTCTCGGCAATGCAGAAGTCGCCCCACGCGTTCTTCTGGGTGTATTCCTCGCCGGCCTCCACCTCGTCGCTGAGCGTCACCGAGATGAACCCGTCGGTCACGATGGTGCCGCACTCGTCGCCGTAGGCGGGGTTGCCGCATTCGTCCAGGCGGGTGAGCCGCATGACCCGGCCCTTGACTGACTTGATCTTGCGAGTTGCCATTACGGCCCTCCCAGCGTGGCGGTGGTTCTGACGGCGGCGCAGTCCCAGCCGGCGACGTAGGTGCGCTCGGCAATGAACAGGGCGTCGTTGACCTGGCGGTCGAAGCCCTCGAGGACCTCCCGGGCGCCCCGCCGTACGACCAGCGCGCCGGTGGCGACGTACTCGACCTCGGTGTTGGCCGGCGCCGCGCCCACGTACCCGGCGCCGACGACAACCGGCGTGCCGAGCATGGTGACGAGGTGGTTGCCCTCGACCCGCAGCCGGTCGGCCACCAGGGTCGCCCCGAGGCTGTCGGTGTGGATGGCCCCGATGCCGTTGTAGCGGTTGCGCAGCTCGCGTTCGGCGACGCCGAGCGCGATCAGCGGATCGGTGAAGGTGCCGGCGTCGGTGGCGAGGGCGTCGAATTCGCTGTTCCACACGAACGACTCGACGCCTCGTTCCTCGGCGGCGTTGAAGGCGGCCTCAACCTCGGCCAGAACCACGTCGAGCGGGATGCCCGAGCGGTTGAGGTACACGTACACGGTGAAGGGCTTGAACGCCTTGAGGTCTGGGCAGCCGAGGTCCACCTTCGGCGAGACCGCCGTGCCCGAGATGCACGGGTCGAGGGTGTACGCGGCCGTGACGCAGCCGGGCGAGCGCCGCCACTGGATACCGAGCTGCCAGTCGGTCGTGTCGGGCTCGCTCGGCGGCGCGACTGAGAAGAGCCCGAAAGGCCGGTCAACGACCGGCGGCGGCTCAACGTTGACCCACACGTCGGCGGTGGTCACGTCGCTCATCTGGCTACCTCGGTGCCCTTAGCTCCCGTTGCTCACGGCGCCGCGGCGGCGCAGCAGGCCGTCACGCCGTCCACGTCGAGGTCCACGGTCACCTCACGGGCGAGCGGGCCCCGGCGGATGACGCAGAACCATTCCTCGCTCCACGCCAGCGTGAAGTCGTTGGCGGCGTTGAGCACCGAGTCCCGCACGACGCCGAGGTCGATCTCACCGGCCGAGGTCACGGCGTAGGCGCCCGAGAAGAACATCGCGAACTTCAACGTGGCCGGCCAGTCGGTCGCCGGCGCCGAGCCGTAGAGCGGCTGGTAGCCGCTGAGGAACTGCGGGCGGATGCCCCGGGTGGTCAGCCAGCTGGTGATCTCGGCGTCGGTGACCGACAGCAGGTCCACGCCGGCGCGCTTGGCAACGTTGGCCCGCAGCATCTCGATGGTCCAGTCGGGCAGCGCCACGTCCACTGAACGGGTGCGCCCGGCGCGGTACTGGCTGCGCAAGTCGGCCGCCTGCAGGCCGATGGCCGACAGCAGGTCGCCGGCGGCGTCGGAGTTCTCGCTGCCGTAGGCCACCGCCGTCGCGCCGGTCGTGACCGCGGCGATCTTGACCTGGCTGACCCGGTGCTCGTGGGCCGCCATCACGAGGTCCACGAAGGTGCGCGACAGCTGCGGGAACGCCCGGTCCTGCATGTTGCCCGAGATCACGCACAGGCCGTAGGCCGTCGGGCGACACTCGGTCCACGTCGGGCAGGGCACCCGGTAGCACGGCTTGGTGGGGTCGCCGTCAACCGCCGAGATGTCGTCGGCCTCGGTCCACGTCCACAGCGCGTTGTCGGCGTCGGCCTGGCTGAAATAGCTGGGCACGAGCACGCCACCGCCCTGCGGCGCGCCCACGGTCGGCAGGTCGAACAGGCCCTCGGTGTCGTTGATCGAGAACAGGTCGAACAGCGGCACCGACGGCGCACACCAGCCGCCCGAGGCGACGAGGGACACGGCGGTCGGCTCACCGACGACCCGCTCCATCAGCGCGGCGTTGTGAGCGCTTGACTCGTTGAGCCACTGGTCGGCGGGGATCGGCCGCTGCACCCGGGCGACGGGCACCATGGCCGAGTGATCGTTCAGACCCCGGGCCTTGTCGTGGAACGCCTGGCCGATGCGGTCGGCCCCGATGGGCGCGCCCACCGGGATGCCGGGAATGTCGGCGGCGGCGGTGATGACGACGGGCAGCGTCGGCGGCGCAACCGTCGGTCGGGTCGCTCGGCCGGCCACGGCCCGGGCGGTCGGGCGCCGGCGCGCCGAGGCGGCGACGGCGGCCACGGGCTCGGCCTCGGCGGCGACGGGCTCACGCTCCTGCGCCTCGGGCTCGGCCTCGGGCTCGTCGGGCTCAGCCTCGGGCTCGTCGGGCTCGTCGGGCTCTTCGCCGGGCTCGGGCTCTTCGGTTGAGCCGTGCACCCGCTCGGTGAGGGCCTGAACCTGCTCCTGCTCGCGCTCGGCGGCCTCGACGCGCCCGGCCTGCTCGGCCCGCACGGCGTCGATCCCGTCGGCCAGCCGAGTCAGCTCGGCAAGGTCCCGGCTGCCGTCCTCGTTCAGCTGGTCGAAGGCGGCGACCAGCTGTTCCTCCAAGCTGTTCAGCTCGTCATCGCTGAGCTGGCTCAGGTCCTCGGGAATGTCCATCGGTGCTCCCTAGATGTCGGAACTACTAGGTGCGACCGAGACATCAGCCCGGAACGCCCGACCTCAGTCATCAGCAGTCGGTCGGTTCGGGCGGGAACAGTACCACGGGGGTGTCAGCGCGGTGTGCATACCGAGCGCTCACGGGCCCTGTGCCGTTTGCCCGCCGTCACCGTGGGCCCGAGCGCCGTGCGGCGCCGCTGGGCCTCAAATTTCGGCTGTGTGCAAGCTCTGGCTAGACCGCCGGCGCGGCGTCAGAGCGAGCGCACCGCGCCGCCGGTGCGCCGGGCGTAGTCCTGGGCGGCGATCAGCGTTGAGAACCTCTTGGGCCGCCGGCCCTGGCGCTCGACGGCGTAGGCCGGCCGGGCGGCGGCCAGTAGCGCTCGGCGCTCGGCGGCATCGGGTTGCGCCGGCGCCCGGCGTACGTCGCCGCTGCGCGACTGGCCGCAATGGCCGCAGCGAGCCATCACCCGGCGTGCACTCGGGCCGCCAGCTCGGCCCTGCGCTGGTCAAGTGACCGCCCGATGGAGGCGGCGAGGCGGTCACGAACGAGGTCGATCACCGACGCCGCGACGGGGAACGGCTGGTCGATGGGCGTCGAGATGATGGCCGAGGCGACGAGCGCGCCGTCCATGCGGAAGCTGTAGCGCGGCGTCACGTAGCCGGGCACGTTGACAAGGTGGACGTTGATGAGGTCGAGGTCGCGCCCGAAGCCCCGGCAGTCGATTGACGGCGGCGTGCCCATGACGACGCGCAGCTGCTCAGGGCTCACGCCCGGGCGCAGCGCGCCGGCAACCCAGATGCCGTGCGCGTCCTCGCCGGCGGCCACGTCGGCCACCGCCAGCGCACAGTCCTCGTAGTGGGCGACGGCCTCGGCGGCCCGCATGCTGCGGGCGGCGTGAAGCCCGCCGACGGTGATGCGGCCCGTGGCCACCCGCGAGCCGTCGGCGCAGCGAACCTCGCCGGTGCGATAGCGGGCATAGTTGCTCGGGCTGTGCGGCGGCATGAGGCAGGCGCCGTCGTAGCCGATGTGGCAGGTGCCCCACGTGGCGACGTGGCCCGACACGTGGCCGCTGTCGCTCACGGTCAGAGGCATCGCTTGGGAGAACCTCGGGTCATCGAACCAGCTCGCCGGCGGCTCGACGGGTACCTCGACGGCGGCCGAGGCGAGCACGGCGAAGTTCGGCTCGGGCGGCTCCATGTCGGCGTCGCGGTAGTGGGCGGCGAGGTGGTCGTACACGCCTTGGCGGTCGTCGGTCGGGATGCCGAGGTCCACGCCCGGCCCGGCGCCGCGCCCGCCGTTGAGCGCGGCCATGGCGGCGGCGACCCCGCGCATGTTGGCGACCCCGGGCGCGCCGGCGTCGCTCACCATGTGGTGCGGCAGCTTGCAATTGGCCTTGGCGATCTCGCCGTTCTCCACCGAGTCGTCATCGAACCAGGCGTACATGGCCCGGGCCCGGTCGAGCGGCATGGGCGAGGCGAGCTTGGCCTGCTCGGCCGCGCCGTCCCACGCCTCGTCGGTGGTCGTGCCGGTGTGGTGCACCGCCACCGCGCCGAAGGGCTCGCGGGCGGCGACGGCCAGAACCTCGATCAGCGTGCCGTCAAGTGCCGGGAACGGCACCGCCGTCGCGCCGAGGACCTCGCCCTCGGTGACCCGCTGAACGATGCGCCCGACGCCGATGGTGACGACGCCCTCGCCCTCGGTGATCTCGTCGTCGTACAGGTCAACCTCGAACTCGGTGGCGGCGGCGTCCACCGACACGGTGGGTAGCTCGCCGGCGCGGATGAGCGTGATCAGGTAGGCGGCGTCCTCGTCGGGCGCCTCGATGAAGTCGCCCCACCCGTGTATCTCTGCGCCTCGGCGCTCCACCCGCTCGATGTTGCCCACGAGCTTGGCGCCCTTGGCGACGGTGCCGTCGCCGTGTGGCGACTCATCGGTCGCCATGAACGGCAGCGGCGGCTCACGCCAGGTGAGTGAGTTCTCGGTGAACAGGCGGTCGTCGCACGTGTACACGCCCTCAGTGACGATCAGCGTGTGGAAGCTGTTGCCGCTCGCCTCGACCGCCGGCTCGGCGGCGGGCTCGTCGCCGGCGTCGTCCTCGGCGGCGTTCAGCTCGTCCAGCTGCGCGTTGGCCTCGTCCTCGGTGGCGTGACAGCCCTCGACCTCGCCGGTGTCGTCGTTGACCACCGCCCACGGGCGGTCATCGGGGCAACCCTCGTGCCCTTCTTCGGTATGCCAGGGCATCGGGCGGCAACGCTAGCCCGTGCCCGCCGGCGCGCCGTTCATGCTCACGCGTGAACCGACAGCCCGAGAGCGTCGGCCAGGCGGTCGGTGTCATGAGCGTGCCCGGTCGCCAGCAGGGCCCGGGTGTACGTGTCGAGCGTGACGGTCAGCGCATCGGGGTCCAGACCGAGGCGCACGGCCACGTCGGGCACGCGGGTCCACGCGTTGGCGAGCAGGTGGTCGATGGAGGCGAAGCCAGTCACGCCTTGGAGCTCCACGTGCAAGCGCGCCGGATCGTCGCACTCGATGGCCGACGTGCCGCCGGCGAGCTTGCGGGCGGCCGAGCTGCGTAGCCGGGTGCCGGCCCGCTCGAGCGCCCGGTGCACCAGGGCGTCGCACGCCTCCAACATGACCGCGCTGGCCTCGCCGTTGGCCGGCTGGTCGGGCGGCCCGTCGGCGGGCTGGTCGGGCGCGCCCGGCGGCGGGATCGGCCAGGCGCCCTCGCCGGCGTCGCCCGGCGGCGTCACGACGTCGATGCCGACCGCCCGAAGCAGCTGGGTCGTCAGCAACGGTTGCGCCTTGGCAATCTCGACCAGGATGCGCCGGCGCACCTCGGCATCGTCGGGCGCGTCGGCCTCGCTCAGCCCGGCCTCGCGCCGTAGCGCGGCGCCGCTGGCCTCGATGCGGTCGTAGGCGGCGATGGTGTCGTCGGAGCGGTCGGGCCGCGTGGTGAGGTCGGTGGTGTCGTACCACACGAGCAGCCGGTCGGCCTCGGCCCCGAAGCCCATCGCCCGCAGCGCCGGCCGTAGGTAGCCCATGGTGCTGGCGTGCACGATGGTCTCGGCCATCGGCTCGATGTGAAGCGTGACCGCCGACTCCTGAACCTGCCAGGCCGTCCAGTGGTTCACGTCGGCCACGCCGGTCAGCGCCTCGGGCGGCATGTCGAGCCCGAGCGCCAGCCGCTCGACGGCGGCCTCCCGCAGCGGTAGCAGCGCTTCGGAGAAGTCGCTCCAGAACGTGATGTGCTTGACCTTGTCGGCGTACTCGCCGGGGATGCGCACGGTCAGCGGCACGACCGCGGCGGCCGAGGCTCGGTCACCGATGGGCACGGTCATGGCGGTCACGAGCACGTCCACGAAGTCGTCCTCGGTCGGCTCGCTCTCGTCGTCGTCGGCCGGCGCCGTGCTCGGCAGCGGCACGAACTCGGCCTCGGCCGGCAGCACCAGCAGCCCGGCGCCGGCGAGGCGGCTCTGCGCGGTCGCTGACACGTGGGCGTCAAGCAGGCTGATCTGGGTGAGCACCGTGGTGACCGCCCGGCACGGGCTGTCGGGCTGCCACGAGTAGCGCGGGTGAGGGTTCCAGACCTTGACGAGCACGAAGTCCTCGTGAAGCTCACGCCAGTCGCCAATGCCGCACTGAACCTCGTACACGCCGCGCTCGGCGCGCAGCTCGTCGGCCGACAGCACTTGCCAGACCCACGTTTCGTCGGGCTCGGGCTCCCGCGCCGCCTCGTCGTCGCCGTTGGGCAGCGGCGGCGGCGTGATGTCGATGACCGCGCCGGTCGCCACCATCGCCGGCTCCATCAAGATGTAGCCGATGCCGGGCACGCTGAGCAGCGTGGCGAGGTGGGCGAGCATCTGGCCCTGGCCCGAGGGCCCGCCGGCCATGGCGGCCACGAGGTCGAGCGCGGCGGCCTCGGCCGGCGCCAGCGCCTCGCCGTCGGCCGGCGGCAGTATCTCGTCGGGCTCGTCGCCAAGGTGCTCGGGCACCCGGGCGGCGATCAGGTTGACCCGGCTCATGCCGTTGGCCTTCCACTGCACGCCGAAGCGAAGCTCGCCCACCGAGTCGAAGAACTCCCACGCCCGGGCTTGCCAGTCCTCGGTCGGCGCCTGGCGGCGCAGCCCCTCGGGGCGATGGGTCATCACGGATGCCGACGCCACCATCGAGGCTCGGAACGGGGTCGTCGGGCGCCGGCGAAGGGCCACGAGCGGCAGCGTAGACCTCGGGCTCGCTAGGGTCGCGGCCATGACGCGAGCTAGCGGCGCGTCGTGAGCGGCCTGGTCAATCTGCCGGCCCTCAACGACGAGGAACTTGACGAGCTGCGCATCGCCATCGAGCTGCGCATGAACGGGCTGGCTGAGGTGCGGGCCCTAGCGACGGCGCCCGAGATCGTGGCCGAGTGCGACCGGCGCGGGCTCATCTGCCAGTCGCTCTCCACCGCCGTGGCCGAGGCCCGGCTCAACCTGCGGTGATCCGCTACGGGCCCGCCCGGGTGCGCCGCGCCGGCGTCTGCTACGACACCGACGACCGCGGCATCGGCTGGCTGGTGGTGGCCGGCGTCAGCGGTAGGCGCGCCCGGTGGCCGGTGCGCCAGTGGGACTACACCGATGTGTCCATCAGGACCCGCGCCGCGACGGTGCCCTTCGAGAACCGCTGGCAGCTGTCGGTGATCTGGGGCGGCGGCACCTACAGCAGCAACCACGACTACCACGGCGTCATCCCCGGCTGGCGCGAGACCGAGAACCAGCCGTTCATCGAGGCGCCGGCGACGGTCGAGGTCGGCGTGCTGTGCCCCGAGCCGATCAAGCTGCCGCCGCTGATGACGCCCGACAGCGCCGAGATGATGGCCGAGCACTCGCCGGCGTTTCGTGCCGCCCTTGACAGCGCCGAGGGCCGCTCGTGGCTCTTCGATGAACGCGACACCACGCTGTGGGGCGACCCGCTCGGCTATCTGAGCGCCGACGACCTGCTGGCCGTGGCCGACGTAGTGGGCCGGCTGCCGTCGCACCCGGGCGACAAGCTCGCCGGCGCCGAGTTCTACGACCTCGACGGGTTCATGGCGACCGCGGCCGAGCGCTTCGGCGTCAGTCGACCTTGAGCACGTCGGCCGGCGAGCCGATCAGCAGGTTGAGGGCGATGCCGTCTTTCACGTCGTCGCGGCGCTCGCCGCGGATGCGCCCGGCCTCCAGCCGAACCATGCCGGTGAAGGTGCGGCGCTTGCCGTCGGGGTCGCGGTAGGTGATCCGCAGCCAGCGCGGGGTCTCGGTGATGCCGGTCATCGGGCGACCGCCGTCACGTGCAGGTCGGGCACCGTCGCGGCCGTGATCCGGAAGTCACGAACGAAGCCCGAGCCGAGGTTGACGTGCTGGTCGGCGTGGAGGGCGATGATCCACTTGCGGTTGAGGAACTTGACCTCTTCGACCCAGGCGTCGAAGGCCTGGCCCTTGATGGTGCCGGCGACCCGCTGGCCGGGCCTCACTGCGGGCTTCACTGCTGCGTTCATGAGTTCAGTATCCACCGGCGCTTATGCGAATGGCAACATATCCGCCGGTGGTATTTCAGAACCCTGCCAGCTTGCGGGGCGAGTGCTCGAGCCCGATGCCGACGAGGGCGCGGATGACCTCGGCGCGGGGCAGCTTGTGCTTGGCGGCCAGCTTGTCGATCTTGGTCAGCGCCTCGGGCGCCAGCCGTAGCTCGACTACCTGGCCGATGGCCGGCCGGCCTCGACCTCGCTTGGTTTGGGCGGCGGTCATTGCTCGCCCCTCAGAATCAGCTCAGCATCAGCGCTGGCAACAAGCAGGGCATTACTGCCGGCCTCGCAGACGAAGATCGGGCGGGCGGCAATAGCGCGCAGGTTGTCGGTAGGCAGCTCCCGCATCCACGCGGCGCAGCCCTCGGCGGTGTTCATGTCGATCACCTTGCGCATGGCGGTCACGCAGCCCTCTCGGCCACGCCCGGCCGGTAGAGGTGCAGCCGGTCAGCTGCGATCTCGACCTCGAAGGCCTTGCGAACGACCTCGCCACGCCGGCCCGAGCCGTGCTCGGCCGCGTAGGCGACCTGAGCTTCGGCAGCCTCGCGGCTGTCCCACGTGGAGCGATAGCCCTCGTCGTCGGTCCAGACGACCTCGAAGGTCTCGTATGTGCGGATGACGGCCACTTGGGCCTCCCTTCCCCGCCGGTCGGCGGTCTCGATGGTGGTGGTTGCGCTCACGAGGACCAGTATCCACGGGCGGGTATTAGATGGCAACATACTCGCCGGCGAATATTTCAGCCAACGAGGCGCAGCGCCGTCGGCATCGGCTCGCCGCTCGAGGGCACCCACACGGCGACCTCGGGCCCGAACAGGGCCTCGGCCTCGGCGCGGGCCTCGTCGGCGGTGCCGTTGGCGAGAGCGTGGTGCACGATCATCGAGCCGGCGCGGTAGGCGACTCGCCAGCGGTTGTTGGCGCCGCGCAGGACGCTGACGTAGGTGGCGGTCGTCGTGAGCTTGCTCATCGCACGACCGCCACGATCTCGGCGCCGAGCCGGCGGGCCCGACGGGTCGTCGCGACGCCCTTGGAATCGGCGTAGCCCACGATCTTGCCCGTTGCCACCGACACGAGCACGTAGGCCCGGGTGGTGCGGGTCGGCGGGTGCGCCGGCGACTCGACGGCGGGCTCAGTGGCCGGCACGTAGGCGTGCTCGGCGCACTCGTAGTAGGTCACACCCGAGCGGCCCACGAACAGGGTGGCGGCGGGCTTGCCGCACCAGTAGGCGTCGCCGCCTACCACGACGGTGCAGGTCTTGCCCGCCAGGTCGGTGTTGTGGATTGCGTTCATGAGTTCAGTATCCACGGGCGCTTATTGAATGGCAACATATCCGCCGGTGGAATTTCACCTGAGCGCCGCGCAGCTGACGCACACGGCAACGACCGAGCCGTCGTCGTCGTCAGCCACGTCGATGTAGTCAGCGCGGTCAGTGAGCGCACGAGCGCACGTCGCGCACCGCAGCTGATGGACGGGCTGGTGCTCGTCACACCAGTAAGCCACGAGGGTGCCGGTGTTGGGCCGGTCGTGCCGGGTGATGACCGTGGCCGGCCGCTCGCACCAGTCGCACGTCGGGTCGGTCATGGCCGCAGCGCCTCGGTGATCGTGAAGTCTGCGAGGCGGCCCCGGCAGGCCAGAGCGACCTCGGTGTAGCCCTCGGCCCGCATCTTGCGCAGCCAGCTGGCGCTGACGCGCTTGCGGATCGGGTAGCGGGTCCAGCCGCGCCCGGGCTTGAAGGCCTGAGCGATGACCGGGTGGTCGTCGCGGTCGAAGGGCCCGCCGAAGTAGGCGGCGACCCGAGCGGGCACGGTGGCCTGGTGGGTCATCGTGGTGCTCACGGTCACACCATCTCGATCAGGAAGGCGACGAACGCCTCGACGGCGGGCTCGGCGCTCCACGGGTCGTAGCTGACGTGCTCGCCGGCCGGCGTGATCACGGTGTCCTCGCCCCACGAGGTCGAGACCATCGTCCAGAGGCGGCCCTGGCTGTCGCGGGCGGTCTCGATGGTGGTCTCGCTCAGCTCGGTCTTGGTGTGGTCGGTGAAGGTTGCGGTCTTGTTCATGAGTTCAGTATCCACCGGCGGGTATTCAATGGCAACATTCTCACCGGCGATTATTCCGGTCATCGGGCCACGACCTTGAAGGGCTTGTTGGCGTGGAAGTCGTGGCGGTGCCAGCCGCCGTGCACGAGGTCGTGAACGAGGAAGGCGACGCAGCCCGAGTTGCGCAGGCCCTTGACCCGGTGGTCGAGGCCGGCGACCGGCGTGTCGAGGTCGTCAACGAGCACCATGCCGGCCCGAAGGTTGCGGCCCTTGACCTCGACGGTCGGCGCGCTGGCGAGCACGTCGATGCCGTTCCAGTCGGTGAAGACCTTGGCCACGCTCATCGCACGACCTCGACGCTCTGGGCGGCGCCGAAGATGGCCTCGCCGCCGTTCCACGTGTGGATGGTGACGAAGGTGTGGGTGATCTCCACCCGTGAGATGTGGGGGCCGGCCCACGGCTCGACGCCGGGCCCGGTCACCCACAGGCGGTCGCCGGGCCGGACTTCCGGCGCGGCCACCTTGATGGGCTGCTCGCTGTGTGTCATGCCCGTAGTATCCACCGGCGCATAACTGAATGGCAACATACTCACCGGGGATTATTCAACGACGCTGGCGAGCAGGCCGGCGACCGCCGAGGCGGTCAGGGCCAGCAGGCCGGCGAGCACCGCCCGATTGTCGCCCCACCACACGACCACGGGCGCGACGAGAGCTCCAACCCAGAACGACACGCACCAGTCGCACGTCACGAAGTAGCTCAGGCGGTTCTCGCCGTAGCGCTCGTTCACCCACGTCCGCATCGGCCGGGTCACGTAGTCGCCGGTCACCAACCGGCTGAGGCGGTACACGGCCACGACGGCGAGCACGGCCACGAGCCACGCCGGCGCCGGGCTCACTCGTCGCCCTCGGCGTGCCCGCAGCACACCAGCTCGACCACGCTGGCGAGCCCGTCAGGGTCGATGCTGTGCGCGACCGTGGTTGCCCCGACCGGCCGCCGGTGGCTGGCGGGCCGGTGGCAGCCGGGCTCGACGCAGTAGCTCTCGTGGTCCCAATCGCACGGCGCGCTCACTCGGGGTCCTCGTGGAACGCCTCGACCTCGCCGCGCCACGACCGCACCGTGTCGTCGTGGTCGATGACCTCGGCGTGCGCGGTGATGTCGAGGTTCCACCGCTTGCCCTCGCTGAACGAGTCGAGGATGCGGTGGGCCTCGGTTAGTAGCTCGGCCTCGTTGCCGCCGTGGACGTCGAAGCAGACCCTCACCGCCGGCGCTCGCCCGTCCAGTCGTGACAGGCCCCGCAGTAGCCCTCGCGTACGTCGTCGGGATGGTGCGAGGTGCGCCCGCAGCGCGGGCAGGTGAACGACTCGGGCTCGGTCATCGGGGCGATGATGGCACGCGCCGGGTGGCCGGGCTATGGACGGTGGCCCGGGCCGGCGGCGGCGGCTCGGGCGAGGTGATCACGCCCCAGCGCGCCAGCGTCGCGGCCACCAGCAGGCTGAGGTCGGCCTTGCCCCGCCGGCGCCACATCCACGCGTCACCGACCCGCCGCTTGGCCGCGCCGGCCACGGCGTCGTTCAGGCGGTAGTCGTCGCGGTGGGTCAGGCGCCGGTGCACGGCGGCGTCGTGGAACTCGCCGCAGGCCCGAACTTCGTCGGGCAGGTTGATCACCCGCACCCGGTGCTGGCGCTCGCCGCCGGTGATGCGCCCGAGGCGGTTGTGCACCGGCGTCGGCGGCCCGTAGGCGGTGGCCCGCTCGAGGGCCGGCACCGCCGAGGCGGCCGGGTCACCTCGGCCGATCAGGATGGTGGCGCCCCAGCTGTTGGCGAGTTCGCCGGTGCGCTTGATCAGCGCGGCCAGGTCGGCGCCGTGCTCGATGACCTCCAGCGGCGTCACGCCGTCGAGGTTGCCGGCGGCCACGATGCCGCCTCGGTCGCGCTCGGGCGTGAAGCTCAGCCCGAGGGCGACGGTCTCGCCGGGCACGGCCTCGTCGTCGGCGCACTGCGCCCACGTCACGGCGTCGATGCCGGTGACCTGGCTCAGATCGACCCACACGTTGAGGTGCTCGCGCCGGAAGGTGTCGGCGTCCATCGTCGTGGCGGCGTCGGCCAGGCCGGCCTCGGTCACGCCGCCCGGCAGGCCCATGCTCGGGTTGGCCTCGCGCCACGCCTGGCGGTCCCACACCTCGGCCTCGGGCGCGCCGGCGTACTCGATCCAGCAGACCGTTGAGTTGGGGTTGTCCACCTCGACCCGGCCGATGTCGGTGTAGTGGCGCCACAGCACCGAGTCCATGTCGCCGGCGTTGCTCAGCACCCACAGCTGCGCGTGCGGCCGGGCCACCATCGTCGGCTGCAGCGCGCCGACCACGCCCATCGTCGGGTGGGCGTGCGCCTCGTCAATGACGGCCAGGTCCACGCTCATGGAGCGGGCCGCCTTCTTGGTCGAAGGCGTCACCGGCATATAGCGCGAGCCGTTGTGCATCACGAGCATCTCGCGGTGGTTGGTGCGGTCCACCCGAGCGACGTGCTCGGCGAAGGGCGTGGCCATCAGGATCTCGACGTGCTCGGCCCACTTCGTCGTCGCGATGCTGCGGTCCTGCGCGGTGTAGGCGACGGTCTGGCGGCGGACGATCAGCTGGCGGGCGATCCGCACGCACACGAGGGTCGTCTTGCCGTTCTGGCGGGCAACGCCGATCCCGACCGTGCGGTAGTACGGCAGCCGGGTCACGACGTGGTACTCGCCGGCCACGTCGGCGGCGTCGGTCTGCCACCCGAAGTAGGACCAGCCGAGCATCTCGGCCACCCGGGCGTCAACGCCGCCACGGGTCGGGCGCTCGGGCCGGCGTGGTGTTCCCCAGCGCGGGGTCGCTAGCTCAGCCGGCGTCAGGGTCAAGCTCACGAGCGATCCGCTCCCACGGGTCCTCGGCTTCACCGTCGCCGTCCACGCCTTGTAGCTCTTCGACCGACACCAGCAGGGTGTTGCGCTCCAGCCGGGCGCCGAGCTCCAGCAGCCGGGCGACGGCGCTGGCGGGCATCGCGCCGGGCTCCAACACGTTGAGCGCTTGGAGCGCCTTGAGCATCGCGGCCCGTCCGGCGCGCCGGTGGTTGGCGTGCATCGACCTGATGGCGTCGAGCCGCTCTTGGTCCTCGACCCGGTGGCACTCGTCGTCCCACGCCTCGGCCCGGGTCCGCCAGTCCCAGCGCGCCGCCCACGCGTACAGCTGGCGCACCGACATCTGGGTCTGCTCGGCTAGGGCCTCGACACGCCGCTCGGCCGGCGGCAGGTCACGGAAGATCCGGAACGCAGCGTGCGCCCTCGCCCACTCGCCGGGCTGGCGCTCCCATGGAGCCGGCTCGTCGGTCGTCGCGGCGCTCGTGCTCACTCGCGCTCACAGTAGAACGCAGCCGCTCACTGGTGGCCCCTCTTGTCACCCACCTACCCCGGGGGTCACCGACTCGTCACGCTGGTCGAACCGGGCGGCGGAGTGCGTCCGGGCTGTCTCTCTCCCCGCCGCGAGCTAGCACG
>Ga0209593_10000069_pt1 | contig 52412 bp, 72 predicted proteins | sample PPLLaktember2015_3_FD_187260 | JGI IMG/M metagenome (GOLD analysis project Ga0209593, IMG submission 187260) | Freshwater sediment microbial communities from Prairie Pothole Lake near Jamestown, North Dakota, USA - PPLs Lake P7 Core (6) Depth... | ecosystem: Environmental > Aquatic > Freshwater...
GTTATACCTCGGAATGGTTTTTGAATTCGCATCCACCCCCCCCTCATCGTTTCAGGCCCTCACGGACTGCCGAGGCAAACCGTTGAACACGTACACGGAAGGTCTTGCGCTCGTGATGCGATGCACAAAGGACCATTCCATTATTAATATCAAATGGTTGACCACCATCCTTCAACTCTACTATGTGGTCAGCGTACACACGATGCTCGGGCCACGCCTTGGTGCACCTACGCCCATGCTCGTCCCGCGCCTCACACCGACGGCCTGCTCGGCTCGTGATCTCGGCACGCCAAGCTATGTACTGCGGGCTATTGTAGATCGGATCGATCTGCTTGGGTGGTAGCTTGGTGGTCCTGGTGTCCACGGCCCGGATCACCGGGGTGATGCTGCGAACCTTGGTCATCGTGGATAGGCCCGCAATCGGCCAGAGAAGGCCGCTGGTGCGTTGTTTGGAGGATAGGGACGGGTAAGGGCGCTCCAGCCCATTGAACCAGCCAGAGGCTGTTTTTTCTGTACCATAGTTTCACGATAAATCAATATTTGGTAATAATCTTTCGCTGCTACACCACCGGCACGCCTTGGCGGGTGAGTTCCAACGCAATGACATGGGCTCCTGCTGTGGCCCGACGATAGAACGTGGACCGGGACCACCGGCGTAGCTTTAGCAACCTGGACAGAGATCGCCGGTATGCGGCAGACGCGGCCCAATGGCTGAGGCACAGCCGCTCCTCGGGATATGGGGCTAGGAATACCCTCAACCAATCGTGAGCCTGTTCCATGCGGGAAATGTCGGCCGCGGAGGCGCCGAGCTGAGCATACTCCCAGCTATGGAACCGTTCCTTCCGGTCGTCATCGGCACGCCCTACAATGTCCGAGAACTCAACCTTCATGCTGGGCCAGGCGCTGGCAATCAACAAGCGGCGGCGCGCGTGCGGCAACCGGCGCTCGACAGCGTACGCCTCGATGAGCCGCTGCTGTACCCAGTCGGCGGACCATGCCGCTGGCGTGACGGCGCGGGATGCGTCGATCGCGATGGTGCTCAGGCGGGGCATCGTTGCATCACGCGGCTTTGTTGGGTTGGTGGGGTGCTCATGAGTAAGCCCCGGTGTCGTAATCCGTGGACCGGTATCTCCCCGTCGCGAGGTTGTATTGGAGGCCGAGTTTGCAGGGATATCCGAGCTCGTCGAACCGGGCCTTGCGATGGTAGAGCACAGCCTCGGTTTTGCGGTTCACACCGTCGAAAATCTCAGGGCGGTGCACGACGAAGCCCTGGTCGACCATATTTTCCCAATGTTTGGCTCCCGCGATGTCTTCGAGGCCCGGGGGCCCGCCGCGCCGATTGCCATCCATTTTTGCGGGGTGAGCTACGATCTGGACGTGGCAGTTCATGTCATTGGCGAACACGTACAGCGTGCGCAGGCAGCGCGCGATGTACTCATCCTCGCGTTCGTTTCGCTCCCGCGAACCCTCGAGCCTATTCCAAGGATCCAGCGTGATCACCTTGGCACCGTGGCGCACGATCGCAATTTCGGCGAGGTCCAGGAACCACTCCAAGGTCTGCCGGTGTTCAGGGTGGACGGCGAAAAGATAGTGCTCGTTGATCCAGCCATCGGCCTTGCGCTTGTCATCGTCGTCCAGATCGCGTTCGTGCCTGCCCATGAAGAGCGTCCGAAGTTGTTTGCGCATATGCGGCTTCGGCCGTGTCTCGAAAGTGGCGGCGAACAACACCAGGCGATAGGCTTGGACGATCTGAAACCAGACTTGCGTCCAGAGGAGAGTTTTGCCCATTCCGGCGTGGCCAGTAACGACCGACAACGTACGCGGGGCGAGCCTGATTTTGCTTTCCCACTCCGAAAATCCTGGGTCCCATAGCGTCAGCGCCGGTGGCTCGGGGAGTTCGCCGAGGCGGTAGAGCCCGGCGACTGGCCACTGCAGCGACCCTTCGGTTACGAGGTCGCGTAGGTCGCGCGCGCCTTCGGTGCGGAGGACATCGTTGGCGTCCTTGCAGCCTTCCGGCCAGTCGACAAACCAGAACCGTGCCGCACCGAGCAGCCTGGCCATGTCAGCGCGGAGTGACAGGCCGGCATCGTCGCCGTCGCCGCACCACACGAACTTCTTGGCCTGGTTGAGGCCAGCCTTAAGCGCTTCATCGACGTAGGAATACCCTCTCAATTCCGATGGTGCTTCAGCGCTGCGCTGCTTGGCCCCGTTTGGAACTGACAGAACACTGCCGCGGGGAATTCCGGCCTCGACGAGGGCGCAGCGGTCGAGCTCGCCTTCGACCAGGAAAATTGTTTCTGGCTGGTCCGCGAGCGCGTCGTCCTCGCCCCAGAAGCTGAGTTTGAGACCTTTGCCGGCGACGAAGGATTTTTCTGGAACTGCCCTGGCCTTCCAGCCGTCACGGTAGTGAAAAACGATGCCCTCGGACTTCCGATTGAGGTCAGGAAAGTAGATTGTACCGGAGGCGACGCCGAGCTGTTCCAAGGTCTCCCGGCTGATGCCGCGTTCGGTTTTGGCCCAGTTGGCGACGTCGTCCGACAGGGTCATCCGTGACGCCGCCTGCCCAATTGCAGTGGTGGCAGAAGTACAAAAGTTCATTGCCCGTCACCGTGACCGAGAGGCATTTTTGGGTTTTCTTGCGTCTGGTATGGCTGCACTGAGGGCAGCGAAATTGTCGGGTGCCGGCGAAGTTTTGGCGGACGCCGACGGTGGAAAGTTGGCGAAGAACGTCATCGGAATTTTGCATTTCACCAGGCATTCCCGCTCAGCCGTAGAGCTTCCTTCGCAGAAATATCCGGGTCGCCACGAGTAGCGGACACGACGTATTCGCGGGGATCGAATTTGGTCGAAGCGGTTTCGAGAGCGGCCCTTGCGAGGGCTACATTTCCGCCTTTCGCCTTGAGAAGATTGCGAATTAAGCCGCCGGAGGTTTTCCCAAGAACGGCTTTCCCGCGCTTGAAAAGCTCGGCTTCCGGCGTTGGTGGGTCGTGTCCGTTTTCAAAATTCGGTGCCGCGTCAGCGGCCGCGGAAGCGGCATCTTGTTTTCTAGATTCTTTCTGGATTCTAGCTTCTAGCATATGGGCTTTATCGGGGGGGATAACCCCCCCGTTGGCCTCTTGGTTAACCAACCCGTTTTCCGGTGGCTTTAGCTTAGGATTACCTCCCCCTTTTCCATTCTTGCGGTCTGTTGCTTCCTTGGCCTTATCCCTGACCATGCGACGGGAGTATATCGTACCCGCCTCCGACGTACTGAAAACGCCACGTCCTCGGAGTTCGTCGAGCGCCTTAGTTACCTCCTTTATGGGGCGACCCACGAGCGCCGATATTTCCGATACGTCCGGCGGCTTGCCATCGATCAGCAAATGGCCGTAGGGCTCACCCTCGTGCATATAGGACATCATCTCAATCCAAAGCCCCCGAGCCGAGAGCGAGCACATCCGCAAGCGCGGCTCGCTGCGCCAATCCGCCGGATAGAATTTCATCCATGGGCGGTTCATTGATCGTGGTCGTCCTTTAGCTTCTGATACAGTTTGCAAATCTGAACGACACACTCGAATGGGTCCCGGAATATCTCCGAGCCGGTGAACCTCAAAAGCGGAACGCCGGCGATCTGAATATCCCGATCCTTCTTGCGATCGCGCGCCGCCTGATCCTTGGTTCGCTCGTGGAAGTCGTGCCCATCGCATTCGATGAACATCATCTTCCGAAAATTGTCGTTCGGTCGGTTGCCGATGAGCGCGAAGTCAATTCTGTAATTTTCAAACAGGTATTGTGGCACAATCATCATGCAGCGCTTATCCTGCCACTTCCCAATATCCCCAAACGGGCACAGAACAGATACGTCTGGAAAATTGAATCTGAGCGACGCCGTGACGGCAGCACCAAGTAGGATTTCGATCTCGCTCCCACACATCGGAGTCAGCGTATCGATGATGCCCCGGTAGCAGAGCGAGACACTCGGCACCATGCTTGTCAAAAGCCTATGCTCAAAGTCCGGGTTCACGTCGTCGCCTCCATAATCACCATGGCGCTCGGTCGTGGTGCGATTGTCATAGCAGCCGCTCCCCCTTTGCCGCCGCAACGTAGTCCTGCACGATTGCCGCCATGCATGCGATCTCATGGGCGGCCTTGCCGGCGGACATTTTGCCTTCCGTGACCCACCGCTCATAAACGCGCGTTCGCATTTTCAATTCGCGTTCAGCGCAGGCAAGTTTGTCGGCCGCGGTGATGGTATCGGTCATGCGGCCCCCCTCGCCTGCTCGCCCCACAGGAGCGGCTCGGTCGTTGGCGCTATGTCAGCAATGCTGATGGCCCCCTGCACCTCGATCAGCAGGCCGGGCTTGTCGGCGTAGGACTTTGACACGAAGCCCTGCACGATCTGGCTGTCATCGCGCCACACAATGCCGTTGAGCGCATCAAGCATCTTGACGAGGTTGTCCCAATCGGGACGCCCAGTGGGGCGCAGGATGCCGCGCAGGGCCTGCTCACGCTTCTTTCGGCTCCAGCTCTGCGGGACCGAAAAGAACGCAGCGACTTTCACCTTCAGCGGGCCATCGCATAGGGGCTTATCACCCATAGCCTGTTGCGCGGCATCGCGGAGGAGCGACTCGTAGGAGCGGGTGTTCGTCGGTGTGTACGCGCTCACGAACGACGCACCTGCTTTCGTCGTGATCTGACGGAACCGCGGGCGACCCTTACCTTGCGGTTGTCCTGGCAAGAGGATGGTAATTCTCAAGCCACCCTCCTGCGTCTCGTATTGCGGGCTTGTTCTGATCGCGTCGCCCATCGACAATTGCCCGGCTCATAGTTGCCGTCGTTGTTTTCGCGCTCGATCGAATGGTTATGAGATGGGCGTGCGCCCATGTCGGCAATAAAATTCTCGAATGAATTATTCCATCGCTCGCAGACTTTGATGCCCCTGCCCCCATAGTCTTGAAAGCGGACAACGGCGGGGTTCTGACACCGCTGCTTCATTGAATTCCAGATACCGTACTCTGGCGTTTTGCGCTTCCCATGAGTGGCGTTAAGGCGTCCCGTAGTTGCAGACACCTCCTTGGCGAGGCACCCGCAAGATTTGGTGCCGCCATTCCGGAGCAGACCAGTCCTCACCTCATTTTGAAGTCCGCAGTCACAACTGCACAGCCAGTGTGTCGTCGGCCGTTTTTCACTACGCTCAATTACGACAAGCTTTCCAAACCTCCGGCCCCTTAGATCAAGCAGACGCTTTGCGATCGTTTCCCGCCGCTGACAGCCGCATGAACTAGAAAGACCGCGCCGAAGATTGGTCGCATACACGACAACATCGGCGCCACAATCACAAAGACAGTGCCACAGCGCGTGGCCCCTTGGGCTTGACCCAGCATGCTTTCCGGCAATCAATTTGCCGAAACGCTGCCCCGCAACGATATTGGTTTTGGTTATCATGGTCACTGCGCCCCAGCCCTCGACCTAGCGATGCGCGCGCGCGGGCGGCCTTTACCGCGCGGCTCCCCAGGAAGCGTGATGGTGATGCGGGTCATGGCAATCAGTGCGCCTGCGCCTTGACCACCTTATGCGTAGCCGGCGCGCCGCCGATGCCCGCTTTCTCCGCCTCCGCGCGCTGCATGAAGCCGGGGCGCACGTCGCGCTCGTCACCATCAGCAAGTGGCTTGATGCCTTTTGCCAAAATGGCTTGGCCCTCATGGAAGCCATCCATGTAAAGGCGGTACTGCTCGAGCTCTGGAGCGTAATCCGGCTTGCATGGGTCGCCCGCGAGCCCGTCGCGTTTCCCCTCGGCGTAGGCGCGGTCGACTGACGGCGTGCGGTCCTCTCCGAAAAGCTCCGCTTGCGTGCCCATGGCCAATCCAAGCCACCTGGCAATACGCATCTGCGCCTCGATCTTTTCCTTGAGCTTCTCCTCGCCCTTCTCGTCCTTCAGCAGCGCCCAGGTGCGGATATCGCGAACGGCGTGCTTGCCAAGCTTGGCCTTGGCCTCCTCCTCGACAATCGCAAGCGTGTCCTTCGCGGCTTGCCAGCGCTTGGCGAAGCCAAAGAAAGTCATCGCCTTCACGTCGTCGTCTTGGTGATTGCCGTTCGTCGGCGGCACATCAGGCGTCTCGCTCGCGGATTTTTTCGGGCGTCCCATTTTAGGTCTCCTCACGCTGCGCGATTGGATTTGCGTCAGTCTCCTAGTGATAGGCCAGCCGCCGGTTGTCGACCTTGTGCCGCGCGTCCACGAGCGACTGGATTTCTGTCATAACGACCGGCGGCATTAGCGTTTCGAGCAGCGGCATCGCTTCAAGGAACGCCTTGGCCGCGTCCGATTCCAGACCGTGCGCGACGATTTGCGTCTGCGCGTCAAGGCTCATGCTCTCGATTTTCGAGATGGCCTCTTTCTCGATCGCTTCGATTTTGGATATTGCGGCTCGGCGTAGCTCGCCACGGCGTTCACGCGACGCGTTCTGACCGCGGCCGGTCCAGTAGACGTGCAGGCCAGGCGCAAACTCAACGGGAATGCCAAGTTCGCGGCATCTCGCCTGTATCGCCTCCTGTGCAGAGGCGACGGCTTTCTCTGCTTCCTCACGGACACGAGCCCAAACGGCGTCTTCGTCCCAGTGGTGAATCTTCGCCGACTGCGCGTCAAACTCGGCAAGCAGCGCCGCCGATCGCTCCGCCGCCTTCACCTTCATGACCTTCTCTCGCTTCTTGATGAGCTGCAGGAGCTGGTCGCGTTCGCCTTTGGTCATTGCCATCGCCACTCTCACGCTGCGCGATTGGATCTGGCGGCGATGCCTGGGCAGCACAGGGCAAAATGTTCACTGCAGTAAGAGCGGTTGGGCAGCGTCTCGGCGGCGCAAAAGAAGAAGCTCCCCGAACCAGGCTCGCCAAACGGGAACCGGCAATCGCTCTCTTTGAGCTCGAAGAACTGCTTGCGCCGTCGTCGGGGCCTGCGCGGGACCGCCTCGGCCGGAAGTGCTGGCGCCGGCGGCCTCATCGGCTCTTGCTTCAGTTTCCTGTTGATGCGGCCAGCGATGGTGTAATCGCCGCCGGCCTGGCGGGGCTGCGGCCGCAGCTTCGGCGGTTTCGGCGGTTTCGGCCGCGACAGACCAAGACGGTGTATTCGCCCGATCACGGCGTTGCGGGTCAGCCCGCAGTCGAGCTCGATGGCGATCCGGCCCGCAGACAAGCCCTCGGCGTGCAGACGCCTCAGGGCCTCGTCCCGCTCCGCGTGCCAAACAGTGACCTGTGCCATGCCGTCCCCCATCCTGTTGCCTCTCGCCCGCTACAAAAGACGGGCGCGCGAAATTTCATTCTGCCGCCTCGGCCTTGGTTTGTAGACGACGCGCATCCTCTTCCCGTTTGAGCGTTTGCCATTCGATGTCGGACAGCTTTGCTGCTTGTTTGGCAGCTCGGTCGAAAGCAGACACCTTTTTGCGGACGGGTTTTTTGCGGAAACCAGCCTCGATCATGCCGGCGTGCGGCGACAGCTCGCCGGCCAGCACGCGGGCGTGGATCTCGGGACGGTCCTTGCGGAGACGGCGGAGCGCAGCAGCGGCGGAGGTGCCGGTGGGCCTCTCCACTTCGTTGATAACGGCGATCTTGTTATCAACAAGGTCGGTGCGCTTCCCCTGTTGGCTCTCATTAGCCCGATCCTTTTCCTCGATCTCGTTTGCCACCTTGGCTCGAATAGCTTTCTGCCATAGCTTCAGGGCTTCGGTGTCTTCGGCTTTAAGCAACAGCGTGGTGACAATCTCCGGGTCCCAGCCACAGCCCGCCGGCTTTTTGCCGGTGACGAATTCGGTGAAATCATCGAAGCGGATGATCTTGCCCAGCTCATAGCGCTCGCGCCATGCGCCAGTTTCCAAGATTTCCCTTATCATTTGCGGAACATGAGGCAGCGTGCAGTCCTCTACTGCGCGCTTGAATCTCTGCACCACAGTAGTGTTGTCGCTGAGAAGGACCTTTTTAGGCGACATCGGACTCCTCCGAAAGATCGCCATAGAGGTGCTGCGCGGGCCCGACCACGCCGCGCATGATGAGATCAGCAAGCGCCAGGGATTTGAGTTTGTTTTTAATGGATGGGATCGAGAACTGGTAATGGAACCAGGGCCGGTCCAGGGGTCCGTTGTTTTCGGTGGAATGCGAGCCAGTCAGTCCACACATCTTGGCGGCGGCGGTGTACACCGCTTTGCTGGTTGGTCCGATGATAACCCGATAGTCAAACCCCTGCTTTGTCAGCTCCGCAAGCAGCGCATTGCGGACATTGGTAAGGACTCCGGGTTTCCCGTCGGCCGCGATCAGTTGCCGTATCTTGGTCACCGCCCTGAAATGCTGCTGGTCGTATTTTCGTTTCTGTTGTGCAACGAGCTTGCGGATGTTCGGGTCGGTACCGATCAACTCAGCGAGAGCCGGATCATTGCTGCCGTCACGCAAGTACCAGTCGCATAATTCATCAGTCGTGTAATCGGCAATGTCTTTGGGAGCCTCGCTCGATATTGGCCTGAGAATATCGAAACGCGGCTGCAAGATTGTCTCTCTGTAATCGCGACTGGTAAGCACTTGTCGGATGTGCTCTTCAGCGGATTCAGTCCGGCTTTCCGATTGCGGATCCGGCAGTGAGCACACAATCTTACCAACATCCTCCGGCGTTACTTGCTTTCCTTGCTTTATGAGCGAGCCCAACTCGTTGTCGATTTGCAATCGGTCCATGAGAGTGAACGGTGCGTTCGCGTCCACAGGCCCCTCGATCGGCTCGATCTCCAGGCCCTTCATCAGATCGCTCCACGACAGCAGCCCGGAAGTCTCCAGCCTGGCGTCCATTTGCAATATGAATTCCCAGGCGTCCGCCGCGGCGCTGGGGCATTTGTCTTCGTTGCCTGGGTGGGGAAAATACCAGCGAGGATGGCAAAACCAATCGAACATCTCAGCCTCGCGCATTTCTTTCAAATGTGCGGGCAGGCGTGATGTGCGGCCAATCGTCTGTACTTGTTCGCTCCAAGAGGCGCTCCGCTTTACGTCAACGACGTACTTGAGCCCCCAATGGTTGAGTCCACGCACCGCGATGTCGACCACAAATATGATACGCGACGATCCCGGCACGCAGCGCCCGTTGTTGTCGAGCGCGAGCATGAATGGATGTTTCATGTCGGGATTGTTGTAGAACAGACTCGATTCATTCTTCGGGCGGTTGTGTTCACTCGACTTCTTACCGCCAGTAATTGATTTGCTGCTTACCATATAGGTCGGGTACCAACCATCGTTGGGAGATAGCCCCATAAGCGATAGGTCTAACGCCGTCTGCTGGCATAACTCGATTGCTTCATCGATTCCGTTGCAGGCAACAAAGATATGCGGCGAGAACCAATGAGACGACCATTTTTGCCGTATCTCTCGCTCATGTTCGATGCAGTCATGGACTGCTTGACGTATCGCCGACATGGTCCCCGGCAATGAATACTTTTCCCCATGTGCTCCTTTCTCTAGGTGCTCGACGCCCGAAACGTCCCGGCTAAAGCCGTCATGCTTCACAGCCTGCACATAGCCGCGATCCAATGCGGACTGCCATGGCAACATTGGTGCCAGACAGCTATCCTCGCGAAAGACCGTCGAATGACTTGCAGTCGCCGCCAGGACAAAGTTGTTGCGGATGAATTTGCCATCCGCGTCGATCGGCGCGGCGGTCAATCCGAACTTCAGCGCGTGCGGTGACAATCGCACAAGCCGGTCGATCTGATCGCGGGCAAAATCGCACTCGTCCCAGATGATGACGTCATATTGCGCAAGCAGCGACTCAATCTCAATGTCGGACCGGCGCTGGTTTTTGCCTCCCCATAAAGCGTGAGGGCAGGAAATCACTATATCGTGGTGACCTGGGCCACGATCCAAATCGCCAGTTTCATCGCAAATTGTTATGCTGGGCAATGTGGCTACCAAACGATGGTTACCGATATCGGCTTTTAGGTCGGACATAAGCTGCCGGCCGATCTGAGATTGATGACAGAACCACAACACCTTTGAGGGTCGCGGCGAGACCTTCTGACGCCTATTCACTTCCTCGCAAATGGCGAATAGAAATGCCAACATCAGAACGGTTTTGCCGGCACCGCAAGTCAGCGCCAGCAACGAGACATTGCCGAGTAGTTTGTTGCGCAAATCACCGATAAACAGCTCGCCATTCTCAAACACATTGTCGACATTGAATTGTTGCGTCTGCCGCAGACCAGCGTACCTGAAAGCGCCATCAAACCAGCTCTGTTTACTCCATTTTGGATCGTAAGTCATTCCTCTCTCCTGGTTTGCTTTTCTACAGATTAATCGGCAGTTTGCTAAACTGGTTTCTCCTCCCAACCCGCGTGAATTGACGTGGTCAACTTCAAGGCGGCTGTCGCACTGAGTTGCGCAGCAAATCTCACACTGCCCTTTGGACCGCGCCAATAATGCGGCCCAGGTCGTGAGGTTCATGTCATTTGGTTTGTGGGGTAGTATCCATTTCATTGAGCACCTTCGCCCTATCGTTTGCGAGCCAAGGTGCGATGAGGACCGCGAGCCACCGCGCGAAGCGCATCACCTTGCTCGCGATAAAATTCCTCGTCCTGAACAAGAAGGGCATCCGCACGGCCGATGGCGGCGGAGAGCGCGGTGTCAGCATCGATCGCCTCCCTGAGCCTGCGGCGCGCCGCGCGTTGCAGCCGCTGCGCATCGATCGCGGCGAAATAAGCCTTGACCCGCCGCCACCAGACAGGCTCGGCGTCAGCCATCAGTGCGACCAGGAAATCGAGCCCGCGTTCGGAGCGGATCAGTGCCGCCAGCGCGTCCGTCGATAGCGTGCGCTCGCCTGCAAGCCATCGTTCGGCGGTGCGGAGCGAAGCACCTGTAAGCTCTGCTAATTCGGCCGCCGTCTTGCGCGGCCACAAGCTGCGCGCTGCGAGCATGACGGGCGAAATCGACCGGCGCTTTGGTCGGTCATTACCGACCAGTTGGCCGGTGACGGAATTTGCGTTCCGGCGCCCGCCGATGCTGATGGCGCTCATGATGTCGCCTCAGCGCCTACGTGCAACTTCATCAGTGTGTCCGCAGTTATGCCGCTTAATTTGCGGGCCTTTGCTGCCGCAAGGATATTTGGCCAATATTCGACTGGAATGCTGCCGCGCACCCGCATCGTCTGGGCGTGCGTGGGTTTGATCCCGATGTCCCGAGCAAATTCCGCGACCGTGGGCCAAAGATTCATAAGGTCGTCGATCGTGTGCATGGCGGCTATTGCTACAATGTGTAGCACACGGGGTCAACTACCAACTGTAGCAACATGAATCCTAGTGTGGTAAGCATGTCCACACGAGGGGAACGACTGCGAGAAGCGCGGATTGCGGCCGGCTATGGATCGGCTAGCGCAGCCGCGACCGCACTGGGCATCTCTCGTTCGACTTACAATGCACATGAGCGCGCCGAGGAGCCCGGTGGAAGAGATTATGGCCCAGAGGATGCGGATCGTTATGGACGGAAGTTCAATGTCTGTTGCGCGGCGTGGAAAATTGCCCCCCGTCTGGGGGTGATCGGCGTCGAAAACTGACCCCTTACCCCTTGGTCTGAAGATGACCTCTGGTGCGTTCATCGCATGAGAGGCGAGACGAGGATGGTGACGGTGGAGACGATTGGCAAAGTTCGGCGGGCCTACTGGGTTCAGAAGAAGAAGATCAAGGCGATTGCGCGTGAGCTGAAGCTGGCGCGGAACACCGTGCGGTCGATCGTGCGGAGCGGAGAGACGGCGCCGGTCTACCTACGCAAGGCGCAGCCGCTGCCGAAGCTTGGGCTTTTTGTCGAGCCGCTCGATAAGTTGCTTGAAGAGAATGCAGGCAAGTCCAAGCGCGAGCGGCTGACGACGAAGAGGGTGTTCGAGAAGCTGCAGCAGGAAGCAGGCTATGCGGGCGGCTACGACGCAGTTCGCCGGTACGCACAGCGCTGGCGCCAACAGCATGCGGCAGCAACTGCGGCGGCGTTTGTGCCGCTCTCGTTTGCGCCAGGGGAGGCCTATCAATTCGACTGGAGCCACGAGATCGTGATCCTCGACGGCGTGACGGTCGAGGTGAAGGTGGCGCACATGCGGCTCTGCCACAGCCGGATGCCGTTCGTGCGGGCCTACCTGCGCGAGGCCCAGGAGATGGTATTCGACGCCCACGACACGGCGTTTGCCTTCTTCAAGGGAGCCTGCCAGCGGGGCATCTACGACAACATGAAAACGGCTGTTGACGCGATCTATGTGGGCAAGGATCGAGCGTTCAACAGGCGCTTCCTACAGATGTGCAGCCACTACTTGGTCGAGCCCACGGCGTGCACGCCTGGTGCCGCGTGGGAAAAGGGCCAGGTCGAGAAGCAGGTGGATAATCTTCGCACGGCCGTGTTCATGCCCAGGCCGCGGTTCAAGAGCTTGGAAGACCTCAACGCCTGGCTGCTCGCGGAGTGTATTGCCTGGGCCAGAAAGCAGGCTCACCCGGAGTTCCAAGACCAGACGATCTTCGAGGTGTTCGAGGCTGAGCGCAAGAATCTGGTCGGCTATCGAGGTCCTTTTGATGCCTACCGCTCGATCTCGGCGTCGGTGTCAAAGACGTGTCTGGTCCGCTTCGACAACAACAAATACTCGGTAATGGCCAAGGCCGTCGGCCGTCCGGTCGATATCTACGCCTATGCGGACAGCGTCGTACTCAAGCAGGACGGCGAGGTCGTCGGCGAGCATCCGCGCTCATTCGCCCGCAACAAGACCCAATACGATCCGTGGCACTACGTGCCGGTGCTGGCGAGGAAGCCCGGGGCCATGAGGAACGGGGCGCCGTTCAAGGACTGGGAACTGCCCGGCGCGCTCGGCCGGGTGAGAGCCAAGCTCAAGGGCGTAACGGATGGCGATCGCCAGATGGTCGATATCCTCACCACGGTGCTCACCGACGGGCTTGCTGCGGTGGAGGCGGCGTGTGCGGAGGCTTTTGCCGGTGGGACGCATAGCGCGGACGTCATCTTGAACATCCTGGCGCGACGCAGCGAGCCGACACCATCCCCAGCCGTTGCTACACCGGCGCAACTGCATCTGGCGGTGCCGCCACGGGCTGATTGCGCTCGCTATGATGGCCTACGGCCGCTGCCGACCCACCCCACCGCTGCGCTTGTCGAAGCCGCCACCGTGGGAGGTACTCATGGAGCGGTCTGAGATCCTGGAGATGATGGGCCAACTGCAGCTGTCTGGCATGCGGGGGGCTTACGACGAAATCGTCACAGCGGGCATCAAGCGCAGCCACGGGATCGAGCGCGTCATTGGTGCCTTGCTCAAGGCCGAGATCGCGGAGAAGGAGGCGCGCTCGATTCGCTACCAGATGGGGATCGCCAAGCTGCCGCTCGCCAAGGAGCTTGCCGAGTTCACCTTTGCCGGCACGCCGATCAACGAGCAACTGGTGCGCGACCTGGCGGGCGGCGGCTTCCTTGCTCAGCAGCGCAACGTCGTGGCGATCGGTGGAACTGGCACCGGCAAGACGCATCTTTCTATCGCCATCGCGAGAAGCTGCATTCGTGCGGGCAAGAAGACGCGCTTCTTCAACGTCATCGATCTCGTCAACAAGCTCGAGGCCGAGGTCAAGCTCGGTCGGGCCGGCCGCATCGCCGACGGGTTGACACGCGTCGACCTGGTGATCCTCGACGAACTGGGCTATCTGCCATTTGCCCAGAGTGGCGGCCAACTGCTGTTCCACCTGATCAGCCGCCTCTACGAGCGCACCTCTATCATTGTCACCACAAACCTTGCTTTCGCCGAGTGGCCGACCGTATTCGGCGACGCCAAGATGACGACCGCACTGCTCGACCGGCTCACGCACCACTGCGACATCATCGAGACCGGCAACGACAGCTGGCGCTTCAAGAACCGCAATTGACGCGCTTGCCCGCTCCGGCCAAGCGCCCACATGATCGCTGCCCGACTTGCACTTAGCCTGCCAGCGTGCTCGCCACCGGCAAGGTGCGGCCTGGCGACGGCGGAGTGTGCCGCACGGTTGGAGCGACGGCCGACCTTGACGGCGTCTGCGCGCGCTGGCCGCGCGCGATCGCAAGGTCGGGGCGAAGGAACGCGCCAGATCGAACAAAGGAACTGCACTGTAGAACGGCGCCAAGTTCTGACCCCTCATCAGCATCAATCCTGACCCAAAAAAACGACCGACACTTGAGGCTGAAGCTGCGCAGCTTCGGGCTCAAATGGCCGAAAACTCATGCGCAGGAGGGTCAAATTTGCACGCCGATCGGGGGTCAACTTCGGACGCCGATTGACATCAATGTCTCGGATGCCTATTTGTTGACCGGAAAAAACTTGGTGCCACCCGATGCCTTCAAGAGATCAAAGCCTGTGCCAATGCTGATCGTCATTAAGGCTGAATTTGATCCCGACTCCGAATCCTGGTGGGCCACCGCGGATATTGACGATCGCCACGCGTTAGCAACTGGTGCTCCTACATTGAACGAATTGCTGGAACGAATCCCAATTGTGCTGCGAAGTCTTTTGGCAGAAGCGTACCCGGACACGGAAATTCCGTTCAGCATCGTGGCCCACAAATTCAGCGTCGTGAACACGCGCGTGGCATGAATAATTTTACCCCGGCGTTAAAAAAACTTCTGCGTGAAGCCGGTTGTTTTGTCGTCAGATCGGGGAAGGGCGACCATGAAATCTGGGAAAGCCCGGTTTCCAACAAGCGCTTCCCGGTCGACAGCAAGATTGCATCCCGCCACTTGGCGAACGCAGTGCTGAAACAAGCCGGATTAGCCAAACAATTTTGAATTGCTACAAAACGTAGTTGACGGCCTCTGCTACGTAGTGTAGCACTGCTCCCCACGTTCACCGGGAGCCGCCCATGCCGAAACTCCACGACCTCGAAGTCTTCGTCTGCCTCAACGAGGACGGCGATTACGTCGCCGATATCGACGCCGATATCGCGCTGTCCCAGTGCCAAGAAAGCATGGGCGGCCAAGCATTCAGGACCGTCAAATTGATGGTGACCATGGCGGCGCCCGAAATCGCCGCCGTCGCGGTCCGCGTGCCGGACGAGGCGGGCGAGACCGTCGCGGTGGGGGCGTAGGGCCATGAGATCCTACGACGCCTGGAGGGCGACCAACCCCGCCGACGAGCTGCTCGGCCCTGAGCCGCAGACGGAGCGCCCCGCGCGCCCCGCCCTGTCGCCGCCGCATCAGGCGCACGCCGAACTGATCGCCAAGCTCGCGGCGGCGAAGCCCACTGTCATTCGCACCGCCCGCGGCGCCGACGAAACCGACATCGGGCTGCGCGAGATGCACGTCCGCGCGGTGACCGGAAATTACCTCAAGTATCTCAAAGCGGTGGTCGAGGATCTCAACCAGCACCTCGTCGCCGGCGAGAAGGTCGACTGCCAGCAGTTCGTGTCGGCGTTTGTCGATGTCGCCGCCGACTATCTCTACGCGCCAATACGCGCGGCTGCCAACGCGACCGAAGCCGAGCGGGAGTGGATCGCATGACCCCGCTCGCTTATCGCATCGTGAAGGACATGATGCTGCTGGTGAAACAGAGGCAGGTGCATCTTGAGCCGGAACTGCTCGCGCAATTCCGCGAAGAATTCCACTGCTTTGAAGTAACGGCCATCAAACAACTGAGTTGGTGCCTGCGCAGCCAGATGCTTCGCAGCTTCCAGCCATCAATCGCCGGTGCATTTCTGCCCGCCGAAAGGACTTGGCTCGAATGGTCGGGCGATGGATCGCTCGGCGTCAAGCGGAGCCGCATCGCCGAACCTGACCGGCACCTACACCGTGAAGAGCGATTGAAATGATGACGCCCGGATACGCAGTCGATCCGATCATTGGAGCGCTCATTGCCCGTCTACCGGAAGTGGGCAGCGTCTGGCCGGAGACCGAGCGGAACCTATGGCTCGATCTCATGCGTCAATGTTTCAAACTGATTTACAAAGATCCGGAGGTGGTTGGACAGGAAGGGCACCCGTCATGATCGAACGTCACCCCATGACGGACGGACGGGTTCACCCGCTCCGGGCGTTCGCCATCACCGGGTCCGTTGGTGGCGGCCTGCTCGGCGTCCATCCCCACTGGACCCCCTATAGCTTGCACATGGTCAAGGCCGGATTGGTCGCCGACGACGTCGAAGAGACGGCGCCGATGAAGCGCGGAAGGCTTTTGGAGCCTGTCGCGGTTCAGTTGATCCGAGAAGATTACCCCGCCATTACGCTAGAAGAATACCCGGTAGGGACGTATTATCTCGATCCTGAGGCGCGCATTGGCGCTACGCCAGACGTGCTGGCGAGGGACGCCAAAGGACGGCTCGGCGTAATCCAAATAAAAAATGTCGAGCCCTCAATCTTCCGCCGCGACTGGCGCGGAGAGAACGGCGTCGTCGATCCGCCACTGTGGATCGTGGTGCAAGCCCTCATCGAGGCGTACCTGACCGGCGCCGAATGGGCGGCCGTCGCGCCGATGCGCGTCAGCTTCGGTGTTGAGATCGAACTCATCCCCATCCCGCTGCACGAAGGCATCATCGATCGGCTGAAATACGAGGTCGCCGAGTTTTGGCGCCGCATCGAGGCGGGAACGCCGCCCGACCCCGACTATGGGAAGGATGGCGCGCTGATCGCCAAGCTTTTCCCGAAAGACGACGGCAGCGAAATCGATTTGAGCGCGGACAACATGGCGCCGCAGCTCGTGGCCGACCTCGAGCGCGCGCGCGCCGACAAGAAGGATGCCGAGACGCGCGAGAAGGTCGCCAAAACCGGCATCAACGAGAAGATGGGCCCTGCCCGCTTCGCGCGCCTCGCCGATGGTCGGCGCATCTCGAACATCACCGTTAATCGCGCAGAATTTTATGTCAAAGCCACCACTTACCGCGCAATCAAAATTTTGGCAGCAAACTGATGACCTTCTACACCTACGTGATGCGCGACCCGCGCCCGGGTAAAAACTTGCAGCCGATCTACGTCGGCAAAGGCAAAGGTAGACGAGTACACGTGCATTGGCGCAAAGCCCTCGACCATAGGAATCCATTGCTCCGTCGCGTCTTTGGCAAACTTCACAAATCTGGCTTGGAACCGCAGATTGAGATCGTCGGCCATTTCGATGTCGAGACCGAAGCCTTTCAGCGCGAAATCGAATTGATCGCCCAATATGGACGACGCGATCTTGGCTTGGGCACTCTTTGCAATCTTACTGACGGTGGCGATGGCGCGTCTGGATGTTTGATTACTGCGACGCGCGTCGAACGCTTTCGAAAACAACTCACCGATCCTGAGTCTGAGTTTTCCAAAGCAAGAGTTGAAGGTTTGCGAAAGCCGGAGGTTAGGAAGGCCAATTCCGAACGCATGCGAAAGCGCTCTGCCGACCCGGAATTTAGGAAGGCTAATTCCGACCGTACGCGGAAGCAAAATGCCGATCCGGAATTCATCAAGGCGCGTGCTGAAGCTTTAGTTAAGCTTCACGCTGACCCGGAATTCACCAAAGCGAATACCGAACGCATGCGCAAGCGCAGCGCCGACCCAGAATTTAAAACTCGCGCGGCCGCTGGTCGTGCGGCTTATCAGGCCAAAGGGCTCTCGTGTGGTGAGGGTAACAGCATGGCAAAATTGAATGAAGAAGCGGTTTGCGAAATCAAGAAACGCATTGCAAGCGGAGAAAGGAGTACGCCGATTGGCTGTGACTTTGGTGTTTCCAGGCGAACAATCTCACACATCAAGAATGGGACAACCTGGGGGCACGTTAATGTCTGACCGACTTGCCATTGGTGACAACCGGCCCGCGCTCATCACCGCCGACCAGCTCGCGAAGGACTTCGCGCATATCGAGAAGTTCGTGGCTGAACTTGAGGCTACAGCGAAGGACGTCGCCCCCGTCGTTGAAGACGATGAGGACCTCGCCATCGTCAATGCGCTGGTGCCCAATCTGCGCGCCGGCGCCAAGCATTGCGACGAGGTCCGCGACCAAGAGAAGCGGCCCTACCTCGACGCCGGCACCACGGTGCAAACCTTCTTCAAGGCGTTTGAAAACCGCCTGCTCACGCTCAAGACGGATCTCGAGAGCCGCGGCGGCCGATACCTCAAGAAGAAGGCCGACGCCGAGCGCATCGCGCGCGAGGAAGAAGCCCGCAAAGCCCGCGAGGAAGAAGCTCGCCAGCGCGCTGCAGCCGAAGCCGCGGAGGCCGCAGCACGGCGCGCGCGCGAAGCCGCTGAGAAGGCGGAGGCGGACCGCGCCAAGGCCGCAGCAATGGCCGATGCGGGGGCGTTGGAGAAAGCGGCACAGGCGAAGGCCGCAGCTGATGCTGAGGTCGCCGCAGCGACGGCGCGCGCGCAGGCCGAGCAGAAAGCCGCCAGCGAAGCGACGGCCCAGACCGCGGCGACAGAAAAGGCGGCAACGGCAAAGACGGCCGACCTTGCACGTACGCACACCGCCGGCGGAACGAGCAGTTTGCTGGAAACTTACGAGCCGAAAGTCGGCGACTTCGCGAAGGTCGATTTGCTCGCGATCCGGGCCTTCATTCGAGAAGACGAGATCATGTTGGCGCTACGCGCCTACGCGCGCGCGAACAAGGACGAGCTCAAAGCCGGCGGCGCCAAGATCGACGGCGTGACGTTCGTGCTCACCACGAAAGGAAGTTTTCGATGACCACCACCGAAGTCGCAGTCCAGCAGGCTAGCAACGTCGCAGCGTTGCCGACGCGCCATCTCGTGCCATCAACCGATCTGTTCTCCGACCCAGCGGCCTTCGAACACGCGCAGCGAGTTGCCAAGGTCTTTGCCTCGTCAAAGCTCGTCCCGCAACACATGCAGGGCAACACGGCCGACTGTCTTATTGCGCTCCAGATCGCACGCAGGCTCAACGAAGAGCCTCTGACGGTCATGCAGCAAATCTACATCGTGAATGGCCGCCCCGGTTGGTACACGAGCTACATGATCTCGCGCGTCAACCGCGCTGGGATATTAAAAGGCCCAATCACATGGGAAGAGGCGGGTGAGGGCGACGCGCTCACTGTGACTGCAAAGGCAGTGCTCGCAGCCACTGGAGAAGAAATCCGCGCGTCTGCGGACATGCGTATGGCGGCCGCCGAGGGATGGACCAAAAACGCCAAATACAAAAGCATGCCGGCCCATATGCTGCGCTGGCGCTCGGCCGCGATGCTGATCCGCCTTTACGCCCCCGAGGTCATGCTCGGCATGCCGGCCGTCGAAGAACTTGAGACGATGCCGAAGATGCGGGACGTGACGCCGGCGAAAAACCTGGCCGACAAGCTCGACGCTCTCGCCCAAATCCCCGCCAAGGCCGAGACGCACGACCCCGAGACCGGCGAAATCACCGACGAAGCTCCGCGTGCGGGCACAGCTTCGACGCAGGCGCCTTCAGCAATGGATGCCCCACCTGCGACGGGCCAGCCGGCTTCCGATCCTGATCCCTCCCAAAGGAAATCAGAACAACCGGGAGCCGGCGCGGCCTCTGCTGCTGCCTATCTGCAAGACACCCACGCATGGATCGAAAACCTGCTCGACGCCGACGCTGGGGAGAAAAGATGGAAAGCCGAGAAAGTCTTGCGCAATCGCTTGAACGTCGATCCAGACGATCGTGACAGGCTTGATGCCGCATTGAAGGCGAAGATCGCGGCGCTGCGCGGGCTGATGACGTGAATCGAACACCACGGAGACCACCTGTGCGAAGCATCATAATTATTGCCGCCACCATGACCGTCGCCAGCACCACGCTGGCGTCCGCGCAGACGATGACGACGCGCTGCACGACATCCAGGGTTGATGGGGGCATCCAGACGGTTTGCACCACCACCACAGCACCGGCACCGAGGCGGTACTGCACATCCTACGGATACTGCCCGAAATGACCAAGCGCGAGATCCAGCAGCGCGTCGACCGCATGATCCAGCACCTCGCCCGACTGGTGCTCAACGGCGACATGAGCGCGGAGGACAACCACGCAGCACTGCGCGACCTGGCCGAGTGGGAGAAAGCCGAGATGCTCAAGCTGCGCGCGCGGGACGAGGTTTGACCATGCGGCTTCACGCGACAGTCATTGTGCTCGCCATGGTCCCGCTCGTGGTGTTCGCGATCGGGAGCTACGGCAAGCCGCAGAAGCCGCCGGCGCCGATCGAGCAGGCGACCGTACTGCGCGCGGTCAAGACCGACAGCTTCCGCGCGCCGGCGCTGGTCGTCACCGCCACACCATTCACGCCGGTCCTGGTCGAGCGTCCGGTCGTGACGGAGGAGGCCCGGTCCATCCCCGCCTTCGGGCCTCCTCCACCTCAGTCAGTCAAGAAGAAGACCAGGCTGGCTTACCGGCCGGACGACATCTGTACGCGACACGGCCTCCGTCGCGTGGACTACGGCCGGCGATGGAGATGCCGGAAATGATCTCAACCCAGAAGGACTATCACCCCATGAGGAAACTACTCGCGCTCGCGACCACAGCCGTCTTACTCGCTATGGCGGCACCTGCGAAAGCCGACATCATCATCGACACGACCGGCCAAGGTGGCACCGGCAACAACGTCATCTTCAGCAGCATTGCCAACTCTAGCCTGATCCTTGGCCGCCTCAACGGCCAGAACAACGAGTTTGTCCGCTTCCGGGACTTGTCCGGCAACGGCGCTTTTTCCGGCGCCGCCAACGGCAACGACATCAAGATCGTGAACACATCGGACTTGGACATCACGGTCTTCGACAGCAACAACCTGATCCAACTTGGTGTCACAAGAGATATCTTCAGCATCAAAGGCACCGGGACCATGTTCTTCCATGTGACGGCCTTGGAAGCGGACGGCACCTTCCAGACCTTCAACTTTGGCGGCTACACGCTCGGGAGCGGGCAGAACGGGTTTGATTTCCAGGCCATCAACGGCGAGCGTATCTGGGACATGGACTTGGTGAACATCGGCGGCACCATCTCTGACTTCGAACACTTCCGCATCGATGTCGCGCCGTTCGCGGCAGTGCCGGGCCCCATAGCTGGCGCTGGCCTGCCTGGGCTGATCGCAGCTTGCTTCATGCTGTTCGGGCTCAACAAGCGGCGGCGGCAGCGGCAGATCGGGCTCGCCTGAATTCTTCCAACCAACCCTCATGAGGTAACCACATGAAGAAGCTACTTCTCGCGACCGCCGCGCTGCTCGCCACGACGGTGGTGGGCAACGCAGCAATCATCGATAATTTGGGCTCCAACCCTACAAGTGCCCAGGGCGATTTCACCAGCGTCCTCGGCGGCGTCAACGCCACCGGAAATGGTCTCTTCTCCGACCAAATACTGTTCCAGTTGACCAACGCACAAACTATCACCGTCGCCTCGGCCACCAACAGCTTCCCCGGCGGCAACACGACGACTGACTTTATCACTAACTTCGCGGCGTCGATCTACAGCTACGGTCTCGACAACCTCTTCGACGGCCCAGGGATCGGTGACGACTCGCTGTTGTTTGGCCCGCAATTCGCGACACTAGGCTGCTCCAATCTCTGCCAGAACTTGTTTGGTATCGCCACGCTTGATGCCGGGTCCTACTACGTCAGCCTGACCGGCACCGGCGGCGGGACTTCTGGTTATGGTGGCAACATATCAACGCTTGCCGTGCCCGGCCCCATCGCAGGTGCAGGCATTCCTGGATTGCTAACCGCGTTCGGCGCGGTCGGCGTCTGGTGGAAACGCCGTCGTCAACAAGCTCACGCCTGACGGGGCAACCCTCTGGTGCCCTCCCGTCAGCATGAGGGCGCGTGCGGGTTATGTGCCGCGTCCCGCACGCGCATCATGCTCTGCTGGAGCTGCCCGCATGATCGAACATGAGTTCATGACGATGGGGCAAATCCCGTTTGGCTATATCGCCGGCTTTGGGATCGTCGTGTTGGCGCTAATGGTACTGGCCGCCTACGGGTTGTTCGTCGCGGTAACGCGGATAATGGGATCGTGACCACCCACCCCGAGGTCCGTGAAAAATCACCGCGCTACTGGAAGACCGGCCGCAAGCTCAGCGCCAAGCGGATCGCCGAGAACGAGCACGCCGAAGAACTCAGCCGGTGGATCAAGGAAGAACTCGCCAGGGTCAAAGCCGAACTCAAAACCAAGGCCAAGGCCAAATGAACCTCAAGATCACGCTGCCCCGCATGCCGGCACGCTTGGCCAAGGCGTTTGCAGTGTGGCTGGAATGGATCAACGCCGATGCCTGGAAAAGCATCCGCCGCATCGACGTGCTGCTCGTCGCCCTCGGCGTCTGCGTTGGCATCTACTACTACCAAGAAGGCGGCTGGCAGCTCGCCGCTCAAGGCGTGGCTTTGTACACGTTCGTCGCCCTCGTTTCGTTATGGATGTTTTGACAATGAGCGGACATAGGCACCAAACGAAACGCTGCGATACCTGCGAGTTTTGGGCACGGGGAGACCAGGGCAAGGGCCGCGTCTACACCAACCAACGGCCGCTCGTGGCGCTGCAATCGCTAATGGAGAAACCCCATGCATACTGTCCGCTTCGAGCCGGTCAATCCGACAGAAGTCGAACTCGAACTTCGGCTGCACATGACAAACCTCTGCCTCGCTGTCGTCAGCAAGGAGCCGGGCAGAGTACGCGAGTGCAAAGATCTTCTCGTTCAAAAGGTTTGCGAATTGATAGACGCGGCAGTGGAATCGAAAACATGACCGCACCGCTGTATACCGTGGACGATGTGGCCGGGCGCCTTCACAAGAGCCGGCGCTGGTTGCAGGATTTCCTGCGCGGTCGGGACATCGGACGGCTGGCCGGGCGCACTCGGCTATTCACCGAGATCGACGTCGGCCGACTGATCGAGGCTCTGCCATGCTCAAGCTCAAAGACCCCCGCAAAGGCAAAAGCCCGAACTACTCGATCCGGGGGACGTACCGCGGTATCCGCGTGGACAAGAGCTGCGGAACTCACAAACGATCAGTCGCTGTTGCCGAACTCAAGCGACTTGAAGAGGCCATCGAGCGCGGCGAGTACCCGCCCAAAGAAGCCCCAACTGATCGTGGACAACCAACGTTCCTGAGTGCAGCCGTTGCGTACATGGAAGCCGGCCGGCGGCCGAAATATGTTGCCAGGCTGATCAAGCATTTCGGAGAGACGCCCCTCACAGAGATCGACCAGGCGGCGATCGATGAAGCCGCGATCGCGATCTGCCCGAACACCACGCCCGGCACGCGCAATGCCTGCGTCTATACACCGGTGTCCGCGATCCTGCACCACGCCGGCATCAAGATCACCATCCGCCGGCCGAAGGGTGCCAAGGGCCGGGTCGTCACCGACTGGATTTCAGAAGCCGACGCCCGCGCCATCATCACGGCAGCCGACAAGATCAACCCCCAATTCGGGCTGCTGCTGCGCTACCTGCTGTTCACCGGCCTACGGCTCAATGAGGCGCTGCGTCTGCGCTGGGAAGACTTGCAGCTCGACGAAGCAACGGCCTGGGTCCGCCGCAGCAAGGGCGGGCCGGCGTCCCCGGTGCGGCTGCGGGGCGAGCTGGTGGCCGGGATGGCCGCCCGCCGCCCACAGGAGCCCGTAGGGCGCGTGTTCACCTTCGGGCAAGGCGGACGGCTCAAATATCTGCTTGTCCGCGCCAAGCTGGCAGCGCTGGGCATGCCTGCCCCCGTTGAGCGCCCAACCGGCTGGCGCCAACCGCCGAACCGGCTTCAGTGGCTCAACTTCCATTCGTTCAGGCACACCTGGGCGACTTGGATGCGGCGCGCCGGGGCCGATGTAAAGGGGCTGGTGGCGACCGGAAACTGGCGCGACGAACGGTCGGCCAGCCGCTACGCGCATGCCGTCCAGCGCGAGGAATGGAATCGGGTCGACAATCTGCCGAGTGTGGAAAAGAAGACAGCATAGGAGGACGAGAATGAGCGCCCTGGCCGATGTTAAGAGCTACATGGAGTTTTGGGGATGGACGAACGGCGGTGCCCCCGGCTCGGTTAAGCACGACGACGAGCAACGGATTGTTGCTCGCTATGGCGACACCAATTGGATTGCCGACGTAGACAAAGCGTGTGCGACGCTGGGCCGCCTACAGGCTCAGATTCTTGGAAAATCCGTGGACTGACCCATGACCAACCCGCAACCCATTGATCCGTCAACAGCGTCCTTTCTCTCCCCCCGGAGGCGGGCCGCTCCGTTTCTATCCCACAAACCCCCGCATTTATTGGCCTTGCCGCGCCGGCTCACGACGTTTCGCGACGCAACGGAGCGTGAACGAGGCGCTCCGATCCGTGTAAAATCCGTGGAAAAATCTCCATTCGTTCTTGGGAGAATAATCCGATGATTGCCAAATTCTATGCTGCCCGAGTTGCTGGAGCATTTGGCGCGGCAGATCAGGGGCGACAGGAAATGAGTTCGCCAATGACGCGACAAGAGATCATCGACGGCTTGGCCGCGGCGATCCACGATCCCGGGTGCCCGGTGCGGTTCAGTCCGCTGTTGATGGCGGCGCGACATGACCCTGCATGAATTCATCACAGGTTGCAGCGATGCCGCCGCGAAGGTGTTTCATCTGCGCGGTCACCTCTCCCCAATGTGGCACGCCGTCACGCGCGCCGGCGAGCACCTGATGACACCGTCGCCGAGCGACGACAAGGACACCGCGGTCGCCTTGATGCGCGCGATGTTCGAGTTGAGCGATGTGGTGCGCTACGTTTTCATCGACGAGGCTTGGCAGGTTGAGGTCGCGAGGCGACCGGGTGAAGACGTGGACGCGCTCACTGCTCGCTCGCGAAAGCTTGGCGGCTCGCTGAAGGATCACCCCGACCGCGTCGAAATCGTAGTGTTGAATGGCGAAGACGAGATCGCCGGAATTTGCGTGGCGCGTCGTGTCATCCATCGCCCGCCCCACGGCAAGGCCTATCTCGGTCCGCTTGAGATCGCCACGCCTGCCTCCTCCGAAGGGCGCATGGTCGGCCTGCTGCCGCAACGGGGGACGCGGCAATGAAACTCGGTGAATCCCTCCGCCATCGGCGCAATACCTGCCTCGCGTGCGGGGCGCTGCTCGACGCGGTCACGATACAACGTCCGCCGCCAAGCAATTACCCGGATCAAATCCCATCAGCGATGGAGCCACGTCGAATGAGCAAGGATCGTCCTTTGCCTCCAATCCCGCGCCGCATAAAACATCTGTCGGTCAATCACCAGGGGTTTGTCGTTCCATTTTTTGTGCAGTGGTTCAAGGACGGCGAGGCCAGCGCCTTTGGCGAGGGCGCGCCCGACTTCCGCGTTGCCGACGAGCGCAAGTTTCGGCGCGCGTTGCAGGAGAAGCGCTGCTGGGTTTGCGGCGACAGGCTCGGTGTGCACTTGGCCTTTCTGATCGGGCCGATGTGCGCGGTGAACAAGGTCACCAGCGAGCCATCGTGTCATTTTGAATGTGCGGACTATGCGGCGCGCGTCTGCCCGTTCCTGACGCGCCCGCGGATGCGGCGCAACGAGCATGCTTTGCCAGCGGCGCGCATCGAGGCGGCCGGTGTGCATTTGCGGCGTAATCCGGGAGCGGCCTGCATTTGGGTGACGCGCAGCGTGCGGCCGTTTCGGCCAGACATGGGCGAGGACGGCATTCTGTTCGCCCTCGGCCCGCCGGAGCGCGTGCTCTGGTATTGTGAGGGTCGGGCGGCGACGCGCGCCGAGATCGAGGCCGCGATCACCAGCGGCTTGCCAGCGCTGGAAGCGGTGGCTGAGCTGCAGGGCGGCGGCGCCATGGCCGAATTGCTCAAGGGCGTGCGGGCCGTCCAGACGCTGTTGCCGGCATGAAAGGGAATAGAGGAGCCGCGCATGGACGACAAGGACAAGCGACAAGACGTGCCCCCGAGCCACCCGAGCCACCCCGACTCAGTACGTCGATGGAACGACGAGTTGAAGATGTATGTTTGGCAAGACCGCCAAGCCCCCGCTCCGCTGAGCCGGGCGGATGGCTGGCAGTTGGTGGCAAAGCCACTTCGAGATGAGATCGATGATGTTGTAGAGTTGTGTCGCAAGCAAATGACGGGTCGAGTCGGGCCTACGCAAACGGCAACTTGGTGCGCGTGCGCATCATTGAGCCATTGCCGTCACGAAAACCCCGCGGCGCCAACAGACCCTCCACCATCCCCACCCCCTCAATCGGGAGACGGGGAGGCCTCCGACCGCGTCGCCACCCACGACCAGTTGAAAGAGGAGGTTCGCAAGCTGCGTGAGATGATCGAGAAGTTGCGGGATGTCGTGAGACAGCGCACGAAACTACTTGACGACCAATTCGGCACCCCCTGCGAACAGATACGCCACGAGCAAGAGGTCGAGCGGCTGCGGGAAGAAGTTCTCGAACTGCGTGGGATGATCGAGAAATTGAGGGGCGCGCGATCTTGGGGAGACTATACCAGGTCATAGGTGCAGCACCCATGCGCAGGCTGACCAAGGAAATGCACGTTCGGATGCCGAGTGAGGGATGATGAAATCTAGGGGATACCTATGGACATCAATCCAAAGGACTACGTCGAGACAAATTGGGACGGCAGGATCATGGACCGAACTATCGGAACGATGCATGGCAAGGATCGCGTCTGGACTATTGAAGTTGGCGACGGCGCAGTCATGTCGGTGCCAATCGGACAGTGGCTTTGGCAACTGCGCTATGTGCGGCCAGAGCCGGATCGAGGACCAAACATCTGCGACGACCGCATGCTCGCGGCTGGTGTGCTAGAAAGCTATATGTATCTCGTGCAGGAATGCACGAAGGACGAGGCATGGCGTCGGATCAAACTCATGCGCGAATCACTCAGGCTCAATCAGCCCGGCATGCCTTCTCTCTGACAGCGAGGGGACAGCCATGGACATCAACGCAGCGGACTACGCCGAACTAAGCGCCGCGGGATTGAGCAACGGCAACTCCAGCCAGGCGGGCTTTGCCGGCTGACGGCAGTCGCGAATGTCTCGGACCAGATTGCTGATGAGCTCGAGCTGCGACTTGTTGCGCTCGCTGGCATTGGCGGCGACCTCGCCGAGCACGTAAGCTGCGAAGCCAAGGAAGCCGACGTTGACCACCAGCAGCGCGATGGCCAGCGGCGTCGACTTCATCGCATCCAGGGTGCTGGCGGCAACCTTTCCAACTTCCTCTGGAATACTCATCGGCTACCCCCCGACGGAAAGATGACCTCGACCTCGTCATCGGTCTTGAGGCCAAGGTCGGCCAGCAAGCCAGGGCTAAGGTCAGCCACCCGCCCCGTGGCCTCGTTCGGCCCCCAGTCGGCCGGGAATGCCGTCAGCTCGATTCCGCCCGCGCGCACGATCGCAATCTCCTCGCGCATCATCGCTTTCGGCGTCACGTTGTAATCCCATCGGCAAGCGACGTAGTGGATGTGCGGATTGAGCCGCCGCGCCAGGCCAGTCGTCCCTTCCGGCTGATACGGCAGGAACAGGTGCGGCGCCTGCTCGACCTCGGAGATGAAGGCGAGACCCTCGCTCGGCGAGACCCCCGTGTCGTCCGGCCCGCCGAAGCTGGAGCACTTGCCGCGCGCCGTGAAGGCCGGCGCCGGCGCCTCGGCGATGCCGTCCAACGGCGCACCGCCGAGCTCATCGGCGATCGCCATGCAGATGTCATAAACCTTCGCCTCGTAGATCTTCGCGTCGGCCTCGCTGTCGACGAAACAGATCTCGAGCAAGATCGCTGGCTTCTCGGTGTTGTTGAGAAAGAACAGATCGGTGGTCCGCTTCGCGCCGCGATTGATGAAGCCGCAGGACGCAATGGCAGCGGACATCTCAGCGGCGAGCGCCTCTTGCGTCACATACCAGACCTCGGTGCCGACCGGCCCCTCGCGCTGCTCGAACGCGTTGAAATGGATTGAGACATCGAGATCGCGTTCCTGCGCGTTGTGAAATGCAACGATGCGTTCGAGGTTCTCTTGCTGGGTCTTGCTGGTGTTGTCGTGAAACACCATCACGTCGGCGCCGCGGTTGTGCAGCTCGGCTGCAACGCCATTGACAACCCTGCGGGCCTCATTGACCTCGTCGAGGATGCCGCAGGCGCCGCGAACGTAGAGACCGTGACCAGACGATATGACGACGCGCATTTTTTACCTCTCAGCGAGTGAACATCAGAAGCAGCAGCACGGCCAGGATCGGGAGCGTGCTGGCGGAAACGATCTGCGCCACCAGCAAACGGTCAATCGGTCTTCGCATCACAGGCTCGTTGAATAATTTACATTCAACTGATCACCATTCACTACCGCCTTATCACCCGTGCTGAACGTGCCGGCACTCCACAGCACGCCGCCGGTGTCGTCCTTGGTGGCGACCGCGCCGGTGCCGAAGACCAGGAACGCGCCCTTCACTGTGCCCGTGCTGGTGATGGCGAACGATAGCGCCGCCGACAGCGCCTTCGATCCCGCCGAGGCCGCCGACCACACCGCGGTCTTGCGGTTGCCCGTGTACGTCGGCGCATTGGCGCCGCCAGCTTCCAGCCATCCCGAGTGCGACGCCATGGTGTCGCCGGCGGCGACTGCGCTGTAGGACGCGGACGAGATCAGGCCCATGTAAGGCCCGGTCACGGTGTAGGCCGCCCCGGCAAAGGCGGTATCCAGCATCAGGTTCTTGCCGACCGTGGCGACGACGTTCTCGATCACCTCGCGCCATTTCAGCTTGCCGTCCGCGCCGATGCATTCGACCTCGTAGCGGCCATGTGCCTCGGCGTGCTCGCCGAGACCAGAGCCACGGACAACGGACGCATCATTGCATTCGCGCGCCTGCGCGCGTTCGTCGGTCATCAGGTTTCTCCATTAAGTCAGCGTGAAGGAAACTAGGCAGTCCACCCCGAGGTGAACCCGGATGGCACGGCGCCAGCGAATGCAGACGCACCGAAATTGGCAGTAAACACATTATTGGCGGCGCCAGCAGTGCCGCCAAAAACTACAAACGGCACCATCGTGCCCGCCGGGATTGTGACACCTCCGACATTGGTAGCCGGGTCATAGGTGGCGTTATTATTCCAATTGCCCGAAGCTCCGCGACGGAACCAGATCTTCCGGTTGGTCAGATCAACCGCCATTCCGTACGTTGAGCCACTCCCGCTGATAGAAATTCCTTGGCTAGAGCCATTCGAATAAATAGCCCCAGAAGTCACATACACAACACTGCCCGTCGTCGCGCTATTACTCATGCCGGTATAAGTCGATGCTGTTGTGCCTATGCCTAGACCACGATTGGCGCCACCCGTGTTCGTCGTGAACGTCGCCTCGAAATAGAACTTGCCGGTGGTCTTGCCTGCCGTACTGGCGGCTCGCGCCCCCTGGTCGGCCGAAGTCGTTCCGGTATTGGTGGCGACCAGATTGCCGCCTGAGAGTGTGACAGCGGTAACGGTCGCCGGGTCCCATGTTGCATACGCAACGCCGCTGATCACCGAAGCATCTTGCGTGGATGCCGCGGTAGCCGTCTCCGCCACCGTTCCAACAACAGGCACAGAAGACGTATCGGCAGCGGCTGCCGCTTCGACGATCCCGGCAGCGTAGGCGAGCCCGGCAGTGACGGTGGAGCTGGCGTTTGCCACCTCGCGCATGATCTGCCCGAGGAACGCATCGACGTGGTCGCCCACCGAAGCCGGGTCGTCCACCAGCGTGGCGAAGACGACGTTGCCGGTCCCCGGTGCATCCAACGCCGCGGCAGCCTCGGCAACATCGGCCGCGATCGCCGCCCGCCGCCGCGATTGGATGACGTTACAGACGAGCATTCAAGTTCCTCCAGCAGAAAACGTGGCGCTGGGTGGGTCTATGATCACATCCAGAGTAAATGTCAGGGTTTCTTCAGGCGCGGCCCTTCCGGATTTCGCCATTGGGTTGTTGAACAACCCTGGTATGATTGCGGTGGCGATTGCCTGCCACTCATAATAATTGTCTGCAAAAGCTACGGTCGGCCTCAAGTTCATGGCAACTTTTATTTGTATTGTGTTTTCCCCCAGGAACGGTTTCTGAGGCGGAGTTGTAGAACTGTCGTAGGTAACCTGGCCGGACACAGTACCCACGACTGGCAATTGCCGAAGCGACCAATTCGCTTTCAGTGTGCCTGACTCTCCGACGGGCATGGTCAGCTCAGTACGGCCACCGTACCAGGGGGGGAAAGACGGATGGGTCCCTTCCACCGCATTCACCTTGAACGTACTTGGATCAAGCAGGGGAAGACCTTGTACCGACAATGTCGCGATGGTCGGAGTGCTGTCTATATAAATACCTAACGGTCTGGCAGAAAAACCAAGCGATAATACTGCAAGTGAAAGGCCCTCAGCCCAGTGCACATTGTAGATGCGCGTCAGCACATCCTGCGAGTACGGCCCGACCGGCATCAGATATCCGTGCGCAGGAACGGCAGCGTCACGGATAGCCCGGACGGCGCGGCATTATCGGATTGCGTGGCGCGGATGGCGTAGCTGTCGCCCTCGGCAAAATCCACCAGCGCCGGAATGTTGAACGTACCGGCTTTGCCGCCGCCGGCATCGAGACCGCCGACAGCAAAGGTTATGGTGCCGATCTCGACGCGGTTCTTTTCGATCGACAAGATGATGCTGGTGCCCGCAGCGATACCCACGTCCAGATAGGCGTAGGCGTGCGCGTCGCCGCTCACGATCTGCATCGTCCTGCCGGCAACCGCCTGGAACAGCAACTCGTCCGGCTCGCGCTGGATGGACCCCGGCACAAAGATGGCCGCGTCGTAGTTCACGTCATACAGCGGCAGCCAAAACGAATAGAGCGGGTTCTCGTCGGTGCTCCCGTCCGTCGCATTCGGGTCGAAGATCGCCGGCAGCGGCGGCGTCATGTGATCGAACAGCACCTGGAACATGCCGAGGCCGCGGGCCGAGATCATCTGTCCGCGGGTGTATGGCGTGCTGTTGGTCCACTGCCCGACGTAGGTGATGACGGCAATCGGCAGCGGAATGACTTGCGACGTCCCATCGGTGAAATGGATCGTCATGCTGTTGGGTGTGGAGCTGACGCTCTCGATGCTCTTGCCGTCAGCCAGGTCGGCGTTCAGGGCGACGATGCGCTGATCGAGGTCGTAAAAATTGCCGTCGACCTGGCCCGCGCTGTTCGGCGCGCCGGTGCCAGAACCCCAGGCGCCGGTGGTAACGTATACGATCGTCATCGTGTCACGTCTGTCGCCAGGGGTACGACATTGTTGGCTTGCGGCGGATCGTTATAGAGCACTTTGATCGGCCCCTGGTCTGTCTCCAACCTAACTCGCTTCAAGCGCTCGACCTCGACGAAATTCTCTGCGCTCAAAATGGTGGCGCCGCCCGCCGTCGTCTTGACCTGGTGGACCCTCTCTTTATCGAATTGCCGCGCCGATTCCCGATGCTGCGACTTCTGACGCGAAAGGCTGACGCTCCAAGTGTGAGGAATGTCGATCGACTTGCCGCCCGAGCCGCTGATGACGGCGAGGCCCTGCGTGGGGTCACTCTCGAGTGCCAGCACGCGCGGAGGCGCCGGCCGGATGTTGGGCAAGACGACCGGACGAACGACGACTTCAAACCCTGCCATTGTTACACAGCCTCCAAGTCATAGCCGGTCGGCACACTCAACATAGTAACCGCAATCTCGTAATCGCTGGAGAACTGGCGAGACATGCTCTTGAGCTTGAACGTTGCCTTGGTCGGAACCTCGTTCAAGGCGTTGCTGATCGACTGTGACCGCGCCTGAACTGCGGCTTGCCTCTGCTCGTCGGTGATGGCGAAGTTCTGGTCCTCGTCCCCGCCGCCAACGATGAGCCCGGTGTCGAATAGCTCGACGATAGGCGATGGGGAAACCCAATGGGCATGCGTCCAAACGTAGTTCACCTGCACCGATGCCGGATTTTCGACGGCGAGCGGAATGTCGATCACATCCTCGGCCTTGAGCGTGGAAAGGAAGTTGATCCCATCGTCGTTCGGGTCCGCGGCCGGCGGCTGATAGCCGACCGAGGTGTCGAACAAGACCGTGCGGCCGGTGAACTGCTGATAGTCCGCGCCGGCATATTCGACATCGCAATACGTCGGCTCGCCGCCGGCAGCCACCGCCGAGCCGCCGCGGCCGATCGCGCAGCCGATGCGGATCTCGCACTTGACGCGCCCGTCCGAGCCGTCCAGCGCCAGCGAATAACCGATGACCTTACCAAGCGCCTCGCCGATCCGAGGCTCGATCAGAAATGCGTTCTTGCGCAACGTAATTTCCGGCATGCGCGACAGCTTCGGTGCGAACGCGATCTCCACCACCCGCGCCCGCTTCATCAGGTGAGCCCGCGCCAGTGCGATCAGGTGCTCGAGGCTCTGGTTGCCGCGCTCGGTCGCGATGTAGGACCGCCGCCGCGGATCGACGATCGGCACATGGGCCTCGGACCCTTCGCCGATGGCCTCGCTCAGGTTGACCGACTTGACGTCGTCAACCCGCAACGCCTCGCCATCCTCGGGATCGGTCAAGACATGCTGCACGTCGGCGTAGAGCGAGAACGACACCAGCTCCGTGCATTGCCGATTGGCGGTGTAGCCCGCCAGCAGTGTGGGTGCGATGGTGTTGAGTGGCACCACGGCACCCACACCCGACCAGTTGCGGCTATAGGACGAGGTGTATGAGGATATAATTCCCCCAGGCTCGGGCGCGGTCGCGAAGCTGATCTTGTCTTGGGTCAGCATCTCGGGATAGGTGATGGCGATCGGGCCCATCACGAAACTCGTCGTTTCCGTATAATTCAGGGTCGTGGTCGAACCGCCGAACCAGCTCGTGTCCGGGAAAAAGAGCTTCTGTTGGCTACCCACGCTCTTGCTCTGAACCGTGAAGTCATACGGCGTGCTGGCGGTTGCTTCGCTGACGACCCAGCCATCCCCAATCCCGGCCCCGGCCTTCGGCCAGCTATCGGCCGTCATGGTCAGCGAAGTGATGTAGTTGGGGCCCGCCTCCGGCCAGTTGCGGATCAAGTATTTCGTCAGGTCGACCGTGCCCTGCGCCTGCTGCGTCCAGGTATATTCGGCTTTGACGTCGACGCGCGCGAGCGGGCCGCTGGTCAGCGTGAGCCCGAGGCCGTCATACAAGATCTTACCGTCCTCGCTGGCGCCGTCGAACTCGACCAGGCCATCCTCGCCGGTGATCTCGTCCGAGACCGTCAAGAGATGCGTCTCGCGGTCGTAGTGCCAGATTGCGCTGTAGCCCTCGAGCACGACCTCGGGGTCGGTGCGCCGCGCCTTGTCGATCACCACCTCGTCGTAATACGGCAGCACCCGCAGCGTCTCAGCCAGGGCCTCCTTCTGCGCCACCAGATCGATCGGCCGCGCCACGAATTCGAGCGTCACGAGTTCCTCGAATATCGAAGTCGGCACCCCGACGAGGCGCCCGCGGAAGCGAACCAGATCCGGCCCGCAGTCGAACGCGAACCAACACCAGATCTTGCGGCCGGGGCCGAGCAGGCCGATGGCATTGCCGGCATCGTTGCGCGGGCGGCGAACGACCAGGGTCAAGGATGCCGGGTCGCCCTCGTCCTGCTTGAGCGTGAAGCTGAAGATGTTCTCGTCCCAGCGCATATGTTCTGGCGCGAACGTCGTCTCGGTCGGGTCGACCCAGGCGAAATACGGCAAGCCGGCAGGCATCAGGCGATCCTCACGGCGCCACGCGTGATTCTGCCTCAAGCGTCCACGCCACTTCGGCCGCCCATTCGTCGCGCGACGTGTTCCAGCTCGTGACCTTGGCCAGGATAGTCAGCACCTCGCCTGCGCCATCGGTGCCGCCGCTGCCGAGGCCGGGGATGCAGACGATGGTGACATCCGTCCCCGGCCAGACATCCGTGAGCTCGGGCGCCTCGTGGTCCGTGCAACTGATCGTCACCTTGTGTTGACGGAATTGCGCCAGCGAGATGTCGGCGAGCGCGCCTCGGCAGTCGCGCGCCAGAGCTGCCGCCTGATCGATCGGCGCCAGCGTCATGGTGATGCCGCGCACGGCGTATTGGCTGAAGTCCACACCGTCGATCGCCAGCAGCGTATAGGCAGGCATCAGGATATGACTCGCTTCTCGTCGGTGATAGGCTATATGGATCGCGTTCGGAGAGCCCCGTCGCCTGAAGGATCGAGGCGATGCTGCCAAGCAGCCGTACAACAGGGGCCGCCCACGGCATGCTTCTTCTCTAGCAAAGCCTTGGTCGTGCCCGAGTCCACTACCGTCAGAGCCATCTGTTACGAATACCGGCTCGGCTTGCGCCCGCCCGAGCGGACCTGCGCCATCGCAGCCGCCTGGCGCAACTGATCGACCACGCCGGACGATGCGCGCAGGCCGGTGATGTCGGGCAGGCCGGGAAAAGCGATGGTGACGTTGTGCATGCCGCCGCCGGCGAACGCCGGGATCGACAACGGCGCCCGTATCATGCCGCCGAGCGCGAAGTGGCCCATGCTGTTGAGCACGGCGCGCAGATTGCCGCCCGAGAGGCGCAGCGCCTCGAGGAAAGCGAGGACGCCAGGCTGGCTGACGGCGCGCGCCGGCATGATGTGCTCGCCACGCGAGACCCAGGCGAGGTTTGAGTCGCTGGTGCCGGTGCCGCGGCCGCCGAGCAATCCGCCAGCGGCGTTTCCTTTGCCACCTGACAGCGAGGCACCAAGGCGCGCCGCGTCACCCGCCAACGAAACGGGCGAAACCAGGGCTTTAAGTATTTTCGCCCCCGCACTCTCGGCCGCTGCCACCAATTGCGCCACGACGGCATCGAAGGCGGCGACGAGCCACTGCCAGGCGTTGGCGATGGGCGTTGTCACCCACGCTGTTATCAAGGCAGTCACGTCTGCAATTACGTTCTTGATAGTATTCCCTGCGACGACCGCCATGTTCTTGATGGTGTCCCAGAAAACAACGACTAGAACAGCAAGGACAGGCAGCAACGCAATAAACCCAGCGACCGCCGCCGCCGTAGCGCCAAAGGCAAATCCGATCAACGTCACGGTGGCGACCAGAGCTGTGAAAACTCCACCAACAACGGTAGCCACCGCCGCTAGCGCCGAGAATGCCCCGGACATTTGTCCGACGATCCCCAGCACGAGAGCTCCCGTGCCAGTTATTTCCACTCCGAATATGCGGCTGAGAATAGGTGCGAGAGCAACCCCGGCTTTGCGCAAGCCAACAAAAGCGGCAGCGAGAAGCGCGAGTGTAGCCGGCAACTCCACGCCAATTTGCTTGATGGACTCAACCAATTCCGCCAGCCAGGGCGATCTAATCTGGTCCCCGGCTATCAGTCGGATGAGGTCCGCGAACACGCCCTCGCCAGTGCGCCTGATGTCGTTGAAGGTTTGAATAACGACAAACTTGATGGTCTCGAACGCCTCGATCGCCGCCGCGCTGAATAATTCCCAGGCCTTTGCGAAGTCGCCTTGCAGCAATGATTGGAATGCCTGCTTTAGTTTCTCGATCGAAAGCGGGAGCAGCGCCGCCACTGCGCCGGCGCCGGCCTTGATCTGGTCCCAGAACAGCACCACCAGCGCGATGAGGGGGATGAGAATAGGGCCGAACGAAGCAAACAGCCCGATCAGCGCCGTGAACGGCGACAGCACAAAAGCAATTCCCTTAAATGCAACTGCAAAGGCGGTCGCGGCAATCGCCACCGTGACTAAACCCGCAGCCACCTGTTCCCACGTCACGCCAAAATTGCCGGCGATCTGCTTGACAACGGCCATCACTTTCTCACCGGCCGGGACCAGGACATCGTTCCAGATCCCGGCGAGCTGATCGCCAAGTGCGATCAGAATTTTGAATGCTGTTGCAGCTGCGCCGGTCCCGATGTCCTGCAGGCGCAGCGCGCGCTGCGCATCGCTCAAGCCAAGCCATTGTCGCAACAGCAGGCGCGTGTCATCGACCATATCCCGCAGCCATGTAACGCGCTTCAGTTCGCCCGCGAGAAAAAACGCGCCGACCTGGTCCTTGGTGGCGCGGATCGCGGCGCCCAGGTCATCCCACGCCTTCTTGACCTTCCCGGCGGTGTCGATCTGATCGGCCGTCAGTTCGCGAGACTTCAAGCGCGCCGCTTCTGCCGTATCGACCGTGGCGGTCCTTGCAGCAAGCAGGGTCTTGATCACGGCCTGCCAGCTGTCACCAAAGAATTGAACGCCGGCCGCCGATTTCTTCAGGCCATCCGGCATGCCGTTGATGATCGTCGCGGTCTCGCGCAGTATGGCCATCGTGTCGCCGCTCTGAAGCGTCTTCATCTGTACGCCGAGCGAGCGGAATGCCATCGCCGCTGCTGCGCTTTCTTTCGTCAGCTCGTTCATGCGGGTGGCGGTCACCTCGACCGATTTGCCGTCCACCCCCATCACCTTGAATGTCGTCGACACCTTCGCAATCTCGTCCTTCATCTTCTGGATAAGGTCGACGGTTTTGCCCGCGCCTTTGACAAAATCATCGAACGACCCGCCGGCGCCGGCAATCGCTTGACGCAGCGCCACCCATTCCTTGGTGGATAGTTTCAGCTTCTCGGCCTGCTCGGCGATCTTCACTCCGGTTTCGACTGCGCCCTTCGTCAGAGCCGAAATCAAGACAGTGATGGCACCGGCAATGCCGATGGCGGCGAGCTTGAAAGCGGTGGCTGTTGAAACGAGCTTCTGCGAAGCCGTTTGCCCGGAAGCCTCGATCCGCTGCGCGCTTTGCCCGACTGCAATCCCAAAATCCTGAGCCGCCGCAGTGGTCTTTCCAGCCGCCCCCGCCACTTCGGAAAACGAGGCAACGCCTTTGCTTCCAAAGTTTACGACGCTCTCGGCCAGCCCCTTGAATTGATTCCCTAGTTGCGTGCTGGCCACGCCGAGCTTCTCGACAGAGGTCTTGACTTGATCAAACCTCGCCGGATCGGCCTTGGTTTTCTCGGCGGCGTCTGCGATCTGCTTGAACGACTTCTCGCCAGCCTTGCCAAGCTCTTCGAGCTTCTTCTTGATGTCGTCGCTGCCCTCAAGGCTGATCCGCTGGCTTATCGTCTTGCTGGCCATTAGCCCTTGATCCGTTGCTCATAGAATTCAGTCATGCGTCCCGCAGCCCGTGCGAAGATGGCGTAGAGGTCGAGCCGCTTGCGAATGTTGACCTGGCTCACGCCGACGAACAGCGGCCCGAGCTCGCGCTTGCCGGCGTCGAACAGCAGCGGCGGCTTGCCGGCCACATTCACCGATACGAGCCTGCCGCCATACGCCCGCGGCGAATGGATGCCAGCCGGCAGGTTCCGCTCCAGCGGCAGCCACAGCAACGGCCGTCCTTTGATCGTGACGCCGCGCTCGAACACCCCGGCGAACGGGATGGTGTCAAAGATCAATGCCGCCGGATCGTCGCCCTTGTTCGGGTAGAATTTCGACTTCAGCGCCGCCCGCCAGCGCGCCGGGAAGCCGGCCGATGCGATATTCGCGCGCCCCTCTCGTACCGCGAGGTCGGCGGCATCCTGTACGGCGCCCGCCCTGGCCTCGTCGATCTGGCGCTCGATCTCCTTCACCAGCCGATCCAGAACGGCTTCCTGCGCAGAAAACACCAGCTTCATGTCAGATTGGCACCGATGAGCAAGGGCGTGGCACGATTTATCAAGACGGCATCTTCAGGATTGGACACCGCTGGACGTGGTCGGGGGCCAACGTAGGACTTGCACATGAAACCTGTCGTGCTCGCCATCCTTATCGCGACCATGTTGACGACCCAACCGGCAATGGCTGAATCATGCACTATCACCCCTTATCCGCCTGGGTCGCCGGAAGCCGTCGCCGAAGCCATCGCCGCACTGCGCTACCCAGGAACAACTCCGAGAGACTGTCGGCAGAGTGCGGAAGCAACCAAGCTATTCCGCTCAATCGGCGTCAAGAACTTGCGACTCGAGAAAGGGCCGACCCAAAATTGCGTGGTCCTCACTACGACTGACGACAAGGTCACCACCATCTGTGGCCCCAAATAATTCACCCGCCCAACTCCTTGATCGTCTTCTCGATCGACGTCTTGTCGCCCTGCGCCCCGATGGCGGCGATCGTGAGATCGTTCGCCCGTTCGATGCGGTCGAGCTTCTCTCCGAATTCCAGGTAGGCCGCGATCTGGCGCGGCGTCAGCGTCATTGCAAGGTCTGGCGAGAAGCCGGCGCGTCGTCCGAGGGCGACGACGGCGATGGCGATTTCCGCAAGCGCATCCTGACGGTTTTTGCCCCTTCGTCCGCCCCGCCGATGAGGCTGGTCAGTTCCGTGACGAAGGAGCCGATCCCGTTTGGGAATGTGAGACCGAATATAGCCTTGATGAATTTGACCTGATGCTCGGGCAATAACTTAGCAGCGTGCTGCTCGTAGATCTCGTCGGCTAGGTGCCCGCAGCCGGCCGCGATGATCGGCCCGACCGCCGCGCCACAGCCTTCGATCAGGCGCGGGACGATGCTGTCGCCGAGACCTCCGTTGACCAGCGCCTTGAGCTCGGGAAAACGGGAGACGATGGATGCGATCGCATCGACCGAGACGCCGCGGACCTTGACCCGCTGCCCGTCGATCTTGACGACCCCGACCGCCGTCGACGGCGCGATATCCAATAGATCGGCCATACTGTTGTCCTTTACGCCGACACCGTTTCATCGCGGACGGTGAAGATGCCGAAGTCGCCGTCGTCGCCCTTCTGCACCTCAAGCTCGACCTCGAGCGCCGAGAAGTCGTCCTCGGCGGTGATGAAGCTAAAATCACCGGACGGGTTGACCGAGACGCGGCCGATGTAGTCGACCTGCTGGCCGATATCGTTGGTGCCCTCGACTTTGATTACGCCGGCGACCTCGGTCTTCTTGAAGGCCGAGACGGTGACATTGCCATCCGTGTCGGTGCCCTTTTCGCCGAGCGTGAAGATGGCCAAATTCTCGCCGTTGATCTCGTCGAGCGTCATCTTGATCGTTGCGCCCGTTTGAGTGATGGCGGTGAAGTCCTTCACCTTGACGCCCTCGCGCGCCGAGAAGTGTTCCTTCTTCTCGATCGTGGGCGTCCAGACGAACGACGGCGCATTGCCGAGATCGACGAAGTCGGCGGCGCCGTCTTCCTTGAACGAAACGATACCCTTGCCGATGTGATAGTTTTGGATCGATGGGCTTGCGGGCATGGCTTATAGGTCCTTTATTTTGAGTGAGTATTTGAACATGAACTGCGCTCGCAGAGCGCCCTGCAGCGAGCGACCCCAGCCGAGGTCGGTCTGACAGCCGAGGTAACGGATCGCGCCGTTGCCGAACCTTCCGGTCTTGACGATCGTCTCGTTCAGCGCGGTGTCGGTCAGCACCCGCCGGATCAGCTCGCGCCGCAGGGTGGTGAGCTCGGACCCGACCTCGTCGGCTTGCTGCGCGATGACGATCTCGGGTTGCATGCGGACGACGGTTGACCGGTTGGGTAGCCGCATCGACAGGTCGGACGCGTCGTCGGTTTCCTCGTCGCCATCGAACACGATCGCGGCCGGCAGTTTGTCTTCCGGGATATCTGGATCGTTGCGCAGCGCCGATCGGATATTCGGAATGCCGGCGACCACCTCGAGCAGGCGCGCCAGGATATCCTCGCGGACGTCGATGCTCATCTCACCCGGCGGGGTTGGACGCCGCTCTCCAGCGCGTCGATGCGCGCGCTCAATTCCTTCACGCAGTTCACCAGCGCAAACAACAGCGCCGTCGTGTCGAGCACACGCAAATCGTCAACCGGCTCGCCGTCGATGTAGCCGGCCTCCGTCGTAACCATCTCAGGCATCGGCACTTCGGCCTGCTGTGCAATCAGCCCGACAAATTCCTTCTTCTCTTCCGCCAGCTGCTGATGCGGCGACTGGCCGGTGGCCTGTTTGGAATAGTTGCCCTGGAACGTGTAGCGCACCGGATCGAGCTTCAGCACCTCGGCGAGGCCGTGCGTGTAGTCTCCGAGCACGTCCTTGATGCGTTCGTCGGATGTTGCGGCCCAAGGACCACCTCCCGGCTTGTAAGCATTAGCACTCACCGACAAATCGCCAGTGGCGCGGGAGATGGCCAGCGGAATGTCAAGCAGCCCGCCTGCATCATTGGCGCGAATTAACTGGAAATCGGAGCCAGCGTTGCCGCCGGTTTCGGCATCACTCGATCCGGGGATCATAATCCATCGGGTGATCCCGCCCTTCTGGCCTGCAATTGAAGAACTATGGGTGCCTGCGCCTGCGTTGATCAGGAGGTATGGATCGGGGGAAGCGAGTGTCAGGTTCCCCGTCATGGTGTCGCCGGCCTTGGCAACCGCAGCCTGCCAAGACGTGTCAGAACCACGGCGGCCATAAGCCGTTCCGTCTGCCGGGGCTTCCGGCATGTTGTTTGAGCCGATGCCAAAGCCTGCGAAGATCACCCGCCCCGCCGAGAACGGCGTGGCACTGCCGGTTGCTAGCCATGCGACGGGGATGGTGAAATAAGCTCCGTTATCGACCGCAGGCCCGGAGGTTTGGTAATACTGCACATTCGTTGCGTTAGTCTTGTCCTGCACGAGGATTTTGACGCCCGCCGCAATGAGCTTCAAAGCATTGGTAATATCGATGCCAACCGCATTCGTCTCGTGTAAGTAGAAGGCCGTTATGGCGCTCTGCGTTGCATTATTGCCCCGCAACTGCCCGGTTGACGGTGGCGCTGTGAGTGTCGTTGAATAAGTATACTCCGCTGTAGACATGCCGCCAATGCCGAGAGCCGCAACCGCATTAGCAACAAACGCCGTCGTCGCAATTGATGTATCGTTATCGCCGGTTGACGGCGTCGGCGCCTGCGGATCGCCTGTGAATACCGGAGATGCAAGCGGTGCGCGCGATGTGTCGCTCGGGTGGACGTGATCCTCGCGCGATGCGAGCGTGGCCGAGACACCCGCCGCGGCGACGCCATCCATCTTCGGCTGCGCCGTCCCCGGCAGCATCACGCCGGGAGCGCCCTGCGGCCCCTGAGCACCTGTCGCACCCGCATCGCCCTTGTCGCCTTTTGGTCCTTGCGAACCAGTCGGGCCGGTGGCGCCGATGTCCCCCTTGGGACCTTGTGGGCCGGCGGCTCCTGCATTCCCTTGCGGACCAGGCACGCCTTGTGGGCCTTGCGATCCCTGCGCGCCCGGATCGCCTTGCGGACCCTCCGCACCTTGCGGCCCTTGTGGCCCTTGTGGCCCCGGCTCACCTTGCGGCCCGGCTGGCCCTGGCGGCACCTCCAATCCGGGCGCCGTGAGCGTGCCGCTGACCGCGAGACTGCCATTGAGGGTGATATCGCCGTCGATAGTCCCACCACGATGCACATTGAGGTCGGCGGCACCGGCAACGACAGCCGCGCGCGCCGCGCCCTTCAAATTCAGCTTGGCTTGACCGATCACCCCGCCAATCGAAGAGTACCGCACCGTATTGCGCGCGAACTCACAACTCTGCGCCGTGCAATTGCGTACGGTCGCTTCCGAAAGTTCGAAGTCACTGCCTTCCTCAAGCAGCAGTGTCACCGGATCGCCATCGCGCACACCGGCATCGTAAGGACGCATGTACCGCGGGTCTGGGTCGGTGACCACGACGTTCCCGGTGCCGAGCGTGGCCGTTGGACACTGGACGCGATCGAACGGCGTCCCCATCACGGTCATATCGCCCCTCCCGAAATCGAGCGGCTGGAGACGGAGTTCGACGAGGCAAAACCGCCGCCGCCGCTGCCGCCGCCATTGCCGGTATGCTCCTTCAACAGGAACCGCACCTCGCCAAAGTCCTCGCCGTTCGGGCTGCCGCGCACCTCCCACGAGCGCACGGTCCAGGTCCGGCCGTTGAACGCGAGCACGGCGTCGCTATAGACATCGCGGGTAATGCCTTTTGCCGCCAGCTCATAGATGCGCGCAAACGCACCTGGCCCGACGCTGCGAACCTCCGCGGCAGATGCCTGCGTCACCGCCGACGAGATCGGCAAGGCCTTCGGCCGGGTGTCGTCGATGACCGTGATGTCGGCAGTGCCCATGATGGCCGGCACGCCGATCTCGGCATAGACCGGGTCGAACAGCAGTGCGCCGTAGTTGATCGTCACAGCGTCAGCAGCTCGTATGCGAGCCACGTGCCCTCGACGTGCACGATGTCGCGACCGTCGTGGTGCAAGGCTTCGAGCACTGGCTTCACGTCGACGGTGCCGAGTTCATGAAAATCATGATAAATGATGATCCCACCCGGCCTGACGATCGACCTCGCGAGCGCGCTATCGTGCTCGACGGCCGCGCGTCCGTGGTCCCCGTCGATGAAGATCGCGTCGGCGGGCGGCAAGTCCTGCGGCGTGAGATCGAGCGATCCGCGCCGCAGCAGCACCAGCTCGAACCTCGCGTCGTCCTTAACCAGTTCGCCCGGATTGGCGGGCACCTCGTGACGCTGCACTGCCTTCTCCGGTACATAGCCGGGCATCACGTCGACCCCGGTATAGTGCTCGATGTCCGGCACGTTGGCGAGGATCGCCTTGGCGGTGCGGCCCGTATTGACGCCGATCTCGATCACGTGGCGTGGCGATACGCTGCGCACGAGCGCGATCAGCACCTCGAGCTCGCCGTGGTTCATGTAGCGCCGCGGCAAGCCGGCCCAATCGATGGGACGCACGTCAAATCGCGATTGCGGAACGGTCGGCAGCGACATGGTTATCCAGGAAACGCGCGATGCGTGCGTGAGCGTCGTCGAGGTCGATGTCCTTGTTGCACGGGTGCTTGGGCAGGAAGCAGTCGCACGGCTGCACCGGATCGATGCCGAGCGTGGGCGCGAAGCGCGCGCCGTAGGCATAGAAGCGCGACGACTCGCGCCCGCCGTAGACGGTGATCACCGGCGTGCCGACAGCTTGCGACAGGATCAGCGCGAAGCCGGGCGAGCAGAAGGTGAGCGCAGCGGATGCGATCAAACCGATCATGGCCTCGGCGTCCAGTTCGCCCGCGTGCAGGACAACGTCGGCATCCAGATGGTCGCCACAAATCCATTCGACGCCGTCGACCAGGTCGGCGATCGACACCACGAAGAACCGGGAGCGGATGGCATTGTAGATCGCCGCGTAGGCCTTCGGGTCGGGATTGCGGGTGGCGCAGCCGCCCCATTCGGTACGGTCGACCAGTGGGCGCAGCACCATGACAGGACGGCCGGGCCGTGGGCGCACGATGTGCAGTGCCTTCGCGCGCCATGCCTCGGGCACCGGCAACGAGAAGTCCGCGCCGTCGAGGGGTTGGTGCAGCGTATAGCGCAGCATGCCGCCCAGGATGGAGCCCGAGGCGCGAATGCACGTCGTGTCGTACCAGATCTTCTTTTTCTTTGGCGGGATGATTGTCCGCCGCAGGCGCGCATAGCTTTCGCGCTCGCGCAGAACGTTCTTGCACTGGGTGCGCAGCGTCGTTCGAGCCGGCGGCAATACCGCAAACCGCTCGCCGACGAGGTCGTGATAGAGGCACGGCCACGGGGTGTGGAGCCACACGTCCGAATCCGACGTCGCGAGCACGCGGCGCACGAGCGCGCGCTGGTGGATGCAATCTCCAAATCCATGCATGCCGTCGAACACGAGAGGCGGCTTCATCTTCATGCCGCCACCCGCCGATGAACTGCTTCGTGGATTGCGTCCGGCAGGTCGACGACCGGCCACAGGTCGGCGTAGGCGCTGCCAGGACTGGCGTTGAGCAACGAGATGCCCATGGTCCGCAGCGGCTCGACCATCGTCGCGACATCAGCCCGATGCCGATCGTAGCGTTCCGGCTTCGGCCCCCAACGGTGCGGCTTGTGGTGCCAGACCCGGCCATCCGGAGCCGCCTTGCCGTCGGCGCCGAGCCAGACGATCGTGCCGCCGCGGCCGACCAGGTGCGCCGCCAGATTGGTGGCCGCGGTGAGAGACGTCCACTTCTGCGTCAGGGTGTCGGGCGCCTGCGACAGTCCTGGCGGCTTGCCTTTGCGGCAGACGAGCACCTTCTCGTTTTGCACCATGTTCGAGACCGTGACGACGCGCCCGCCGAGGCTCGCGATCGCCGCCTGGTTTTCCGGCTCGTTCCACCAGCGCCAGTCGCCGAAGTAGCAGAAGTCAGCCCACGGCGCGGCATGGATGCTTGAATTGATCACAATCACCCGCCGCCCGCGCAGTTGCCCGAGGTCGTGCCCGAGCACCGACGGCCCGCCGGCAATGATGAACGCAGTCTCGCGTTCCCATTCGCGCGGCACCGACCAGAACGTCATCGTCTTACCCATGGACGATGCGCCACGTCGGCAGTCCCAGCAGCATGGCCACGACCATATACAGAACGATCAGCATCACCACGAGCAAGTATAGCCGCTGCACGTTCCAGTCGATGCTGTAGGTGAACCACTTCGCGACCATGACGATGATCGCGCCGACCAGCACGAGGATGGCGGCCACGATTGCGGCATTGACCACGCCGAGCAGCAACCCGGTCAATGACATGGCGACCGCTCCACGTCCTCAAGCTGACGCACTGGTGTAATCCCCCCAGGACCGCGCGCCGCGCAGTTTGGATACTTCCTCGCGCAACTCGCGCACTTCCTCTTTCAGCTTGCGGACTTCTTCTCTCAGGTCATCGAGAGTAGCCGCCAGCGCATCTTCGCTCATATCGGACGCCCGTTGATGGTCATGCGACACCCAGCCGCCGGAACGGCCGGATGAGATCGACCACCGGTGCCGACAGAAACCCGGAATTCGCCGTTGCCGTCGCCGAGGTGAAGTAACTGATCCGCGTATCGCCGTGGCTGATGTCGCGGATGCTCGGGTCGCGCCCACCGGATGACCTGACTTCGAACACCGCCTCGATGACTGCCTTGGCGAGCCTGGCCGGTGCCTCTTCCGGCAGATCGTAGCCGCCCGAATAGGCGACCGCGATCTTGTTCTCCCAGGCGCCGTCCGGCATCCAGAGGCGCCCGGTCGGCGGATCGAACTCGTAGTCGGCCGCGGTGGCGCCCAGTGTCGAGATCTCGAGCACCTCGACCACCGGATAGAGAGACAGCGTCAACGCCTGCCGCGCCGGCATGATTTCGTTGCGATCGAAGGTAAACGTTTCCAGGCATTCCGCCCGTCCAAAGCGTCGGTCGCAATATTCCGCAATAAGCCGTGATTGAAACGTGATAGCCGCCTGCAGCGCCGCGTCGTCCGCGCTGCCCTCGATGCCGAGCGCGAGCTTGAGGTCGGCGAGACTGACGAGGTCGGGGCCGGCGCTGTCGGTCGCCTCGTCGACGATCTCGAAGATCGAGTGCATCGCTACTTGAACCTGACCGGCTCGAGCGCGCGCTTGTCGTCCGGCCGGAAGTCACGGCCGTCGGCGCCGCGCTTGACGGCGAGCCGCCAGTGGTCCGACTTGCCGGGCTTCTCGCTGGTATCGGCCTGCGCGATGAACATCGACCCGCCGTGGCTGACCGTATCGCCGGCCACATAGGCGCGCTCGGTCCAGACGCCGGCATCAAGCGGAATGGCGGTCTTGATCTCGTGGGTTTTGCCGCCGAGCGCCGCGTTCAGCGTGCGGCCGAGATCCGCCGAGGTGAACGCGGCCTTTTCGAAGACGCCGGCGATCTCTGCCGTGACCTGCTCGACGATGTAGCTCCGTAGCAACGCAAGGTCAGCGGCGTCCCGGCCATCGCGTCCAGGATCTCCCTTGTCGCCTTTTTCCCCAGGAGGGCCTTGAGTAGCTTGCGGCCCAGGATCGCCTTGAACACCACGTTGCCCTTCCGGCCCAGGAGGACCTGGAATTCCATCGGTTCCTCTCTCGCCTTGCGCCCCTTTTTCACCGGCATCGCCTTTCGGCCCGATCGGACCTTCGGGTCCAGGAAGACCACGTTCGCCTTGCGATCCATCGATCCCTCGCTCTCCGACCGGCCCCGGCTCACCGGCGTCGCCCTTCTGGACCGGCCGCGCCTCAATGGCGACGAGGCGCGCAATGAGCGGCGCGACGACCGCGCCTACGACCTCGTTCACGAACGGGACCAGGCCTTTTGCCAAGGCCTGAATCATTCTGTCGTCCATCACGCGGCCTCGCGATACACGGCTTGCAGCGCCCGATGAAACTGCTTCGGCACATCCGCAAGCTGTTCCTCATTTGGCGGCTTGGCCGCGCTGCCATCGGGCGGCGGAGATGGTGGAGCCGGCGGAGCATTCGGCTTGAACGGATCGTCTTGCGCGTCGCGTTTGGCCAGGGCCGCGAGCGAATAATTCTGCTGCTGCAAGTACGGCGACTCGCCGCCGTCGACCGGCTTGAGGTCGAGCTTGCCGCGGCCTTCGTTCGGCGACATGACGCCAGCGCCGACGGCGTCGCGGATCGAGGTGACCAGCGTCACGGTATCCATGCGCAGCAGTGTCTCGGTGTCGAACTCTGTTCCGAGATCGCTGCCGCCGAGGCCGAGCGCATAGTCGAGCAGCTCCTCGATCTCCTCGATGTGGCTTTGCAGCGCTTGCGAATAATACTCGACGTTGAGCGCCTGCACGTTGTTGTAGGAGGGCAACGCGCCGACGCCGACCTTGTAGGGCGGGACATGGTAGACCGAGCACACCACCTCGGCCGACCATTTCAGGTTCTCAATCAACTGACCCTCAACATGGGTCATCGAGACCTTTTCATATTTCAGACCGCCGCCCAGCACGGCAACGCGACCATAGTTGGCGCCACCGAAGCGGGCTTCCCATTGCTCCTTGAACCGCGTCTGCTGGACGTCGCTGATCTCGCCGGGCGCGGTGATGATGCCGCCAGGCGTTGACGAGTTCTCGAACAGCAGCGTCGATGCCCTTTGCGCATTGAGGCCGAGCATCGAGGACAAGCCGCTGGCAAACACCGGCGGCGTGCCGCACAGCGGATGGAACAGGCAGTTCATTCTGTCGTGGATGATCTCGCGCGCCGGCACGATGATGTCGCCGATGCCGGCGAGATTGTCGCTACTGAGCCGGTAGAACACGCTGCCGTCGTCGGACACCAGTGGCTGCACCCGCGTCGGATCGAGGACGTGCAAGTCGGTCACGACCTGGCGGTTGTCGCGCACCTTGAGAATGTACGCATTGCCGCGGCTCAGTTTCGACAGCACCCAGCATTCGAAAAACTGGTTGTGGGTCTGGTAGTCGTTCGGCTGGCGCAGCACGGGCGAGTACGCCGGGTTCGTTGTCTCGCTCCAAATGTCATTGCTGTCCTTTTCGACCAGCTTGACGCGCAGCTTGGCGATGTCGCGCGCGATCAAAGTCTTGCATGCGAAGTCGGCATGGAAGCTCGACGCCGTGTCGGTGTTGATCGAGACGTTGCGCTGCCAGGCCCCGGCGAACGGTTCGCGGATGATCGGGAACCAGCCACCGCGGCCCTCCGAGACAGAACTCAACGCCTTCTGCTTCTCCCCGGTGAACGGGATCGGCAAGCCGAAAATGCGCACTAGCGGGTTTCCCGTGAAACCTTCGAGATCTCGTGCTGCAGCCGGATCGTACCCCAGCGCTTGTCGATCTCGATGCCGAGCCGGTGCGCTTGCGCACGCAGATCGTCGAGCGGATCGAGTTTGGTCTCCATCCGCGCCGCCACCACCGGCTCTGGCATCGGAGCCGGTGGCAACGACTGCGGCGGAGACTTGCCGGGAGGACGAGGCGAAGCCTCCGCCGCATAGCGCGCCTTCTTGCTGGCGAGGAGCGCAAGCGCATGCCGCGCCGGCACCTCGTACTCGTCGCCGGCGGTCAGGTGCCGCGTGCCGTACTTGTGCGGCTTGACCGCCGTCAACCGGCGCATTTTTGTCATCGGCATAAGCCTTCCAGACGGCGTCTAACGCCTGATGTCCTCACGCGGTGTGAACCGGGCCGCCCCAATCGGCGCTGGTCAGATACGCAACCGACTGGGTCCGTCCACGCATCCAGTTGATTATACGCTCGGCGCGTATAAAAACGCTGTTGGTCTGAAAGGCCGATACTAACGATGCACCGGTCGGCGTGATCGAGTCATGCGCCGGCGCATCCGACATTTCGAGCGAGGCTTCGCGGCTGGCATCGATCTGGATGTCACCATCGTCCGCCACGAAGATGTCCGAGGCGTTGACAAGCACGACGATGTTCATCGCCTTGGTGATGTAATCGCTGGCAATCACCGGCATACCGTTAAGCGTGCCGCCGGTCATGCTCATGCCATTGAACTCATGCTGTCCCAACGGGTTGGTCATCATTGCCAAGGCAACCGCATTGTTCGAAGACATGATCCAGACGCCGCTCGAGATTGGATTATTGGCCGCAGCGAACTTGGCGTAGAGCGATCGGATATCGAGCCGGATGTCGTCGGCATCATCGCCCGACGACACCACCGTGGCAGCACCGTTGGTGATCGAGGCCGGCGAGACACCCGACACCGCGGTTTTCGCTGGATTGATAAAATCGATGTCCAGCCGTTCCCGTAAGGCTTGTGCCAGGCTGTCGCGAACGATGATGTCCGACTTCGGATTGCTGAAGCGAATCGACTCGTCGGTGAGCGCGCAGATGTTGGCGACCTTGGTTGGCGGAAGTGTCGTGCGCGCGAAGTTGAACGAGGTCAGCGGCTTGGCCTTGCCTTCGCCAACCCAGTAGCCGGCACCGCCACCGGTCTGCGTAACGATCGGCGTATTGAACATCACCGACCGCAGCGCGGGAATGCCGCCCGTGCCGAAGCGGCCAAGGATGGTCATCGGCCGCAAATATTCCAGAAAAGCAGCAACCGCGGCGCTCTCCGCGCTGTACAGGTTGGCGGCCCAGTTGCCGCTGATCGTCGAGCCGGCCGGGACGGCGGTTTTGGTAAACTCACCGACGATGGCACTGTCGGGGCCGTACATTTCCACAGCAAGATCGGCCGCGGGACGAAACACCTTCTGTGACAAGGCCAAGCACTTAACCTTTTGGGCAAACAGCTGTCCCGGCTCCAGCCTCGGCTGCGGCTTGACGATGATCGAGGAGCCGCGCGCGTCGGAGCCTTCCTGCGCGGTGCTGGCTTTGGTCACCGGCCGAGCCGTGAACGCCTTGGCTTTCTCGACCTGGCGCAAGCGGACCAGGTCCTTGTCGATCGCCTCGACCTCGCCGGACAGCTTGTCGAACTCGTCCTGCTCGGCCGTGTCCGAGGTGCGATCCTCGTCCAACGTCTTCTGCATCACGGCTTCCATGCGGGTGGCACTCGCCATCCGCTTCGCTTCCAGCGCGGTTATTTGCTCTGCAATAGTCTTCATGGCGCCCTCCTGGGCTGATGTTCGTCCCGAGGCGCCGGGTGGGTTGAGATGCACGACAGCGCGTGGCATGCGGCCAGGCGCGGCCCGCTGCGCGGTGTCGAGAGATTTGATGGTGTGAATTGTGGCCGAAGCATTTGCCGGCACACTTACCAAGCTCAGCTCTACGACTTCGGTTTCAATGAAACGAATTCCTCCATCCTTGAGCATCGCGTGCTCAAGTGGTCGAAACCCGATCGACACGCCGCGCACCAACCCGGCCTTCACTTCTGCCCAGGCTGTGTCTACGCGATCTTTCAGAGAAGGCGGTTCTGCGACGTGAGGTATTCGCGCTTTAAAGGTAATTCCGTCCTCGGTAGGTTTATCAAACGTAACCGTGCCGATAGGTTTGTCGGACTTGTGATGGTGCAAAAGCGGAAGCGGGTTTTTGTAGTTTACGCCAAGCGGCTCGATAATGTCCCCGATTCTGTCAGGTTCAGGTGTTGTGGCCGTGCCCGTAATGATGCGCTGATCATCCTCTACCGCTTTCACAGTGAGGATCGAATAAGCCCTGTTGAGCATGGCGGTTGGCCTTTTCAGAACCGGAACATCACGACGGCGAACACGATTGCCACGGCGGCGATGAGCGCGGCGAGGCCCGTCGCTATCACCACGTCGCGGTCGGCCATTGCTTTACTTGCCTGCTCTACGTTGTCCAAATAATAACGCGCAAATACTACTGAAATACATTGACTACTTGGTAAATCAAAGTACATTACAAGTATTGGAACGAAGGAACACGGACATGACCAAGCAAGACCCCATCAAGCAGACCGGCGCCTACCTCGATGCACATTGCGCCGCATTCAATGGCTGGAGCCTTCCAGCCGCCAGGAACCAGTTCGAGCAGCAGGCCATCGACCGGGGCCACTGGGACGGCCTCAAGGCCAGGGAACGAGCACTGGGGGCGTAAGCCCCCACCACTCTACGCACTTCCGGCTTAGCGCCGCTCTTGAACTTCGCTGCGCTTGACGACCTTTTCGGTGCCGTCCTCGAGCGTGACAACAACCTGGTCCTGGCCATCCGCAAAGCCCTGATCGCCCTTTCGCGCGTCACGCATGTTGCGGATGTTCTTGCCCTGATATTGACCGTGCTGGCCGCCTTGTCCTTGTCCACCTTCTTGCTGTGCCATGGCAATTTGCTCCTTTTTTGGTTGCCTGGTTAAACTCACTCACGCAAAGAACAACTGATACTCGGGATCGCGCTGCGGCTTCGGATCGCGCACCATCACCGTGACCGCGTCCATCAGTGCCATCCACGGATCGATCTTGGCGTCGCCCGCGCTCTGCTTGGTCGCCCGGATCGCCGTCGCCGTCGGCTCGATCTTCACATTGCCCACGCACCAGTCCATCAGCGCGTTTGGCGCGTGTTTGAGCGTGCCGTTCTCGACCTTGCGCTCGGCCGTCTTGATCGCGTTCATAAGCTGATAGCCTTGCGGCGCGCCGACGACTTGCTCGCCCTCCTGCGTGATCTTGATCGCGCGCAACGCCTCGATGAACTCGCCCAGGCCCGCGGGATCGACCGCCACGCACGCCAGCAGCTTCTTGTCCCGGATTTCGGCAATCAGCTCGACGATCTCCTCAATGTCCTGCTTCGCGTGCTCGACAATTGTCAGTTCACCGGCCGCCTGCGCCTGCACCAGCCGTGCCGCGATCGACTTGCGCCGTTCGAGCACGCTCCGATGACACCACGCATGCGTCCAGCACAGCCAGTCGAGCGTCTCGCGGCAGCGCCCGAGCACGGCGACCCCGAACAGGTCGTCGAGCCCACCTCCGTCAATCCCGACCACCACCACCTCGCACCGGATCAGTATCTCCTCGAGCGTCAGCGCCGCATCCTGCGCCTCCTCCCAGAAGTCCGCGCCCGCCCAACGGTCGGTCGTGAACCCGATGCCCATCTCGATGTTGAGATGCTGCGAGGCCCAGCGCCGGATCTCCTCCTCGCCCTTGTAGGTGGCGGTCTCGTAGTCCGCGACCAGCCGGTCGATGGTGATCGACTTCCCGAGGTTCGGCGTCACCATCGGCCAGTGCGCCGGATTCTGCCACTGCTGCCGGTCCTTCGCGATGTCCGGCGGAAACTCGTACAGCACCGGCAACATCGCGGCGCCCGCCGCGCCGGCCAACCCGTCGCGGATCGCGCGCGCCATGTTCAGCTCGGCCCGGAACGCGCCCGCCGGCGGCTCGTCGCTTTGCGTCGTGATGAACGCCAGGAACGCCTCCGGGATCGGCAATAGCCCGCCGCGGATCTGGCCGATGATCCGGGCGGCCTTCGCGTTGCGCGAAATCTCATGCAGCTCGTCGATCAGCACGCCCGCCGGCTTGACGCCGGTCAGCACGCTCGTGTCGAACGTCTTGATCTTCAACTGCGCCTTGGTCCTACGATCCGTGATGCACTTCAGATGCTCTTGCACCAGCATCCGCTTCTGCAGGAACCCGTCCGGATCGATCTGCGTCATGCCGGCCGCCTGCATGAACGCCAGGTCGGCCACCGCCTGCGTCGGCGCCACCAGCAAGAACTCGGCGCGCGGCCGCTTGTTCATCAACAGCGCCGTCATCATCAGCGCCGCACCGTAGGACGTCTTGCTCGATTTCTTCGCCGCCAAGAGGAACAGCTCGCGGATCACCCGCTCGCCGGTCTCCGTGTCGACGGCGCCGAGCAGCACGCCGACGATCTCGCGAAACCACGCGCCGGCGGCATCCGCCAGCGCCGGCGTGCCCGGCACGTCCGGCAGCCGCAGCTTGTCGAAGATCCTGGTCGCGCGCGCGGTCTCGGCCGCGTTGATGCTGTGCGCCGCCGGCGGGACCAGCGAGCGCAGATTGCGAATGCGCTCGCCCCAGTCCGCACACGACAGGTCGAGCATCAGTGCACCAGCGTGACCCACTCGGTGCCATCGGCGCTCTTGACCGCGTCGATCGTCGCCTGCTCCTTCTTGCCGAGCGGAGGCGGCAATGGCGATGGCGACGGCGCATACTCGGACCAACCGGCGCGCACCTTCAGCCAGAAAATCGCCGCGGTGACCGCCTCACGCCCGGTGCCGGTCGCGATCTTGAACAGGTTGTCAGCTACTTGCGTGTTGGTCCTAACGTGCCCAAGATCGAGCTCGTCCCGGTAGTGAAGGCTGAGTGTCTTCGGATCAATGCCCATGACACCCGCGATGTCCGCCTCGCGAATTCCATAACCTGCCATGGTCTCAACCTGCCGCCGTTGGTCGGCGGTCGGCGTGTGCCTCTTTCTTCCCATCGAACCTCCAGTGATTTTTCATATTCTGGAAATATGTGTCTGATCCAAAGGGCAAAAAATTCCCTGGATGGT
>Ga0209593_10000070_pt1 | contig 51589 bp, 63 predicted proteins | sample PPLLaktember2015_3_FD_187260 | JGI IMG/M metagenome (GOLD analysis project Ga0209593, IMG submission 187260) | Freshwater sediment microbial communities from Prairie Pothole Lake near Jamestown, North Dakota, USA - PPLs Lake P7 Core (6) Depth... | ecosystem: Environmental > Aquatic > Freshwater...
GCAACGACTCAAGCGAAATTAAATGATGTAATAAAGATTACGTCTATTTCGCTTTATACAGATGATAATAGAAGATTTAATTTACCAAGTTTAGGAAAGAATCCTAAGTTTAAGGTTTTTTGCGGTGCCGATCAACCCATCTCATATAATTTCTTTAGGAGTATTGGCGTAGATGTTATGGGTGGAGACGTCAGCCAACAGGATATATTCTCTGTTATAGAGGCGACATATCCAGATGGCAAGAAACTTCAAATTTGGGTTTCAGAAGTTAACCCTTCTGTTTCTTGGAGCTTAATAATTAATTAAAATATATGGCAGATAATGTAGATATAACACCAGGTACTGGAGCAACTGTCGCAGCTGACGAGATCGATGGTGTGAAATATCAACGTGTTAAAATAGTAGTAGGAACTGAGGGGGCTAATGATGGAGATGCTTCATCTACCACTCCTCTTCCGATATCTGGTGCAGTGACCAATGCAGATATTACTTCATGTAAAACTGCACTAGAGATAATCGATGATTGGGACGATTCCAATTATTGTAATGTTAATCTTAATATAGCAGGTGCCGATGTCACAGCAGGAGCTGGCGCTGTGGCAGCGACGACTCAACGCATAACATTAGCTAGTGATGATCCCGCGGTTGTATCTTTAGCAATTTTAGACGATTGGGATTCAGGAGATACTTGTAAGGTTACAGCACAAGCTGGAACAGCAGCGATAGGCAAACTCCTACCACCAGATGTAGATGTAACAACAAACTCTAATTATACAAAGAAATATTATACAAACGCAGGAGCAGTTACTGATGGAATTATATGGAGTCCAGGAGCTGGAAAAAGATGGCATATACATACTATCTATATCAATGTTTCAGCTGCGGCGACGGTTACGTTGGAAGATGATTTAGCTGGTGGAGATTCTGCGATATGGAAAGGAGAATTAGCAGCAAACTCTGGAGTAGTAATGACATTCCCTGAAAAATATCCTTGGGCATCTGGAGAAGATGCTGCAGATTTAATTGTAACCACTTCTGCTGGAAATGTTTACATAACAGTAACTGGTTACGAAATATAATTAACATAATATAATGTCTTGGTTAGCAGGTTGGTTATATAGAAAGGCAATAACAATAGCACACACTGATGACGGAGCTCAAACTAACTATCAGGTTAAACTTTTAGTTGGAGAGAGTTCTGGGGCAACGGGAGAACAGTTTGATTTGGCATCACATTGTGCTACTACATTTGATGATGTTAGATTTACTACTTCTGACGGAGAAACCCTTTGCGATTATTGGATAGAATCTATAACTGGAGCAACCCCGAATCAACTCGCAACGATATGGGTAGAAGTTCCGAGCGTTGCAGCACACCCTGACGATACTATTATCTATGTTTATTATGGAAATGCTGGTGCAGCAGCAGCAAGTAATGGGACTAACACATTTATAAAGTTTGATAATTTTGAGAGGGGAGCTAATGGTGATGCTGTTGGAGGAGATTGGACAGATGGAACTGGTCAATGTGACATCTCAACAGAACAGGACATAGGAGATGTTACGGGATTTACAGGAACTCGTTCGTGTAAACTTAATGGTCTATTGGGGACTGCCCCGTTAATGACTATTGTAAAAGCGTATGCTACTGGTTATGCTTATAGGTTTAGATTATATAAAGAGAATGCAGCTAGGTTTTTTACAACACACGGAAATGGAACGGAGAGGGTCTATATTAGGATTAACACCGATGAAAAGGTTCAGTATTACAATGGTGCGTATAACGATACTGGAACAAACATTACCCCAGATTCGTGGAGGTTGGTAGAGATTAACGATATAGATTTGTCTGTTCCAAAATACGATATATGGTTAGATGGTTCTAAAATTCAAGACAACGCTGACACTTATGCAAATGCAGCTGGCAATGGCACGATTAGCATATCTGGTTCTAACGTTGCTGATGGAGACGATGACTGGATAGATGATTTTATTGTAAGACAATGGACAGCTACTGAACCAGCATATAGTTCTATAGCCGCAGAGGAAGTTCCCTTAATTAAAGATATAATAGGAGGAGGATTTATTCTCTTTCTGAGATAATATGATGGATAGAATACATATATTATATATAATATCAATAATTCTACTATTGCTGTTCTCGTGGACGTATTTTCATAACAGTTCCGTTGAATTGAAATATCAATATAACAATGGATATATGGCCGGTAAGCTTTTCACAGACACAGAGCTAAAGAATTGTTATTCTATTATGGAATTGTTTGTTCCAGTAGATGATGGTTATAGTGTGATTTAGTATGTTGTATTAATAATTAATATTGAGTAAATATAATGGCTTGGTTAACGGGTTGGTCATACAGGAAGCCGATTACAATCACTGGTCAAGCTGGTGCAACCGCGAATTATCAGATCAAGCTGTTATTGGGTGAATCGTCTGGAGCAACCGGTGAGAACTTTGATGTAGGATCTAAGTCTAATGCTTTTCCGTCTGACCAGAATATTAGTGGAGATATAAGATTTACAGATAATGATGGAGAAACGTTATTAGATTTTTGGGTAGAAGACGTGTCTGGAGATACGCCAAACAGGCTGGCGACTATTTGGGTCGAGGTTAAAGATGCACCGTCTTCAGACATAACGATATATTGCTATTACGGAGGGGACGACACCAATGTAAGTAGTGGAGAAGATACATTCATATTATTCGATGACTTCGAAAGGGGAGATGATGGAGATGCTATAGGTGGTATTTGGACAACAACGACAGGGTCGTCGATAGATACTGCACAAGCGTATAGCGGTACTAGGTCTGCGTTATTGCCTAGGGAATCCGCAAATAGTTATTTGTACAAAACGTATAACGCTGCATCTAATGCATATGCCATAAGATGTAGGATGATGGTTCAGCCCATATCTAGCAGTGTGATTAATGCACAAAAATATTTTATCAACCACGGAGACGGTGTCACCAGGACGATACCATGCGTAGCTAATAGTGACGAGGGAATAAATTATTTTTCTGGAGGATGGCAAGATTCTGGTGCAGATTTAGGGGCTAATACCTGGGGATTAATTGAGGTAAACCATATTGATTTTGATACTAATAAATATGACATATGGCTTAATAATGTTAGGATAGTCAATGATATATCTCAACAGGTGGCAGCATGGTCAACTAACTCTATAGAGTTTAGTAATCAAGCTGGTTCCGGAGACGTGAATTTCTGGATTGATGATTTTATAGTAAGGAATTGGAACACAACAGAACCATCATACGGTTCATCCGGATCGGAAGAAGAACCGTCTATGATAGGCAGACCAATAGGATTGCTTTTATCACTTACTATTTCATCAGTTTCTACAGATGACGATAGAGACATAGGAATTGGATCATCTGATAATAGTCAGTCAGATAGATCAGTATCTACATACGGAGTAGACACCATATCTTCTGATATATCAATAGAACTTATTGGAAAGTCTGCATCGCTATCAGACGTTAACCTGGTATTATCCGGTTCAGATACATTGTCGTCAGATATAGATCTGTCGCTACATGGAAAATTAATATCATCGTCTGATGCCAATCTAGAGTTGGGATCGGTAGCCTCATTTACATCAGATATAGACATTATTCTTCATGGAGTCGATACCTCTGACAGTGAAAGGGCTATAGAGATCGGATCCTGGATCACTGAATCAGATGACAGGGCAATACAGGTTTATGGAGTTGATTCCTCTGATTCGGATATATCATTGGCCATGCACGGAGAACAATCCGTCGACAGTGTCATCAACATAATCTCAGGAGGAAAGGATATCAAGTCAGCAGAAATATCTATTGTGTTATATGCGGAAGATTCTGGTTCTAGCGACGCGCTAGTCGAGATCAACTCAAAAGATACTGCTACTTCGGAAACAGACTTGGTACTGCATGGGAAGAATTCATGTAGCGGAACAATAAATTTAGAGTTGTCTGGCATATCATCGTATGACGACTATAGAGATATTGTAATATATAGTCAAGATACTTCATCATCGGATAGAACATTAGAGATTCTTCCAGAGGACGTCGGAAGCTCAGAGATATCTCTAGTAGTACACGGAGAATCAACTAGTTTATCGTATGCAGATATAATATTGCATGGTAAGGATGTAGCAGTAGGATATATAGATATATCATTGCATGGAGTAGATACGGGGAATAGCGAAAGGGATATTGTGGTATACGGAGAGGAAATCGTATATTCAGATAGCAATGTTACATTGCACGGAAAGGATACTGGTATTGAAGAGAGGGGAATAACCCTAGATTGCAGGCCGGTTATTAATCCGGACGATAGTGAGCGCAATATCACGTTGTATGGTTCAGCGACAGAGTCTACAGACAGGGAGATATCTATTCTTTCTAAAGATTCGTTTTACGGAGACGTATCGATAGTCTTATGCGGTAAGATAGACGTTACAGAAGATAGGACAATCCTATTACATGGAGAGAATACCGATTCGTCTTACAGGACTATTAATATATATTCCGAGGATACATTAACCGGAGCGAGGACGCTGGATCTTCACGGTGTAGATACTTCCTATGATGAAATACAGACAGTATTACATGGCAAGTCTTTGCTCGACGGATCAATAGGGCTAGAATTATATGGTGTAGCCAAGACGTTATTAGATATTACAGTAGGGATATCAAGGATAGTACCGTCGTCTAATATAATGTCGTGTAAGCCAGAATCGGTTGATCTTACTGGCGTAAAACCAGTTTCTAAGTCCTTGACAAACAGTTCACTAATGCACTATAATATAAGTAGTACACATATGCCTAAAGAAAACAAACCAACAGCAAAATAATATGAGAATTTTACCAATTTCTAATAAAATATTGACCCAGGATAGGAAGGGTTCACACTTAACTGCGGATGTCGCCGCCGGGTCATCGACCATAACAGTATCGAGCATACTGGGTTTTGCGATTAATCAAGTTATCCTTATAGGAGAATTTGGTAACGAGAAGAGCGAAATTATAAAGACACATACCTCTACCGCACCAACCGGATTTACGGTAACATTAAATTCTACATTGTCAACTGCTCACTCTGGCGGTACATATGTCACGATATTAGACTGGGATCAGGTTGAGATCTCTTGGTCAGCGACCACAACTGGCGCTAAAGCAATTTTAGATACCATTGCGCTGCAGGCAGATCAAAATGAAACACTATACACTGATACCGTGGAGAGCACTGGATATTATTTTGTTAGGTACAAAAATTCATTTTCACCAGCGTCCTATTCTGAATATTCAGATCCGATACCATGGGGAGGATTTGGTACTAACACTGTAAATTATATAATTCAATATGCATTAGGACATAACGGATTAGCCGACTTCGGAGATATAATCACTCATCAATTTTGTATAGACGAGATTAACGCTTGTCTACAATATATTAGAGGAAAGCTTAAGAAGTGGCATAGATTACAATCGTTTAATTATGACCTAGGAGATACCGCGAGAGGAGTATATTCATATGCTCTTCCAAGCGACATGTGGTCATATTCAAACAAATGTATTTTAGACGTTAGAGTCGGAGATAATTCTGGGCTAACATATATAGATAAAAAAGAATTGGAGGATCAAATGGACGGAGTCAACCAGACAACTGTTAGTGTTCAAGCATCTGCTGGCTCTACTAGCGTATCACTGGTCAACACATATGACTTTGACGATAGCGGAACAGTGAATATCGGTGGTTCCGATATAACATATACTTCAAACACTAGATCAACCGGAGTTTTGTCTGGAATACCAGCTACCGGGACTGGTTCTATTGGATCTACAATTACGGTCGGGACAAATGTATGGCAAGGAGAAACAGAAGGAGAGGCAGAATATTATACTGTGTACGGAGGATCTTTATACATCTGGCCGTTACCAGGATCTAGCGACGACAACTTTAATATTTATTTAGATTATTGGAAGGAAGCCCCATCTATTGATAGTGACGCTGATACTATCGACATATCAAGATATGATATGGTAAAATATTGGTTGACATGGGCGATTAGAAGTCAATATAAAAATGGTGGACAGAAGAATTTAAACGATGGAGATTTCTTGTTGTTTCAAACAATGCTTAAGGACTCTATCAACACAGAACTAACTGGTCAAAAATATAAGTGGAAACCACGTATAAATCAAATATTATACAGATAATATGCCAAAAGGTATCAAGGGATTTCAAAAAGGGCACCAATCGTTTGTTACGGAAAATGGTTTAATAAAGATAGGTGAGCGCACAAAGGAGAGATGGATCGCTGGTAAAATGAATGGGTTTATTAAGGGGACTATACCGTGGAATAAGGGGAAAAATCTTTCCGAAGAACATAGAAAAAAAACTTAGTATCGCTAAGATAGGAAAACAAGGCAATAATAAAGGGAAACATTGGAAGGTAAATGATTCTTGCAGGGCTAGTTTTTGTAGATTTGGCGATAAGAATCCAGCATGGAGAGGCGGTGTCACAAAATTGCATGGGTATAAAAGTCATTGGAACGCGGAGTATAGGGCCAGGAAAAAAGGCGCAGAGGGATGTCACGAATTGGGAGAATGGGAAAACTTGAAAGCTCAATACAATTGGACCTGTCCATGTTGCGGGAAGAAAGAACCAGATATCAAATTAACAGAAGATCATATAATTCCACTTATTAAGGGAGGATCAAACAATATAGAGAATATACAACCATTGTGTAGAAGTTGTAACTGTGAAAAACACACAAAAATAATTAAGTATTAATAATTAAAATAAGAAAATGGCACAAATCGATTCTATTACAATAAGGGATTTAAGCGGAGGAATCGTGCAGAAGGTGAGCGACGAACTCGCCACGAAGGCATCTGTGAACTTTGCACAGAATCTTAGGTTCGACAAAGTCTTAGGAAGGGCGACATTAAGGGAAGGCACATCTCTTATAGGAGCGCAAATGACTGATACGTATTCTATATTAGGATTACATCAGTTTAATCTGTCAACTGGAACAAGTTATTTTATAGCAGTATGTGATGCGTCAGATCACGCACATCCATACTTGTTATCTACCGGAACATGGACAGCGAAGACGCCAGTCTTGACTAAATTACTTAAATGTAATATAACAACATTCTTAGATACTGTTTTGATTTTAAACGGTACCGAGAAATTCGCTTCAGAAGACGGTTCTAGCTGGGTTAGTAACTCTACCGTTCCTACCGCATGTACGGCCGCAAATTCCGGGACTGCTGGGTTAGTAACTGCTGGTACACACTATTATAAGATATCATTTGTTACTGCGGCAGGAGAAACGTTAGCTGGAGCGGCATCGTCTGTTATCACGGCAGATGGAACAAAGAAAGTAGATTTAACAAACATACCAACCGGCGTATCTGGTGAGTGTACTCAAAGAAAGATATATAGGACCAAAGCTAACACAGAGGTTACAAGCACATATTATTATGTAGACGTTATTAACGACAATACAACCGCCACGTATGCGGATAACGATACAGACGCAGAAATTACTGTTGCCAGTTTAACAGTTGGAACTGCCGGTACGAACTTAAATGTGGGAGATATGCCGATAGGGAAGTATGCAGTAGAATGGCATGATAGATTATATGTCGCAGGGGTTACTGGGTACCTAAACAGGCTATATTATTCGTCCACACCAACCAACAACATAGTTCAATGGTCTGGAGCAGGATCTGGGTATATAGATATAGAAGCCTATGAGGGCAGTGGAGTTATAAACGCTATTGCCAAGGTCCCAGGATATCTATTAATATTTAAGGATAGGTCTTTAAACAGATGGAACGGTAGTTCTACTTTTCCAGACGACCTATGTTCTATAGGCGCACCTAATCAAAGATGTGTAGTATTGGGGAGAAGAACAGTGTACTATTTTAGTTCTGGATTCAAGGAATCAATCGGGTTCTATGAGACCAATGGGGAGACAACCAGAAAGATCTCTAGACCAATACAAGGGATAGTAGAAGCGATCTCTTCTGCTAACTATACGTCAGTTGCCGGATTCTCAGATGGAGAGATAGCGATGTGGTCCATTGGAGACATAACATGGCAAGGAAGTTCATATACTAACTGTGTTGTTTTATATCACATAGACACACAGACATGGACATTGTTAACATTTCCAACCGAATTCAAAGTATTTTCTCCATATATTGACGGGACAACTTTAAAGATAGCCGGAGGAGATGACGATGGACAGGTTATAGAGATTTTCGATGGTGGATATGTAGACGACATAACTGGAAGCTTGAATCAAGCCATTACATACGCGTTACAATATCATCCAATAGACCTAGGAAGCAGATCACTAATGAAAGAAATTGTTAGTGTGATACCACATATGGAAAATGTAGCCTCGTCAACCTTATCTTATAGGTTAGACAAGAAAGGTGGATTCACTTCTTATGGAACAGTTACGAGCAATTATGATACAGAGTTGAATACAATTATTCACGGGCATGCATTCGAATTTAAATTCTCTGGAAGTCAAAGTTCTTCTTTAGAGATTATAGGACTTGATCTTATCACACCAGAGGTCGCATTGTCAGTCAAGATATAATATGGCTACTAGGAAGTATCGTAAGATAGATGCTTACCTCAATAAGGCAGAAAATAATCTATCTGAAACAATTAATAAGTTTGGAGAGAAGGTCGGTGCGATAACAATAGCGCCGTCCATGGCAGACATGCCAGTTCCTCAATCTTTAGCGAAGACTGAGGGAAACAACTCTTTAGACAAGGGGAAACTAATAGGAGAACAATTATCTCCTATTAGTGTTGCCCAGAACGATACTACTAGTGCGATAACTCCTGCCTCCGATTCTCAGATGGAAAATGGCAGGATGATAGGAGACAAGTTGGATTCTATAAATCAGATTCCCAATGAATCTATCGGCTCTATCGGAACGTCAGACGCTGCATTATTAGAGAGAAGTAGAGTTACGGGAGAACAGCTTCCTGCCATAAACGCTTCTTTGGAAATATCACAGTCTATGGATAGGATACCGAACAACGATAGTCCCATAGACGCTGGATTTGTAAAGGGGACTCCGATACCAGAATCACAAATAGTATCTGAGGAGCCGAGTATACCACTACCAGATTACCATGCAAATCTTGTTGTCCCACAAGATGTTTTGACTATTTCCAATAATACAGAGATGCCGATAGCCGGCTCCATGGCTAGCGCCATATCAGAGGTTAACCCATCTACAATAGCATCTGGCGAACTAAATGGAAATACAATAATGAAGTCTGGATATCTTAGATCGTCTAATTATGTTGCAGGGGCAGACGGATGGGATATAGAATTTGATGGTACGGCTCAGTTCAATAATATAACCCTTATAGGCGGATCATTAAGATATGGAAAGACGTCATTCGATGATTCTACAAACCCAGGATATTATCTTGGATCAGAGGGAGTTTATATAGGCTCCGCATCTGACGCCACTAAACTTAAGTTTACTATAGCGGGCGGCGCATATGATTTTATAGGAACGGTGTCTAGTAGGTTAACGTCTACATTGGCATTGGCCATAGATGTAGACGGACACTTTGTAGACGATACTCTCAGTACTGCATCGAAAACTATATTGGACGAATTCACTTTCGGCGTATCAGGAGCTTTACAAATTGGTACATACTCTAATGGCGTTTCTGGTGACATTAGAATAAGTCCCAATGGTATATTGGGTAGGAATAGTGCAGGAGATACTACATTTTCTATAGACGGCACCACTGGTGATGCTACATTTGGAGGTACACTCGTAGCAGCGTCTGGTACTTTTGGCACAATAACGTCTGGTTCGTTAACTGGACTTACTATAACCGGAGGAACAATACAGACAGATACAAGCGGAAGGAGATTATACATGACATCGAGCGGGTTATACGGCAATGATTCAGACTCTCATGAAACCATGCTACTTACAGGAGACGGTAGACTGTTGATCCATAACTTCACTCAAGATATGGGGATATATGCGGTGAATGCGAAGATTAACAGTAATATTACTTTTGACGGAGCGACACTACAAAATAGACCGTTGATTATAGACGGGGGAGACTACACCAACATATCGCATGTTTTGAGCTTAGAGCAGTGGGCCCCAAAGATGGGCGCTAACGCCACAAAGACTGGAACCGGTACAGTATCTCTAGTGAGAGAAATGGCGTCTGGTATTGGAGACGGCAATACTATGGATGTTTTTGGTACCAATAAGGGTACAACTCATAAACACTACAAAGTTGAGATAGACGGAGTGGGTTCCCCTAATACATTTAAGTGGTCTGACGATGGGGGATCGACATGGGACGCTACAACAGTAGCTATTACGGGATCATCACAGACGCTAACAAGTGCGGATGGTTCGACTGCTACGTTAAAATTTAGCGGTACTACTGGTGGTGTTTCTGGAGACTATTGGACATTTGTCCTTGGATCGTATACGGATTATGATGATACATTTAAGAGAATGGTATTCTTCGGGACTGGAGTAGGTTCTGGACCATCACTATGGTTGTCAGATGGAACTACTCCGAATGGTAACCTTACAGGAGATGCTGGAGACCTATGTATATACGGGGATAGTGGCAAAATGTATATATGTTCGGGTACAACAAACTGGAATACATGGAATAATAGTCCGTTTACGCATACATACACTGCTGGAGAGAACCTATCCGCGGACGAGGTAGTATGCCTAAAAAACACATATGCGGATATACAACCGTCAGACGATACAATGGATTATAGCGCATACGGTGATACCAACTATAATGATTTAGACGATATATTAATGAAGGCAAATTATGGGTCTGGACAGGAATTTGGATATATGAAATTTTCCATGGATAGCGTGCCAGCAGATATACAACTAGCAATATTAAGATTTTACCACAGAGGGTTCACCGGAAGCGGGCCAGTAACATTGACATTTTCTGTCGCAGATGCAGATTGGGACGAGGATACATTGACATGGAACAATCACCCGGATCCGTCTACTGAATGGGGGTTGTACGAGGGAATTGGAGCGGGGACGATAGGGACATGGATAGAACTAGATATTACACACTTAGTAAGGGGATGGAAGGGTGGATTTTTGAATAATTATGGTATAGTCATATCTGTTTCCGGTAATTCCGGAGAAGTTAGAATAGATACCAAGGAAGAAGATGGATATGAACCGCATATAAGGGTTTGGGACAATACCACATGTGACGGAAAAGCGTATAAGGCCCAGGACGGTGAGTTCGACGATTTGAATAATAAAATGTATCCAACAGTTAGGAATGTTTTAGGAATTGTAACTGTTGGAGGAAATGCTGAGGCGTCTATTACCGTACAAGATGTGAACGGATCTATAGTAGATGGAGTATCTGGCGTTACCGCCGGTAATATATATAATGTCAGCTCTGCTGCGGGAGATTTAATTTCTACAGAGGGAGAGTTAAGGCACATCACACTGGTTGGGACTGGAGTAGGAAGTGAATCTATCAGGTTAGAGATACAGAAACCATATTTTGTCGAAAGATTCCCTATTAATAACGCTTCGTCTCCAGCGACCACTAAATATTCTTACATTGCAGAGATATATCCACCTACAGATGCGAACAGATGTGAAATAATGGTATATGATTACTATTCAGCACCTAACACATATTATTCGGACTCATTGACAATTAATAGGACAGGTAGGATAAAAGACGAATATTGGCAATTTGGTGGAGCGGCTTCCCTAGCTACGGCTACGTGGGATGTTGCAAATAATAAGATAACATTAACGGGGTTCACGACAAATATAAGATACCAAGCAAACTTCTATAGATAAAATTTAAATAATTAAAATAACATGGCAACATATAGTAGAAAACAGGGAGATAACGGGATATACTATCTAGTAGATCAATCAGGGAAGCCGATATCTGATTCCGCGTTGATAACAAATGCAATTAATCAGTATGGGGGTTGGGACAATATACCAGTATACCAAGCCGGTGGATCTAGCGGTGGATCTAGTAACTCCGATACCGGTTCGTTTAGACAAAGGAGAGACAACGAAACTCTACAGGATTATTTAGTTGCCAAATCTGCCTGGGAGTTATCTAGCGGGTCAACCACCACAGTGACGTTTCCAAACAATAATGGTGACGGATCTGGTGGAGATGGAAACGATAATTCTAACGACACCCAGGATTTGATAGATTACTTCGAAGGTATTTTGAGTGGTAACGACACCGAAAGAGCGACATTGTTTGCACAAGCGCTTATAGACGCTGAGGCCGAGGCCACTCCATATTGGAAGGAACAAATCGCTATAATAAGGGATGAACTCACTAGAACAATGGGTGATTTGTCTACTAATCTTGCCCTGCAAGAGACAGAATTTCAAAGACGTATTGATAGGATAAATGAAGATTTAACATATGGTGCAGAACAGTTGACGATAGCAGAACAAGCAGAACTTACTAGACAGAAGTTGGCATACGAGAACGATATATTAGGAATTCGAGATCAAATGGCATCTAGGGGACTGACCGATTCATCAATCCGCAGCAGAACCGAAGAATTAGAGAATATATCTAATGAAGACATAGTAAAGAGCACAACGAGAAAATTCGCTGACAGCCAAAGGAATCTTAGAACAAGTGGACAGGACGATATAGCTGTTATAAATAACCAGGTTACTACCCTTAAGGCCAAGACTGCGTCTGACCAACTATCTGCAGTCAGGAAAGTAGAGGGGATTCTAGGAAGCGCCAATATGACAGACTGGTCATCTATGTTACAGGGTGGGTTAACCGGGACGCTTGCTGACGAAAAGAGAAAAGACATTCTAGTGAGAGCGAACGATAGATTATTAATACCATCATTAAACACAAACTAAAACTATGGCAAATATAAATTTTTATGACAAGCAAGGGAAGGTGTACCCGTTTGAAGGCACGAAGGAACAGTTTGATAAATGGAATACGTTTGGGTTTACATTGGCCCCAGCGTCTAGCGGGACAACGGGGAGTGGTTCTAAGAATCCAATTGTAACTCCGAAAGGAGAAACTGGAGACAGTTCACTTATGGGAGGCCTGGGAGACGGACAAGTTGATGGATTAACTAGGCTGAAAATATCCTTGAGAGACATGACCAATAAATACTATAAGAAGGGAGTTGTTGAAACATCTGGAAGCGCATTAAAGTTTTTTCAAGACAAGGGATACGATTCCAGCAAATTGCCAGGTGGTTTTTCTGGGAAAATCATCGATATGGTAGAAAGACAAGTAAGCGCCAATCTACAACCCGCATGGGACAATATGAAAGATATTTTAACTAGTATAGAAACTAATCAGACAAATGCTACGAAAACTGCGCAATCTACAATTAATATGCTTATGGATAATAAATCCTGGTCCGGGTTAACTACCGCGCAGAGAAGTAAATTATGGGAAACTGCAGGGTTTCCGGGAGATCCGATACTCCCGTCGTCCGTAGATGTCGATGGCATGAAGAAGGAAATATTGTCTAATATAGATAATTATTATACACAGTACGAGAATGCCAAAGATCCCAAGGCGTTTAAAGAAAACGTTGTCAAGGCGCTGACATCCACTTATGGAAAGGATATGTCTGGATATATAGATCAAGTAGTAGGAGCATTGATGCCAGACATTATTTCTAAATCTACCAAGTTAGAAGATATGGATGTTGATTCGCAACTTATTATAAGACAAATGAATTTTCAACTGAAGACACAGGGATTCGTAACGGATAATACTACTGGCGAAACTTATAAATACGACGAGATAATCAGGAAATATCCTCAATGGCAACAGTATTTCACGATGCCAGAAGAAACTGATATACCAACATAATATGGACAATAAACAGACATACAGTTTGTTGTCGGCTGCAGATGAGCAATATTTAAAGAGCACAGGTGTATCTGCAACACCGGCTAAGAATACAAGAAAGGAGGTAGTTCCCAAGAAAAAGATACTTGGAGTTTTTGGTTCTGATACAAAAACAGTAGAAGAACCGTCATACGGACTGATAGGTCAAGCCGATAAAGTATATCAGAATAAATTTAATAAGGTAGAACCCACATATGGGGAATATAAAACCGACCAAGGTTGGATTAGCGGTATTATGCCTGAAGAAGTTTCGAAGAAGGCCGAACCATTATCTAGTATATTCAGGAAAAAGGATATAGAGAAATTGGCAATAAAAGATAAAAATCGCATAGAGACCAGCGCATGGGAGCATGAATCGTCAGAACCGATGATAGTCCCCGATGGAAGCGGTGGGTTTACTAAAATTGACAAAGATGAAAAGATATGGCCAGGAGGTACATTCCAGTCAGTTGAGAAGATTGATAAGCCATCGTTTTTTGAGAGACGTCACAATGAGGAGCTCGGTACAGATACTGTAGTAGGCATGATATTGGACATCGGAGAGCCAGATACCGAGGCAGAAAAGGCCAATAAAAGGTTATGGTTTAAACAACAAGAACGTAAAGATAAGGAGAGGGTTATGTCTCTTCAATATAAGATACAGCAGCTAGACACGTCTTTACCAGCAGACTATAAAGAACCAACATCGCGATGGGGGCAATTTAAGGAATCGTTTATCAATAATTATGAGGGATCAGTACAACCAGCTATTGGATATTTTGTAGAGGCGTTAGGTAGACAATTGGGTGTTGAATCAATGCAAGAATGGGGAGCTGACTTCGCAGATAGGCAGATATTAGATTATCTATCTAAGCCAGAGCTGCTATCCCCGGATAATATGGATTCAGGAGAATATATAGCTAGATCTGTCGGAGGATTACTTCCAGTTAGTTTGAGCATAATGGGTCCAGCGATAGTAGCTGGAATCGTTACCGGTGGTGCAGGCGCTCTAGTAGTTGGACTTGGTGGATCATACGCGATAGAGCAAGGTAACGCATATGGATCTATGATCAGAGATGGAGTGGACCCTGGGGTTGCTGCCAAGGCTTCGTCTATATATGGAGCGGCGGCATCAGTTATAGAAAACTCGTTCGGTATAAGTCCGGCTAAATTCGGCCTGAAAGCAGTTGAGGGGAAGTTTTTCGAAAAGGTTATCGCAAAGAATTTTAAATCATACATAATTAAAGAGCTTCCAAGGATGGTAGGGCTTGGATTCTTAGACTCCGCAGTAGAAGGAGGAGAGGAGGTGATACAAGACATATCTGAACGTTTAGTCAATAACTGGATAGGTAATAATAAAGAGTTATTCTCTGGTAATGCGTTAAAACAATATGCAGAAGAATTCTTGTCTGCAGGAGTCGGATCGATACCACTAGGAATGGTCGATACTATTAAATTACCGGCCATAGAATCTAAGCAAGGCTCGATGATATCAGAACCGTTATCTTCAGTGCTTGACGATACGGATAGACGCGTAGCAGTATCATACGATCGACCAGCAGTAAGCGCTAAAGTCTTGAATGATGCGATACCAACTTATTCGTTGGGAGATTCAATATCGACGGTTGCAGAAGATACTAGCCTTATCTCATCGGCAGAGATAATAAGTGGAAAAGACGCAGCAAGGGATGTTATATCTATTGGTAGCGATCAAGGAGGACTTAGTGATTGGACAGTAGATAAAATCAAGAAGGAAGATTACAAGCAGGAAATAATTAGCATCGAAGAACTTAGAAGACTAGACCTAGATCTTGACGAATATCTGAAATCTACGAAGGGGGAAGTAAGAGAATTTGATGGAGAACCATCGTTGATGGACCCGATAGTATCTTCTAGCGGAGAAGTTATAGATGGATATAATAGGATTTCTCAGAAGATAGCAGATGGGGAAACTGAGATCTCTATATTGAGGGGAATCAAAACAGAGAAAGGGGTGTCAGCACCGAAAGAATTGCCAGATATCAATGTAAAACAACTTGACGATATTTCTAAGGAATTATTTATAAAGAGGAATGGACAGGAAGATTATGATGAAGGCGTAAAAGAGGGAGCGTTCGGACTTGAGAAAATAGAACAGGTTGGCGAAGAATATGACGAAGAGTTTATAGAGAGACATCCCGAGTTAGCTGGAGAACAAATAATAGTATACCACGATGCGGTAATGGGAGAAGATCTAGCAGTTGTATCTGGCGGTAGGGTAATAGAGGTGTTTGATCCTGAGATTATCAGTATGTCTAAGAGATCCAATGTGGTGGCGAAAAACATTTCAGAAAAGGAATCAGTAAAACAATCCTTATCCCTGCAATCAGACACAATTAAGTCCATAGACAGTAAGATTAAATCGCTTAATAACGAGAGCAATGGGCTTTCTTATTATATGAATGCAAGGCAGATGCAGGAGGCTCAGAGATTAGTTAATGAGATATTATCTAGGGAGCCTAATTTTAATATTGAAGAAGCCATAGACGAGGGTGCGTCTATGGAACAGTTTAAGGACTATTTTGAAGAAATAAAGAATAAACAAGTTATAAGCGGCAAGAAGTATAATCTGCCGTCGTATATGGATTTTACAGAAGAGATAAACGATCCCAAGAATCCGTTCACTGGATTGTCATACGAAGACGCTGAGTCTAAATATGAAGAACTGATCGGTGATATAGAAACAAGGGTTAGTTTATTATCAAAGAAGAAGTCTGAGATTAATGGCAACGTAACGAGGGATAAAGACAGAGATAGAAACCGTGAAATAATAGAACAGAAAAGGATTATAAAAGAAGCTAGGGCTGAGTCAAGGGATCCTATTGATCCATATCTTGATCCGCAAACGCCAAATACTAGTGGTGCTAAGCATGTGATGAAACCATCTAAGGATTTGCAGGAGGAGTGGGGAAGCGCCCTCGGTCCATATTATAAGAATGTTTTTAATAAAGATGCCAAAATGAGCCCTAGCGGTCTGGCTAGCGAATTAGGCTACGAAGATGAGAAAGAACTCATGCAGGCCATGGAGGACAGGGTACGTCATAGGCAGACATTATATGAGAAAGAGCCAATCTACGATATGTTCGGGAATAAGAGAAAGGCCAGAAATCAAGAGACTACTTTTAAAGAATACTTCCCAGAGATATATAGGGTGATGCAATCTGGTCTCAATGCCGGATGGGCGGACTTTACGTTGGAGGATAAAATAGCAACTAAGCTTTGGGTAAAACAGGGGCAAGAAGGACTTCCAGAACAGGTAGTTGAGAATTTGATTAAACGTGGTTTCAAAAATACTGGAAGAAATACAGTTAAATCTCCAATAAGTAAATACGATGACGTATGGTCAGGCAGGAGAGATTTCGAGAGCATATTAGCCTTGAAAATCGATAAGAAACATGCCATAGACGCGCTCTCTGAGATGGCTAGGGCTATGAACGCTAGGGTCTATATAGACAAGATGGGCAAAGAGAGAGGTAAGATTACATTCGGTGGAAAGGAAATTTTAATATCAATTAAAGATATCAATGATTTTATAACACTAGGTACAGAGGTGGGGCACCTATTCGACAATATTATTTTAAAATCTAGTCCCAAAACAAGTTTAGCCGACAGGGTTGGATCATTAATATCATCAGAAGTTAATCTTGCTAGAGAGTTAAAAGAATTATCGAAATATATCGGATCATATGCAGGGAAGACAGAAACTCAACCAGTCGAACTATTCGCAGATTGGTTTGTGGCGTATATAAACGAACCGCAGTGGGCGTACTCTATAGCTCCAGAGTTCACTGGATTAATGGAGAAGGCTTATCCGCAAGATCTTAAGAATATTTTAGATAAATATAGGATAGATCCCAACAAGTTAACTCCGAAGGAAATGCCGACCAAGGGTGTTATTAGGTGGTTCAATAAGTTTTTTGGGATAAACGAGAAAATATCTCTTCCAAGCAATGTAATTGTGAAACATAGAGAGAGTAGAAATGTTTTGACGATTGCAGATAATAAGTTAGCTCAATGGATACAGCTTCCATATTGGATAGCCCAAAGAGATAAAAGATTTGCAGAAGTGTTCAGGCCTATATATAGATTGGGCTATAACGCGCATTTCTCTGATCTAGCACACATAGCCAGAATTATGCATTTTGATGAGACAATAAGAAGACCTAAGGAAGAGTTAGAGAATGAAAGAAACGTTGTGGCTAGAGCGTTATATGTTGGTAATGATGTAGGTAAGTATTGGGATAGAGAAACATTTATGACCAAGTTCGATGGGACCAAGGAGGATTGGATAGATTATAGCAATAAGGTGGTTGGAATAAAACTGGCCCTGAAAAGGGTGATAGATAGAAATATCGAAGATATTTGGGCGACTTCATCGATGACTCCCGAAGAGAAGATGGCCGCTGAGGAACACGTAAGGAAGATGGAGAAGCAAATGGATGGGTATATACCTACTGTTAGAGAGGGGAATGTACACGTGAGCGTTGTAAGAAAAGACGAAAACGGTAATAGTACTGTGTTATTTACTCAATTCACCAAGACTATACACGAGGCAAAGGTACTAGCAAAGAGATTATCTGATATGGGATACAGGGATAAAATTTATGTATATAAAATATTGCCGAAGAATCTATCATTTTTCAAACAGATTGCTGGGAGTCTTGACCTTTATTCTCTAGACAGGATATTGGAGACTCTCGGTATTAACGAAAACGAGAATAAAGACGTTTTGGCCATCAGGGATTTTATCAAGAAAGCGAGAATGCAGGGTAGGCTAGTCCATAGGAAGATGATTCCTGGATATGAAAGGAACCTAGGGTCTGCGACAAGAGCCATCGCTCATTTCGCCAACTATTCTTCTAGACATTATTGGAGATCTAAGGCTACCAGGTCTGCCAGAGAGGCATTGGTTAAGATAGATCCGCACAAAAATCCAGAGATATACGCTTTATCTAATAGCTTTATAGAAAACTGGTCGTGGTCAGACCAAGATCAATTTTTACAACTTAGAAAGGGTTTGTTCGTATTAAGGTTGGCTGGTAGGGCTAGTCAGGGAGCACAGAACTTGACACAACCGTATATAACCACAATACCAGAGTTGGCTAATCACGTAGGGTTTGTCAAGGCTCCAGCGTACTATGCGTTGGGAATCAAAGACGCGACCAAATGGCTTAAGGGTTCTGTATTGAAGAAAAAGACTAGTACTAATCCGTTACATGCTAGATTAATTCAAAGGGCGGTGGACGAGAGAGTAATATCTGGAGTGTTAGCTCAACAATTACTTAGCGATTCAAACTATAAAGTTGATGCTGTATTCCAGGCCCTATCTTTCATACAAAAGCAGACAGAATTATGGAACAGGTACACTACGGCTTTTGCAGCGTTAAGGGTGGCTACAGACGCACTTAAGATGACTGACGAAAATAAGATATATGTTTTTATGTCAGAGATGGTTAACAGAACACAGTACCCATATGGTAGTTATAACTTACCGAACATAATAGCGGGGGCCGGAAAAATGAAAGGGTTGGCGAAAACTATGTTAATGTTTAAGTCGTGGCCCATAAATTATATACACTTCATCAGTCAGAGGGTTTTGCATGGAAATCTCGCAGCAAAAGCATGGTGGGGCATTATGAATATGATATTTGTGGGGGCGCTGGGATTCCCATTCATGAGCATTATAAGATGGATGATTAGGAAGATAACCGGTAGGGATCCCGTCATAGTACTTAGGGGAGCTGTCGGGGAAGATAACCAATGGATGGCCGATGTTATGATGAATGGGGCCTTTCCATTAGGAAATATAAATGTAACAAATTTAGTAGGAATGGGAGATATTATATCTCCATCGTATGACCCGATGGGACAGATATTCGGACCTGGGTATTCATTAGGTGACGACATAATGCAAGCGTATAATTACATAAGTGATGGCGATTATGACAAGGCGTTAGAGTTGATTATGCCTTCATCATTGAATAGTCTATTGGTCGGAGGTAGATGGCAAGAAGAGGGTGTCAAAATTGGTAATAAACAGATTGAACTAACCACTAGCGAAGTGGTACAGAAGATGCTAGGTTTCACTCCAAATAGGATATACAAAGAGTACGATTTCAAAAGTGTTGTTAATTCCTATAGTGGGCAAATGACTACCATTAAGAATAGAATCTCTAATGATTCTAAAAGAGGGATGACCTATGCAGATATCAAGGATAAATATCTGGACGACGTTAAGGAATATAACAGAAAGGTATTAGATGAGTTGGCTGTTATGACTGCAGTTGGCGTACCGATAACACATAAGCAGAAAGATTCGCTTATAACACAGTATACTATTTCTGGAGATGAAATTAAGAATGCATATAACAAAGGTCATGATGAATACAAAAGAATACAAAAATGGACAACGAAACGGAAAACCGAATAATTAGCTCCCTATCAAGTCAAGGGGCTGATATAGCCTGGATAAAGGCTGAAGTATCTGATATAAAAACTAACTGCTTAGCGACAATGAGGGGTGAGATAGGAGAACTCAAGGTATCCATGAACAAGAGACCTCAGGTTTGGACATCTGCACTAATCACCATATTATGTTCAACATTAGTAGGTTTAGTAGTTTATCTTCTGACACATATATCTGACTAGATGCGCTAAACTAGACCTGTGGATAACTACCTATTGACAAGAATAGATAAATTTGATACAATGGATTCAGAGGTGTAGTTTGAGGTTTATAATTAAAGGGTGGAAATATGAAAATACAACGCGTAGAGGGTTTTGTTCCAAAGAGTTCTTTTTCATCAGAGAAGACTAAGCGGGGCAAAAGGGAGGTGACAACCGTGCCCAAGTATCAGTGTACTAAGTGCGGTAAGGAATTCACATCCGGGAGCGCTCTCAAGTATCACTTGGAGCATAACGTATGTGAAACGGTGAAGTCTGGACCGAAGGGGGTGGTGTTCAATGATGCTATCACTGACATCATCTCCAAGATAGGCCAGGCTGGGATGGTCCCATTGAAGCCAATCAAGGCTCCGAAGATCTTGAAGGGAGGTGGAGACGAAGAGCAGATCGTGTTGAAGCTGTCGGACTGGCAGTTGGGGCACAAGACACGCTCTTTCAACATGGAGGTTGCGAGACAACGTGTCGAGAAGTGCATCAGTGCAGTCATCAAGATCGCCGAGAAACACAGGCAAGCGTATCCGATTAGGCGGATCAACGTCTTCCTGGAGGGAGACTTCATCCACAACGAGAAGGTTGGCCAGACGATTGACCTAGACGAGCTAGAGGCGACCCTAATGACTCAGGTCTATGGGGGAGCAGTTCCATTGCTCATCTGGGCTATCGGAGAGCTGGCCAGGTTCTTCGAGGAGGTCTACGTTTACCCTGTCCGTGGAAATCACGGTAAGGGAGAGAAGTGGAATTCGAACCAGGCGAACTGGGATGACGTCGTGTACCACACGCTCGCCATCAAGTTCTCGGAGAATCCGAGAGTGAAGATCCATCTGACAGACGAGTATTACCAGATGGTCAACATACTGGGGACGAAGTTCTTGATCGTCCATGGAGACCAAGTGCGTGGTGGCTCCTACGGGATTCCGCTATACGCACTTCTCACAAGGATGCTGAGATGGGGAACGTCGTTTGAAGAGAAGTGGGATGTTCTATCTGTCGCTCACTGGCATTGCTACTCGCATCTTGAGCAGAATGGTCAGGAGCTGATCGTAAACGGAACGCTTGTCAGCGATGACGAGTTCGTCCGCAGAACGTACGGGTGGAACTCCAGTACGCTTCAAGTGATGTTCGGGGTACATCCTCGCCAGGGGATTACCTGGGAATACAGGATCAAGCTTGGGAAGTGATTCCTGTGTCTAGGAAAAGGAAAGAATACAACAGGAGACGGAAGTTCTGGGGAAGGAACAACCATCATCTGACCCCTCGGAGTCGGAGAGGTACATCGGACCCTAGTAACCTCTTGCTCCTAGACATTGAGAAGCACGAGGCATGGCACAAGCTGTTCGGAAACAGGACTCTGGACGAGGTCATCGATGAACTCCAAAGGGTACGGAGGAGGAAGAATGCCCAACGAGGAGGTGACAGTACAAGACGAGTTCGATGTGGATAGGTCAGCTTGGCTAGATGAAGACTCCTGGTGGTCGAGGAGAGACCATGTATGAATGCAAACGCTGTAGGAGGAAGTTGGTGAAGATACGATACCGAGTACGGATCGGTATCTGGAACGGTAACGGACAGATTGACTGGGATCAGCTCGAGGGGTACTATTGTCAAGACTGTGCCTTCGGACTGTCGACCGTCGGTCTGGAGAGAGATGTCGTCTCTGAGAAACAAGGTGAGTAGGAGGCTCACTATGAGATCACGGGGGTGAGACCTGCGTCTTGCCCCCACTGAATAAAATAAAACTATAAATATGCCTATTACTAAATTTAAAACAGGGGCCATAAGAGATACACAAGAGGGAAAGGTAGACTTTATAGAGACAATTAGTTGGACTGCCTTTCGAAGATATGGCGAGTACATGACAGATAAGAAAAAGAAGTATGGGGCTGGAAACTTCAAGAAAGGAATAACGATTGAATCATACGAAAAATCATTAGTTAGACACATACAAAAATATCTCGAGAACAAATATGAAGATGGTCAGCAGGAAGTTGACCAAGACCATATTGCAGCTATAGTCTTCAATGCATTCGGGATAATGCACGAAGAAGAACGAATTAAAAAATCAAAGAAATAGTATGTTCTTATTTCATAGAAAACAACCGAAAACATTACCATTAGGACTATTAGGACCAGACCCGAAAGACCCTAGAGATTACAAAATAGGTGAGATGCAGTTTGGAGAGGTGGCATTGCCAGCCGAGTTCAATTTAAGAAGCCAGATGACTCCTGTTAAGAATCAGAACCCACACGGAATATGCTTTCGTGGAGATACTCCTGTTTTGATGGAGGATTTATCTTATAAGCCGATAAGAGAAATCAATGTCGGGGAATATGTTTTTACGCATTTTGGAAACATAAAGAGAGTTTCTAACAAAATTATAAGGAAATGGCAGGGAACGACTAAAATAATTAAATTATGGGGTGATTTTAGGGAGATAGAATCTACGTCAGAACATCCATTTTTAGCAATAAAACGTTCTCCGAAGAATCATATAAGGGGTTATAAAGAGATAGATGGACAGATAGACTTTTACGGAATAGACGAATTGAAACGTGGAGATTGGTTAGCATATCCTTTTAATAATATTGTATTAGATAAAACAATCTATAGTCTTGAAAAAGACCCAGAATTTCTGTGGTTACTTGGGATATATTTAGCGGAGGGGTCAATGGATGGAAACGAAATAAATTTCTCATTGCATCAAAAAGAAACCGATTACGCAGAAAAGATAATAAGTATTTTCAAAAAATATAACGAGACAGCGAACATCCAAATCCATAAAAAAACGCTTGGTATGGACGTTAGGGTTAGTTCAAAAAGGTTTGCCAAGTTATTGAAAGAATTGGGAGGAGAGATGTGCGATAAAAAAAGATTAGATAACAGATTAATGTTTCTTGAGCCGTCCCTCCAGATGGAAATTGTAAGAGGGTTGTTTGATGGAGATGCTGCTAAAAAGAAAACAGGTGATATGCTGACAACAACATCTTTGGAGTTGATGATACAGGTTAAAACCATCCTATTGCGGAATAAGATTATGTCTTGTCTCCAGGAAATGAAAAGCACCCCGATTAAGAATGGTCTTAAGAAACCAGCGTGGCATTTAACCCCGTCTAATAATTACAAAATATCATTTATAAAAGATAACTGGTGTTTTGTCTTGATAAGAGATATAAAACATAATAAATCGTATAATGGAGGTAGCGTTTATAATTTGGAGGTGGAAGATGACAATTCTTACCAAGTGAACGGAGTAGCTGTTCACAATTGCTATCAGATGGCAGCGACAGGAGTTAAGGAATTCTGGGATTCTAAGGAGTCAGGAGAAGAGATAGATTTATCAGAAAGGTTTGGAGTATATAACACTAAGCAACTTTCAAATATTTGGCACACACAGGGGGACTATGCTCACTATGCACTTAAAGCGATATGTGATTTTGGGTTGTGTTTAGAAAAAGACTGGCCTACTGATACGTCAATCCCTTGGAATGAATTTGCCAAGACCAGACCACCAGAGGAATTGTTTGTCAAGGCGAAAGAGTTTAAGGGGCTAACATATTGGAGAGTAGACCATGCGGTAGAATCATTTAAACAAACTATTTATCAGCAAAAAGCCCCGATACTGGTAGGCATGAGTTGGGATAAGGCATATAATATACCTTATTTGGGAGGCAAGTTACCATTACCAAGCGGAGATAAGGTGGGTGGACATTTCGTTATTTGTACTGGTTGGGATTCAACTGGGTTATGGTTTAAAAATAGTTGGTGGCCAGTCTGGGGGGACTCTGGATATTTCTATATACCAGAAAGTGAGTTTGATAAACACGATATTTGGGATGCGTATGTACTTCTTGATGCTCCCAAGAAAGAACCGCTAGAGGGCTGGGTGGCTATCAAATATTTAGACGGAGTCACTTATGGTAAGGGAAGTATTGTAAAAACGTTAAACAACTTGACTCTTAGGAAGGATCCTAGTATAATTGGAGATAAATTAGACACACTAAAGAGGGGCACAATGGTAGAAATTGTTGACAACGAAATAAGGTCGGCAGACGGATATATTTGGCAGAAGATAAAAACATAAAGGTCGTACTTTATAATTAATCATAATATATGATACCAAAAAAACCATTGGAGTCGTAATTACGGTCCTGCTGTTCTCCTTGTGTACAGTGGGAAGCAACCTAGTTGCGGAAGCTCCATCGATAGATACGGAAGTGTTGGCGGTGAAAGTGAGTAAATACTCGCCAGACTATCCAGAGCTTATCGAGAATCTTAATTGTTGCGAGAATTATTGTAGGTGGGATCAGAAGAAGATCATAGATAGCAACAATAAGTATTCATACGGAGGGTTGATGTTTCAAATGACTACGTTTTTGCACTATGGACACGAAGGTGGCATATTGCCCGAATGGGTTGACGAAACAAACTTCGAGAATTATATCTACGATAAAGACCTCCAAACGTTGATAGCAGAGTACATGATAACGATTGGCGTTGCTAAAACAACGGTTGGGTGGTATAATTGTTGGAGATCTTACAACCTTTCGCAGTATCTATAAAAGGGTAGCATACAATTAAATAAAACAGATGAGTATATTACAAAAGTTCGTAGAGTTCGTAACTGCACCAGAAATATCAACATTGATGTTAACCGGGATTAGCGCGGTATTAGGCTTATTGGCAACGTTTTTCGCAGGACTTAACGTCTGGTGGGCAGTATTGATAACTGGCGTTATAAGGTCATTGATGCAGGTAATCAACACCAAATACAATATAGGTGGTAGAATTTTAGGAGGGTTGGGTATGGCCAAAAAATAGGCTGTGCATAACTTGCCTATTGACAAGATTTAATCCATTTGCTATAATGGAGAAGGCTAGGATGCCGAAAGTAAGCGGTAGCTCGCAAAGCTACTTTACGTGGGTGCGATTCCCACCCTAGCCTCAATATTCTTTTATTACAAAAAGGTCGCGGAGAGTATAATTAACTTATACTAGATACAATGATAAATATTAAAGATCCCGGAGTTGCTTTTAGCGATAAGGGACACGTCTATACTACACCTTCTGGAGAAATGTATACCGGCGTCACTACGATACTAGGAGTTAGATCTAAAGACTTTTTGCTTTGGTGGTCAGTTAAAGAGATGTATACATATATGTCCAAGAATTGGGACATAAATAAACAGTATACAGAGAAAGAAAAAGATGATTTGTTATTACTTGGCAAGAAGGCCCACACGATGAAGTCCAAAGATGCTTTGAATACTGGTACTATAGTACACGATTGGATAGAAAAGCACATTATAGACCCTACTCATCCGATGCCAGATGACCCAGTGATAAGGTCTATTGTAGAACCATTCGTAGCGTGGGAAGCATTATCTGGTGTTGGGTGGCTTAAGACAGAGCTAGTTGTAGCAAGCCATGCTCATCAGTTTGCCGGGACATTAGACGCCTTGGCGATAGTCGATAAAAAGCTTACGTTATTGGATTTTAAAACCAGTTCTCAAATGTCTGAGGAATATTTCTTGCAGACAGCAGGTTACCAGATAGCCCTAGAAGAAATGGGTGTAGTGCCAGAACAAAGGATGATTATACGCATACCCAAGGATGTTAGCCCGATAGAGGCGATAGTAGTTCCTACTCCTTTACAGTTCGACAAGGAGACGTTTCTACATCTACGCGAAGTTCATAGATGGAATATAAATATAATTAATAACTTCAAAGACAAGGATGGTAAATTATTATGTTGTCAGAATCTAAAAAATTCCTAGAAGAGCACGATTATAAGCCTAGGATATCATTCAAAGACGGTTTAGCGCATACTGTCGTGGTAAAAAGCGAAGAATCCCTTACTATTAACACGGCAGATGGGGAAAAACAAGGAATTAAGTACACGGTTGAAGAAGATGGCGAGGAAAGAGAGTTCTTTACATCTGCCGTTTCCCTTATAGGTAGGTTAGCTCAAGTGAATAAGGGTGATAAAATTATAATACAGATGTTGAAGACCAAGGAGGGTGCGGATTATAAAAGCACTTTCTCTGTTAAAAAGGTCAATGCAGGATCGGCCAAACAGCAGGACGGTGTGTTGAATGGAGATGATTACGATAATATCCCCATTATAGAAGAATAAGATAATGACGAGCCCGTTCGATAGTCGGGGCCAAATAGCCAAGTTCAATTCACTGCGATTAGCAGATATACATTAGCTATTGTCGAGCAAAAATCTATACGGCGGGCTGGTCATTTTAAAAACATATGAAATCAACAAGAGACGCATTTTATAAAGAGAGAGTATTAATGCCAGGGCTATCTGACATAATGTGCTTGGCGGAAGCGGTTGTCGGGAAGAACCTTTCTCGAGGGTCAATAACCAGATCTTTGAGCGAATTGGTAGATAAAAATGACTACGAGAGCAGAGACAAGTCAAAAATTATAACGAATTTGGTCGCCCTCTCAAAAAGGGCTTGAGGAGCACCTTTTATGGCACTTTTATGCCCCTCCTAGGCGTTGTAGGGCTAAAAAGGTAATATTATACCTTTAAGGGCAAAATCACTGTGGCGTGTCAATTATGGGCTTTTTAAATCAGATAAAATAAGAAAAATATGCAAAACGAATTTAAACTAGAGGAGAACCTTATAATATTGTCTGCTCCCACAATACAGGCGATATTAAAGGAAAAAAATCCTGCCGACATACTAGCGTTATATGCTTTTTACTATTATACCGCTAAGTGGCAGAAGACCAATCAAGCATACGCATCTATATCTTTTACAAAGAAAGCCCTTCATCTGGGAGAAGATAGGATAAGTAAGGCCACTAAGGCGTTAATAAGACTAAAACTCATAGAAAGGATAGAAGATAGGGATGAAAATGGCAGGATCGCTCGTTATTACATCAAAATAAATTACATATGGTGCAAGGACACTTTAGACCGCTACCCCCAAAAGCCGGTAGGGGAAGATATACCACTACCCGAAATTGACGGTACCGGCAACCAGGAAGGAAATGCTTTAAGTGTTAATAATATAATATATAGTAAAGTAAAAACTTTACCCTCTAAAGAGAAAGATACAATACATAAAGATATAGGAGAGTTGTTCTCTTATTATAAGAAGCAGTTCTTGGACAAAGTCAGCAATACACCACCAGTGTTTAATTGGGGTGCCTGCGAGAAACTAGCCAGGCCCTTGATGAAAGACCTTGGGCTAGAACACATGAAACATCTTGTAGACGTTTACATGCGTACAAGAGATCAGTTCTACGTGGATAATGCTTATTCTCTTAGTTGCTTTCTATCTACTAAAATAATTCACAAATTGAATCAAAAGAAATGAAAACTATATATTGGATCATTATATGCGTTGTCTTCATAGTATTATTTATAATCAGCTAACATGGATATAGGCAAAATACCAGACCTAGACGAGGTCTCAGAGAACATCAAACCTATATTCGAAATAGCTCAGAAGTTTAAGCCCAGTACGTTTGTTATCCCATCGTCACTTGACTCATTCGATAAAGTCATGGACGGTGGCTTCAGGGGTGGGGAATTAGTCGTCATGTCTGGCCAAACAGGTCAGGGAAAAACCATGCTCGGGCAGATACTCACGGCTAACTTTGACAAAATCGGTATACCTAGTTTGTGGTTTTCTTATGAGTGTAATCCGTGGTATTTGAAAGAGAAATTCGAACAGATGGGTTGCACTAAGGACTTATTGGCGTATAGTCCAGTGGAATTGGTCGCAAACACCTTGGAGTTTATAGATAATAGGATAGACGAGGCCATAAGGCATTACGGTTGCAAGGTTGTATTTATAGATCACTTGCACTATTTAATCCCCCTAGACCAGTCTGTTAATTCGTCTCTATTGATAGGTGGGATTGTCAGGGAACTGAAGAAGATGGCGGTTAAAAAAGATATAACTATATTCTTGATAGCTCATACAAAAAAGATATATCAAGATGAAAGGCTGGATTTATCGAGTATCAGAGATTCATCCCTCATTTCTCAGGAGGCAGATTATGTTTTTCTGATAGAGAGAATTAAGAAGAGCGATAAAATCATGGAGTCCTCGGGGTCAGAGTGGACCAATCAGACCAAGGTAGCGATAGCCAAAAATCGTAGAACCGGGAAGTTGGTATACTATACGTTCGAGGTGGTAGATAATCAATTAAAATTATTAGAAGATGACATCCCTACAATTGGATCGGCTCATAGACAGCATGAACTCATCGGTGAGCGCTATGATCAGCCTTTCGAAGTCCCGGATTAGTACTGATAGAATATTATATTGTCAGCTAATGAAGTCTTGGATAGAGATTGGCGAGCACTTGTTTTCGTTGACATTCGATCCAGAGCTATACAATAACATACAGACGATGAAGAATACACTGATAAATTATAGCTTGTATACATCTGTGGATAAGTCTGCTTGACAAGATCATATTAATTTGCTATACTTAGATTAGGTAATATTGTTAAATGATGATTGTATAAATTCCGCATAAAAATCTGATGGAATAAGGGTCAATACTGCGGTGATGTTAAATGACTAAATTAATAAATGATAAATAATGGGCTAGTTCTTTTCTGAACGGGAGGTAGTGTCATATAACACGCACACTCATAAAGGTTAATGACCTCTGCACATAGGAAGCGGAGTTGTGCAGGAAGGAGTCCGCCTTAAATTGTAAGTTCAAATCTTACCATCCCGACCAAAAGAGAATTAGCTCTAATAAATAATTAAACATAAAAAGATGACTAATGAAGAAGCGAGGAATAAGTTGAGAGTATTGGTAGCTGAATTAGAATCATTAGATGATAGTGAATTTAATGCCAAAAATAAGAGCAATATAACTAAAGCGGTGGATTTATTAAAAGATGTTTCTGTATGGAATTTTGAAGATTAATTAGCTTTAATAAATAAAAGATGTGCGGAAGATGTGCGGATAAATAATTAAACCCTAATAATATGAAAGAAGAAAAAATCGTGGCAGTATTAACAATTTATTCTGCTTCTACTATGTCGGCAAAAGGGAAGAGAGATATAGATAATTGGCTGAATGAACAAGGCAAAAGCTTAATGAAAGAAGGGAAGAACTATCCTCCCAGATTTAGGGCAAAATATCTTTATGTGCCGAATAAAGACGACCACAAATTAGTTTAATTAAAATCTATGGAAGACGAATTATATGAGGAAGCAAAAAGAATAGTTATAGAGGAACAAAAAGTGTCGGCTTCATTCTTGCAACGTAAGTTGCACATCGGATATGCTCGGTCAGCTTTATTGCTAGATTTATTAGAAAATGAAGGAGTAATTGGTAAATATAATGGCACGAAACCTAGAGAAATACTATTAACTAACTAAAACTTATGGATAAAACAGAGGAAAATTGGGAAGAAAAGGAATACAACACAGAAGAATGGTTGAAAGATATGATGTTTGTTGTCGGAAAATTATCAAGAGAGAATTGGGTAGCGTTATTAGTATTGATAGAAGGGAAAGTTAGATATGAAACTCGCTCTACAATATCAAAGGTATTAGAGGAGGTGCGAGAGGGGATGAATAGGGAAGTAGAAAAAGCAGGGAATATGGAGGGAGAATATCAGGACGCAGGGAGGGCTATGCTTGCTGTTGTTGATTTTGCCAAAGCAGATTCAATCCTAGACACTATAATTAAAAAATATAAATAATATGTTAGAAGATGCAATAGCAAAAGAACTCATTAAAGTAATAACAGAACCACGCCCAGACCAATGGGGGAATATCCAACCAAGTATTGTTTCGGATGCGTTGGCAAAATACGTAGAAAATAACAAGGAGGTTCTCTTTGAAAAAATAGCGGAAACATTTGATAGCGATAAGATAGCGGAACTAATATCGGAAAAGCTAGAAGATGTTATCAAGGGGATTTATGGAAGCTCCTATGAGAGAGATTTAATTAAATCTGGGCTAAAAGATAAGATAGGAGAACATTTGGCTAAAAAGATTGCGAGTGATTTGAAACTTTAACTAACATTAAATAAATAATATGGATAAAAAGTCGTCTAAAATAACTATACTAAAAGAGAAGATTTGCGGTTTGCGATACGGACAACTGATATTGAATGCATCAGCTAAATACCACAATAAGTATCCACTAAAAGTAGCAAACACACTATTCCGAATCTCTAATTCAGACCTCCAAAAAGCTATAAATGAGTTCTTAAAAGAATATGAAATTACTAAAAAGAAAAACTAAAACTAGGTTTGCGATCAAAATACCTTATGGTCCACATGAGTGGAGATTTTCAAAGAATTACGAGTACAATTCTTTGGGTGAGGCCATAGAGGCGCTAGACTATTATAATCGTCAGGTCCCGCAGATAGTGGAGGTGGACAGAAAAACATGGTCGGACACAATGCGTTCACTATTAGGTATAACCAGCAATATGGATATGCAAGAGTCGGGTTCGTATACTGTATTGTTTTCAGACAAATATACAAATATATGTCCAAAGTGCGGTAAGATATGTTGTATGGAGTGTTATGGAGATCTCGAGGATACAATATACATCGCATCCTGTAAAAATTGTGACGTTTTATTCATAGACAAATTTATTAATATTAGACAATAATATGCACGTATTAGACGGAATATCTATATCGCATATTAAATCTATGGCATTAGAGTGTCTTAGTAAGTGCCAGACAAGCCAGGCGTTAAAGGATTTTTTTCGCACACATTATGACACGGATATTCTATTTTACAAAATAGTGGATAGATTCTGGTGGATTTTACTTAGGGTCAGGGGTAGAGAGGTATTAATGACATCGCCAGTATTTTACAGTGATATTCTTGATACGGTTATTATATCTAAGATAATATGTAATATTCTACACGAACAATCAGTTTCGGATCATCCATTCATGGGGGCCGGATTAGAAGATTTTTGTGATAGTGCAGTTGTAGACAGTGAGTTTGCAGACAGTGAGTTTCTCGGACAGGATTGTTCTGGGATTTCACAAATGCCGGAATATGACCGGTGGTCTGTCGACGGCGGAACGACAACGGGTAGCTATTTTACCGGTACTATATATAGTGGCCCTGATACTATTAGCGGATATACTAATCCCATCATAATGCCGAACGGAGATTATACTATCATATGACAGCAATAAAACACAAAAAGACCATATCTACTACTAAGATGAGGGATAAGGTCTGGAAATTGGTTAGTAAATATATCAGGATGAAGGAAAGGGGTGTTTGCTTCACCTGCGGGAACAGGAGGCATTGGAAAGAGCAGAACTGTGGCCATTTTATACATCAGGCTAAAACGTCTAAATTGGCGTTTTGCGAGGATATATTACATTGTCAATGCGTTAAGTGCAACAAGTATATGTCTGGGAATTTACTAGAGTACACCACAAAGATGGTGAAAATTTACGGCCTACAACAGGTGGAAACTTGGAAACGAGAATCGAGTAAACCGTATAACTGGAAAGTATCAGAGCTGGAAACTCTGATAGAAAAATATAAAGAATTAAATAAGAAATTGTCGGAAAAATATGGCGATATATGAGTGGAAAGTATTTAGAAATATAATAGTTAAGCACAAATTAAGTCTCGGTGAGTCCGTCTCTTCTGTAGCGAATTGTCTAGCTATAGATACAAGCTTAGTTTTCGCCATAAAGAACGGGCTATTCGACTCTCAGACGGGATCTTTATTGAGGTCCCTCACCCGACAACAACAACAATTTTATGCAAAACCAGAAAATCTGCTCAGTTTGCGGGAGAAGCTATCCCGATAATACAAAGGGCAATAACAAGAAATACTGCTGTCCGCGTTGTAGGTATAGAATGGGCAATTACAAGAAGCGCGAGAGATCCTTAGAAGATAGACAAAGGACACCTCACTATATATGTCAGAACTGCGGATATTTTATGCACTTGAAAGTTAATCCCATATATGACTATGCGGGGTTCAAAAAAGCTAGATGTCCAAAATGCAAAAACTTTCTAGGGCATATTCCAGAAGCCGATCAGTTGCTTGTGAATTTTGCAGAAGATCTATACTTTTTTCAAAAATAAGTTATCCACAGGTTAGAGTTTAAGCTATATCCTGTCTATCTTACTGAGTATGCTTGACAGGATTTTTTATTTGGTGTATGATGAGATTGTAGCGGGTGGATAACGAGCTGGTTCGCAGTTATCTCAAAGCGCAGATTCAAAAAGCCAATACGCGAAATTATATCAGGGTACTCGCTGTCGGCTAGTTGGTTGTCCACTCGCAGGATATAATTAAAACAAAGTAATGGAAAAGAAGAAAATACAGGTTGTAGATCTTTATATCAAGAAAGACGGAACAGATGTTTTTCTTGAGTTAAAGACAGACCCAGCGCTAGAGGACTTTTTCAAAGCTATGTCGGGAGAAAAGGTTAATCAATCGTCTCGCTGGTTTGACACAGATAATAAGGGGTTGATGTTTTATAGCAGGACAGACGCAGTTTTAAGATTCAGAGAAGAAATAACAAAGGCAGGTATCTTCTGTTTCGATGATTTCGGAGACGGATTGCTCAGAAATAGTACGAAAGATCCCAATATAGCGTTATTGAGGATTGTGGGGGCTTCTGGCGGTGTTAAAATCAGATTAACGGATATTATCAGCATGGAAGATGCCCATACCTATACTAGGAGGTTATCAGACGTGATTAAACAGATTTATCAGAAGTATATAACTAAATGTGAAGCGAAAGCGAGTATCACCATATCTTATGAAAATTAACTTTGATGATCTTACATTGGGGGTAGAATTAGAGGGGGCTTTTAGTAGTGATTTGGTAAATTTAGTAGACGAAAGGGGTCTCGGGAGATTTAGGGGTGATGGATCCGTGGAGTTAGATCGTCTAGTTAGAAGAATGCATAAACCCTTTGCGTCTCATGCCGAGTTCAACACCCACGTAGTTAATTGGGAAATGCTACAACAGATTTTAGAGTTGTTTAAGGCGCCAGATTATTACACAGATGAGAGTTGCGGGTTACATCTTCACGTTGGTTGCAAGAAATTGACGCCAGAGAAAATGAGTTTTTTGATAGCAGATTTGCATTTTCTCAAGGGGATCAAGACAATGGCGGTCAATAGGTTCGGGCAGGCACAGGTAGATAGGTTGAATAGAAAGCTTTCTGCGGATAGATATTATGGTGACTATAGAGACGTGGAAGATTTGGATTATGGTATAGAAACAGGGTCAAAATACCAATTTGTAAGATTTCACCCGAATTATCATACACTAGAGTTTAGATTTCTATATCCGTATTGCGATCTTCCAGCAAGGAATATAGATAATATAAAGCTTTTATTATCCGCTTTATGCGAAAGGTTGAATAGCAAGCAGGTCTGGGAGTACCCAGTAGAAATAGTACAAGAGATTAAAAGGGGCTATTGCAAAAAAATTAACATAGATGTACCTATCCTCAGAGTTGGAGATACTGAGCATGAGTTCAATCTAGTAATATAATATGTGTTATGTAGCGATAATAGCTAAAGTAGCAGAAGTTGGCGATCCTTTAGTAGAGGGCGTTATTAAAGTCGCCCTACACGATAAAGCGGTGACTAATGATGACGGCTTTGGATTTATCAAGCTTGTTGAAAATGATTTCAAGATTTGTAAAACTATGGAGATGTCTGAAGCTAATAAGCTCTTAGATGACGTAGTGATGAACGATTTCGCAGGGGTCCATTTTAGGATCGCTACTCATGGCGCCAAAAATATCGGTAATGTACATTGGTGGAGATCTGGGAAATGGGCGTTTGCACATAATGGAACGGTTTGGGGCGAGGGTAGAAAAAGCTATTTCGGGACTAGTTCGTTGCAAGCTGAGAAAGCGGATAGCTTAGAGTTTTTTGAGAAATTGTTAGATTCGTTGAACCGCAATAAAAAAGATTTTCCAAAAAGGATTGCCCAGATATTAAGAGATAACGTAGATAGGCATGGATTATATGGTAGGGGATTTTTAATAGATCTAGAGAAACAGCTTGTATATGGTTTCGGGGATTTACAGGCGTATTTACTGAATGGGTCTTATATGGTTATTTGTTCCGCAGATACGGATTGGGATTGCATAGATTATACAACTTTTGGGGATCTATTTTTTCAAAAAGAACAGACAGGGGCGGTTGAGGTTTTACATTCTAAGATAGAGGGCGGGTGGGTTTGGAATATACGGACTAAGAAGATGAAAGTATTGGAGACCCACGAATGGGTGGATAAAACAGAGGAGAAAAAAGACGAGACAAAGGACAAGGAAGAAGAAAATAAGAAGTTGCCATTACCAGCAGATCATTTATTGTCGGACAAAGATGAAAACTGGAAGCGATATCAAGATGAACAAGAGGAGATTTTGGATAGCGATTATGGCTCTAATACGAGGATTTGGGATTATGACGATCAAGAGTTATTTTCTACCGCCTATAAAGTAAATTCCTTTTTATCTCGCGGTTTTGAGAAGCGGGCTAATTATTACAAAGGGAAAATAAAACCATAACATGGACATTAAATTATCAAATTCTGATATTGCGGAGTTGAAAGTGCTTATATATAGTTATCTGAACAGATATACTAGCATTATTGAGGGGGTAGTGAAAGAGGAGATAGACGATACAATCCTGCGGTTGGTAGCTATTATAGAGGAGATTATTATAGATAGAGAAATTAAAAAAAGAAATTTACAATGAAAGAATATCTTGTAGCGTTATCCAAAGTCGCTTCTAACTGGGTCAGAGTAGAAGCTCATAGCGCCAAAGAAGCAGAATTGGTGGCGCTAGAGAAAGCAGATTTTTTATTATGGAATGACGGAGATATAATAGTTGAGAGTACTAAGGAGATTAAAAATGAATCTAAACCCGCCTGCGAGAAAATCAAAGCCAGATGAGGTATAAAAATTTTTCCGCAGTTATGCTCTTTCTACTATGCTGTTGCAGTTTCGCTAGAATATGGGAGGGCGGTCATGTCGGGGTTGCGCTTTGCACTCTCTCGGTATGTACGATATGGGTCATAGGAGGAGTAAGTTATATTATTAACCGCGCAGGTTGGGATTAGATACATACCTCGCTGGATAAGCGCGAGGGTAAAGGTCGGAGTGTATATATAATTAAAAACATAATATTATGATTTTAAGAACATTATTGAGATCGTTGTTAGCGCCAGACACACAGAAATTGATTAACGCTGGTTTCCTTTCAGAGGATTTACATTATACGAGTAGGGGCAGGGAGGTTTTAAGGGTAATTATCATGGACACCTACAAAGATAAATTCCTTGCGAAAGCAGATGAACAACTAGAGCTGGAAGCTAAAGAAAAGAATTGCAACAAGTAGAAAGGGGGATCGCTAAAGACCGCTATAAAAGCGGTTTTTAGTTTTCCACAGGTGGCGGATTGAGCTAGTGTTCATGCGGGTTTGTTCGGGCCTTGACAGCAAAAACTATGGGGTGTATAGTGAAGTTGTGATAATAAATATATGAAAAAAGAAAGCGATCAAGAATTATTAAAAGTAGCGGTAGATTGGGTTAAGGAAGCCCAAAGATTATATGGTACAGATCTAGGTGGCAGGTACACCCTATCTTCAAAGAATGACAAATATCAAGATAAGATTAGCGGGGCGTTGAATATCTTATGTACCCTCGGATCCGTAGGCGGTGATCCAGTTAGGGCGACTTGTATCCAATTAGAGCATATTCTTTGGAACTGGGTTTTCTCGGTTTGTAGAAATACAGATGAATTAGATAATCTAAGGCAAGCCATTCATGAAAAGGGGGTTGATGATTTTGATGATCCGAAATGGGAGATCATAGAGGAGATTTCGGACAATAAGTTTACCCTGTTCCCAGCAGAACAAGACGCTATGATCCGAGGATTCCTTTTTGATATAATCGGCTTTTACAAGATAATTAAGAGAGTAAAGGTCGGTGAAATATAATTTAATCTTATGAATAAATACTATTTGATAGTCAATAATGTAGATTATACAGACAACGGAGGGAGGATTCAGAGTGTGAGCATGGAAGAATATGACACGCTAGAAGAAGCGCAAATAGACGTTCCTGTTGCTGATAACTATATTATCCTAAAAGGTTGCGTTGTAGAGGGAGATATTAAGGATTTTTAGAACATGAGAGTAATATATATAGTAATATCTAATGAAGCAGTAGTGTTCCCCAATGGTCCAGAGAGAAATCCCTTAACGCTTAAATGTGGGGGCAACGAGATCGCTTATTTTTTGAACAGAGAGCAAGCCGATAAAATGGCGGTTGAGCTTGACGGGAGGGTGATAGAAAGGACAATGAACGAATTGGATTACAGTCATTGGGAGAACTATCTAGCGTCTTTAGCTGAACCAGTTAAAGATTACAAGATAAGGGTATCGTTTAGTTTGGACACGAAAGAAAGAAGCCCCCAGAAAGCTGAAAATAATTTTTGGTTAGAGGTTAGGGAGGATAGCGGGCTTTTACACAGATTAGTGAAAGATAATTTAGTTGTAGTAGAAAATAATTGACATGGACAAAAACGAATTGGTAATAATCTATACTGACGAAGCGATAACTGATCTAGATGTTGTTGAGAGAAACAATGCAGGAGAAATTGCTAAGATGTTTCATAAAGGTTGCCAAGCGTTGCGTTGTTGCGGGGTAGAGAGTAACAACGATCTTGTAGGCATGAGAGCAGGTTTGATGTTAGACATACTAAATCATTTGTTCATGGATCTTCCGAGAGGATTGGACTACAATGGTTATGACGAAGATATAGATTTAATTTCCTCTTTATAGGATAATGGTTACGAGCTGGTTTCTCGTATTAAATCGCGTACCATGCCATGGGGGCTGAGTTGATCTCTCTGATCTTCTTCCTGCGTGGGGGCGGATAGGGATAAAACTTCAGACGATTGGTAAACGCGAGCCATTACTGAGTTTCAAAATATGCCAGAATATATAATTAGATCGTCTCAATCAATTTATTACGAAGATACTATTGTCGCGGATAGCGAAGAACAAGCGCGGGAAATTTTTTGGGATCATGGCGCTGAGAGTGACGGAGATTATGGAGATTTAGATATAGACGAAATAATAGAATCAGACGAGGACACAGACGAGCCAGAAACAGATTATATAAGAAGATGACCAAGCAAGAATATGAGCTTATACAGGATCAATTACTATATGATTACGAACATCAGTATATTTCTTATGGTGAATTGGCGAGGGGTTTAAGGGCGTTAGAAGCAGAAGCGTTTGGTAGTCCCGAAGATGATACTATTAGAAGATAATAATATGCCAGAATCAGACACAGACGATATAGATACTTTATGGGAGGATTTAAGTAGATCGTTGAGGGATCCAGTATTTACTCGTTGGATTTCCCGCGATCCAGTAGTCCGTAACGAGTTGTTTCAGATGTTAGATGATGAATCAAAAGATGATGAATCCGATTACATAAGGAAATGATCAATAAAGAGTATGACAAAAGGGTAGAAGAATTGGCGGTACAATTTAGGAATGGGGATATATCTTACACGGAGTTTTGGGACATGGTTAGGCGGTTGGAGTTGAAATTATTGTGTTCTTTGGGGCTTACCGATTATGAAGATGAGTATACAAGAAAATAAAGGTCGCATTAAAATAATAACAAAAACATGGATATTACATCACAAGCAGAAATCGGAGACGATTTAGAACTAGACGAAGAATCAGATGACGAGGTAGAAGAATCAGACGAGGACTCAGACGACGACTCAGATATTCCTTTTTAAGCCTTGCTAGATTTGATTAGATCGACAATCAGCGCAGAAATGCGCTTTTTGTTTTATTCACCATTGACACGCTTGTTTGTTTTTTGATATAATGAAGATAGACATAACGGACAGCACATTAACAATTTAAGCAAAATTAAATATAAAAGATGATTATATAAATATGAAAAATTATAAATGTACATTCCAGTACAAGGGGGTTATCGGGAGGGATAGGGTGATTATCGCTGATATCGAAGCCAGAGACATTGATGAGATAACGCGGATTTTGATGTATATGTTATCGGGGGCTTTGATTTGTTGTAAGTTTGAGGACAAGGATAGTAACGAAATCGGATATGCCGAAAAAGATAAATTGGAATGTGCCAGTAAAATAGCATGATTAACGCTTAAACATGACCATATCAAATGCGATTTTCTTTACTATAATATATGCGGGGATCGGTTATATATTATGGTTAATAATTAAAGAGTATAAACAAAATGAAAAAATATGATGTAGTACTATATTTTACTTATGAGATAGAAGCACAAGACAAACAAGAAGCCGAGATATTAGCCCGAGATTTGTTTAATGGCGAGCTAGTATCTATTGACGAAATGGCTTGCTCGGTGGAAGAAATACCAGATGAAGAAGAAAACGAAGCGCTACAATGACCCTAGAGAAGAGATCAAAACAGAGTTGATATATTATACATTTAAATGGGTTTTAAATTAGGGCTTAAAATGGCGCGGGGTTGTAATTTGCGCGGTTAATGGTTAAAGAGTATAAACAGGAAGATAGTAAATAAATGTTAAGAAGATATAATGGATTAAGGTAAAGGTATTGACAGGGTTGTTTCTATGATATATACTTAAAGAGTAAGGAAATTAAAGGATTAAGCTATAACCTATAAGGGAAAAGCTGATCCAAGGTTGTGAGTAAAAAGGATTATGTGAAGTTAGCGGAGATTATCAAAAGAGCTTATCAGTCAGAGACAGAGCTTCCAACTAGCGGGGATCTAGCTATAAAGAGACTAGAGAATGACCTAACCTATATGCTCAAAGAAGATAATCAGATGTTCAATATAGACAAATGGAACGAGTATATAGGCAAAGACGCATTGATCATGCACGGATAAAGGCATACATACAAGGCGGGCGAATAGCCCGCTTTTGTATTGGCTTAGCATACGCAGGGCATATGGCACGCATACTAGAACATATATATATCAATATGTACAGGTACATAGAGCATTATTAAATCCCTAAAAGGTACATAAGGGCATATTTGACAAGGCGTACAATTATTGTGAGATATATATAACAGACAGATGAGCATATAAGATAGGTGAGAAAATAAGGAGGGGGGAGGGGATAGGCGGGTTTTAAAAGAATGCTTAATATTAAGTAACTCATATAGAGTACCCTCACACAAATATATAAAAATTCAGAATGGAAAGACAAACAGAAGAAAATATGGTATAGTATGGGACCCAAATAGAGTACCCTCGTGTAAATATATACATAAAACCTACAGAATACTTGACAAACCCATTACTAATGCATTATAATTAAGGTAGAATGAAACCACGAACAAAACGTATGTCTAAAGTGGGGACCAAGAAGGCCCCGAACACAATGGCTGATAAGGCCTTAAGTTTAATTTTAAAAGGATCTAAAATCGGACCTGCTATGCGCGCAGCAGGATATTCTGAAGCCTATGTTAAATCATGTACAGCCTGGGTTAACTCAGATTACGTACAAGAGGAACTAGGTCAGTTTTATAAGGACCTTGAAATTGAGAGAGGAAAGGCTCTTAGCGATATGCCAGACAAGAGGAGTGAAGCTTCTTATGCAGAACTTATGACTGTTGTTGAAAAGTCTACTAGGATTTTACAATTATTAAAAGGTAAACCAACAGACATTAGCGCCATAGAGGATCTTTCTAATCAAATTAAAAATTTAGCTGAAAATTAAAAATATGAAAAAAGGAGCGGTTGGTAGTGTAAGTTTTTCAAATACTAGAGAAATCATAGAAGATAAAGAATTCTGTGTATGGATTTCATCTCACGAAGATGGAGACGTGGGGTATATATACATGGATATGAGTTATGAACCCATCAATACAGAGGATACAGGACTTAGTAAAGTCGCTGTATAAAGACGGTTCTGGCGCCCCCTTGGTTTTAACTCCATCACAGTGTGAACTTTTCGAACTTATTTTCAAGAAGAAGTACCATCGTAATCATATTATGACTCATACTCAGTATGGGAAGTCATTGATTACTGCTTTAGCTGTTTTAACCCGAGTAAGTACATTCCCAGAGAAATGGTGTATAGTAGCACCTTCCGAGAAGAAAGCTAAGATCATAATGGGATACTTGATTGAGCACGTCTTTGATAACGAATATACTAAGAAAAAACTTGAGATTTCAAAAGAAAGTTCTCTAGATAGACTTAGGCGGGAAAGAAGTTCTTCCCGCCTGACATTCAAGGTTGGCGATGGTATAGGTGAAGTATCTATACTTTCTGCCGAAGCCAGACGTACTGCAGACGTAGAGAATGCTTTAATGGGGTTTGGAAGTCCAAACCTTATAGAAGACGAATCGGCGCTTATCCCCGATGTTGTACACTCGACAGCAATGCGTATGTTGGGAGGTTATCACGATAATTATCTTTTTAAGATAGGAAATCCGTTTAGAAGAAATCATTTCCTTAGATCCTTTAACGATCCACTATACAATAAGTTTATAGTAGATTGGGAACGATCCGTAGGAGAGGGCAGATTGATGGCAGACTTTGTTGAGGAAATGAAAAAAGAAGCATTCTTTGACATAATGTACGAATGTAAATTCCCAGATGAAGACATGATAGATGATCAAGGCTGGGTAGCCTTATTGAAGGAAGCCGAATTGGTAGCAGCCCTCGATGATGTACCTCATTTTGGAGAAGAACGCCTAGGAGTTGACCCGGCAGATTCTGGAGCTAATAGTTCTGTAATGGTTAAACGCTCAGATGGGTATGCCGAAATTCTTCTTAGGAGTGCATCCCTAGACCTTATGGGTCTTTGCGGGCAAGTTCATCAGATTGGTAAAAAAATTGACGCCAAGTATATTGATAAGGTGGGCGTAGGAGCAGGGGCGTATGGTAGGCTGAAGGAGCAGGGCGTACACATTTTCGGAGTAAACGCCGGAGAAAGAAGTTCAGATCATAGATATTATAACAAACGCGCCGAGATGTTTTGGAGGCTCAGAGATTGGATCAAGGCCGGTGGTAGGCTTTCTAAAAAAGATGAAGTACACTGGAGAGAACTTCTAAATATTAAGTATAAGGTAGATTCTAGTGGAAAGATTAAGATTATCCCCAAGATAGAGTTGTTAAGACAAGGCATAGAAAGTCCAGACGTTGCAGACGCGTTGTCTCTTACGTTCTACAATCCGATGAGGACTCAACTCATTTCGGAGGACGAAAAGAGATTCTATCTACATATGAAGAAAAAGGGTAAGCTAGTAAATAAAAACTTTAAATTAAAAATGGCATGATAAAAATTTTCTGCGACCGATGCGGAGTAGAACTGAATAGTGAGGATTCTCATACATTTGTTCTGAACGTAGCAAGAATTAAAGATGTTATTGATTCTTCCGGAAGGCCAGATGTCTCCAGAGAAACAAAGACATTATGTTCTAAGTGTAGTGAATTAGTATGGCAAACAATAGATACAATCCCAGCGACAAAATAAGACAAACTATTTCTGAGGCCTATTCGTATATCGATGATATGGTTGAGGCCAGAAATAAATCATATAGACAATTTAATGATCGTTCATTAAAGGACTATATAGACGACTCAGAGAAGAGACTAAACTCTTACGTTCTTTCTAGGGAGGCTCAGGAGAAAGAGGACTGGCAAGCTAACATTGCGCTTCCTACTATAAGAGATAAACAAAAACGCATGATAGCTGGTTTTTCGTTACAAGTACCAGACATGATCACAAAGGCATATGGAGACAACAACATGCTAGATGTTGATCGAGCGTATGTTGCCAAGAATCTTATTCAGGGGTCTTATTTACAAGAAGAGAATCCTATAATAGAAAACTTCTGGGAGGCATGGGAGGCCAGTACCAAGGGAACCATTATCAAGTACGAAGGATATTTAAAAACCCGTTACAAACAAAAGTTTATTAAGTCTTATGATTTAATAACCGGAGAGGTTGAAGAAAGCGAAAAGGAGGTTGACGTAGACGATCAATGTATCTCTATGTTGGTTCCGTTAACTGAATTTTATATTTACAACTTCTTTGTGCATGACGTTCAAGAACAACCAAGGATAGCTTGGATTAGATATTACGACAGAGGCCAATTAGAACATGAATTTGGCCAATATCAGAATTTTAAGTATGCGCTTCCAAGGACAGAAATGAAGAGGGATACTAATAGTTCGTTCTTTTACGAATTGAGCTGGTCAAAAAGAACAGATGATAGTAATTACGAAGTAGTACGTTTATATGACAAGAGCAACGATTCATACAAGATTCTAGTAAATGGTGTACTTCTCTTAGATGCTCCTATTCTTTGGAGAGTTAATGGCAAGAAAGTATACCCATTCGCCAAGAGTATTTGGGAACCATTTGGAAGCAAGCATTTCTTCTATGGTAAATCATTCCCAGATGTTATGATGCCGTTATATGATATTCAGAACAATCTTTTCAATTCACTTCTAGATAAGGAATACAGGTCTATGGTAGCACCCATGTTAGTAGGTTCAGTAAACATGGATGCATTTGACCTAGAAGATGAAATAGTTACTGGTACCACTAGAATTAGAGTAGAAGACGTTAATCAGGTCAAGCCGATGCAGATTAAGGGGCTTGAGAATGCAGACGTTGCCATGATTGAATTGGTCGCAGAGGGTATAAACAATGCTGCGCCCGCTTTATCAGATATGGTTAGTGGAAAAGACCCAACAGCCAGAGAGGTTGTGTTGGCAGAGGAGAAGATGAAAGAACTCAAGACAATGCATCATGAATTCTTGATTGACTTATGGAGACAAAAGTACATGTTAAGGTTAGCCAACATTCAATTGAACTATCCTCAACCCAGGAAGATTGTAGATAACGATGGTAAGGTTAAGGTTATTAATAGGGTGTATATGATAGATAATGCTATATTAGATCCAGTAACCGGAGAGATGGGCGTACTAGCAATTCAATTCCAAAAGATATCCGATCCTAAGGAAAAACGGAACAAGGAGATGGACTTAGCTGCTGAAGAACAATTCTTTAAGTCTAAGGGCTTGAACTATAAGAAGATTCTTATTACGCCAACCTATTTAGATAATTACAGATTCCAAATAGAAGTAATGCCAGAATCATTGTATAAGGCTTCGTTAGCCAAGATGCAGACATCTGCAGCCGAGAAGATACAATTGATAGCAAACTACTTCCCAGAAATATTTATAGTTAATCAGGAAGAATACTTCAGACAACTATCCGAGTCGTATGATGACAAACCAGACAAGTACATAACAGAATATTCTAAGTTTAAACAGGCGCAGAGCGAATCTGCACAGGGTGGTCAATTAACTCAAGGTGTACAAGAACAAATAGGGCAAGTAAAACCAATACAAACAAATGCTTAAAAAATTAATTGTAAAATGGTTATTAAAAGCAATGGATCAAAAAGGGGACTATTTTGAGATAGACGAAGAGGCGATAGAGAAATGGTTAGCAACCAATTTCAAAAATCCCGGATTCAGAGAGTATGTCCGCAAAAGGGACTTAACATTGTTAAAGACAATTGGCGCAGGAGACTTTGATAGATTATTTCTTGGCCAAAGATTCGAAATTCTTAAGCTGACGCAGGAGGTCGATAGGGCTTATAGAAACTTAAGTAAAAAGGGTAAATAAAATATATGGATAAAAAAATGAGACAACTTACACTAAAAAATTACTTTTTTGTCAGCGGGTTATATCAGGATACACTATCTTTAGCGGAGTGGTTAGTCAAGCAAATGTTGCACGGGAAAGAGTCCCGATGTAGAACAAGATTTATTAGGCTAACTAGCGATAAGATAAACGAAGTCCAGGATGAAAGATTAAAGTTGGTAGAAGCACATTCTAAGAGAGACGCAGATGGGAAACAATTGTTTAGAGATAAGGATGGTAATGAGATCGTGGACAAAGATAAGGCTACTAGTTTCGTTCTATCAGATGAAGACGCATTCAATAAAGAATATGCGGATTATTTGAACGAAGATTATGTGATTGATATTCTTCCGGCCCAGTCAGAGATAATCAATGTAGTTAGGGATATATTATTGAACACCCAAGAATCCTTTACGGGCAGACAAGCTACACTGTACGAGGAATGGTGTGAAAGTTTCGAAAAAATTAAATAGTTGACAATCTATAAAAGGACGGAGCCCTTGCGAGGTTGTTTTCACTACCTAACTTTTCCGGCTCCGCCCTTTTGGTTAGGTGGTGAACAGAACCCCGTCAGGGGCAAAGGTCGCCAACTTGCATTGAACGTGCAAGTCTAAATAATTAACGTTTTAAAACAATGGCAGACGAAAACACAGACTTAAAAGACGGTGAAATGAAATCACTGGATGGTAGTGGTCAACCAGAAAAAAAAGCACCAGTAACATTAGATCCTCACGATCTTGATAACGATATTGACGGTTTGCTTGATAGCGACGACGATACCGAACTAGATTCATTTGATCAAGATGATACTGTAGCGGTTCCCAAGTCTAAGTGGTTGAAATTGCAGAGAGATAATACCAATTATAAGAAAGGCTTGAAGTCATTAAAGACGAAACTTAAGCCAGTTGTCTCGAAGCCGCAAGAAATTTCGACAGATAAGTTTATTACCAAGGACGAGTTTTTCAAGGGCATAGAAACGATGGCTATTGAAAAAGCCAAGTCCACTCCAGAAATAAAGGAACATTGGAATGATATTCTAAAGTACTATACTAACAGGAGAGGTAAAGACTCTGTTGATAAAATTTCAGCAGATATCAATGATGCGTACTATTTATGGCAGAAGGATAATCCTTCTAAAGAAACTATGGATAATAAAGATGCGGCTGAATTAGCCGCGGATAAAGCAAAAACAGATACCGACACTAAGGCGAATCAGGGGGAATCGAAAGAGAAAAAGCACATTCTTCAAAAGAGAGTGCCTGTTACCGAATGGTATAAAAAGCCAGAAGGTAAATAAAGGTCGTAAGTAACGAAGAGTTTTGAAAGCATGTTTAAACCAGTAAGATACGAACAAGGTAGTGTTGTAGAAATGCAAACAGGAACCTCTACCACCATCACCAAATATGATGCGTTGGTAGTATCTAGTGGTTATGTACAAAGAGCGGTTCATACTGATACAGAAATCAGATTTATCGCACTAGAAGACGTAACAACCGGAGGAACTGGAGCACACTCTGCAATATTATGCTTAAGAACAGACGGTATTCAATTTGAAGCTGACTGCACTCATGACTCTGCACAGTCCCAAGTCGGTACTAAAGTTGACTTAACTGACCACGACCACCTTGATAACGATAGTGCTAGCACAGATTACACCTTCTTAATTGAAGCGTTATCTGGAGCCACTACCAACAAGAAGGTTCTTGGAAGTTTTGTTATGAAGACCGCATAAACAAATGATTACGAAAAATGATTTTCCATCTTTGACTGACGACTTGCAAGAGATTTTCAATGATGTCGCCAGCAACAAAGTTTCCGCCAATATAGGTTTTAGTGTATTCAACGTATTCGATACAAATAGATTAACATACGATTACCAAATTTTACATGGTATTTCCGGTATTAAGAAAGTAGCAGAAGGTCAGGATCTTCCTGAAACAACTGGAGAAGATGGCGATTCCGCCACTTGGACACAGTCATACTACGGAGCTATTATCGCTATTACTAAGAAAATGAGGAAATTTGATCTTTATGATCAAATCAATAGTATTGTTACATCTATTTCTGAAGATGCGTTTGACAAGGTAGATCAATCCTTAGCTGACGTTTTGTCACAGGGATGGTCAACCACATACACCGATGTCTATGGTGAAACAGTTTCCTCAGTTTGTCCAGACGGAGTGGCCCTATTCGGGACACACTCAAACCCAGTATCTTCTACAACCTTCAGTAATATTATCACTGATGGCACAACCACAAACCCAACACTTTCTAGAGACGCATTAGTCTACATGAGAGCACATGGCTTGAAGTTCAAAGATCCAAATGGAATAGTTAGACCTGTCAATTATGACACTTTGATTATTTCTCCAGATCTAGAGGACTTAGCCGAAAGAATTATATATTCTTCCAGCATTCCAGGTTCCGCCAACAATGATATTAATCCATTGAAGGGGAAGATTACCAAGGTTATTGTTTGGCCAAGATTAGCTACAGCCGGAGATGGCACAAGTTTTGTCAATCAATGGTTCTTAGCAGAATCTAGCAAACTTGGTGAAACCTTAAAATGCTTATTCGCTGAAAGACCATCTTTAGATGCCCCAGAAGAAGTTTACGAAAACAAAAACTGGAAGTATTCTATCGATTTCTATTACACAATAGGAAGAGGTTATCCAGCTTATATAGCCGGTTCACAAGGAGACAATACCTAGTTCTAGGTAACTAATCCGCTTGAAGTTGTTTCTGTCCGAGACATTCAAGCGGGTAGGACAGATAGTTACAATTAATATATAAACATATGGAAGTTAGTTTAGACTGGGCAAAATTGCTCATGAAAGATAGAGTAAAGGCTATTGGTATTCCCTGGACAGCAGAGGAATTAAAGGCCTTGCAAAATGGAATGACTCCGGAACAGGTTCGAGCCGGTATCTTGAAATCAGAAGATGAGGTAAAAATAGACGACGAACTATCAATGCTTACAAAGGGAGTTTTAGCAGATAGGGCCAGAGAACTTGGAATAGAGTTCTCAGAGAGAGAGGTTACTAGAGGAGACCTAATTCTAGAGATTAAAAAAGCGGAACTTAAATAATTAACGACAAAAGGAGCGGTTGTCAAGTCGAAGGAGACAACCTTAAACCCAAAATCGCCCGTTCTTTCTTCGCCAAGTACGGGAATGCTGGAATGCGAAGCGAGTTGTTACATTTACAGAGGAATCATTCTACAAAATCTGAACGTAGGATATCCGAAATATTAAAGAAGAACCACATAAAGTTTTACGCAAAAAGACGTATAGGAAAATATGAGGTGGACTTTTTAATAGGCAAGATGATATTGGAAGTTGACGGTGCTGTACATCGTGACCAGCCCATAGACCGAGACCAATATTTTCTTTCTAGTGGGTATCTACCGGTTCATATCGATAATGGTCCCTATGATATACAATTCGAGCAAGACTTAATTCATTTTATCGAATTAAATGGATAATACAAATTTCAACAAAACTGGGTTTGGTTGGCTAGAGTTAAAAGACTATACATCCAATCCTACAGATACTAGCACAAAATATGCTGGAATCTGTTCAGTAAACGGAGCAGCGATGTTCTGGAATAAAAGTTCCTGGGCCGCGATTGCTTCTGGTGGATCGTCTCATGCGATGCTTTCTTCAACGCACACAGACTCTACCGCAGGAACATGCACAAGGGGAGATATTATAACTGCCCAGGGTGCAACTGCAAAATGGACCAGATTGGCCAAGGGAGATGCAAATAAGTTCCTTATTATGGGAGCCGCAGAACCCGGATGGTCAACCTATACGTTAGCATTGACTGGTAATGTTACCACCGGTGGTGCCTTAACATTTAGTGGAGCATATGCTGCCACATTCACATTGACCAACACGACATCAGTTACCCTTCCAACTAGTGGAACATTAATGGCTAACCCGATGTCAACCGCAGGAGCCTTGATCTATGGAGGAGTGGCCGGTGCCGCAACCTCATTAGTAATTGGAGCTGCGAATACCGTCTTGAAGACAGACGGAACAAACCCATCATGGGGAGCATTAGTTAACGCAAATATTGACGCTGCTGCTGCAATAGCATGGAGCAAGATGGCAGCGTTAGCCTCTGCACACATCTTAGTTGGAAGTGCCGGAAACGTTGCAACAGACGTAGCACTTACAGGAGATGTCGCTATAACAAATGCAGGACTTTCTACAGTAACTGATCTTACAATAACATCAGAAGCTGCCGGAGATCTGTTATATTTTAATGGAGTTAACTGGGTTAGATTAGCGAAACCAGGATCAGCAGGATACTTCTTGGAGGGAGGCACAACTCCCGCATGGAGCTTGCCATCATTGGCATCAGCTAGTTCGATCCAAACTGGAGCAACATTATTGGATGCAGGAGCTAACGATGCTACCATCACCTTTACTACACAAACTACTGGTGGTGCTAGCGTAGTTGTTCCAGACTTCAATGCCGCTACAGCTTATACGTTTGCGTTTAAGAACTTCGCCCAAACTTGGACTGCTAATCAGACAGTACAGTATGGCAAACTATATTTAGGAGATAGTGATAACGGTCAGACCCTACAGATTCTCGTTAATGAGAATATGACTGGCGATAAGACCATTACTATTCAACCTAATGATACCAACAGGACGATTCACTTACACGGAGACATTGATCTAGGTGGTACATTAACCACACTAGGAGCGTGGACCCAAACAGGGGCCCATACCATTGGGATCACAACAACTAATAATACTACCCTAACGTTACCAGTAACTGGAACGTTGGCAACATTAGCTGGGGCAGAATCTTTATCTACAAAGACATTGACTGCGCCAAAGATTGTTACCACAGATGGTATTATGGATGCAGGAGGAGACGAATATTTAATATTTGTTGAATCTGGCACGCCGGTAAACTTCTTGACAATAACATCTGCAGATACTGGAGTTGCTCCAATGCTTACAGCAAGCGGAAGTGATGACAATGTAGACCTAATGTTACATGGAAAGGGGACCGGAAACGTAGTCTTCACAGATGGGGCAGATATAACAGCGAAGGTTGTTGTAGAGATTGATGGTGCCACTACTGGAAAGACAATGACATTGACTTGTTCTCATACAGATAACAGGGCATTGACATTACCAGATGCTACAGACACATTAGTTGGAAAGGCTACAACCGATACTCTTACTAACAAAACAATTGATTGCGATGGAACTGGAAACGTTATTACTAACGTTAACCATACCGAGCTAGATCCAGTCGGAGATGCCGCATTTGGTATCCCATTTGTAGTAAGCAAGACAGTTGCGAACTTAGCAGAAGCAGGGACCAACATCGTTACTACTAACAAGAAATTGAGAGTATTAGATGCTTGGTTTGTCGCTACAAGTGCAGATTCTGGAACAATAGCTGTTCATGCCGGACAGGTTGGATCAGTAGGAACTGCCATAGTAGACGCCATAACTGTTGCTGCCGCAGACAAGGGAGTTTCAAGAGCTGCATCTATAAATGATGCTGCATGGGACTTATCCGAGGACGGCGGATTGGTAGCTGTCGGAGATGGCGGTGCCTCTATCGACGGAACCATATATGTGATGTGCATGAGAATTAACTAAGATTGATACTCTACGAGGGAGACCCTCGACCAGTCTCCCTCCGGTAGAGAAATATAATGCCCGCGACCTCGAAATCACAATTTAGACTTATGGCAGCGATATGCCAAGGAAGTTATCCAGACGGATATAGGGGAATCTCTAAAAAGGTTGCCTGTGAATTTGTCAAAGGACAACACCCAGACGGTCTGCCGCAGAAAAAGTCTAATAAAAATAATTATAATAAGAATACGCACTATAAAGTTCTTTATAAGGGCTGATAGTGTTAATATATATGGACAGATCATACACGCCAGGAATGGTATATAATCCAACGTTATTATCAGCGGTTGGGGTTTCTACTTCTCCGTTGACAGTTACGTCAGCTACTCAACCTGTAGCAGGTGCTAAGGGTGTTGGGTTTGAACTTACTGGGGCTAGTATCACTACCAGATCCGCAGTATTCACAGTGACTGCTTCAATGGATGGGGGGACAACATATAACGCATATTCTATGCTTATAAGTAACTTAGCCAATACCAACAGTCAAACTCTAACTAGGGTCGCATCTATTACAAGAGCAGCTACAGGAACCGATATGTGTTGGATGACGCCAGAGACATTATCTGGAATCACGCATATTAAAGCGACATTAGTAATAACCGATACTGGTACTCCGGCCGGGACGTTTACTGTCAAAGCCGTGGTAACCTATTAAAGGTCAATTGTAAACAATTAAATATAAAACAAAATGGCAACATTTACATGGTATTTACAAGGGGCTACGCCAACAGAAATTGAGGCTACAGACAAACTTCAATTTGCTGCGGGTACATTCGATAGCAAAATTACCGTAGACGAATATAACGCGTCTACTCACGTTAAATCGGCAGGGGACGCAGATGATTCTGCAGCCAACACACCAGTTAACGTTAAATTTATATCACAAGCTGGAGGAGGAGGTGGAGCTTCGCAAGCAGACTGGGGAGACGGTACAGAAGATTTAGATGCTATTACTGATGCAGAGTGTACACTGAAGATCAACTTCTCTGACGCGACATCAGTTATTACCGAAGACTGTGTCTTCTATGCATATGATGGATCTACTCCAGCTACGGCTATGGTAGAGACAAATTTCGTAGCCGCAGAAAGTGGAGACGCTAACTGGACAGTGGCTAATGGAAGCGGCGCTGCATTGGAAATTGCAGACGATACGACAGGGACATCTCACGATTATTATATCGCATGTTCTGCTGGCCCAACAGCCGTCGGTGCTAAAACAGGTAAGGCTAGGATAGAACTTACGTACAGCTAATAATTAAATAACAACGAGGCTTATGAAGACTCCAAATGTTAAATTCTCTGTGTCCTTATCTAATGGAGAAACCCTATATGAGGGCAAGGACGAACTAGCTATAATCGAAGGGGAGTTGTCACCATGGCAACGACTCAAAGCGAAATTAAATGATGTAATAAAGATTACGTCTATTTCGCTTTATACAGATGATAATAGAAGATTTAATTTACCAAGTTTAGGAAAGAATCCTAAGTTTAAGGTTTTTTGCGGTGCCGATCAAC
>Ga0209593_10000072_pt1 | contig 50996 bp, 74 predicted proteins | sample PPLLaktember2015_3_FD_187260 | JGI IMG/M metagenome (GOLD analysis project Ga0209593, IMG submission 187260) | Freshwater sediment microbial communities from Prairie Pothole Lake near Jamestown, North Dakota, USA - PPLs Lake P7 Core (6) Depth... | ecosystem: Environmental > Aquatic > Freshwater...
CCTGCGCCGCCGCCGCCTGCGCCGCCGCCTGCGCCGCCTATGCCGCCGCCGACGCCGCCTGCGCCGCCTATGCCGCCGCCGACGCCGCCCGCGACGCCGCCGCCGCCTGCGCTGATACAACGATAGACCTGGTGACGCTCATACAACAGGCCATAGAGGAGGAGGGCACATGCTGACTACACTCGACGTAGAGGAGCACTTTGTCGCGCTCTGCGACAATGCGGTCCCGCCGTTTGATCCGTGGGCGCAGCTTGAGCGATTCATTCGCACGTTCGCGGACCCGATGGAACTTGGCTGGTGCCTGAACCATATCGCGGCCATACAGCAATCCGTAAAGCCGTGGGGAGAGCCAGGCGATGAAAAAACAAGATAATCCCGTACCAATGAGCGCGATCGTGCGCACCCTACACACCGACCTCATCGCCCGGCACGGGCTCCGCGCGGCAGTACAGATCACGCGGGAGTTACACCGATGGGTTGAGAATACCCTGCGTGAGCAGATCCAACGGCACCCCGCCGAGTGGCCGGAATATTCGGCACAGGCCATACCCGCCGCGGGGGACGTGGAGAAAAAAATTCCAGCAATTCCGACCGTGACGGGCTGAAATATCAGGTTCAGACCCCATGATTGCGGGGAACTATAGAAGGAGTGGTGACATGGTACGAACAAAATTGAATGATGACGAACTGCGGTGGTTAGAGGAACATCGCACAGAGTTGGAACAGCCGGGGCCGAGCGAAGACACACGCATAGCAAAGACCCTTAAAGATCTGCTCCGTGTGTGCCGCGACGAATTAGGCGGAACGGGTAGGATGCGGTGTTGTCGTCTGCGCTCGTTGATGAAGTCTCACCGGCTGAGTAAGCGGGACTTGGTTGTTTACCTCAATTATCCACTTTTCACACAAGAGGAGCTGGCCTTGCGCTTTGGCTTTTCAGACCAGTCGGAACTTTCACGACTACTGAATCGTGTGCGCAACGCGCTGCCCACACTACAAAAAGACCCTGATTTCACCGGGGTTCATGGCATACCTGCGCTGCACCACATGTTACGTATCGAGGCCAGCGCGGATAGTGACGACCGGCTTAACGATCAGAGCGTACTACGATTCTAACAGCGGGCGGACCCGGCTTACCGTTTACGGTGGATCATATAAAGCACCGGAGCGTCCGCCCGTTTTTGTTCTGATATGGAGGAGACCCATGCAAACGACATTTAACGGTCAGCAGTTTCACGGTCATCCGAAATTCTACGAGTTCCTGATGCAGATGGCCGAGGTCCACTCCCGCAAGAACCACGACTACGCCGGGGACGCGGACCCGCTTAAGAATCTCCGATCTGCGGAGCGTATCGGCCTGGCCCCGTTCGTCGGCGTATTGGTGCGGTTGCAGGATAAATGGAGTCGTCTTGAGCAGTTTCAGAAGTCCGGCACACTCCTGGTAAAGGATGAGAGCGTGATCGACACGCTGATCGACAACGCCAACTACTCAATCCTGGCGGCGATACTGCTGTTAGAGGCTAAAGCTGACGAGGTTGCGCCGCCGAAAGAGGCCGAGACCCCGCCTCGATCTTGCTTGGAGTGCGGGCATCAAGTTTCCAGCGGGGGTACGTGTCTCTGTGTTGGCGTTGCCGACAATTGTTTCAAGGAGCGTGTATGATCCGGGCCTATCTCAGTCACCTGATCCGCGGAGCCAAAGGTTCCGCCGCGACACGCGAGGACATGGAGGCCAACAACCGCCGGGCGATAGAATTTGCCGCCCAAGTGCGGGCGGAGTTTCCCGGTCTCGATCTGTACGTACCCGCAATCCATGATGAGTTTGTGCTGGAAGCCTATGAGATGGGGGTGTTGACAGAATCGCAAATATTGGCTGTTGATGTTCGATTGGTGCGGAAACGGGATCTTTTGATTGTGTACGCCCCAGACCGCTATCTATCCAACGGAATGTTACAAGAGCATCGAGCGGCGGGGGTTGGAGGAGTGGATATAGTGTATGTGTTTGCTGCGGGGGATGTGGAACCGATTCAGCAATACCTGGAGGCCCGGAAACGATGACCCGTGTTCTCTGCATCGGAGATCCTCACGAGCCTGTGTGTCACCCCGGCTACCGCGCATTCTGCCGCGACCTGCGCGATCGCTTCGACACAATCAAGACTGTTATCATCGGGGACATATGCGACCACCACGCGATCAGTTTCCACGCGGCGAATCCCATGTGTCCCGGACCCAAGGATGAGCATGATCTGATCCTCGCCAAGATGCAGTTGTGGTACAAAGATTTCCCCGGTGCCGTGGTGACGATAGGTAATCACGACGCCCGTGTAGCCCGCCTTGCGGAGTCGGTAAAGATTCCAGCGTTTTATCTCCGCGACTACGATGAGATGTGGGAGACGAAAACATGGCAGTGGGTAGGGGACATCGTGATTGACGACGTGTACTACTTCCACGGGACGGGGCGCAGCGGGATACATCCGGCGTATAACGCCATGAAAGACATGCTTATGTCGGTTGTAATGGGCCACTGTCACTCGGCCAGTGGCGTCAAATGGAGGGCCAACCCGAATCGCCGGACGTTCGGCATGGATACGGGCTGCGGAATTGATGTAGACGCCTATCAGTTTGCCTATGGAGCGCACATGCCGAGTCGTCCGATTCTGTCGGCAGGCGTGGTGATCGACGGCGTACCACAGCACTTTATCCTGCCATGCGGAGTTCGAGAGAAATATCACAAATCCAAATTTGGAGGAAAGAAATGAATACCATTATCATGCCCGAGAACAAGGGGCTACCAATGCTAACGGTACAGTCCCTATGTGACGACGTCAGCGACACCCAGACTGCCTTCATAGGCAGATGTGGGTGGGGACCCGAACACAGTCTCTACCTCATAAGTTACGGCCGCGTGCTCCTCGCATCACGTCCTCGGTCTTCGTGGGAGGGTCTGGCTGATGTGACCGTGGATCGTTTTGTGGATGTGGAGATCAAGGTGCTGTGATGCTCCAGATCCCCCGCGTACCAACTGTGCGTCCAATCTTCCCCGGTGTAGCTGCGCATCAACTCCGTCAGGAGCTTGCGATGGAGATTAGGGCGACGTGCGAGGCCCTGATTAAGAGCACCTACGTCCCCTCATACCAAGAAATGTTTCGCAGGTACACTATGGCGGTAGACCCCGGCGAGATCCGCGATCCGTGCCGCCTGCCGCCGTATGCCACCCAAGGCCCAAACGACGCCCGCGGGGTCAGTAAGATCGGGTGCGTCTATGCCCGGCTGTCCTGGGTGCTCAAGCTATATTGGGATCTATGTCTTGACGGCGCGGACAATGCCGCGGCACTCCGGCAGTATCTCACTGGGTTGCGAGCCGTGGCGGAGCGGGGAGTTGAGAAGTGCGTTATGGAGGGGGATACTCGCATGGGGTTTTGGCTTGGGGTTCCGGCATAATGGAACAGTGGCAAAATATACTTGAGTCTGCGGGATTTCCCACTGAAGCGATTGTTTTGGATTGGGAGACCTACTTCGATGCCGAATACAGCTTCGATAAGCTATCGACTGTCGAATACGTGATGTCCCCGCGGTTCGAGGTCACGGGGTTGGGGTATCGGCTGCTTGGCACGGAATCAGAGGCCGGAGGCTTTCTTGACCCGATAGAGGCTCGGCGATATTTGGATACCGCCGCGGGGTGTATCGACAGCTATACAGTGGTAGGCCAAAATCTGCCGTTCGACGCCCTTGTCCTACGCGAACGATACGGCATCACGCCGAAGTACACCGTGGATATTATCGACCTCGCGCGACATCTGGACGCCCGCGACCAGCACAACTTGGAACATCTGGCTAAAAAGTATCATGCTCCAACGGAGAAGGGCAATACGCTACAGTTTAAGGGATTACATTGGCAGACTATGACCCCAGAACAGCGTGCCGCCCTCTCCTCCTACTGTTTGAATGATGTCGCTATCGAGACGTATCTGTTTAAGACTCTGTTACCCCGGATAACGTGGCCCGAAGTTGAGCTACGCTTAGCGGCCCAGGCGCTTCGGCAGTATCTCGTCCCGCAAATCAAGATAGACGCCGATCTCGGCAACCGCCTCTTGGTGAGCATGACGGCCAAGCTGCAAGAGCCCGTAGACCATTGCAATGAGCTTGGCATCCGGGTAGTGACACCAGGTAAACTCACCAAGAGGATCTGCAAGCCGCCCACGGTCAAGGCCGTCACCGTGGGCGACATCAGCAAGGACGGTACATTTCTTACCCTACTTGCGGCGGCTCTACCTCCTGGCGAGTCAATCCCCATGAAGCAGGGCAAGAGACGGCTCATCCCCGCTCTCGCTAAGACTGATACTCAACTCGACTACCTCCTCCTTCATCCTTCTCCTCAAGTTCGGGCCTTAATGACGGCGCGTAAAGAGTCCGACAGTTGGCCCGGACATATCAGCCGCGTGCGGCAGTTACTCGTGCAGTCTGCCGCACGCGGAGGATTTATCGGGGCCATGACCCGGTATTATGCCGCGCATACTGGCCGGTGGGGTGGGTGGGGGAAGACGAATTTTCAGAATTTCGGCGCACGGGATGTAGACGATCTTATCAAGCAGGTAGGACAGATGCTCACCGCGCCCGAGGGATTCGTGTTCGGCACCGGGGATCTCAGTCAAATCGAGGCCCGTGTAGTGGCGTGGTTCGCCGGGCAAGAGGATTTGTTGGAGGCGTTTCGCCGCGTCGATGCAGCAAAGGAACGGGGTGATGATTCGGTGAAGGATGTCTATTGTGAGTTCGCCGAGGAACAGATCTATCACAAGGAAACACGCAAGCCCCGCAAGGATGATCCACCGGAATTGGCGGCGGCTCTTACAACCCGGCGTAACGTCGGCAAGGAAACCATCCTCGGGGCCGGGTTTGGAATGGGTGGGTCTACGTTCTATGACCGCTGCCGCCAAAAGCCGAGCCTCAAGGCCGCATTTGAGTCTGGGGAACTTAACCGCCCCCTGTGCAATCGGGCCATTGCCGTCTATCGCCAGCGATATTCGATGATCCCAAAATTCTGGAAAGAAGTCGAGGCGGCGTGGCGATTCGTCGCTAGATACTACGACCAGCGAGCTACGGTGAGTCACTATGGGCGGAGCCTGTCGTTCCGGAATGAGGGCGGCACGGTGGTTGTACAGTTGCCGTCAAGCCGGTGTTTGTTCTATTCCCACGCCCGCGCCGCAGCGAGTGGTGAGTGCCGGTATCGCTGGGGAAAAGTATATGGCGGGTCGATCACGGAGAACGTCGTCCAGGCCACAGCGAGGGATGTATTCGCGCTCGGGCTGCTGCGGTTGGAGGACGCGGGGCATAACGTATTGTTCAGCGTACACGACCAAGGGATCAACCTGTATCGTGACAACGCCACGGCAAAGACCGAGCTTGAGGACATGCATTGCCTCCAAACTGTTTGTCCAGTGTGGGCCGAGGGCTTGCCTGTAGCAGTGGAAGGCGACTTGACACCAGTGTACCACAAATGAGAGGGCGGATAATGAATCTTCAAGAGATGTTTGAAAAGCATATAGATACGGAATACATCAAGTTTGAGCGAATTGAGTGCCCCCAGCATCCGCGACCTGACATTTGCGCGTTTCTAATGTTGTCACAGCTTGTGCCGGACGATGGGCGGGATATGGTGACATCGGCAGAACATGACGAAATTTATCTGGATACTGACTGCACCAAACTCGCCGAGGTTATTTCAGAGGCCCAAGTCATCGACCTTCTCCGCTGTGGCGTTCGTTATGATGCCGGGGCCGATGGACTTTGTATGTTTGTATGAGAGGACCACGAAACCATGCAATCGAGAGGGGTCAACTTGCGCGCAAAGCTAAGCCATTGGGTACTTTCATTATACAACAGATGCACGCGAAGATACCACGACTACCGTCTATACCGCCGCGAGTACCTGTGGTTCCGGCGGGAGATGGGGTTCAATCGCGCAGACAGCCGTCGATCAGCCCGAACCTCGGCAATGGCCATAAAGCAACTACAGGCCCAAGCCGAGAAGCCCCAGTCCTGCACGCCTGCCTCAAGTGGCTCCACGCCCACGGTATCTTCGCCTGGCGGAACAACTCCGGCACCCTATGGACGGACGGCCAGCCCATCTCCTTTGGCTATCCGGGGTCAGCGGACATTACGGGAATCCTTCCTGATGGACGGCGATTAGAGGTCGAAACGAAATCATCTACTGGCAAACAATCAGCCAAACAAAAACATTTCCAGGCACAGATTGAGAAGAACCACGGGGTCTACTTACTCGTGAGAAGTAAACAGGACTTGGAGGCGCAATGGGCCAAGTTATTCTCGGCGACTGTCGTGAATCCCAGATAGAGCTTATCCACCGGCGTCTCCGCGAAGTCCGCGGAGTGCCCCCAATACCAACAGTTACGTAGAGGAGATAACTATGAGAGTAGAAATCTGGACACCGCGGGAACCCGCTCCGCCGCAGGAACCCGTGCTGAGGTTGAGACTCATCGAACGCTTCGACCACATTGAACTTTGCGCCGTTGGTGAAAATGGCGAACGGGTAGAATGCGGGTCTTTGCTCGGGTTTGCGGATGGCGAGATTATGCACTATTGCGGTGTAAACCATAGTATCGGCCTGAAACTTGACGCCGAGGACCGTGTGATTGTGAGGGACCCCTGATGCTGCGCGAACTCCGCCTCTCTGCCTCTGCCAACGCCGACTACCAGGCGTGTCAAAAACGATACTGGCTGTCCTATATAGCCGACTTGACTGCCGACAAGGACAAAGACAGCCTCCGCGTCGGCGGTAATTGGCACCGCTGTCACGAGCTACTCGAACTCAAGGCTGAGGCCGTCTGCCCCGACTGCCTGCGGCATGAGGAGATACGCCCCGACTGCTATATCTGCGCGGGCACTGGTTACACACCCGCCGACCCAATGGAAGCCGTGGTCCGGTACCTTAACTATGCCTACGCGGTTGTGCCGGACAACAAGACCCGTGACGATTGGGAGACAGAGCGTGTTACGCTGCTTTACTCCCTGTCCGGACACCGATGGCTCTATAAGGAGGATGAAGACCGATGGGAAACCATCGGGTCCGAGATCAAGTTCGAGGTCCCGGTGATTAACCCGGTCACAGGCCGCAAGCTCGGCAAGGCCGTATTCGTCGGCAAGATCGACCGCCTCGTGCGCGAGCGAAACACCGGGCTCGTCTACGTTTGGGAACGCAAGAGCACCAGTCATCCGATCACGTCTGAGTCGTACTGGCACGACCTCGCCCAGGGCGATCAGATCAGCGGCTACCTATACGGCGGTCGTGTGGCGCAGGCGAATGGGCAACTCCGTAAGCACGGCATCAGGTCCGAGGACCCGCCTATCGCCGGGGCGTGGTGCGATGTGTGGCACAAGCCTGATATCGCCCCGAAGCGGGTCAGTAAGGCAGATCTTAAGACGCTGGCGGAGACGGGGATGTACTGCGGCACTAAGGCGCAGTATCCACAGGTCAATCCTGCGGTAGTGGGCGAGTCCATAGTCGAGACTCCTGAATTATTCGGCGCCCGACTGCTCCAAGATATCGCCGAACGCCCCGATCATTACTTCGCTCAGCGCGAGGTCGCCCGCACGGATCGGGAGCTTGAACAGTTTCAGTGGCGGCTATTCAAGCTCGCCAAACAAATACGGGCCGTGGAGAAGAACGACCTATGGCTGTGTAACCTGCGATCCTGTGAGCAGCCGTTCTATTGTGAGTATCGTGACCTGTGTCGCTCCGGCGTAGCCGGCACCATCGACAGCGAGCCGCCAGTGGGATACAAGAGAAAACACCCCAAAGAAGAAGAAGAGGTACCGCTGGAATGAAAAAGATAACCTTGAATGAGACATGGAAACGCTGCCTCGCCATGTGGCAGTGGATTGTAAAGGAGCTAAAGGCTCGACCCGAGGCAGATATTTCAGAGCTAAAGGAGGAGTGGGTCGACAAAAATCACCCGGAAGATCTTGCGGGGACTCTCTGCTACTTCTGCGATTGGCATAATGCCCACAGGAAGGCCAAAGGCCAGGGCTGCTGCCTCGGCTGTCCCGGTTGTCCGGGGTGCCTGGTGAGCCCGCGTTTTAACTGCTACAAGGCGGGGTGGGGCACCAACCCTGCCCGATTTCTACGAACCCTTAAGCGGTTGAACAAAAAGCGCCTTGCTAAAAAGGAGGCGCGCTAATGGCTAAAGCCCCCTGTCTCGCCCCCCGCGTCAGTGCCCCCGCTCCGCCAAGCGCGGCCCGCGTCCCGGCCAAGTCCTTTGTAGTCGCTCCGTGGATCGGCGCAGGCGAGGGAGAGAAAGTTATCCTGTACGGTCCCTCCGGGATGGGTAAGACCACGCTCGCCGCTACGTCGCCGGACCCCGTGTTCGTCGGCTGTGATGACGGTGGGCGGAAGATATTGAACCCCAAGACCGGCCAGCCTGTGCTCCATGTCCCCGGTGTGGAGACGTTCGGCGACGTGCGGGCTGCGTTGCAGTCCAGTGTGTTTGACGACCACGCATCAGTCGTCCTCGACACTGTGACCATGCTCCAGCATTGGGCCTTGCCCTATATGTTCGCCACGATCAAGCATGAGAAGGGTGCTACCGTGTCGAGTATCGAGGGCTACGGCTATGGTAAGGGCTATCGGCATTTGTTCGACATGATGCACATGGTTCTCGCTGACTGTGATCGGCTCATCAAGCAGGGTAAGAACATCATCCTCATTGCCCAGGAAGCGGCGACCGCCGAGACCAACACCGCCGGGGAAAACTATCTCAAGAGCGGCCCCGATCTGCACCACAGCGATAAGGCCAGCGTGCGCCGTGACTACATCCAGTGGTCCGACCACGTATTCCGCGTCACCTGGGAGAACGCCGCCGTCGAGGATCGCAAGATCGCTCCGGTCAAAGGCCGCGTGATTAACGTCCGCCCCGACGCCACGTTCGAGGCCAAGTCCCGCGGGTCAGCATTCGCGGACACAGAGGTCGTGGCGTTCGCGGAGCCGAGCGACGATTCACTATGGCAGATTTTGTTCGGAGGTAAATGATGGATTGGGAAGACTTGGCTGCGGACCTGCTCGGAATTGTCCTGTTAGCGTGTATGCTGGGTTTCATTGTGTGGGGATTAACAGGAGGTAAGTGATGTCCACAATCAAAGGCGGTCAGCGACCGCCACGTAACGCCCCGTGTCCGTGCGGCTCGGGTCACAAATTCAAAAAGTGCCACGGCAAAGCTCCCACGAAGGAGCAGAAGACGCGGCTGGCGAAACTCAAAGAACTCTTTTTAGGAGGTAAGTAACCTATGAGCAACATCGGACAACCAGGAAGTTACCGCGGCCTCGTGCTTGACCGCGGCATCAGCAACTCATCGGGCGGACACCTGCAAATGTCGATCACCATGCAGGCGACCGAGAAGTATGATGAGGAGAATCAGGTATGGACACCGTTCAACTATGAGGATTCAGAAGCGCAAGCCTATCTGAACCTCATCACCAGCAAAGAGAAGGAAAACGCGATCAACTGTCGTCAGATCATGCGGGCTTTCGGATGGGATGGCATGGCGTTTTCCGCGCTTAATGATCCCGACTCCAAGCTGGCCACGCAGATTCAGTGGCGTATGGGCACGGAGACCTATGAGGGCGTGGAGCGGGTGAAGGTGCAGGCGATTGATGCCCACGACGCCGCGCCGGGTCGGAAGGTGGAGAAACTCGATGCTGCCGCGATGCGTGCTATGGACGCCAAGTACGCGGCGGTCTTGAAGAACCTTGGCGGAGGGCCGAAGCCCAAGAGTGCGCGGCCTGTGGCACCTGTGGCGCAGCCGGACCCCACTGCGACGGCAAGTGCACCGGTACCTGCCCCGACGACTACCCCGACATCCCCTTCTGACCCCGCCCCCAAGGCCCGGCGTGGCCGTCCCCCGGCCCCGAAATCCCCGGACCCCGTCCCTGTCCCCGTGCCTGCGGCCTCGACTGAGCCGATGGACCAGGGTGCCGCGTGGGGGACTGTCTACAGTAGGGCCCATGAAGCGGGCAAGACCGATCTTGAGATCAATACCGCCTGGTCAGGGGTCGTCAAGGAAATTGGGGTTATTAAGGAGGTAGATGGGGTGAAGATCATCACCATAGAAGGCCCGGACTGGTCTGGCGTGGCCGCGAAGACGGCGGAGAAGCTCGGGGTGTAATTCGGGGCTACGCCCCGGAGTATCGTGGGGGCACGGAGGCCCCGAGGGATGGGTGATGATACCACCAGTGCCTATAGTAATCCCGAGTGCCCGCAGATATGCAGTGGTTTACGCCGATCCGCCGTGGGAGGTTAAAAAAATAGTACGGGCGGTGCGCCCCAACCAGCACTTGCAACTCGATTATCCAACGATGTCGTTGGATGATATAAAGGCCCTACCTGTTGCTATGATTTCAGCCCCGGCGTGTTGCCTGTTTCTTTGGACCACCCACGCCTACTTGCCAAGGGCTTTTGGAGTGATGGAAGCATGGGGTTTTCGGTACCAACGGGTGATTACATGGGATAAGCAGAACGGCATGTGCCTTTTTGGTTTCCATCACAGAACGGAGTTTCTCCTATTCGGCTATCGGGGAAAACTTGAGATGTATCCGAAACGAAAAGCGTTTCCCACAATAGTGTGCGCAAAGTCGGCTCGACACTCAGAAAAACCCCAAGTATTTAGAGATTTAATCACCCCCTTTGGCGAGCCTCGGATCGAACTGTTTGCCCGCCAAAAAACCTCCGGCTGGGATACATGGGGTAATGAAGTACCTAATGACGTGGTGCTCTCAGCATGACTAAGCCAGACTTCAACGACCTCCTGACGGTATTCCAGTCCAACATGGTCCCAGCCATGCGACAAGACCTCGCCGACAGTCTCGGCGTCGCGGCAGATGCCGTGCGTCGGCTCGGGGTCGGCTATTATCCCGCGGAGCAGGCGTGGATTTTCCCCGAGCGTGACGGCGACGGCAACGTGATCGGCCTGCTCCGCCGATATGCAAACGGCAAGAAATTTATCATGGAGGGCCATAAACGAGGACTCAGCTATGAAGGCGTATCAGTACGACAAAAAGACCAGACAATTCAAGCGCGTCCCCACTTCATTCGAGTCGGAGACGCAGGCGTGCAGTGCCCTATTTGCAAACGGGAAAAAGATGGGTGTCTCGTATCTGACGAGGACGTGGATGACCCCTCCGCCGTCATATGCGTACGATCCCCTGACGGCGCAGAGCGTCTCATTGAAGGTGCTGGCTACCTCCATCGTCGTCACCCCGTTTTTGGTGCTGGACGATGTCCCGTATCGGTACTGCCTCTATCGGATCAGCCGGTGGTTGTTACTGAGGGCGCGAGTGACTGTCTGGCTGCGATGTCGTTGGGCTACGTGGCGGTCGGCAGGCCGAGCGCGGAGGCGACGACAAAAGGACTGGTGGGCTTGGTACAAGGCCGAAGTGTTGTCCTCGTCGGGGACCGCGATCCACACGGAGTCGGGCAACGTGGACTGGAAAGTGCTTTCCAAACCCTCAAGCCCGCCGTCGCCTCGATAGTCAAGGTCCTCCCCCCCGAAGGATTCAAAGACCTCCGGCAATGGTATCAATCCGGCTTGACCCGCGAACAGTTCGAGGCTCACGTAGCGGCAACCGGGAACACATCCGATGACGGCTCGGTATTGCCGAACACGTCTCCGCTCACACTGGTCAAATCCTGGATTCAGCAGACTCAGATGCGCAACGGCACGCAACTACTCCAGTTTGTGCAGGGCGACTACTATCACTGGGAACCCCCGGTCTACCGCAGGGTAGAGCAAACAGAGATACGCGGAGACTGGTATGCGTTCTTCACCGACAAGCCCGTTCGGGTCAAGGATCGGGAAGGCGGGGTCAAGATCGTCACGCTCAACCCTGACCGCAAGTTTATGGCCGATCTGCATGACGCCGCCTCCGCCTCCTGCAATGTCCGAGTAGAGGATGGCGTTCACGAGCCGTTCCTGATTAAGGCCCGCGCCCCTATGGATCTGGCCCGCGCGGTCGTGTTCCAGAACGGGATTCTCTACATCGCCGACGACCGGCTCGCACCGCTGACCCCGGATGTATTTCTGACGAGCACGTTGCCCTATGACTACCACCCCGGCTATCAATGTCCGAAGTGGCTGTGGTTTGTAGCGGATATTTTCAATGGAGATCAAGAATGCGTTGCGCTTTTACAGGAATGGTTCGGGTACAATCTCATAGCATCGAACCATATGCAGTCGATGATGTTCTTTTTCGGGGTTCCAGGCTCCGGCAAGTCTACCACTGCCGCAATCCTACGTGCTCTCTTAGGCGATGCGAGATGCTGCGGGGCGACGACGGACAATTTCAAAGGCTTGTTTGGCAAAGAGGCCCTACTAAATAAGTACGCCGCGATCATGTCCGAAAGCCGCGACACCAATCGCTCGGACATCGACAAGCTCCTGCAAACATGGAAGGCGATCACCGGCGGCGATGTGGTTAGCGTGGCCCGTAAGTACCGCCAGGCCGTAGACGCCCGGTTGTTCTGCCGGATGACCTACGTGGCGAACGAGGCGATCCCCTTTGACGACGCAGCGCAGGCGATGGCCCCCCGTATGAGCCTGTTGTATTTCCCCAACGACTATCGCCGCAGGAGTCCCGACCGGATGCTGGAACACAAGCTCAAGGCCGAGATCCCCGGCATTGCTTTGTGGGCTATTGAGGGCCTCAAACGCCTGCTGGCAAACGACAAGTTCACGCTGCCGCTGGACTCACAGGTCCATCTCGCGCAGATGGCGGAGTTGACCAACCCTATCGGGGTCATGCTCGCTGAGTGTACGGACATGCACGTCGGGTCGGAGTTTATGCAGTACCGGGTTGAGTGTAACGTGCTCTACGATCTGTGGAAGGCGTGGTGCGACGAGACCCGGACTAAGACGAGCCTGTCGGCGATTGGGTTCGGGATGAAGCTCGCCCACTTGGAGAGCCCTATCACGCGGCGTCGGGTGGGAGAGGGCGGCAAACGGTTGTATATCTACCAGGGCCTTGAGATCAGGCCCGAAGCTTACGAACGTTATCTCAAGAGGTAATGACTATGTACGAGTGCTATGATTGTGGCGAGAGATTTGAAAGATGTCCAAGGAAGTGCCCGGTGTGCGGTAGTGAGGACATTGAATTGATGGAAGAGGAAGAGGAAGAGTTGAATAGTTGGGGCGACGACGACCCATGAGACGCTACCTCGTCATCCTCTGCATCGCCGCCTATGCTGTGCTTGGCATCTATGACCTGTGTACAGGTCGATTGCGTGTGGGCGTGGCGGAGCTTCTGCTGTCACTTGTAAATGCTGTATTGTTTTTGTGAGGAGCTTTTGATGAAACGAATAGTGCTGGTATTTATCGCCCTGGCTCTCCTTGTGGCGGGGATCGGTTGCGCCGCGCTGTCAACGTTAGTCACCCCGGCCAATGTCGATAAAAATGCTGTTGCGTATGCAGCCAGTGCCGGTGTCATCGATCCGAACGACTTCAGAGGCTATGGTAACTTGGACAAGGCGATCCGCCTCAAGGCCGCAGTTGATGCTGCCTTCCAAGTCAAAGAGTTGTCCTTGAATCAGATGATGGAGAAAAACCGCTTGGACTACTCGCAGCTCTCACAAGTCGCTGATTCGAATATGAAAGCATCACGAGCACAAGAAGAACTTTTATTTGGTGAAACGGGTCTACTGTCGATGGGCTTGAGTTTACTGGGCGTCGGCGGGCTGGGCACCGTGATCGGCCTGATGCGTAAGAGGCCCGGCGACATCACGCCGCAGGAGATGGAAACCGCGCTCACCGAGATCAAGGGGGAGGTTACGGATAAGGACCGGCAGATTATCGAGATCGTCAGGGGAGTGCAGAAGTTGTTCGAGGCGTACCCGAAGAATACGGCGTTCGGAGCGGAGTTGCGAACAGCCCTGGCGAATCAGTCCACCGACACCCGGCAGGCCGTGGCTGCTGTAAAGGCGACATTGGTATGACTATAACCCTCAACACACCCGTCACTCAGCTTAAGGGCGTAGGGCCGAGCCGAGCCTCGGCCCTCGCCCGGCTCGGGATCAAGGCCGTCGAGGATCTGCTGGCGCATTATCCGGCGTCGTATTATTTCGCGCCGCCGCTGGCGGACGGCCCGCTGGTCGATGGACAGCCCGCCACGGTCGTAGGAACCGTGCTCACGATCTCAGTGTTCAACCGCAACTTTGAGGTTATCCTTGACAGCGGTATTCGTATCATGTGGTTTGGGGGCCAATACTTGCGGCAGAGTATTTTCAAGGGCTCGCGTCTCCTGGTGTCGGGCGTCGTCCAATACGGCGGCTTCACGAATCCTGAGTGGCGCGTTCTCACGCTCGGCGAAACACCAGACCCCGCCGACCTCAACACGGTCACGTACGCGGTGACGAGCGGGATCACGAGCAAGGATATAGCGCGGCTGATGAAGCAATGCCTTGATGCAGGTGTGCCCTCCAGTGGAGTCGGAGACCCGTTTCGACGGATACATAGACCACTGAGCCAAAATGAGGCGGAGGCTGTGCGCTCAGAGTTCAAGTACGATGAGCTTTTCTACATGCAACTCGGCCTCGCTATGCGGCAAGCCAAGCGCGAGCAGGAGCCGCCGAATGTGTGGTGTGATCCCTGCGGTATGGCAATGAACACCGGACGGTATTTTCCGTTCAAGTTCACCCCGGATCAGTGGGGGGCAGTGCGTGAGATACTCGTAGACTTACAAGGTCCCCGCGCCATGAACCGCCTCCTCCAGGGCGACGTAGGCTGCGGCAAGACCGCCGTGGCCGCGTATGCCGCCATCGTGACGGCGTTCAATGGGGCGCAGACCGCTATCCTCTGTCCCACCGAGATACTCGCCCGGCAGCACTACGAGACGATCAAGGGGTATTTCGAGAGGGCGGGAGTGACATCATGGCTCGTGTTAGGGCGCACTACTAAAGATGTTACAGGTCATTCAACCCCCGGCCATCTTCCCAACATTCTTGTTGGCACAACTGCTCTTTTGTCGGATGTTATCAGGTTCGACAACCTCGGCCTCGTCGTCATAGACGAGCAGCACAAGTTTGGCGTGGAGCAGCGCGCCGCCCTGCGTAGGCACGGCAACCCCCATGTTCTCGTAATGACGGCTACACCGATCCCGAGGACGATGGCGATGACCGTGTTCGGGGACCTTGACATCAGCACAATCCGGTCTATGCCGCCGGGGAGGAAGCCGGTGAATACGGTCTGGTACAACAGCGCAGATATAGACCTATGGCATCCGTTCATAGAACGTGAACTCGCCGCCGGTCATCAAATCTACGTCGTCTGCCCCCGAATCGAGGCCCTCGATGACGAGATGCGGGCGGTGGAGGAAGTGGCCGAGGAATACAAACGACAATTCCCTGATGCCACGGTTCTATCACTTCATGGAAAGATGTCGCGGCTCGATAAGGAACAGGTCGCCCTCCTGTGGCGGTCTAATCTGTGGCGGGCCATCCTCGTCTCCACCACCGTAGTAGAGGTCGGCGTGGACAACCCGAACGCGACGGTAATGGTCATCGAGGGTGCAGAACGATTCGGCCTGGCTCAACTCCATCAGCTACGCGGTCGCGTGGGTCGGGGCAGGGACCAGAGTTATTGCTTCTTACTGTCAGATAGTGACAGTCAGGAGGCACGATCACGCCTACGCATCATGGAACAGACCAATGACGGGTTTTCTATAGCGGAGCAGGACTTGAAGAACCGCGGTCCCGGCGATCTACTCAGCACGCGGCAGCACGGACTCCCCGACCTCAAGCTGGCGGATTTGGCTGAAGACTACGACTTGCTTGTGGAGGTGCGTAAGGAGGCGCGTAAGCTCGTGGCTGAGGGCCGAGTGACGCCTGAGATGCTGGCGGAGTTGGAGAAACGATTTGGGGGTAAGTTACTGTTGGGGGATACAGCCTAAGGGGAGCTATGGAAACATTGTTAGTTACGGTGATATTTATATGTTGTCTCTTGCTTCTACTGGGTATGTTCCTGTTAACGGTAGAGATTATTCCAGAACCAGTTGCGTTTTGGTCAACGATCCCGATTATGGCACTGATGGTTTTAGCACTCATCATAGGGGGATTTTCTGCGTGATCCACGATGAAGGAGGTCCATTGATGTTGAGCCGGTACGATATTGCCCAGCATTTAGTCGCTCTTCTGTGTATTCCTATTGATGATCCCTTTGCCCCCGCCGGAATTGAAAAAGATATTGAATTTGCGGAGCGATTTGCTCGTACTTTTGGAACCATAGAAAACATACAGGAAGTCCCTGACTTGGTGCGCGAGAGCTACGAATGATCCACGACCCCGGCCAACTCCTCGCCTGGCTCCGCGCCAACACCGCCCGTGACAGGGTACTCAACAACGCCTTGAACACCGGCGAGGCCGCGGTAACACCACAAGAGGGGGGCTGGCACGTCCGGGTAACGTCTCGCCGAGGAAATATCTACGGGGTCCGTGTCGTAGCGGACCCCGTGGGGATGCCGTGTCGTTGGTATAGGAGTAATGAATGATACACTATGATTGGATTCGTCATGGGTGGTTTTACTATCGGTGGTGGGCAGTCCTACACCTGATTCATCGAATCCGGGCCTACCCACGGTATCGCAGGCTTCGGAAGGCCGGGGCATCAGCAAGCGTTGCCTCGTGGTATTCGCTACAGGTGGTAGTGGGGCCAAGCGCCTATGATAAGAAATATGGGCGTGACCCGCAGAAGGAGTATGAAGAGATTCTCCGAGCATACTCTGATCCTGCCGACACGACTCTGCAAAAGTTCGAGCGAGCAATTAGAGACTTTCCAGTAGATGAAGCGCCGGCCTGACCCATACCCGGACCTGATCCCCCGCACCCAGATCCAAACCTATCTGAGAAAGCGCACTGGGACTCTCGTTACCAAACACCGCATCACCCGCTGGATAACAACCGGGGAAATCCCGATGATCCAGCGGCCCCGATGGGCGGGCGGCGGGATGTTCACGCGGAAGGTTTATCTTGACACGCTGATAGCCCGGCACTCATAATGTGGGTCATGAAGACACTACTGCGTATTGGGCTGTATCTTGCATTTGGTGCTGGCTTTATTGTAGTGCTGGATCTGGTAGTCCGGCTGTTATAGCGGCCTTTGCCGGGCGAGCATGACAACCAGGCTTATTATCGTTGTTCCCAAAGCCAGGAATGCAGACACCGCAGCTGCAATAAAGGCTATTGCCAGTCGGGTATGTAGCTCTTTGTGGGTTTTGGCCCACCCCACCAAATGCTCTACCCGCTCATCCAAGCGGATCAATAGGGCCTCTTTATCTGCGTGTGTCATTGTTTTCTCCTTACCTGCCTCCGCTGAGCGACTCTGCGCCTTGGCCCGCCGGTCTGCTTCGGCTCATATGTCTGGACGCCTTCACCAAGTAAATTCAGCACTCCTAAAGCCGTACCCTTGGGCACGCCTTGGTCCTGCATGAGATTCACTATGCCCTCGAATCCCAGCGGAACCGGAGCCATGAGTAACTCTTTCTTCGCCGAGATCGGCTCGCCGGTGAAGTCCTTGCCTTCAAGCACATCCCACACCAACCCCGGCAAGAAGCCCAGCTTGCTACGACCGAATCGCTGAATCGTGCTGAATCGCGTATCCCCACGATACGGAACATCCGATCCCGCTATAGGGATGACTTGTCCTGCCTGGTTCATCTTTTCGCCTGAGATCATTCGTCGCATCAGCACGGTAAACTGCGATAGCCCGGACAAGGGGTCGAGCCGTGTATTGCCCACAACTATCTTACCATAGTCCGAGGAGCGGTTGTCGTGTTCGACCTCGCCGCCGAACACATGCTCGTAGAGCCACATCGTTGTTGCTACACCCACCAAATACCGGGCGTACTCGATGGTGATGGCCTTACGAATCCGCCATGTCGGGGCTTGTCCAATAGGCATACCCAGCCTGAATTGGATGCGTGACAGCGTGAACCGCGGCGACCAAAGCAGGCCGTTGAGCGTGTGGACATGCTTCTCCAACCCGGCTACGGACCCGCGCCCGGTCATCACGTTCACGTAGTTGGCGACGGCCTGGCTCTCGGCCAGCGACAATCCGCCCGGCCCCCGAAATGAGCGGGTCATGGCATCGAAGCTGTCAGCCCGAATCGTATTGAGTAGGGTGACGAACCCACGATTGGACCCCTTGACCAACTGGCCTAGGTACGGGATTCGCTCTACAAGGCTGGCCGCGAACAGTTCTTCCCGCCCGAGCATCGGGCCATCGACAGCGGTGAACTCCAACCCCGCCCGATGATAGTACCAGGACCGCTCGCCGTTGACCAACTCTTCATTGATCTTCCACGCCTTCTCCGGGTTGAATATAGCCTCGACAGCCCCCGGCACCCGGCGCAGGGTCCGTATCGGGTGCGACCGTAGCGCAATGCCGCCCTGGCGCATCAAGGCCGAGAAGTCACTGGCCGATTTCCACGCCTGAATCTCGCGGAACGGCTTGGTAACGACTTGTCGCCAATCCGTCCACCACGGGTCGAGATTGGCTATCCGCTGTTTGAGTTCCTGCCTCGCCCGGTAGACCTGATAATCGAGCTTCTCAAGCTCCTCACTCCGTAGGGGTTTCTCTGCCCGCGTTCGGGGGCCGTAGTCGCCGTTGGCGATGCGGGCATTCAAGAAAGCGAGGGTCTTTTCGAGCTTCTGTTTCTGCCGCGCATCACTGGCCTCGTACTCGGCCTTGACCTGATCCCGAAATTCAATAAGCTTCTGAGTCGCCTCGGCCTCCGTTCTGGGTACGCGATGGTTCGGCTCCTTGGCCTCTTTCCGCTCGATATAATAGCGGAAGTCCGCGGCGTCAGTGCGGAGTTTCTTGTTCCGCCGAGGTTGCCGGGACGCGATTTCGTTGATCGTCTCGACCAAGATGTCGGTCATCCGAACCTTGCGCTGTATGGCGTTGGCTATGGAATCCTCCACGGACTCCATTGTGACATCAGGAAGGAGCGTTTGCATCCGCTTGACGACTGATTCAAAGTCTTTGGCGTCGGGCCGAGAGGCGAGATTCTCCACGATGCGCTTAATACCGGCGTCATCCGGCCCGCCCTCGCGGGAGAGGATGTCTTGAATCTCCGCGTCTTTCTCCGCCTCGGTCATGCCTTTGTATCGGCGTTTGCCCAGCCTCGTAGAGCGTTGGGCCTGCTTGCGCCTCTCGGCACGACGGACTACATTCGCTTTCTCCGTAGCCTGCTTGACCGCGCGAACCTTTTGCTTTACCTGACCCGTCTCATCGGGAGTGAGTTTATCGCCTTTTGTTGCGGCTGCTTCTGTGAGCATACTGAGGACATTCGTGGGGTCGTGGATGATTTTGCGTTGGCCCTGCATGGACACACCCTGTCGCCCCCACTCCGCGCCAGTGAGTCCCGCGGCTTCCCCGAGTTTGCCGTAGAGATTCTGTGCATCCTTCAAGGAGGCTGCCGCTTGCTTGGCCTCGGGACTACCCGGTGCGGCATTACTGAGGATTTTATCGGCGGCATCATACTGGTCGGCGAGTTGTTGGCGGCGAATATCGAATCCTGCAATCTCGACATCAGTCAGCGGGCGGGGCTCGCGGATCAGGTCTATCGCCATTTGATCTACAATCGCAGGGATACCCTGGTCGATGGCTTTCTGCCGCCACATTGCTTTTTCCTCGGTCGGACTGCCCTGATACGTCTCCGCCCCGATACGGCTGGCCTCATAGTCTACGAAGGCCCGTCGAATAGATGGACCTTGCTTGTATTTGCGGCCCTTGTCACCGGGGATAGGCGTCTCTGTAGACGGAGGCGCAGGCGGCTGTTCGGGGGGTTTCCCTCCCGCTTCCCCTTTTGTCGGTACTTGTCTAGAAGTATCGACAGTTTGTGCCCGCTCCCAGCTATCGCCGATCTTTTCCGCTTCGGCCCGTGCTCCCGCCGCCTGTTTCTCGGCGGTCTGCAAGTCTTTGGCAAGTCTCACCGAGATTGTCGGGTCCGGCTCGGATCGGGCAAGGTGCTCATCCAACTGCTGCGCCGTCGCGTCTCTCTCGGTTTCGAGGTCGCGGGCGAGTTCGTGGAGCTTGCGGTAGCGGGGCAGTAGCTCCCCGCCCGCGGGGGCGGCAACCTCTGTATTGACAGGGGCATCATATTCCCCCGCCTCGATCTTTTCCTTGGCGATCTCCACCGCCTCGAGCGGAATAGTCTTCTCCTGGGTGGCCACGCGGTCAACCAGGCTGGTCAGTTCGGCCTTTCGAATCTCCGGGCCTAACTCCGCCAGACCGCGTTTCGCGCTTGTCAGTGCTTTCGCCGGACCACCTACCGCAGCACCCCCGGCAAAGGCGGTGCCGAGTTGTTTCAGATACTCCTTCGGAGTGAGTTTCTGTCCATGTAGTCTTGCTACCTCGATTTGAGTTTCCTGTTGAAGAGCCTCTGTGACACCCTCCACCGCAGCCCCTATTGCCTGACGCTCCGCGATAGCCCCGCCGGTCTTCGCCAGTTTACCTATTGCCTTTTTACGGGCGGCTTCAATCAATGCCGGGATCAGAGATTTATCGAGTTTCAGAACCTCGTCAGCCTGCACTCGCTCCAGCATACCCATGATCGGCCCGGCAATCCAACGCTCGACCTCGGCCTGTTCAGCAGTTGCTCCGCCTTTAAGGGCCTCCTGATACACCATCTCTCCCCCCGTGGCCGTACCGACTGCTATAGCACCGGCAGGTCCGACGAGAACGGTAGCTCCTATCGCCGCAGTCATCGCCGGTACGGTTTCCCCGGCCACATTGACAAGAAAACCTCCCACGCCTTTCTTACGCGGCTGTAGCGAAGGAACGTCAGCTGTGCGATAGATGTCTTGCGCTTTCTTACGCAGACGTTGTATAGTTTTCTTGTTATACTGTTCAACCGCTGGAGTCTCGGGATACCACTTGCCCGGCATCTTTCCCCCGGCCTCCATCAGCGAGGCCAACGTGCCGGGACCGGCGGCCATAGCCTTAATACCGCCACGACCAACAGCACGATACGCCTCCCCTCGCCATGTCCCCGGCGTCTCGGGCGTCTCCGGGGTCAGCGCACGCCGGGCCTTGGCGAGCATGTCTTCGGAGGGATCGGGAAGATCGAGGCCCACCCCGCGCCGCCGTAGTTCACGACGGGCCAATTCCGCACGGGCTTGTTCAGGTGTGATAGGCATTACTGGACTCCCGCGATACGTTTGAGTTCATCGTCGGACAGATCACTTAGGCCGGTGCCCGCCGCCTGCCGCGCGTTGGTCACAGTCTGCGCTATGGGCGAGGCGGTGCTGTTCGCAGTCCCTTTGAAGTCGGTGGTGTGGCGACCCGCTATTTTGAATCGCAGATCGCTCCTCTCTTTCCTAAGCGGCAGTATGTCACGACGTAGGCGGAAAAAGTCCGCTTGCTCCTCAGATGATGCAGAACGCCACTCTTTATCAGTTGGCTGTCGATTTGCCGTCGTGCCGCCGGACCACCCTCCCTCGTCGGTGGGGACTTGTATTTTTCCGTCCTTGATTCGATACCTGGTAAGTTCATCCTCCCACTCATCAAGCACGGGGCTAATCTCCTGCAACCGCTCCCTCGGCGTCTGCTCTTTAGGGTTCGGCGGCATAGCAACACCCAGGGCTTGGAGTTGTCTACGGCGAATGTCGTTGGTGCCCCACTCCTCCTCCTCCCCGATGGTTTGTATCGTCTTCATTTCGATACGTTTCGCCGCCCACTTCGCCCGTACTTCCCCCTCTGCCTTTTTGAATCTCATATCCAGTTCATCGAGGTCGGGCTGAATTTTGTTCGCTTCTTTCGTATGCGCCAGTCTATATTTCGTTTGCAGTTGTTGATGCCTGGCGGTGTATTGCTCGGAGTCAAGCCCGAGTTCGCGGAGCCCGTTGGCCTCTACCTGATACTCTTTGTAGAAGTTGTCATCTGCAAGCTTCAACGATCCCTTGATTCGACCCTCCGCTGTGGTGCGGGATGAAGTCAGCGGGGAAATTTCGTTCGCCTCCAGCGAGTCGGCCAGGCCGAACGGATCGGTAGTGCCCGCCTGCTGTGCGGGCTGCTGCGCCGGCGCATCCCACACCGACTCGATCCACGAGCGTCCGGCCGCGCGATCGCGTGTGAGATCCTGTGCGTTCGAGGCGACTTGCTGATTCTGCCGCTCGATCAGGGGTCGCTCCTCCGGGGTCAAGGCTTCATCCAAACTGACAAAGGGTAGTCCGGGCATGGGGTCTCCTGCTATGCCATATCAAGAATTGCGAGTTGTTGGTCTATGGCGTCCAGGCTCGCTTGCATGCGGGCCAGGTCTTTTTCTACGTGTAGCCTGTTGTTGAGCAACTGCTCCCGTGTTTTCGTCGTCTGTAGTGTCGTACGTACTTGCAATGTATCCGTGTCCAATTTCGTGTAAACATCAGGCATGGGTTTACTCTCTATCGCCATTGGTTTATCTGCCATACTGTGTCCTTTGCCCCACAGCAATTGTTATGACCACGTAGCTGTCGCACCGCTTGACGCGGCGGTCGTCTTCGCGGTAAGGATACCGCCCGTAAATGTCATTGTGATACGCCAATTCGCCCCGTCATCGAGGGTGAGTGTGGACGTAAGACCGTCAGTACCGTTCACGTTGAACGCGGTATCGGCCCTGATCTTGCCGTTGACTTCTAATTGCTCAGTGCCGGATGTCTTATTGACGAGCACCAGCCCCGCGCTGGTAACTCGAATCCTCTCAGAAGCTGTCGCTGCCGTCCCCGTAGCCACGATGAATGCCTGCGGCACGTTTTGATCGGACACCGCCCCATCCACCTTGCCGCCGAAGTAACACGTCGGTATCCAACTGTCGCCATCCCAACCACGAGCATCTACGACGCCAGAGAAATCACCGTTAGCGATCGCGTCTGTGCCCGCACGAGACTTACGCAGTACCACCGTGGATGCGGATGTATTGGCCGACGCACGGGTCATTTGCATACCCAGAACGCCGAAGATGTCCAATTCGCGTTCGGGGGCTGTGACATTGATGCCCACGCGGTTATTGGCCGTATCCACATACAGTACGTTTGTATCCACCGCAAGGTCATTCGGTATAGTAACCTTACCCGCACTGTCAATATTTACGTGACCGGACGAACCACCTATCATCCCGCCGCTGGACAATTGAATGTCTGCGGTGTAGTCGAAACTATCACGGTAAATTTGAAGCCCATAGCTGGTAGTAGCGAGATTGGCCTGGAAGTTATTGGCAATCCGAACACCTACAGCAGTAGTAACTGAGGCACCAGATTGACCATCAAGAATAATCTCAGCACCGCGTAAGGTAGTTACAGTCTTATTCTTAGCATCCGCACTGAGAGACATTCCTTCAAGAGTAGTAATATTACCACCAGTCAAATCTGGTAGAGCAGCACGAGCCTTGCCTTCAATTGCTCTAATAGTTCCTGTAGATACAAAATTACCATTAGTAACTACTGAATAGATGCCTCTCAGAGTTCCCGTAAGAGCATTCGTTCCTTGCACTGCGTCCAGATATAAGCAGTTCTTTCCTGCCGCTACTGTGTTGGTAATGTCAACATCAAGATACTCGTCCAGATTCAGACCATGTGGGATAGTCACTGCCGCATTTAGCCTGAGCGTCTGGCTCGCAGGAGCAGCATTGAACACACCATAGATCAGGGAGTTGGTAAGTTCAAGTGCTATGCTGGTACGATCCTTGTTGTCAATAATCAGAATATCACTAAGTGTGGTCTGATTATATCCCGCAAACGCACCAATATACACATTACGGTCGCCCGTAGTGCTGTTGTATCCTGCTTTATATCCAATTGCAGTATCGTATTCCTTAGTTGAACCAGAATACAAGGCACCATACCCAATCGCAATATTGCCATTACCATTACAGGTTGCAAGCGTATTTGTTCCCAACGCCAGGTTATAATTACCAGTAGTGTTTGTGACAAGAGAGAACAAACCCAGGGCAAAGTTCGCCCCTCCGGTTGTATTGTGCCGCAACGCTCCGTAACCTATAGCCACATTACCCTGACCAGAAGAATTAGACTCAAATGTATTAGCACCTATTCCGACATTAAATAAACCAGTGTTTCCTCCCGATGCCGCCCCATAACCAGCACGATACCCAATATAGATATTATAATCGCCCTCTAGTCCAGTACCAACTGTACTGTTTCTGTAACCTGCTCTATATCCAATAAATAGATTATTTTCTCCCCCGTTTAGATTACCCGTCTCATCGCCGATGAATACATTGTAATCAAAAGACGTGGCTCCATAACCAGCACGATACCCAATAGCTACGACATGGTTAGCCGCAGTAGTGGCATTGTACAGGGCTTGATAGCCAACAGCAGTATTATAACTACTGGAAGTGCTGGAGTAGAGGGCCTGATACCCAACGGCTACATTGTACTCACCCGCGGAACTATTGTACAAGGGTTGGTGCCCGACGGCCACGTTGTAGTCACCGCCCTGATTGTTGTACATGGCGTCAATGCCCACCGCCACGTTGTTATGACCAGTGGTATTGTACTCAAGAGCATCATTACCTATAGCTACGTTGTCATAACCCGTAGTGTTGGTCTTGAGGGCCTCATCGCCGATAGCCGTGTTCTCATAGCCGGATGTATTGTTCAGTAGGGCCTCATCACCAATGGCTACGTTCTCACTTCCACAGTTAGGAACTAATGCCGATAGTCCTCTTCCAGAACTGTGCCCCACATAAACGTTTCTATTGCCCGGACTGTCTCCACCTGCCCCGGTATTATCGGCAAACTTTCCTGATTCATCACCAATAAAAGTATTAGTAGTTCCATCTCGTGTGACACCGGCGTTTATACCAAGAAAACAATTACCACTAGTAGTATCTAATTTACATACACGTACGCCACCGGCATAAACAGCAGGAATCGTACGCAGATTGATGTCACCTGTCCACGTACCCGCCGAGGTATCCAGTCCGTATGTTTGTGTGCCGGTAATACTCAGGTTGCCGGATAGCGTGACTAAATCGCCTGCATTGTGCAGACTAACCGTCGTGCCCGCGCGGTCCCAGTAATCCTCAGCACTAACCGCCGCCGACACATAGGTAACTACGGCCTTCTCGGTGGGCACGGCCAGATCAGAGTTATCCGCCATCGTGCCGTCTGTAGAGAACTCAGTGACGGTACTCTTAGTGATGGCGGTAACAAGCCCCCCGTTGGCTGTCAGAGTGAGGGGTATGCCCGCGGCACTGTCCGAGGCCCCGAGATCGCCCGCGATATTGAACGCATTGTCCGAGCGTATGACACCGCTGACATGCAGCATCTCACTCGGCGCACCGGCCAAACCGACGCCCACCGTACCGCCCGCGGATATGGTTAATCCGGCGAACTCCGGGGAGTCTACAGTACGTATCCCTTGAATCGTGTTGAGGGTCGGGGCGGTGAACGTAAGACTCGATCCGAGAGTCGCAGACTGTAACAAGTCATCTACGTCGGAGTAGACAAGTCGATCAGCCGTTAGCTCGGACAGGCTTATCGTCGCAAACGTGGGCCGTCCCACAGGCCCGAGGGCGGACTTGAGGCGGCTGATCGCCATTGCCGTGTCTTGCTCGAATCGGGCAGACCCCGCAATAGGCACATTTACTACATTTGGATAATCGGTCATGGTTTATCCGAAAAGCTGACTCTGAGAGACTGGCGCAGCGTAACCGCCCTTGCCCGATGCCTTATACTTCATCTCAAGCTCCTCCAGGTATTGCTTCAAGGCTCGATCCGCCGCACCCGACTGGAAATCAAGCATCGCGTTACCCTGAGAGGTTTGTGCCCCCACATCAATTCCATACCGCTGCGTTTGCGCGCCTGTATTCACCCCGTAGACATCCGCCGCCGTGCGCCCGAGGTCCGCCGTCAGCCCGGCCCTGGCTTGAGCCAGGCCAAGGTTCGTCTGCGCCCGATTCGCCTCATCGTAGGCGATACTTGCGGAGGGTAGATTGAGCGTGTTCGCCATGCCCGTGTTGACAGACTGCATGGCAATATCGCTGAGGGTCCTGCGTTTGCCGGACTGATACATCTTCTCCACTTCGCCGGTGAGCCCCTTCAACGCCCGCTCGAAGTACCCGGCGATATTATTCCAGCCCGGCGCACCGCCGCCCCCGCCCCCGGAGGCGACCTTGGGGGCACTGGTCCACCCACTACCGCCGGATGATCCGCCCCACCCTGAAGACACTGTATCCATCGAAAACGGGTTATAGCCGTCCGCCGATCCCTTTGGAACCACTCGAATCATCGTAACCTCCTGCCCGGCGCACCGCCGTCAACCAAGACCTTCTCAAATCCCCATGTTTCGCTTATTGTGCTATTGCCGATCTTGAGCCCTGCATAGGCCCCCCGAACTCCACGCCTGCGCTTCCCCCCACGCGCCCGGCCCGGACCCGCAAAGGTCATGGACAGTTTGGGCGACGTACCCGCCTCCAATTTCTCAAGCACAGTCTCCGCCACATCCTCAGACCACACCTGTAGCGTCACGTCATCGGAGTCGGCCTCGCTGCCGCCGGAGGCCCCGCCCGCGAGAATCACGTCGAACGCCTCTATCGACCCATCGCGACCATCCTCCGCCAGCGGCAGAGGACCAAAACACACATAGCTGTCTATTGCCACGCCGTCATCATTCTCCTCAGCGTCATCGTGAACTCGCACATAGCCGTCCTTGCACCCGAGGAGCAACCCTTTGTAGGCCGTGTCGTTGGCGTCATATTGGAATTGTGCGTAAACACCGTGAGTGCCATCGTGGTTATCGGGGAATATTCCCTGAGTCTGCAAATCGAGCCAATAGTTGCTGCTGGCCCCCGAAGACAACAGGGTCACGCACACCTTGATACCGTTTCGTGCGGGGTCGTAGCCCATCGTAATCCGATACGTGGAGGGGTCCGCCGCGGTATCGGAGATCAAACTTGGCATAGAGGCGAGACTGATATTCTCAATCTGTGCTGACCCCTTTGCCAGTCGATAGATACCGCCCGTGCCCCAGAAGTACAGATTGCCGTCCCCGTCGAGGCACCAACTGCTGGATCCGAAAATCCCCGTTCCCACGACATCCACCATCTGCCCACCGTCCGCCGGGTTGCCAACCAGGATGTGCATGGAGTTAGCACACCCGATGACAAGTTGCCCATCACGGGTCGGTATAAGGGCGCGTACCACGTCGCCGATCTGCCCCGCCACACCCGAGCCGATAGGCACAGCGCGATCGGAGGTCGTGCGGTAGATATTCCAATCCCACGGGTTTCCCGCTGCCGACGCGGGGGCCTGGTGCGGGTAATCGGGGTTGCCAGACAGGACGCACCGCCCGCCCGAGAGACAACCAATATAGGCTTTGGCGGGCATCGTGCCGTAAAGGGTTGCGTTGTTGCCGTAGACGGTCCAGTTATACCAATGCGCCGGGTCGGGGGCTACCTCATTTGCATTCAGAGTGAAGCTAATCGCGTTGCCGTCGTCGTCAGTGCCCGTAACCGCATGGGCGTTCTGGAACGTCGCCGCAGTAGTGCGCTTGCCGTAGATCGTACAGGCCCCGGTAAGGGCGGTGATGTAGTCCACAACCATCTTCGCGCCGTCGGCCTCGGTGAGGATATTCCCTCGATCCGGGGGATTGGCCCCAATGTCGGTTGTGGTGATTTTCGTATTTGTAAAATCCGCGACCCTTAGTTTGGCCCCATTAACAATAAAGATTTTGCCGTACGCCTCGAATATCATTAGTTGATCCGAGGTATCTATCTCACCTACCGAAGCGGCAAGGGCGACCATCGTAGGAGCCGTCATATTATTACCTCATACCATAGTTGATTATTACCGCAGGAGATCAATCGTTGTTGTGTCCGTGCCCCGGCCCCGGCTGACACGGTGACAGACAAGGTGCCGGATATAGCCCCGGTCCCGGTTATAGCACCAGCGAGGTCAATGGTTTCAGCGATTTCAAGTGTTCCGGCAATACCGCCTGTTCCAGCGATATCGCCCCCCATGTCCACGTATTCGGTTGAAACGTCCCCCCATACGTCGAACATGAAGTCATTGGCACCGCTTACCGCACCCCACGTAATGCCATCCGCCCCGACTGTGACACCGCCGCCCGCGTATCCAGAAGAGGTATCCCTAAGCCAGTATATGTAGTTAGAGCCCGTAGCGGCTACGGTACAAACAATGGCGTATTGGGTAGCGGCTGTTAGGTTGCAATCGGCTATATCGACATCGTACCACGCACCGGCCCCATCGAGTGTAACGGCACTGGCGTCAAATGTACCCTGGCCTTGAACAACACCAGACGGTTTACCCGTTCCGTCAACAGCCTCAAGTCGTAATGTAAAAGTACCTACGGTTCCTAACCGGAACAATTTTACCTTGACTGATGTTACGGTTATCGCGGCGACGGTAGTAAAGGTCTGTGCTGCCCACGAGCTATTTTGCAACAGCCATGAACTATCCTGCCCAGTAGTGTGCGATATTTGGGAGGTAGGCATTGTTTACGCCATGCTGAGGGTTAAACTCGCCGCCGGAAATCGAGGGGTTTGCCCCGCAGTTATAGTCTTTGGCACCGTAAGCAGACCGCTCGCTTGGAGATTCCCATCTGTTGCGGCATCAAACCGGCACACATAGGTCACTTCCCCCCAGCCCGCTCCCGTGGCCGCGGGGAATGTCAATGCGGCCCCATTCGTCTTTACTCCCCCGGAGGCAGGGTTCCAATCCGCGGCAGTCGTGGCTACGCGGGCATAGCCATTCCCCGAGGGTTCTGCGAGCGTGGCGGCATCGTCGCCAGGGTCGGCGGTAGAGAGTCCTATCCACCCGTTTGTCTCAAACAGGGTATCCAGAACAATATTCTCATAATAATCGCTAAAGGACATTCTCCACCTCCTTAGACGTTACCATACCAAAGCCTATCACTGGCGGCGGCAACCAATTTTCGAGTCGTCCGCATGTTGTTTACGCCAGTCCACTCCCAATCTACGCCTTCGACTCCCGGCGGACTCGCCGTTGGCCCGCTTCCCGAACCACCGGGGATCAGACGCCACGAACCTATCGGCGGGTCAAACGTAATCGTCGTGAATGACCACACATCCCCCGTGGTTGTGCCGAACTCATTTGTCGCATCCACCCTCCATTGGTAGGTGATTGCATATTCAAATGCACTCGGCGTCCACGTAAATTCGCTTGTGGGCGCGCCTAACGACCCCAATGGGTTGCCGGATACTGCAAAATAGACTTCATGGGTAGTAGGCATCTATCAGGTCCACGTAAACCCCTGATCCAGGGTAATGGCGATAGCGGAGTCCGCAGGCGTTGGCGTTGCTGGCTTTGCAGGCCGAGGATCAAATGTCCACACATCCCCGGTCGTCGTGCCGGTCACATTCACAGAATCAACCCGCCAATAAGCGGGGCGATAAAACAGATAGTTTCTAAAAGGCGATCCAACAGGAATCGTATGACTTGTGCCGCTCGTCGTCGTGACCAAGTTAAGCGTAACAGGTGAGTCACCGAGATACACCTGGTAAGAGGTAGCCCCGCCCCCGTCGGCCCACCCAAGAGTCCAATCGCTAAAATCTGCACCGGCCACAGCACTGTCGGCGGGGTCCGGCGTTATTGCCTTAGCCGGAGCCGCCGGATTTCCGTACAGATTCCCAAGGGAATAGAAATCCGGGGCAACAACCGTCCAGTCGATGGAGTCGTTGTCGTAATAAAATACATGACCTGCTGGCGGAGCGGCGAACTGTCCATACCAATGTGTTAGGTCATCAGTAGTGGACAGAACATCGTCGTAATGACCACTTGGATCGGCCAGTACCACACAATACACGGTACCGGACGATATGCTAACCGGCACGTCCAACGTAAAATTGTAGTACGCCTTTATCGTGACGCTGGTGCGATCCAGAGACGCCGACGCCAAGAGGGTCCCGCTTGGGCTCGTGGCTCGAAATTCAATACCAAGATCTCCCGCCGCGGTGCCTACCCCGCCATAGTGAAGCAACTGCAACTGGACATCCGTTATGCTGTAATCGCCGGAGGTCTGCTTGAGGGTTTGCGCTTTTCGTAGATTCGACGTGTCGCCACTCTCGGATGTGCCATATACCGGCGAGCCGATCACACTACCAGACCCGAAACTATAGATAAGGGCCATCTTACAGGCTCTCCACCACACTGACAGAACAGATAGCGACGACCGGCTGCTCCGCCGAGCCGATCTGCGTGGCGCTCCACTTCTTCAAACCCGGTCGCTGGCCCCCGCGAAATCGGCCCTTATATAGGGGCCTCACGTTAAGGAGCTTCGGGCTCGTCTGCTCCGGCTGGTTGCCAGGCAGCGCGCCGATATGTTGTCCGCGGAAGGGGAATATAAGAACTTGTGGCATTGTTCGACTCTCTCGTACTATGTCTCGTATGTAACAATTCCGCGCTGAATGTACGTAATCCGCGGTCCTGAGCCGGACTTCATTACCCCTAAACGTTTCGGCCCGAGCCGCCCGTCGATAGCGTAGGCGGCGGGCAAGTCCACGGTAAGGAACTTCTCCGTGAAGCCACGCTTGACATCGGTGAACTCAAGCTCCGCCTGCATCAAACAGGCCGACACGATAGCGAAGTCAAACTGTAATCCCGCCGGGTGCGAGCCCTCGGGCTCGACGTAGTACACGCTGCTCGCCGCCGGGTCTGTCCCGCCCGCCGACCCGTTCGCGTAGAGCCAGTCGGCCACGGTGAACACGCCGGTCGCCCCGGCATAATCGGTAACAACGGCATAACTGGTCTTGCCGGTGCCGCTCATAATCCGGATTGTGTCACCGTTGAAATAATCGTCCGCGTACAGGCCGATGATGCCGGTATCGGTGAGACTCGTCGCTCCGCCGCCCGTGGCCGTGCCCGCAATCAGGGTCAACTTGTCGAAATTCGCCCGGTAAGGGAACACCACCGTATGTTCGTCCGTAGGCGAGGGGTCTACGATCAACTCCCATCGGCGGTTTGCCGTATTGTACGGGAGCACCGCCGCCCGGAACGGGGCGTCACCCGTCAGGACTGAGACTTCGCGGCTGTGCCGTATGTCGCCTTCGCTCGTCCACTCGACGCCGCAAGCATTTGAGTCGGCGGTGAAAGTGATGTCGCCCGTGACCTCGCCTTGAAAGTCTTGCGACAGTAAATATCGGGCCGGGTCGGAGTCGATGACCTGTGTACTACGACATACGCGGTATTCGCTGGTTGTATCCGGCGTACTTCCACCGGACAGGGCGGTAAAGAGGAACTGCCCGGAGGCTCCGACGTAATCGGTGACGGTTGCGTATTCGTCCTCTCCGGTTCCGGCGGTGATCCGCAGGACGTATCCATTAAAGTAGTCATTCGCATAATCCCCTGCGAGGCCGCTGTCCGTCAAACTCGTCGCGGCACCCGCCGTCGCCGTGCCCTCATAGGCGCGAACGAGATTTACCTCCATGAGCCGGTTGCGCCATTTCCAGCCGCCGACCGGGGCATGTGCTATGAAGTCCCGTACCGCGGCATTGACGGTGCGCAGGCATCGGTCGAGGTCGTGCGCATCTGTCGGTATCTGCGCGGCCTCGCTCCCAGTCGTGCCGTAGCTGGCTATCTCCGCTGCTTTAGCAACTTCAAGGATTAAATCGTAGCAACTTAGCGCGCTGGTTACTTCGGCCATCGGTTACTCCTTGACGGGCATCGGGATAATCTTCGGTTCGTCGCTCTCCTCATTCTCCCGCGCCCCGTTATACAGGAGCCCGAGGGCCTGATTCGCCGCCTGATGGTCCGCGCGGGTCATCCGCACCGAGGCGATGATCGTATCAATGATTTCAGCCGCTTGTTTGTTCGTCATCTGTTCCATTGTGGCTCCCCTATGTCCCCCAATAGTAAAAAGAAACGTGAGCCGGGCGGGGAACAGACCCGGCCCACGTCGGACCGAGGATACTATCCTCGGGGTAGCTCCATGTTATGCATCGGCGACCAATGCAGTTGCCGTGCCCGCGAGGATGTAATACGTCACCCCGCCAACCGAGATCGGGATTTTGATAGCCGTTCCGTCGGCGTCGAATCCCAACACATGTGCAGCCTCCACCGTGGCCGCGGTGATACCCAGATCCGCCGCCGTGGGGACCTTCAAGAAATTGGTAAACCCAGTGTTTGCCCCGGTCTCTGACACCCAGATCACAGCGTCCACGGGACCCGCGATACTGTTGTTCGTGTTCTGGATACGGATACCAAACTCCGTTTCAGCAACCGCTGCCTCGTTGGTCAGGATGATGTCGAGCCCGCCAAAGGTGCCGGATGCGCCCATTGTGCCGTAGTTCTCGGCCCTGAGAGTCAGGGCCTTGACGTTCGTAGCGGTCCCCTCGTCGTTTTTCGTGCCTATGAAACTCTCGATGCTGCCAAGAGTCCCATCATTGCTCGTATTGATGTTGAGACCTCTAAAGACATACCCGGCCACGGTCTGCACGGCGTCATTGCCGCCAGAAATCTTTAGGATGCCGCCGTAGGCGTCACCCGAGGCAACCACATCCTTGCTGCCCTCAAAATGCACCAGGTACTCCTGCGCCCCGGCAACACCCGTGAAAAAGTTGTCGCCGACTACCTGGAAACCATAGGACCGGCCAGTGTTTTCCGCGAAGGGGGCAAACTCCCGCGTGCTGGTGGAGTTGAAATCGCACGACAGCGCGGTGCCCTCATTGACAAATAACACTTCGCCCGCACCGCCATCGACATGTTGAAAGAGACAACCGGGCGCATACCCGGCTGTTGCATCTGTCGGAACGGTTGTACCGTAGGCGTGGGTCCACCCATCTTCGGTCGCGTGCTGACAACGCGCGGTTGCAATACCAGCGGGGGCGGGAATATCCTTCATGCGCTCAAGTTTCGCGTATGCACTTCCCATAGTGATTACCTCCCACCGGAATTCTTTTCCGCAGCAAATCTAACCCAATCGACAGTCATGCCGAGTTGAGCGGCTTCACAGTCCTTGACGCCGACAGCCACGCAGAACTCATGGGCCATCGTGTCATTATCGAGGCCGTCAATGTCGTAGGTATCGGCCTGCACACCGTTCACGTAGAACGTGACAGTTTTCTTGCCGTCGAACGCCATGCCGAGTTTGACGTAGCTGGTGCTGATCGCGCTCTCGTCGGCCTCCACTGTCACCGGGAAGTTGGCCGAGCCACCCTGATTGATGACGCAGTTCCACGGTTGAATCGTGGTCGCGTTGGAGTCGGCGAAGAAACCGACATAATCCTCATCAATCACGGTCGCACCGTTATCGGCGATCAACTCCGCCGTGGCCCCGACCTTTTCGATCAGGCCCACAAACGCGGCGTAGTCATCGGCAGTACCGGCGGCGGACAGCTTCACACTCGCCTCAAACCAGAACCGCTTGCCGCTGTTCTTGGTCAACAGGTAGAGATCGGGCGAAGCGATAAACGCCGAGTCATTATCGGCCCCGGAGCCCTCCAACAGGAGTTCCCCGTTGACGACATCCACGACCTGCTCCACGTCGGCGTTCGTGCCGACGAGATCCCATCCAACGACGCTCGTGTCCGTGACCGTACCCCCTCGGGTGAAATCGTCGAACAGATACACCAGATCCTCCGGGGCAATCAACGCCTTCTGCACCGGGCAAGTGGCCCAAATGCTCGGCGAGGGTTGGCCCGCGGTTCCGGCTGTTTTGTAGTTTGCATACATATTGAATCTCTCCTCTTATTAGGCAGTCAATGCCTTGTGGATCACGAACCCGGCCTGACGCGGGGAATCGCTGAGAATGTTGTGCGCCCCATCCTTGAACATGGTCCATACACTGTGCTGCAACGTCCCGCCGTGGACCGGGCCCATGACCTTCATCCAGTACCCGCTATAGGTTACGGGGATGAAGTGCGCGAAGTCGATGCAATAGATCGGATCGGTGGTATCGCCGGTCTCGGGATCGGTTGCACCCTCCAGGGTGTCGATGGGAATGACATCGTGGCCGTTAATGAGCATGTCCGTACCCTCGGTCACGATCATCCGACCGAGCATCTCCTTAGAGGCGTGGACATCATCCTTGGCGTCGAGGTACTTGAAGATGTTCCGTTTCACCGTAAACCCGGTGTAGATACGCCGTTTCGCAGCCTTGCGGACCTCGAACTGTGTGGCACCGAGAGGAGCCCGGAAATTGGTGTACAGAAACGCATTGCGAATCTTGTCCACCAGGTCATCGTTGACCGCCGTGTAGAGATCGGCCCAGTTCGCCCACTGCGGATATACCGCGGCGTCAATATCCGAACAACTCGTACCGGTCGTACCGTTGCGATAACGGATGGTCTTACCGACCCAGCCCGCCGTAGTCGTGTCCTTGTCCATCATGCGGATGTAGTAGGGCGCGCCGCGGGGATACTTGTCGTCCGAGGAAGAAGTCGGGGCCTGCCAAAAAGCTGCTTCAAACAAATTAGCGACATCCCAAGCCGCCTGCATGTCCTTAGTCTTGGCGAGGTCAATGAACCCCTCGGGATCAGCCTTGTTCATCAGGATTTCAAGCTCGTCCCAGGACCAGTTGGTTGTCATCCGGCACCAGGGCATCGTATATGTGTGGACCGTCTCGCCCTGCGCCAGTTCGTCCTTCTCATAGAACCCGATATATCGGGCATTACCAGTGGGAGACAGGACCGCCTTGCCGGTGATCGTGGTCCCGCCTTGTTTCTTGATGCTTTCTTTGTTGAAAATTCTCGCGGCCTCGAAACGATGATCGTCCCAAGTCACCGTAAGCTCCTGCTTCGGGTACTTGGTGTGAGTCGTTGCGATCAAGCCGGAGATTTGGTCGATGGTATACATCTTTTCAATCTCCTATTATGGAGAACCGAACACCTTTTTGAGTTCGGCTCCTACCTCTTGTACGGCTTGTTCATGGTTGTACGCACCCGCGGCTGGGGCCGGGGTTCTGCTCCCGCTCGGCTTTAGCGTCACGCCCGCCGCCCGTTTCTGGACAGACTTCACGATCCGCTGCCGGACCACCTGTTCCACCATCGGCGCGGCGACTTCCAGATGCGCCCGCTCCAGAGCTTCCGCGGCACTCATTTTCATCCCTGTGGCTTCCGCCCCATCGAGGATCAACTGCGCCCGATTACACGTCTCCCGGCGATTGGCGACCTGACCCCCGGTCAGATGGGTCCAATCCCCCGCCTGGCCCGCCTTGCCGTAGAAATCCTCATACGGCTTCATATCATCCGCCCCGAAAAACGTGTTGATGGTCTGGCGGACGGCGATCTCCTCGTCAATGGATCGCTCGGGCGGCTGCTGCTGCACCGGCTGGACCGCAGGCCGCGGTGCCGGAGCATCGGGGATAAGCTCCCCGATCAAGTCGATAATCGGGTCATCCTCGTACTTCTCCTTAAGCTTCTTCATCACCGCCTCCTTGCGGCTCGGCTGCACTGGCGTAACCGGGGCGGGTTCCTTCAATCGCCGGGCCTGTTGACCCAATTCGCCAAGCTGCTTCGAGGAGGCGTTGACCATCTCATAGCACTTGGCAAGGGCCTTGAGGGCGAGTTCCGGGGACTGGTCATACAACTCGCCAATCTCCTCGGCCTTCATGCCCATGTGCACCGCTGCACGATAGTGACTGTCGGGGATCGCCGGTTTATCGTCTGCCGGGGACTCTTCCGTTTTCGCCGGGGTAGATTCAACTTCTTCCTCTGCCGGTTTCTCTGCTAAAGTCTCGACCACAACCGGAGTTTCCTTCTCCACTGGGTCGGACTTTGTGGGAGTTACCAGGGTAGAGGGAGTTTCCTCTGCCGGTTTCTGTTCGGGAGTCGCCGGGGTAGCACTTACCGAGGTCAATCCGCCATCAAAGTCAATCGCGTCAATCGCGGTTTTCAGTTCAGCCACAGCTTTCTCATCACCCATTACTTGTCCCCTTGAAAGAATTCAGGTATTGGATCGCATTACTTAATGTCTCACAGTTCTCGCGGGCCATGCCGATCATCGGGTTACATAGTCCACACAAAAGTGCACGAACCCGATCAGTTTGGTGGTCGTGATCCACGTGTGCCTCATCCAGCGTCATAGATTTCCCGCAAATCAGACATAAACCATGTTGTTGGATATACATAGTTTCAACTTGTTCCGGGGATAATCCGTACTCCAACCGCCACTCGCGATGGCGCATCCATTTTGGATTCTCCGCCGCCTTCCGCTTATTGTAATCAGCCCACCGCGCACTCATGCACTTTTTACATCGGCCCTCACGGCCGTCGAGTGCTCGTTTATCCGGGGAAAAATCAGCGAGATCTTTTTCCTTCCCACATTTGGAGCAAACCTTTGTCACCCCATCCTCCATCACCACTCCCTCAGATGCGGAATCTTCTCGACTCCGCGAGCTTTCAAATAGGCTTCACGCTGTTTGTAGCGAGTCAGCACCGGACGGCATTTGTTGTCGAGCGGGACATCCGGGTAGAGCCGGTGGTGCTCGTCAATCTGGCTCGGATGAATCGCCAGCGCATCCGAATGAAGCGGACGAGCCTCGTGGTCGCCGCCGTTCGTGGTCGTGTTCTCCGCGTGGTAGTCACGGTACATCTCCGCCGAACACTCCACACAAATCTCGGTGTCGTGGCAGTTGCTCATGGATTTATCCACGACAAGGGTGTTCCCGCAATCGCATCGGTAGTGGTACTCCGGCATGGTCACTTCCTCCGCTTCGGGGACCCGAAAAACTTCTCAAACTCCTCGGGACTGAGGGCGTTCTTTGCCGAGTCCAACTCCGCTTGGTCATGTTCCACAATAGTATCCACCGCGGTCTTGCGCTTCTTTTTTGTCGGCTTACCCCAATCCTTTTCGGACATCTGCGGGTACTTTTTCTTCACCGCCGCCTTCCTCGCAATGGACTCACTCGCTGTTCTTGGCCCGGCTATGGCTCTCGTAGTGGGTTTGCTGAACATCATTGACTCCTCACCGGCAGCATGGCTTGAGCCGGAGCGGCCCCCATCTGCGCGTTCTGGTTAAACTGCTGCATCGAGTCCATCGGGGCCGCGCGGCCTACCGGGAACCCGCCATTCTGTGTCGTGTTGCTCCCCCCGCCGTTCTTCTTGTTCTGCTTGCCCGCCGTCTGGGAATACCACTCCATTCTCTGCTGAAACTCGGGGTCCTCGAATATCTCTGCCACGATCTCCGAGATCCCCATATCCTCCGCCACGCGCGTCAGATAGCGGGGCAGGTTGAACGGCTGGCCCGCCTGCATCGCCACTTGCAGAGCCATGAACGCTTGCGGGACGATGTTCGTGGTGAAGCCCTGCACCGCCTGCGCTCGCGCAATCGGGTCGAGCACGGACATAGACCGGCGCACGATCTTGAATCCGAGGGTCTCGAACTCACCCGTCTTGTCCGCCGGAGTGAGCCACATCTGACGTTCCTGCCCGTTCTCCGCCCGCTTGATGAGCGGGATGCCCGGCTCACCCGGCTGGAACATCAGGTCATCATTGTGCAGGAACCACGCGCGCTTCCCCTGAATCTCCGCCGCGAGGTCATACACCATGTCCCGCATATCGCCGACGCCGATAGCGGCATTCTGCTGGAGAATCTGTTGACCCGTCGCCTTGTCGGAATTGACTCCCGCGCCACTCATCAGGTCGGGATTGCCCGCCACGAGATTGAACCACCCGTAAAGGCTCTGCGTCATCGCCACAGTCTCAGGCGATGCGCCCTCGTAGGAGACGGTCTTCACGCCGTCCGGGTCTTCCGTGGCGATCATCTCGCCGTCCTCGGCGTCCCGCACAGCCTCGGCGACATCGGCACTGGAGGGGCGATAGAGCGTGACATTCTTCTGCCGGTCGGCCTGGGACATGGCCTTCTTGAACAGCTTATTCGCCATGTCGCTCAGGTCGCGCCATACGCCCACGGGAGCGACCGGAAAAGGATTGTCCGGCACAGGCTGAGTCAGGGCCCCAAAAGTATACAAACCGCTCGGCGGACCATAGTAGTCCTCAATCTTGAGGAAGTCGCTGGTGACGGCCTCGGCGGGATCGGGGATATAGCATACCGCCCGCGCCTCGGGGACCCAAAGTTCCACGATATTCACATAGTCCTGCAAGTCCATCGTATGCAGGGCTTGATTGTCGTCTTTGCTGAGTTCGTCCGCTCGGTCATCCTTGGCCTTGGGACCTGCGCGGGGGAGCCGCTCAATGACACCGCGGTCGAAGCCATCGGCGTCGAGGAGTTTGTTACGTTCGATACGAATACGGTGCCCGATGAACGAGGCCCGATCCCATGCCGTGCAGCACGGATCGGCGGTCATATCATCGAGACTGATCCGCTCCGTGTAAATCTGGCCGGGATCGACCCGGACATCCGGGGCCACATCAAACAACTGCCCGCTGGCGGCGATGCTCGTTTTGAGCACGGTCATCCCGAAGCACATATCCACAATCGCCGCACGGAGAAGCCGAGCCCCTTTGAGTTGCTCATCGAGGTCGGTCAATGCAAGCCCTAGCTTCTCCGCGTACTCCCGCTGGCGGAGGATCTTGGTGAGGACCTGCGTGCATCCCTCTTTCTGCACGAGGTTCGGTACGAGCGATCTGACCGCGAGGAAGACCAGATTGATAGGTCTCTCGCCGGTGATGCCCTGAATCTTCTCAAAGTATTCGTCTACGTATTGTTTTATGTGGTCCGCGCGGGCCTTGCGGAAATGGTCGAACCTCTTGAAGCCCTCGGCCACGGACTCGCTGAGCTTATTGGCGGATAGTTCTACTGCCATAGTTTACCCGTAATTAAACGCCCTCTGCCATCCCTTTGACTTTTTTTGGCTTACCTGCCACGCCCGAAATCTCGCCCCCCACGTACCCTGCGGCGCGGCCTCACTCTCCGCTTTAGGCTTTAGGACCTCGCGGTCCATCACGGTCAAAGCGTCAGCAATAACCCTGTCCCCGTGTCCCAAATATTCCGATTTATCCTTGTCCACCAACTCCGCGGGACCGCAACCGCCGCCCGGATACGTGATGTACGTTCGAGCCTGATCGAGGCTCTGTTTGTCCCGATTAACGATCCGGTTCTCAATCAAAGCCCGCTCGTAGGCGCGAAGCATGACGGCCTTGCGCTCGCGGCTGGAGTGCCAGCCCCATCGGGCGGTCTTCTTCTCCGCCACATTCCCCACCGTCTCGTCGCGGTAGTAGTAGGGATACTTCAACTCGTGGACGAACACGTTCCCGAAGTCGAGGCCGGGCCCGTTTTGCTCCCAAATGACAAACGGCAGACGTTGGGGAGCCCCGCCGCCCACCCAGAGACATAGAGCGGCAACGACTCTTGCGGCATTATAAGGAGCGGTTGTTCGGCTTGCCCATTTAGCGACGATCTCGCCTGTCTGTTTGCACTTGACCGAGACGACGCTTTCGCTCGTGCCTTCACCGCCAAGCCCTTTACTGAGGTCAATGCCGAGGATATAGCTGCGGCTCTGATCGAGCCGCCCGTTAGTCAACGGGACCCACACGGCCAATTCGCCGTCACGAGCCCGAGACAGAGACACCGCCTTGAGGTCGCGTGTGCGAAACAGTCGTGCCACGTCCGCGTTGGGGATCTTGTCGCGGAGTTTGATATTGAAGCGTTCCTTCGGCTCGCGGCAGTACAACGCCTGGTGCTTGTCGAGATCGGCGCGCGTGAAGAACGTATCGCCTACCGCGCCCTCCTGGGCGTAGATCTCCTTATCGACTTCCTTCCGGCCATTGCGGGCGATCTCATGCTCGATGAAGGGCGACGTGATCCGGTATTCCTTCGTCGTCTCATCCTGTAAGATAAAACGACCTGCGCCCTTGCGCGGGTGGTCCCACGCCATCAGGGAGAACACCTTGATCGTGCCGGAGTTCTTCCAGTTCGAGTAGCAACTGCCCGGCAGATCGACCGTCGAGTTCACGATACGGCAGGGACACACGGCGGCGGTGGACCGCTTGATGCTCTCGCCGTTGTTCATCTTCGCCATCTCATCAAGGAGAATCAGGCCCGCCCGGTCGCCGGAGAAGGCGGACTTGTTCGTGCTCTCGCCCGCAATCGTGGAACCGTTCTTCTCGTTATGCAGTCGCATACTCGTCCGATTGTCACGGCCCCGAACGAGGACGCCAGGCGGACACATCCACTCCGGCAGATAAGTATTTACGGTATCGTGCTTGAAAAACAGTGACTTACTGATCGGGCTGTCCACGAGGTCCTCAACACGGCTCATCTCTCGGAGTTGCAGGTTCGACCGACCGAACAGCCAGAGCCAGTGAATGAACAGGGCGATCAACCACGACGCCCCCATATCTCTCGACTTGTCAATGAGCCCGTCGTGCCCCTCAAGGAAACAGGCCAGGAGGAACTCGACCATCTCGTCCTGCCGCTCGTAGGTCAGGAACGGATGCAGGCTGACAGGCGACACGACGTAACTGTGCGTCTGTTGGCTGACCTCCATCTCCCAAAGCGTCCAGGCGAACGAGTTAATCCAGAACAATGCCGACTGCCTGCACGCTGCAAGCAGGTCTTTTTGCAGCACCGGATCGGACGCCGCCTTATGCAACAGCCGCTCTCGGTAGGCGACGTTCTCCGCCTCCCGCATCGGGATCTTGAGGCCGGTCGCGGGATCGGTCCACCATTCTCTATTTGTTGGAAATGGTGTAGATAGCTCGGGTTTAACAGTCGTCACGCACTGTCCTCGTTAGTGCGGTTCGCCTCTTCAAGAATCGCGTCTAACTTCTCTTTAACCGGACGACATACATGTGGATTGCCCACGGTTGGCCCCTCTGCCTCCAAATTGGCGTGGCAATAAGGACATTCCCACGGGGCATAATCAGTGTCAAACAGACCCATTGAGTTCCTCCGCCATCGCGTTCAGCCGGTCCACGTTCATCCGCGAAATCTTCTGGGGCACCGTCTCCCGTTCCGACTCTTTCTCCTCGCCCTGTATGCCGGGCTTGCCCTCTACGCGGTCCAGAACAAGTTTCACCACGTCGAGATTAGGCTCTACAATCTCCCCATCATTACCTTTATGCGGCAATGCTTTTTGCCACAGCCATCGAGCGAGTCGTTCCGCTTTACTCATCAACTTCGGCGGGCCGGGGTTTGGCCTGTCATCAGGAACTACTTCGGTAATTTCCTGCGCCACTGCGCGTAGGTACTCACTCAATACACGCCCTGCGCGTTGCTTATGGCCGCGCTCTAGAAGGGGCTCATTCTCGGGGGTTGGTTTGCTTTTCTTCGCCATCCTCAACCTCATCCGGCAACTCTTCTCTCAACGCTTCTCTCAACACATCATCACACATTCTTGTTCCTCTTCTTGTTCGGAGACCTGATCGGGTCAAATCGCAGTTGATACTTGCCCCCGCGCTTCCGCACGTATACCCGGTGCCTCAACCCACACCTACAACACTCAATTCTTGTATCGGGGGTATATCCCCACCACTCCCCGCCATACGCCTGCTCATAATTCTTCACCCCGGACCCTCCACAATAGCACGACCGAGGCCGTCGCCCCGCCCAGGGCGCAGGCCACAATCTCAGCGAGCGTACCCGACCGGGCGAGCCACACTCCGACACTGATAGCCAGCATCTCGTCTACGAAGATAACGCCAGAGAGCCGCCATAGTTGCCGACGCTCCAAGGCGAGCCCCCGATAAAGGGCCAAGGACCATGTAATCAGTCCGGCGAGATACGCCAAGAGGAGGGTCATCGGTCTGCTCCGGGGTCATTAACTTACTCTCCTGCCGTCACGTGTTATCTTTCCCTGCGCTTCAAGTTCCATATACCGTTGGTTGAACATCTCGCGGGTAATCAGCCCCAGGGCGAGGGCATACCGCAAGTCCCGCTCCTCCCGACCCGTGCGGCATGGCCGGAGGTCATCGCCTTTTCCCGCCCCCTCTACGTCACGAGGCATCATTCTCCGCCTCCACCGGCCATACCGCGGCGATGTCCTTCTCCTGGATAATCAAAGCGGGTTTATCGCCGTAATACTCTGGATCATGTCCTCGGCAAACCAGATATAGTAGGGCAATCAATTCCTCTTTGGTAAAGTTATCCAAAGAACGCCCTTTATAGACTAATTTCCCGGCAGAGCTGTAATCCACTTCTTGTGGAGAAAGAGAGTATTTGATTGCGGCTAAAGACGACATATCAGAACCCCTGGAAACTATGACTGCCGAACCCCTCCGCCGCCGGGGCCACCTTGCGGGCCTCCGGCTGGACGACCTCGAACCGGCACAGGGCGAACCACGCCCGCACCGCCTGCACCGTGTCGCGGAACCGCGCCACCGGTACCGAGAAATTCAACGTCTCCGCCTGCCCCGCCACGAGGACTCCGATCACCCGGCCCTGCATGTCAAAACACGGCCCCCCGGAGTTGCCGGGGAAGGCGGGACTGGTGGTCTGAATCATGGCGTGCCAGCCATACCGCCGGTAGGAGTCCCACCCAGGCCGGTTGTAGAGGTCCCTCGGCCGGGCCGAGAGAATCCCCAGGCTGACGGTATTGGCATTGTCCTTGCCGAGCGGACTGCCGAGGATAAACACCGCGTCCCCCACCCGCAGCGTGTCCTCTTGGGCAAGCTCGGCGTAGGGCAGGTTCGGCTCCCGGCCCGCGAGGTCCAGTTGCATGAAGCTAATGTCGTTCTCGCGGTCCTCGATGACGTACTTGACCTTGTAGGTCTTGCCGTCGTCCAGCGTCACCGTGTAGTCGCCGGGCTCCGCGTCCGAGACGTGCTTGGCGGTGAACAGAATGCCGTCGGAGGTAATCAGGCACCCCGACCCCTGGCAGACCCCTACCTTGCCGACGTGGACCACGGCCCCGCGGACCTGCTCAACCTGGTCGGCGATGGAGAGCGGCTGCTGTACTACCTGTACGGTCTGTATGACCTGGGGCTGAGGAGTCAGATGACTCATCGAATAGACCCCCGCACCCACTACCACAAGGAAACAGGCGACTACCACAGTCACGACCGCATGGAAACCGTCGATACGTCCCATACCTCTACTCCTGCAACCGCGCTATATAAAGAGACGCCCCGGATGCCAGGGCCTCGTAGTGCAGCGTCGTGTATCCTACGGGCATGTGGAACACGAGAATCCCGTTGACCGGGACGTACCAGACGGCGTTAGCCGCGGTCGTCACGTCCGCCACGCCCATAATCCAGTCGCCCCCGGCGGTAGGGTCGGCCATCGCAACGTAGGTAGCCCCGGTGGTGAGGGCCTGGGTGTGGTCGCCCCCCGTGGCTGCGTCAGTGAGCTTGATCCCGGACGCCAGAACCGGGGTGTATCCGAGGGCACCGGGGGGAACCGTGAAGCCGCCATTGTCGATCAATCGTGTGGCTGTCGCCATCGTGTAGGTCTCCTAAAGTGAGCGTTGTGTGTGGGTCCCCTGGTCGTCAGTTATTCCCCGGTTGGGACGACTCCGCGCTACGCCGTATGGCGTTTCGGGGCGTGACCCCCTCATCAGGCGCAATAATACCGGGCCAGATGCCACCTGCGCAGGGACCCATTGGTGGCCCACGCACAACACCCACGTTAACGGGGACCTCGTGCGTGGCCCCTGGGCGGAGCCCGCGCACGCGTCCCTCTATAGTTCCCCGCAATCATGGGGTCCGGAGGTCAGATTTATGGCCTGTTTTGGTGGATTTTTTACAATTTTTTGTGTGGGTGTTGTAAGTGGTTGATATACCGGGGGTTATGGATAGCGGAGTGAGTTTGTCGGGTATTGGGAATTTTAGGTGTGGCGCGGGGGTCCCGGGTACGGGGGGCCCAAGGCGGAAATACCCCAGCAAGGGTGGTACCGCGGGGGGTCGCGCGCGCACGCACGCGCACGCGCACGCGCACGCGCACGCGCACGCGCACGCGCACGCGCACGCGCACGCGCACGCGCACGCGCACGCGCGCACGCGCTCAACCCCACGTGCGCCATACCCTTAGCGTATGGCGCACAATTCCACGCACGTAACTACAGCATACACAAGCACTTACAACTATCTGCAACAATCTTACGAGAATTATGTTGACAATCGCAAGCTCCTGTGGTAGACTGTGCATAGTGCTGGCAAGCATGGGACGCCGGGTTGTAGAGGCAACATTAACCCTATTGAGGAGATAGAACATGAAACGGGTAGCGCAAGCGATCATCGGCGGTATAGTGTTTATCGCGGCAATTGAACTAATCATTCGGTGCATGCCTTAAGCAGAGGAGAAAATTCATGAGAACACACTACAAAAACGGTGACGAACTCAGTCTACAACACACGGGATGTGATGGATGCAGTCCATCTATGGTCAATGGGCGCATCTGTCACGAGCAGGGGTGCCCGGACGCATGGAGAGACCAGGAACGCAAATGCAAGTGGTGCGGCAGTAAATTCCACCCGGTGGATCGGGAACAACTGTGCTGCGGCGAAGAGTGCGTACAATCCTACTGCAATTGAGCCCCAATATCGGGGCGGAAGGAGACAATATGACTACAGAATATCGGCACCATCCAAACACGGGCGAATATCAGGCGCGCGATAAATGCCGACATTGTGACACCATAATTAATCGCTGGCACCGATGTAGCAAAGTGCCGCGACTATGTTTGGTGGAACGTACACGAGCCTGTCCAAAATGTGGCAAGGAATCAGGAGTGCGGGCATACTATTGAGCCCCAATATCGGGGGACGGTATCAGGCCGGTCGATCCGGCCTTTTTCGTGCGCGTGCGGTGCTTTTTGTGCGCGTGCGCGCCCGGAAATGGGCGCGGACTGCCATTTTGGCAGGTTTTTGAGGCTATTTACCACGATATTAGCGCCGTCCAAGCTTCCATCCTGCAAACCCCGACCGCAACAGCCTACTCAGGGCTTGAAAAACACCGTTTTTGCTTTAATACTATACTTCTTCCCTATCTTCCCCCTCTTTCAGAGAAAAAAGAAGAAGAAATAGACTCCTATACCTTTTTGTGTAGCTTATATAGTATAAGTATAGCTTAACACAGTATTAGATTCTCAGGTACGCACTAAGTGCCATTATGGAAATCGTAATTTACCCCATTCTTATTCAAGTGTTTTGTGCGTATTTCCCACAAGAAACATACGCCAGTGCGGTTTTTCGTGCCCTACCCTGCCCCCAAGTCGAGGCAAAAACACGCACTATATCTCCTTATAAAGATTTCGATAGAGAAAAAATAGATTTATATTGACACGTTATCAGTGCGTAGGTATACTATATGCAAAAGGAGACACAATGTATTATTGGCGAAATCACGATAGCGTAGCTGCAACCGATGCCGACATTCCACCCGATCCTGCATGGGTAGCGATACCGCCAGAGCAAACATTCCCGGCGTATAGCTATTTCATACACGGAAATTATCTCACTCCTGTTGATCCCCGAACATGGGAGAAGCTCACCGGACTGAGAGCCGCACGTCGCAAAGACTACTGCATGGTGTGCGGTAAATTCAAGCCTTGCGGATGTCGAACCCGCTATCGCCCACACAAATTACGCACGAAAACATGGCACGCAAATTCACGAGGGGAATACTATGCCGGTATGAACAAACTTGGATACGCCTATGATGCAGATAGCGAGTGGGCCTACATCACGGCAAGCTGGGAAAACGTCAGCCATAAGGACGCGCTGCGGCGAATAAACGGCTATCCGAGCACGCCGTGCACGTTCGGGGGACCTGATAAGGGCATCACTTATCAGCAATTTCGAGCACTGGTGAATCGAAACAAGACGCGAGCACAACTTCATAAGGAGTGCCTGGATGAATAGCTACTGTCCCCACACCCCCGGCGGCGTCTGCAACACGTCGCGATGTCCCCGGCCGGGCGATTGTCCCCGATACGCGCAGCAGCGCGCCGCGCAGTACATCGAAGGGCAGAAAAAAATTTCAAAAAAAGCGTATAAGCGCTTGACACGCCGTAAATCATAGTGTAAAGTATAGATGTAAGCTGGCAAGCTAAAACCCTAAATGAGGAGATCAGACAATGGGAAAGAACATGAAACACGCTCTGGCGTTCGTCCGTAAGTATCCAGGCTGGCATAGCTATGATAGGCGCAGCCGGTGTACCGTACTGGCGATTCGCCGTCTGGCTGCGCGCGGACTTGTGGAAATGACCGGTTATCAATTCAGGGCCACGACATAACCCCCGGACTACGGGCCACGACCGCGTGACCCGTCCCCGGCGATTATGCCGCAAGCCCCTACGGGGCAGAAAGCAGGGTGAAAGCATGGATATTAGACGAGCGTTGATTAACCTGATAGATGTACCAGATGATGCGGAGCGCATCGACGTCGCCCGCGCCGCCCTTGCCGACGGGCCGACCCTGATGAGTGTCAGAATCAAGCATGAGCTTGACCTGAACCCGGATACAATCGGCGTCTATGCCATAGCCACAGTCCAGTACCCTATCGGCAGCGGGAGTTACCGCCTACAAACGTTTGAGTCCGGCGGGCTATGGGGTATTGCGAGCGACAGCGAGCCCGGCTATATCGAGGAAGTCGATCAAGAGCAACTTGACGACTTGCGCGGGCACCTGGAGCGTTTCGGCGTCAACGTCGAGAACTTCACAGTGTTGGCGGCTAAGGCCGCCGTGGTGAAGGAGTAGAGTTGCGGGTAAAGACAACCCCAAATCGAGGACAGAGACAATGGCAACACCGCACAAACTCACATTCAGACAAGGATACGAGGACGCCAAACAGGACTATATCAATGGTGAATACGGATCAGACTTTACGGGCCTGCCCACTGAATACGTGCGCGGCTATGTTGCCGGACAGCGCGAATGTCTGATGCGGGAACATACCATATTGAAAAGACTAAAAGGGTAGGCCCTGTCTCCGGTCGAGCGCGGACCATGTGCCGCGCCCATCCGGCGATAGTGCCGACTAAAGGGTGAAAGCAATGGAACGAGTGACGAAAGCAGATGTAACGTATTGGTTTGACCGGCTATGTGCTGCGCTTGGCAAATCGAAAACGCCCTGGCGCACAGAAGACGGCAAATCTGTTGCCAATATTGGCGCATGGTACCTAGACCACAACCCCATATATGGGGGTTATGTGGTCTATGAGATGATGAATGAAGGCGGCGGCGCTCGGGAACCATTCGGGCCTTATCGCAAGCGGCCCGCCGAGTTTGTCGCGGCGGTACGGTTTGCCCTGGACGCGATAGAGATTGACCGTCAGGGTAGAAAATAGAGGCTTTCACCCGGCCCGCGCTGTCCCCGGTCGTTAATCCCGGCCCGACGGCGCGGGCCATAGGGAGGTAATAGATATGAGCACGGTAATGATAACCGCGACACTTGAGGCTCTGAATAGCCGCCGCGATATTTACGGCAAGCGGTGTGCTTTACGATTTACCGACCATGCTACCGGCAAGGTAGTTTGCGGCACGGTATCGGGCGGAGAATCGAACATCTACGGTGTATTGCGGCACTGGAACACCCCGGACGATTGGGACCGTTCTATTAGGTTTGAACAGCACGAACTACCGATATGCGAGTTTAACCGGCTTGTCAAAGATTGGGCATACGCCGGATATCAGTCTGAGGATCTGGCAAAGTTTATCCGTGACCGGCTGTAGAGCACTTAACCCGGCGGGCGCACGTCACGCCCTGCATAGGGTGTCTGATGTCTCCTCACATAGCTTGCCAGCATTGTTAGGCACATCACCGACACGCCCGCCGGGATTTATGCCCCGACAGCAGCCGCCCGGAGCAAGACCGGGCCGGGGCTTTTGTGACCGGCAAGTGAATTCGAACAGCGATTGAAAGGGATGGAAAATGAAGCGTGGATATCAGGAATTTCATCTGACAACGGGCGAGGTTATTTCGGTCCCTACAGACCTGGATGGTGAATCGTTTGAGTGGCTCGGACAGTGCAGCTATGAGGAGCTTGGCCTGAAAGATGTTGACGATGACAGCGTCAATATTAAGTGCCTCAATGCTAGGGGGGATGACGTGGCACGTCAAGTTGAAATGCTCTACGACGCCGAGGAGTCCGCTCCCGATGCGACTGAAAAGGATGAGGAACAAGGGATCGACCCTATCGGAGAAATCTGGGCGGCTTTCTGTGATGCCACGGACTCCGCAGATTTCGCGCGGCGATTGGCTGAACTCAACCATTAGCACATTTTTTATCCCCGCCCGGCAAGCTCAGGTCCGACTCCTGAGCGGGGCAAATGTGAGTAATGAGCAAAGGCGAAAGCAAGCTACAAATCAGGAGTGTAAGCATGGAAACGAAACACCCACGGCCACACGATGCCGATGAAAATGACCACGGATTGGGCGTTGGCATAACATGCTCACATTGCGACGGTTACGGCACGCACAAAAACGGCCACATGTGCAAATGGTGTGATGGTACTGGCGTAGTCACCTCATACCGGGACGGTACGATTGAATACGCAAACGGCAAACGAACTCTACCCTGATGAGAACTGACGCATTTTTCAACCCAGCCCCGCCCGGCAAGCTCAGGTCCGACTCCTGAGCGGGGATTTAACCGGGCCGACAGGCCCCCAGAATGAGAGGGTGAAAGTATGAAAATACGATACGCAGTAGACGAATCGACTGGCTATGTAGTCAGTCAGAACATGGCGACAAAGGAGCTTGCCTTTGTCGTGATCGACTTTGACCAGATGGGGCCGGATGATGCATTCGCTATTAAAGGCCATCTGGAGAAGTGCAGCATGTATGAATGGCCCGCATCGTGCTGGCCGTACTTGACCTGGACCCGCAAGATCCCCGTAGAGCTAAAAAATAGACATCGTGCATTTTGGGGCCTGGCACCCCTGCCCGTGGAGGCGCAAGTATGATCTCGATACCAAAGGTAGAACCGGCAGTGAAGCTCCCCGCGAAAATCGCCCGGCTGCTAAAATCGGCCACATACCCCCCGCACGGTAGTCACCTGCGTGACGCAGCTGTTTGCATCCAGTGTGTCTATGCCGACGAGCAAGGCACTCTGGTAGCTACAGACGGCAAGCGGATGGTCATTGTACATAGGCAAACTGCAATGTCCCCCGGCCTGTGGAGACCACAGACCGGGCGCACCTTTATCCGCGACCATGCAACAGAGGCGACAGTGAGGGAGGCCCGCGGCAAGCGGGGCCTGTTTGTGGAGTGGCGCGACTATGTGACCGCGCCCTATGAGTACCAGCCGGAGGAGACGTTGGTATCATACAGCACTCTATCGACTGCGATTCAGGGGGCTTGCGTCAGAGCGCGCGCCTACATAGACTGGGTGCTGTTTGCCGATACCGTGCGGGCCATAGAGGACATATACTGCGATGAGATCAGGGTGAAGTGCCCGGTCGATAACACGCGACCAACAATGGTCGAAATGTATAAGGGCAAGGCTGTATTCGTCCAGGCCATCTTTATGCCGTACAACGGAGACAGATAGTCTCCGATTTCGCTTGACTTCTTCCTCGCATGTGGTATACTATTTAGGTAGCGAAACCCTCTGTCTGGCCGATGAGATCTACCGGGAGCAAATGACAATAGACCTGCTCCGTGATTGCCAGCGAGCTATGCCCCAATATCTTACTGATTACCTTTGCGGGCCTGCCCGCTTTAAACATCCGAGTAGTCCAAAAATGTCTTAGGGCATGGGGGCCGAACGCGGCGATACCGCAACGTACCGCCAGCCGCCCGCATAGGCGGTCCATCGCGCTCGGCGTCCCATACCTCTTGAGAAAGCGCAGTGTGTCTTGATCGTGGTTGCGTGTCAAAATATCCCTCGCTATGCTATCCAGCGGAACGGTGCGGGGTTTACGCCCCTTACCACACGGGACTCGAACCGACAGCATATCGGGGGCAATGTCCTTCCATCGCAACCGCAACAGTTCCCCCCGGCGAACGCCGGTATGGGCAAAGAATTGGATCACGTCTTTTTCCATCGGCTCGCAGACCGCCAGCACGCGGGCATACTCCTCCTCAGTGAGCACCCGCTGCTCAGGATCATTGGGGGCCAGCGCGGGCACCTGTGCGGCCAGGTTGGGCAAACCATGTCGCTCGTGCTGCCACGTCCAGAACGATTTGAGCGCGGCCAGATGCGAGTTGGTGGTGTTACGGCACCGCTCGATCAGCAGCACATCTATGTATTGCTCGATGTGCAGGACTGTGACCTGTGGCAAGGGCGGGCTTTGCGTAAACGCGGCAAACCGCATCAGAATGCGTCTGTATTGATCGACCGTGTACGGGCTATAGTTTCGCCTGCAATAAATAAGCCACTCTGCTACTGCATTTTTCATACCGCACCTTTTTCGTATCATCGGCCGAAGAGGATGGCGGGTTTACGAAAAACTCTATACGTCGAAAGTATGGCGCACCCGCGCGGTCCGCCTGGCCATAATCAGCAGATAGTCTACCACTAAGGGTCAAACAAGTCAAGAAAAATCTGCGCAGAAAATATGCGCTGAGGAGGAACTATGGCTACCCGCTACAAACTGACAGACCAGGACGGATATACCCGTCGCGGCCAGTCGAACGAAACACTGTGGAAAATTGGTGAATGGGTAGAGGCGACTGGCAACCCACGCCAAGACTTATGCTCAGACGGCTGGATACACTGGTATAGCCACCCCCTGTTGGCCGTACTTATGAATCCGATACATGCCTGCATAAAAAACCCCCGGCTGTGGGAGATCGAGACAGGCGGGGAGGAGAAGACAGATCACGAGTTGAAGGGTGGATCACGTCGCGTCCGGTCGATAAAGGAGTTGCCCGTGCCGCGGGTCACTACGGCGCAACTGGTGCGCGTCGCAATTCTGTGCGGTAAGAAGGTCTACAAAGATGTCAAATGGCTGCAATGGGCCGATGGTTGGTTGTCCGGCAAGGATAAGTCCGCCCGCGCCGCCCGCGACGCCGCCGCCGCCTGCGCCGCCTATGCCGCCGCCGACGCCGCCTATGCCGCCCGCGACGCCGCCGCCGCCTGCGCCGCCGCCTGCGCCGCCTATGCCGCCGCCGACGCCGCCTGCGCCGCCTATGCCGCCGCCGACGCCGCCCGCGACGCCGCCGCCGCCTGCGCTGATACAACGATAGACCT
>Ga0209593_10000073_pt1 | contig 50313 bp, 39 predicted proteins | sample PPLLaktember2015_3_FD_187260 | JGI IMG/M metagenome (GOLD analysis project Ga0209593, IMG submission 187260) | Freshwater sediment microbial communities from Prairie Pothole Lake near Jamestown, North Dakota, USA - PPLs Lake P7 Core (6) Depth... | ecosystem: Environmental > Aquatic > Freshwater...
CTGGATGGAACTCACTCAACCCAGCGAACTTGAAAGGGAGGGTACAGACCTGAGGAAATTTCCCGTGGAGTCGGAAATCTCGCCCGTACAGGGAATAAACAGCCTCCGGCTTCAATGGAGATCGGTAACTGGTGGGACCTGGGTGGCAATAGCTGCCGGAACAGACTGGACTGAAAAAGATATCAGCGAAACCGATTCATTGTTATTCTGGCTTTATTCGGTCGAAGGACTGGACTCGGTGAACCTGCCCCTGATCTTTATGGAGGATATTACCAATGCCAAAACTACAAAACACAATTTCTCAGCATGGAGCGGTGATCTCCCTCCGGGACAATGGGTTCGTATATCCCTGCCCATGAGCCTGTTCCTTGAGGCGGGCGATCCTGTGGATTTTACAATTATTAAGACAATTGGTTTTGCACAAAGTACTGCGGACGACATCCAACATACTCTTCTCATAGACAACATGCGCGTATTTGCCGGGGACGGAACATCCCCGGCTGCCTCAGTACCTGAAGGACTGACAGCTGTTGGCTATGACAGTCATATTGAAGTCCGGTGGAATCCGAACCCGGAAGACTTTATTACCGGATATTCTATACAACGATCTGTTAACGAAGGAACTTCATTTAAGACAGTGGGCGTTACAGGCAGGGATGATACCATTTTTGTTGATCACGTTCGTGATCTGGGTGTAAATGTGTCGGCTAAATACAGGGTATCAGCACTGAACGGTTCGGGTGAGTTGTCGGTCCCGTCTGATACCGTCTCGGCTGCAACCCGGGTTTTCAGTGACGACGAGTTGTTGGATATGATGCAACAATATACTTTCAGGTATTTCTGGGATTTCGCGCATCCCTCCTCTGGCATGGCACGGGAACGAAATACCTCCGGCAATACTGTAACTACCGGGGGATCAGGATTCGGGATAATGGCCATCCTGGTGGGCATTGAAAGAGGCTTTATCTCCAGGGAACAGGGAGTTCAACGCATGCAAAAAATCCTGGCTTTCCTCGAAACGGCTGACCGGTTTCACGGAGTATGGCCACATTGGATCGACGGTAATACCGGGTCGGTGGTTCCATTTGGAACAGAAGACAATGGGGGTGATCTGGTTGAAACCGGATTTCTGATGGAGGGCCTGCTTACCGCCCGTCAGTATTTCAACGAGGCTGCAGTGGCTGAACAGGAGATTGTTCAGAAAATTACAGCCTTATGGAATGAGGTAGAATGGGACTGGTACCGGAAGAACAATTCAAATGTCCTGTACTGGCACTGGTCACCCGATTACGAATGGACCATCAACATGGAAATCAGGGGATGGAATGAAGCATCGATTATATATATGCTGGCCATAGCGTCCTCAACACACGGTGTTCCGGCAAGTCTCTGGCAGACAGGATGGGCCGGTCATGCAAATTATGTGAACGGAAATACATTTTATGATTATAAGCTTGATGTGGGCTGGGATAAGGGTGGTCCGATGTTTTTCAGCCATTATTCCTTTCTCGGATTTGATCCACGGAACAAAAAAGATGACTATGCCAATTACTTCAAAAATAACCGGAACCATACGCTGATCAACCGCGCCTATTGCATTGATAATCCATATGGTTACGAGGGATACAATGAAAACTGCTGGGGACTTACCGCAAGTGATGATCCGGGAGGTTATATGGCCCATGAGCCGGCATTGGGACGGGATAATGGTACCATCACACCTTCCGCCCCCCTGTCTTCTATGCCCTATACTCCTGAGGAATCCATCAATGCAATGAAATACCTGTACAGGACCATGGGAAAAAAGATTTGGGGACCCATGGGGTTTTATGATGCCTTTAACCAGGATCAGAACTGGTACGCCACCTCTTACCTGGCCATTGACCAGGGTCCCATTATAGGTATGATCGAAAACTACCGCTCACAGCTGCTGTGGAACAATTTTATGGCCAATCCCGAAATACAGCCTGCTCTCGATGCCATTGGTTTTGAAGAAGATCTTTCAACAAATGACCCCGGGATAAAGTTGAAGTCCGGATTATCGGTCCTGCCAAATCCCATAGCAGGGGAAGGCAGTATTCTTTTCAGGCTCGAATCCCCCGGAACTGTCAGCCTGATCATTACCGACATTTCAGGCCGAGTTATATCTGTGCCGGTAATGGCAACCATGCTGCAAGCAGGAGAACATAGATATTCGCTGAATGACCGGGAATTTTCACCCGGTATTTATTTTGCCAGGCTGATTTTGCCGGATGGCAGCCGGGAATCCATTGAATTTATAATTGAAAATAAATAGACAAAACTACTGAAAGGAGGTGAAAATAAACGAATTAAATCCAGCTTAGCCTTTGGGCGAAAATTTTGATCTGATATTTTTTGTTTTAAACTTAAACTGATTTATTATGAAAAAACTATTACTCTTGCTTGTTTGTGCGCTGGCTTTGTCTGCATGGACCAAAGCACAGATTGTAATCGAGGATTTTGAATTGCTTAAATTAAACCAGCTTTCAAATGAACCCTTTACAGATGACAGTCTCAAAGTGGTGGACAATCCGCTTCCCAATGGTGTGGACAGCAGTACGCGCGTGCTAAGATTCAGAAGATCGTTTGAGGGAGCAGTATGGGCCGGATTCTGGAGCACCCTTGCTGAAAAGTATGACATGACGGATTATAAATATGTATCCGTTAATGTTATGAAGCCCAGGATCTCCGTTGTCAAGTTCAAAGTGGAACATGGTACGACCAATCCTACCTTTTTTGAACTTCCTTCCACCAATGAACAGACAAAAATAAACGAATGGGAAAAACTGAATTTTTATTTTCCTGATGCCGACGGAGAATATGGAACCATTGCCATGCTGCTCGATTTTGAAGATCCGTTGACTCTCACGGAGGACATTATTATTTATGTGGATGATATCACCCTGAGGACACAGGAAGTCGGAGGTGACAGCATCGTACTGGAGGATTTCCAGACCATTCCGCTGAATCAGTTGTCGAATGACACCTTACCGAATGACAGCCTTATGATCGTTGAAAATCCGCTTCCCGATGATGTTGACAGCAGCGCCATGGTATTGAAATTCCGCAGATCGTATCTCGGCGATCCATGGGCAGGATTCTGGAGTACACTTCCCGTGAAGATTGATATGACTGACAACAAATACATACTGGCTAAGGTACTGAAGACAAGGATTTCACCGATCAAATTCAAGGTTGAAGGCGGGACGACAACACCGGCATTCTTTGAACTTGAATCCACTGCTCCTCAGACTGTTACAGATGGCTGGGAACAGATGGTATTCTATTTTCCGGATGCTACCGGGGAATATGCCGGCATTGCCATGTTGCCTGATTTTGAGGATCCGGTGACGCTCACTGAGGATATCGTCCTTTATATTGATGATATCATTCTGAGTCCCACTGCCACCGGTGTTCCGACAGGTGTTAAACCGGTTGAGAAAATGAATGTCAACCTTTTCCCGAACCCGGTTAAATCCACATTGTATTTCGAGAACCTGAAAAATGTTGACAGGATCTCAGTTGCCAATATTGTAGGACAGCAGGTGATGTTGTTCAGGAACGTTACAAATGAAAAGTACAGCATCAATGTGTCATCCCTGAACAAGGGGGTATATATGATCTCCATTTTTGACAAAGACGGAAATTCCACGATCAGGAAGATCGTAAAAGAATAAGGCATTTTCGTTCAGACCATTATGGTCAGATACCCGGGCGCCGGTTTCGCAAAGGATCACAAATCTTTGCCCAACCGGCGCCCTTTGTTCAGGATAATTCATTAAATTTGAAATATCCTGATCAGTTCCCTGAAAAATGTTATGTCACCAAACCATCAGCAAATAGTCATTTCCTGCCGTATTTTTACTTTTTACCAGCTATTCCGTGCGGGAATGATCCTTGTTTTCCTTTTTATTGCCTGCCGGGCAGCTGGCTTTACAATTGTTCCGCCTGTCACAAGTTTTACGAAAAATGAATACATGGCCGACAGGCAGAACTGGAACGTTGCCCAGGATTCCCATGGAATATTGTATTTTGCAAACAACGCCGGATTACTGAGATATGACGGGACCAACTGGCAGCTGTTCCGTATGCACAATCAACTTGGTTTGCGGTCGGTAGCCATTGACAGCAACAACCGCATTTATACCGGATCATATGAGGAATTTGGTTACTGGGAATCGAAACCTGATGGAATACTGACCTATAAATCGCTCTCCACAAATATACCCGGCTTCAGTTTTAACAACGAAGAGATCTGGCGGATCATTATTACCGGCAGAAAGGTTTTTTTCCAGTCATTTGGAGCATATTTCGTTTATGACGGCGGGCAGGTTATACAGCATAATACTCCCGAGGCGATCCTGTTCTTTCTTAAATCAGGAAATACAATAATAACCCAGGGCATGCAATCCGGTTTGTTCCGGATGCAGGGAGACACCCTCGTCCTTATTCCCGGAAGCCGGCTATTAAAAAATGCACTGATACGCGCTGCTGTTCAACTCGATCCGGACAGGGTACTGCTTGGTACCTCATCGCTCGGAATATTTTTGTACGAAATCAGTAAAAATCGTTTTACTCCTTGGAGGACAGAAGCTGATGAAATTCTGATCAGCGGCCAGATCAATTGTGCAACCTTTGCTGCTGATTCAGTGATTTGCATCGGAACAATCGGAAATGGCATGGTGGCAATCAATGAAAAGGGGAAATTAATGTGGCATTTTAATAAGGACAACTCCCTACCGACAAATACAGTGCTTTACCTGTTCACTGATAACCAGAATAACATATGGGCTGCCCTCGACCTGGGTCTTGCGCTTATCAGGATCAATTCACCCTTCCGCTACATTTCAGCCGCATCCCGGAATATTGAACTGGTCTACACTGCAATCCGGTTTAACAACTCCCTGTACATCGGAACCAATCAGGGTGTGTTCCGGTTTAATGACAAAAAAGATGAATTCTCCCTGATACCCGGCACACAAGGCCAGGTATGGCAATTGGTGAATATTGACAATCAGTTGTTGTGTGGTCATAATGAAGGAACTTTCAGGATTGAGGAAAATACAGTAATTCCCCTTTCCAATGTAACAGGTGGAACCTCTTTAAAACCTGTTTATTCCGGAGGCCGTCAGTTTCTTATTCAAAGTTCTTATGGATCGCTGGTGGTATTTAAAAAAGATCAAAAAGGTAATTGGACATTCAGCCATACTGTGCGGGGGTTTTCAAACCCAGTAAAATATATTGAGATCGATCACCTGGGTTTCCTTTGGGCATCTCATTTCATTAAAGGACTGTACAGGCTGAAGTTAAATGACGATCTCACCGAAGTCACTGAGATCCGGGAATTTGGCATTCAGAATGAAATGCCATCGGATTACAGGATTAATGTGTCCAAGATCGGCAACAGGGTTATATTCTGCACAGGGAGTCAATTCTATGCCTTCGATGATCTGAAAGAACAGATGGTGCCTTACACCTGGCTGAACAGGATGACGGGGGAGTTTTCAGCCTCCCACAGGGTAATTCCGGCAGGGAAAAATAAATACTGGCTTATTAAGTCGGGTAAATTCGGTCTTGTAAGTGCTGAACCCGATAGTATAGTTTTTCTGGATATCCTGCCTTATTCCCTTTTGAAGAATAATCTGATTGAACAAAATGAATACATTGCCACGCTGGACGAGGACAGTTACCTGTTTTGTCTCGAGAAAGGACTTGCCATATATCAAAAATCAGCAACCCCTGACCCCGGAGCCTTCCGACCCGGGGTTATGATCAGTCAGGTGAAAGTATCCTCAAATAAAAGCAGCATCCTGTTGCCTGTCAGTTCAGGTCCGAAGACAAAAGTTTCCATTCCCTATTGGTACCGGAGGATCGTATTTACCTTTGCTTACCCAGATTATTCTGATCGGGAAGTAAATCTGAGGTGTACGTTAAAGGGACACGGAGATATAATCCGGGATACAATCTCAGGCCGGCTTATTACCTATGCCTTTCTTGAGGCCGGACAATATGAATTAGAGGCAAAGACTACCGATGAAAACAATGCTGAACTCGGCTCGGTACTGTATTATTTTAACGTGCTACCCCCATTCTATGCTTCAGCATTTGCAATTCTATGTTATGTTCTGCTTGTGTTGGTAACAGGGTACTTCGGATGGAGGACACTCAAAAAGCAGATCCAGAAGCAAAATGAAAAAGTCAGGCTGGAACAGGCAAAACTGCAGCAGGAAAAGATCGAACGAAGAGAACAAAAAATTACGCTCTTGAAAAACGAAAAGCTTGAGGCTGAATTAAAACATAAAAACAATGAGCTGGCAAGTTCAACCCTCGCCATCATCAGAAAAAATGAAATGCTTATCCAGCTCAAAGCGGAAGTGGAAAACCAGAAAAAGAAATTGGGCAACCAATATCCGAATAAATACGCTGATCATCTGATCAGGATGATCAATGAAAACATCAGCAGCGAAGATGACTGGGATATTTTTCAGCAAAACTTCGACCTGATCCATGAAAATTTCCTGGGTCGCATCAAAAGCAATTATTTCAATATGACCGCCCACGATCTCAAGCTTTGCGCATACATCAGGTTAAATTTGTCTACCAAGGAAATAGCCTCCCTTTTGAATATAACCATTCGCGGTGTGGAAGCAGCCCGTTACCGGCTGAGAAAAAAATTTAATATTCCGGCTGAAAAGAACCTGACGGAGTTTTTGATGGAGTTTAAGTAGAAGTTGGAAGCCTGCCTGCCGGCAGGCAGGTCGGAAGTCAGAAGTTGGAAGCGCGAAGCTCGAAGCGCGAAGCTCGAAGTCTGACAAGACAACCAGACTTGCAAGACATTCAGACCGCAAGACAATCAGACAATCAGACTTGCAAGACAATCAGACAATCAGACCGCAAGACAATCAGACAATCAGACAATTCTAAAATGTCCCGTAAATAGCATGCTCCTCCGTATTGCAGTAAATGGAAGAAAAAAAATAGAAACCGGGACGGTTTGTAATCAACTTTCGTTGCAGGTTCAATACGGGATGGCCCAAAGGAACACCGAGAAATTCATGGATCCTCTCATCAGCAGGTATAGCCCTAATCCTCTGTTCCCCGCTTTTCACCTCTATCTGAAAAACCTTCCGGAGGATATCGAAAAGTGAATGGTCTTCGAATTTCCGGTTACAAAACCTGGGAAGGTTAATATTGGGCAGATAATTAAGATCATAAAAAACCGGGACTTCATTCACCAGCCTGAGACGCTCGAGGAAAATGCACCCTGATTCCCGGAATTCATCGTTTAAGGGAAACATAAAACTATCGGGCCATAGGGTAATAACCGGTTTTGAGAGAATCCGGGTACGCAGATTATGCTTTCCCAGGGCTGAAGTAGTTCCTGAAATTGACAAAATTCCAATTCCGATGGGCGGACCATTTACAATGCTGCCCTTTCCCTTGTGCTTGTGTATCATTCCTTCACTCAACATGGTATCCAGGGCATGGCGCACCGTTGGCCGGGTTATCCTGAACTGCTGACAGAGGTTGTTTTCCGATGGCAAGAGGTCTCCAGGCTTATATACACCTTCGATAATTTGCCTTCTGAGAACCTCATAAACTTTTCTGTAATGTGGTATTGTACTTCCCATTTGAAAAATAAAATGAAAATACTTGTAAATACAAGTTTAATTTTTATATTTGTGAATTATAATTTGTACAATAATTTACAACGATAAAGATATAATTTATTTTTGACATATGTTTACAAGTTTGGAAATAAAATTAATTAAGGGTAGTATTTTACAAGTGATTTAAATAAACTTGTAAACCATTTATCTTTCTCAACTCGAAAATCATTCTTTATGGCTGTACCCGTGATCATGCCCAGGCAGGGCCAATCAGTTGAAACCTGCATCATTACACAATGGATGAAAAGAAAAGGAGAACCTGTAAAATCAGGGGAGATCATTTTCTCCTATGAAACTGATAAGGCATCATTTGATGCGGAAGCCCAGGCAGATGGTGTCCTGCTGGAAATTTTTGCGAATGATGGCGATGAAGTCCCTGTTCTCTCGAATGTCGCCGTTATCGGAATGCCGGGTGAGGATACTTCAGGTTTCCGTCCCGGACAGACAAATACCGATGAGGATACGGGGAAAATGATTCAGGAACCAGCCGGGGATATCCCGGTCCTTTCTGCCGGCGAATCGGCGGAGGAAGTGAATCAGCGAATGCGAATTTCACCCCGGGCCAGGTCCATGGCGGCAAAAATGGGGTTGAATGCCGGTTCACTGAAAGGCACAGGCCCCAATGGCCGGATCATAGTCCGCGACATTGAAAAGGCCGCCACGGCAAATGTTACAACCCCTGCTGCTGTATCTGCTTCACCGGCCGGCATGGCTTTCGAAGAGAAAAAGCTGTCAAACGTCCGCAAGCTCATTGCCAAAGCCATGTATGAATCCATCCGTAACTCAGCGCAGCTTACACATCATCTGTCTGCGGATGTGCGCAGGATGCTTGCCCTTCGCAACCTTGTGAAAGCGGAATCGAAAAAGGGAGGCCCGGACGATATTACCCTGAACGATATGATTTGCTTTGCCGTGATCAGGGCTCTTGAAAAATACCCCGAAGCCAATTGCCATTTGGTAGGCGACAGCATCCGTACTTTCAGGAAGGTACATCTCGGCATGGCTGTCGATACGCCCCGGGGACTGATGGTTGCATCGGTTCAGAATGCAGACGATCTTTCCCTCAAAGGCCTTTCACTGCGTCTTCGGGAACTGGCCGATCAATGCCGCAAAGGTAACGTGAACCCCGAATTGCTGTCCAGTACCTCAGCTTCCTTCACCGTATCAAACCTGGGGAACTATGGTGTGGAAATGTTTACGCCCATCATCAATCTTCCCCAGGCAGCCATCCTGGGTGTCAATACAATTCTTCACCGGCCGGCGGACCTTGGAGGTGGAGTCTTTGGATTTATTCCGGTAATCGGCCTTTCCCTCACATATGATCACAGGGCCATAGATGGCGGACCTGCTACCCTGTTCCTGCGGGAAATTAAAAACCAGATTGAGAATTTTGAAGAGAAAATATAGGCTATAGGCAGCTGAAACCAGCAACTTACAACTTACAACCTACATCCTACAACCTACAACTTACAACATACAACATACAACATACAACTTACAACTTACAACTTACAACTTACAACTTACAACTTACAACTTACAACTTACAACATACAACTTACAACATACAACTTACAACCATCTACACATGCCAAAAAGTCAATTTATCGATCCGAAAGATATCCGAAAACCCGGTAAGATTACATTCGGTTCCATTCCTGTTAACCAATACAGCAAAAGCGTTAAGGATGAAAAAGGCAATTTTTCCACGCAGGATTTTGTGAGGATCTATCGCGACATGGTCATCATCCGTGAATTCGAGAATATGATCAATGATATCAAGATCAAGAACGAATACAATGGAATTACCTATAATCATCCGGGACCCGCCCACCTGTCCATGGGTCAGGAAGCATCTGCTGTGGGAATGGCCTATGGCCTTACCGTAAATGATCTCATATTCGGGTCTCACCGCAGCCATGGAGAAATCCTTGCAAAAGGCCTCTCAGCCATTCATCAATTGCCGGAAACCGGATTGACGGATATAATGAAATCCTATTTCGGCGGAAAAGTACTGGCAGTTGTGGAGAAGAATTTCAAGGGCAGTATAAAGGAACTCGCTGTACGCTTCCTCCTTTACGGCACACTGGCAGAGATCTTTGCACGGGAGAACGGATTTAACAAGGGACTGGGTGGTTCCATGCATGCCTTCTTTACACCATTTGGAGTGTATCCCAATAATGCCATTGTGGGCGGATCAGGTGACATTGCCGTGGGCGCAGCCCTATATAAGAAAGTAAATGAAAAACCCGGTATTGTTGTCTGCAATATCGGCGATGCGTCCATGGCATGCGGACCTGTCTGGGAAGGTATCTCGTTTGCCACCATGGATCAGTATACCCAGCTCTGGGAGGAGGCATACCGGGGAGGCCTGCCCCTGCTGTTGAACTGCATGAACAATCAGTACGGAATGGGAGGGCAAACATGCGGTGAAACAATGGGATACGGCATTGTAGCAAGGATCGGTGCCGGCGTAAATGCCGATATGATGCATGCCGAACGGGTTGATGGTTATAACCCGCTTGCCGTTATTGATGCCTTCAGGCGCAAAAAGAAAATACTGCTTGATAAAAAGGGACCTGTATTGCTCGATACACTTACCTATCGCTTCAGCGGCCATTCCCCATCGGATGCTTCGTCATACAGGAGCAGGGAGGAAGTGGAAGCATGGCAGCAGGCGGATTCCATCATTCACTATGGTAACGAAATTACAGAGGCCGGCATAGTACATCCTGCCTCCCTCGATGAAATCAGACATTCAATTATTGAGGAAATAACAGGAATATTAAAACTGACGATCGATGATTCCGTATCACCGCGTCTTAACCTGGTATCCAATCCCGACGCCATTGGGGAACTAATGTTCTCGAACGGATCTGTCGATGCATTTGACGATCGTAAACCCGAGTCCCTTCTTCCCCTTGAGGAAAATCCCAGGGTGAAAAGCCTGAAGAGCAGGGAAAGATTTTATCATGATAAGGACGGGAAGCCGGTTTCCAAAGCCAGGTTGTACCAGCTGCGCGATGGTATTTTTGAGGCCGTCATTGACCGTTTTTACAAGGACCCTACATTGGTTGCCTATGGAGAGGAAAACCGTGACTGGGGAGGAGCCTTTGCTGTATACCGGGGTCTTACAGAGGCAATGCCGTATCACCGCCTGTTTAATACGCCTATTGCCGAAGGTGCCATTGTGGGAACCGCCATTGGCTATGGAATGGCCGGCGGCAGGGTAATTGCCGAGATCATGTACTGTGATTTCATTGGCCGGTGCGGTGATGAGCTATTCAATCAATTGCCGAAATGGCAGGCAATGAGCGGAAACCTGATCAAAATGCCCGTTGTCATCCGGGTTTCAGTCGGTTCCAAATACGGAGCGCAGCATTCACAGGACTGGTCATCGCTCATTGCGCATGTTCCGGGAATCAAGGTGGTATTCCCCACGACTCCTTACGATGCCAAGGGATTGATGAACAGTGCCCTTCAGGGAACCGATCCTGTCGTTTTCTTTGAAAGTCAGAGAATTTATGACGTGGGAGAACAATTCCATACTGAAGGGGTACCCGAAGGATACTATGAGATCCCCATCGGTGAACCTGATATAAAGCGAAGCGGAAAGGATATTACCATTCTTACTATTGGCTCAACACTTTATGTAGCCCTTAAAGCGGCAGATAAACTGCAGGCACAATACGGTATTTCGGCTGAAGTGATCGATGCCCGTAGCCTTGTTCCATTCAACTATGACCTTGTAATGGAATCGGTTAAGAAGACAGGTCGGATACTTCTGGCCAGTGATGCATGTTCCCGTGGATCATACCTGCGTGATGTAGCCTCGAACATTGCCGAAATGGCCTTTGATGACCTGGATGCACCACCGGTAGTAGTTGGATCCCGCAACTGGATTACCCCTGCCTATGAAATGGAGGAGTTCTTCTTTCCTCAGCCTGCCTGGATCCTTGACGCCATCCATGAACGTATTGTTCCGCTTAAAGACCATAAAACAACTACTGACTGGTCAGTGGAAACACAATTAAAGAGAAACAGGCTGGGGGTTTAGTAATGACAAATTTCCTGACATCATATCCTGACAGCCAAACATTAGGCAGGATGCTGAAGCCGGTCCTCATTCCGGAAGTGAACGGTCATATTCATACCCCTTATTCCTTCAGCGCGTTTAAGAACATCGCTCAGATATTTGAAATGGCCCGGAAGGAAAAAATTGCGGCAGTCGGAATCAATGATTTTTTTGTGACCGACGGATATGTACCTTTCTGTGGTGAAGCACTGAAAAATAATGTATTCCCGTTATTCAACATTGAATTCATTAGCCTGCTTAAAAAGGAACAAATGGAAGGGATCAGGATCAATGATCCCAATAATCCCGGTCGCTGCTATTTCAGCGGAAAGGGACTGGACTTTCCCTTTGTTCTGGATACATCACTTTCTGAAAAACTGAAAAGGATCGTGACTGAAAGTCAGGAACAGGTGAAGGCAATGATTTCGAAATGCAATGATTGGTTCCTTGCACTGAATCTGGATATCAGGCTTGATTATATGACAATCCGCCGGAACTTTGCCAAAGAACTCGTACGGGAAAGGCATATTGCACAGGCTATCCGTGCGGCTGTTTTTGAGAGGTTCAATACCGAATCCGAAAAAGTATCCTGTTTGTCATTGGTTTTTGGCGGTAAAGAGCTCAAATTTGACATAAATAATATTGCAGTACTTGAAAACGAGATCCGGGGCAATTTACTCAAAGCAGGAGGCAAAGCTTTTGTGGAAGAGGACGAAAATACCTTCATGAGCCTGAACGAAGTGGTAGAGATCATTACATCAGCAGGAGGTATTCCCTGTTATCCTGTTTTGCTTGATGACCGGAACGGAAATTATACGGAATTTGAGAGGGACCCGGATGGATTGTGCCGCGAACTCAAAAACCGGAACATTGCCTGCCTAGAACTGATCCCGGGAAGGAACGACCCCGGCCACCTGCAACGGTTTGCAGAGTTTTTTAATGAAGAGGGCTTTGTGATATTGATGGGCACCGAACACAATACGCCCGAGATGATCCCGCTTACATGTGATACGCGTGACAGAAAGCCTTTGGTTGATTCACTCAGGAAAATATCATACGAGGGTGCCTGCGTGGTTGCCGCCCACCAATATTTACGGGCAAAAGGTGAACAGGGCTTTATCCGAAACAACGGATTACCGGCCAGGGAAAATAAAAAATCCCTGGCAGAACTGGGAAATGCTGTAATTCAATATACAAATACACATTAAAAAGCATAATTATGGAAGATAAGAATCTTTCTGACCTGATACGGATATCAAGATTTTATGGATCTGATAAAGACTATGTCATTGCCGGGGGCGGAAATACATCATTCAAGAACGACCGCGATATCTGGGTGAAAGCCAGCGGTACCAACCTGGGAAATATCAGCCTGGATGGTTTCGCAGTCCTGCACCGGGAAATTCTCCGGGAAATGTATACCAGGCAATACAGCCAGGATCCCGAAAAACGCGAAGCCGAAGTTAAGGCCGACTTGTACAAAGCCTGTCATCAGGGTATCACGGTTCGCCCATCGGTGGAAACCTCCCTGCATGAGATCATTAACTATCCATTTGTTGTGCATACCCACCCTACCCTGGTCAATGCCATTTGCTGCTCAAACAAGGCTGAGGAGACTATTAATTCCCTGTTCGGAAGCGATGTATTGTTCATCCCCTTCACTGATCCCGGCTATATACTGTTTACCCGGATAAGGGAACGGCTGATTGATTGGCGTAAAAGCCATTCCGCTGATCCCGGGATGATATTCCTCCAAAATCATGGTGTATTTGTTGCTTCGGGGAGTATTGAAGAAATCCAAAAGCTTTATTCTCATATAGATTCGGTCATCAGGAAATCCATCCGTGAAATGCCTGATACTTCGGAGACATCAGTTCCCGCAGGGATAACAAAGATCCTGCCTGCCCTGAGGATGCTGTTCTCCCCTGAAAATGTAAAAATTGCCCGGATCAGGAACAGCAACCTGGTACAAAAGTATGTCGCCGATGCAAAAAGCTTTGTATCGGTTTCCCTGCCCTTCACACCTGATCAGATCGTTTACTGCAAGGCCAGACCCATTTATCTTGAACAGGAAACTCCCGATGATATAATTGAAGAATGCCGGAAAAAGATAGATATTTATAAAAAGCAGCACGGATATTATCCCAAGATGGCCGGACTAAAAGGATTTGGAATTATTGCCTTTGAAGATACTGCAAAGTCGGTTGAAACTATGCTGGATGTGTTTGATAACTGGATGAAGATCACCTACCTGACAAACAACTTTGGCGGACCACACTATATGACTGAAAGGGATATCGCCTTCATTGACAGCTGGGAAGTTGAGAACTACAGGCGACAGATTGCCAAGGCCTTTGCTGCAAAAGGCAGGGCCGGCAACAAGATAGTAATTGTTACCGGAGGGGCCCAGGGCTTTGGCGGGGGAATCGCCGAAGCCATGCTCGCCGAGGGAGCCAATGTTGTAATTGCTGATCTGAACAGGGAAAAAGGGTCAGAGATGGCAGACAGGCTCGGTTCCGGCACAATAAAAAACAAGGTGCTTTTTATTCCGACAGATGTATCCGCACCGGCTTCGGTAGAGAACCTCATTTCCGATACGGTCCGGAACTTCGGCGGAATTGACGTATTCATCAGCAACGCCGGTATACTTCATGCAGGAGGCCTTGAGGAAATGACCATGGAGACTTTTGAAATGATGACAAAGGTCAATTACAGCGGCTATTTTCTATGCACCAAGTATGCCTCGGAAGTAATGAAACTGCAATCTCTTTACAAACCGGATTATTTCAGCGATATTATTCAGATCAATTCAAAATCAGGATTGAAGGGCAGCAACAGGAATTTTGCTTACGCAGGGGGGAAATTCGGAGGCATAGGTCTTACCCAGTCATTTGCCCTGGAATTAATGCCATTTCGCATAAAAGTTAATTCCATATGCCCGGGAAATTTTTTCGAAGGTCCCCTGTGGAGTGATCCCGAGACCGGTTTGTTTGTTCAATACCTCAGGGCAGGGAAAGTGCCGGGTGCCCGGACGATTGATGATGTAAAAGCCAACTATGAAAAACAGGTTCCGGCAGGCCGCGGCTGCAGGGTGAGCGATGTGATGAAGGCCATATTCTATGTTATGGAACAGGAATATGAAACCGGACAGGCGATTCCGGTGACCGGGGGGCAGGAGATGTTAAGATAGTTGTAGGTTGTAGGTTAATTGAATCAAAGAAAAGAAAAATGAAAACAAAGGCAGTACGCATACACGGGAAAGACGATCTCAGGCTGGACGAATTTGAACTTCCTTCAATCCGAGAGGATGAAATCCTGGCGCATGTCATTTGCGACAGCATCTGCATGTCGTCCTACAAGGCCACACGCCAGGGTGCAGACCATAAGAGGGTTCCCGATGACGTACATATAAACCCTACGATAATAGGCCATGAATTCAGCGGTGAGATTGTGGAAGCGGGAAGCAAGTGGAAAAATAAATTCAAAACGGGCATGAAATTTTCAATCCAGCCTGCCATCAATTACCCGGATGGTCCGGTGGGAGTATTATCCGCACCTGGCTATTCATACCGCTATATCGGGGGGGATGCAACATATATAATCATTCCCAGGGAGGTAATGGAACTGAATTGCCTGCTACCCTATACAGGGCCAGGTTTCTATCCAGGCGCACTGGCCGAACCCTTATCGTGTGTGATCGGTGCCATGCATGCCAACTACCACACTACACCCGGCTCATACGTGCATAAGATGGAGATCGTTGACGGGGGAAATTTGGCCCTCCTTGCCGGTGTCGGGCCCATGGGTCTTGCGGCCATTAATTATATTCTGAACCGGAAAGACCGAAAGCCTGCATTACTGGTGGTGACGGACATAGACCAGCTCAGACTGGATAGGGCTGCAATCCTTTTCCCTCCGGAAAAGGCACTTCAGAATGGTATTAGACTGCAATACCTGAATACCAAAAATTGCGGCGATCCGGTGAAAAGTATGCTCCAACAGACTGAAGGGAAAGGCTATAATGATGTTTTTGTCTTTGCTGCTGTTCCTTCAGTTATTGAACAGGGTGATGCCATACTGGCTTTTGATGGTTGCCTGAACTTTTTTGCAGGTCCGGGTGATCCCAGGTTCAAATCAAATTTCAACTTTTATAATGTCCATTATAACTATACCCATCTGATTGGCACAAGCGGTGGAAATAATGATGACATGGAGGAAGCATTATCAATGATGTCTGAGGGACTTGATCCGGCAGGGCTGGTAACACATATTGGCGGACTCGATGCAGTTATTGATACAACAAGCCATTTGCCTGGGATCCCGGGTGGAAAAAAGCTGATTTATACCAACATTTCATTGCCCCTGACAGCTCTGACCGAATTTGAAGAAAAAGGTAAATTGGACCCCCTCTTCCGGCAACTCGCCGCATTAACCCATAAAACAGAGGGTATCTGGAATCCTGAGGCTGAAGAGTACCTGATCAGAAACGGGAATCCTATATAAATCACTTACCGGTAATTATTTCTGTGGCCTTATTAATGGCATTGTCGAGTTTCCCGGGTTCCTTACCGCCTGCAGTGGCAAAAAAGGGCTGACCCCCGCCACCTCCATCGAATTCCCTGGCTGCAGTTTTTACAATTTCACCGGCATTGAATTTCCGTTCACGGACCAGCTTGTCCGATATCATAATGGCCAGATGCGGTTTACCTGCCAATTCCGCGCCCAAAATAAGGACAAGGTCCTCTCTTTCACGGCGAAGCTGAAAGGCAACCTCCCGGATCATGGCTGCATCTACAGCGGGATTATTCGCTTTTGCGGATATCAGGCTGAAATCACCTATTTTACGAACACTTTTTAACAAACTCTCCTTAAAGGCACCTGCATTTTCGCGGGAAACTTTTTCCAGTTGTTTCTGCATGGCATTTTTTTCATCGACAATCACGGACACGGCCTTTGGCAAATCCTGGGGATGGTTGAGCAGTTCATCGATCCGCCTAAGCTCATTGACTTTTTCCTGATACCAGTTCAGTGCCCTTTCACCCGTAATGGCTTCTATGCGCCTTATTCCTGATGCAATCGATCCTTCGGATAATATTTTGAACAAGCGTATCTGTCCGGTATTTTCCACATGGATACCACCACATAACTCCACCGAATTGCCAAATTGAATAACCCTCACCGAATCACCGTATTTTTCACCAAAAAGCGCCATAGCTCCCATTTTCCTGGCGTCATCCATGGAAACGGCACGGCTTTCATTCCTTTCAATCCCTTCAGCTATTTTCTGATTTACGTCATTTTCAACCGCGGTAAGTTCTTCCCCGGTCATTTTTTGAAAATGGGAAAAATCGAACCTCAGATAGTCGGCATTCACCAGGGATCCTTTCTGTTCCACATGCTTTCCGAGAATTTCCCGGAGGGCATGATGCAAAAGGTGCGTGGCCGTATGATTTTTAGCTGTATTTAACCGTAAATCCGTTGCAACCGTGGCAATCAGCACCTGATCAGAATCAGGGGGGAGCTTATCGGTAACATGGATAACAAGTCCATGCTCTTTAAAGGTGTTTGAGATTGTTATCCTGGTGTCATCAAATTGGAGGTATCCGGAATCACCAACCTGTCCGCCGCTTTCAGCATAAAACGGAGTCTGGTCAAAAACCAGGTGATATACCTGCTTATCCCGCGCAGTCACCCTTCTGTATTTCTGTATCCTGACTTTTGCACTGAGACTGTCATAGCCTACAAATTTCGTTTCTGTCAATTCACTATTCAAATTGACCCAGTCATCTGATTCAAAGGTGGCAGCTGATTTTGACCTTTTTCGTTGGTTTGCCATTTCCCGGTCAAATTCAACAGCGTTTAGAGTAAGTCCATTTTCCTTGAGGATCAGCTGGGTCAGATCCAACGGGAAACCATATGTATCATACAGGTCAAAAGCAATTTTTCCGCTTAGTTCGGTCTGATTTTCCCTTTTTAATGCTGTTATGCTTTCCTTCAAACGTTTATCACCGCTTTCAAGGGTATGTAAAAAGGACTGTTCCTCTTCAAGAATAACCCTTTCAATCAGGGACTTCTGCCCGGAAATTTCCGGAAAGGCATCCCCCATATTTGAAACCAGCGAAGGAAGCAGCTTAAAGAGAACGGGCCTGTTCTGGCCCAGAAAGGTATAATAATACCTGACAGCCCTGCGCAAAATGCGCCGGATCACGTATCCCGCCTTTACATTTGATGGCAACTGGCCGTCAGCAATCGCGAATGAAATCGCGCGCAAATGATCAGCAATTACCCGCATGGCTATATCCGTATTTTCTGACTTCCCGTAAGGCATCCCGGTAAGCAGGGAAATTTCCCGGATCACAGGCTGGAAAATATCCGTGTCATAATTGGAGGTTTTCCCCTGCAATACCATACAGAGCCTTTCGAATCCCATACCCGTATCCACATGTTTTTTCGGCAACAGTATGAGTTCTCCGGTAGCCTTGCGGTTATACTGGATGAAGACAAGATTCCATATTTCGATCACAAGAGGATTGCCCTTGTTAACCAGCAACCTGCCATCCGTTTCCTTCCTTTCCCTGTCACTGCGAAGATCGACATGAATTTCCGAACAGGGTCCGCATGGACCTGATTCTCCCATTTCCCAGAAATTATCTTTCTTTTTGCCCGGCAGGATCCGGTCTTCCTGTATCCACGATTTCCAGCAGTCAAAGGACTGAATATCCCTTTCAAGATGCTCTGATTCGTCCCCTTCGAAAATGGTGACAAAAATTCTCTCTTTGTCGATTTTCATTTCCTCTGTAAGGAATTCCCACGCCCATCTGATCGCTTCCTTTTTAAAGTAATTGCCAAATGACCAGTTGCCCAGCATTTCAAACATGGTATGGTGGTATCCGTCATGTCCGACTTCCTCCAGATCATTATGCTTACCCGATACCCTGAGGCACTTCTGGCTGTCGGCTATTCGTGGGTATTGCACCGGGGCGTTGTCCAGAAAAATGTCCTTGAACTGATTCATCCCGGCATTTGTAAACATCAGTGTGGGATCATTCTTAATGACCATGGGAGCCGATGGAACGATCTCATGTTCTTTTGCCCGGAAGAAGTCAAGGAATTTTTGACGAACTGCTTTGGAATTCATTTGAAACCTAAAAAATAATTGATTAAATTAATTTTTCCTATTAATTATTCTTAACTTAATTGTTTTGTAAAATTAGTTTTTTTCCTATAGATTTGTCGTCCTTGTACTTAATTAATAATTAATTAGTTGCATATACTTGATACTTAGAAAGAAAAAATATCGTTTTGACCCGATCACGTTGATTTTCGAAGAAATAAAGCCGGAAAGGAAAAGAGTATATGTGGAATCCGTATTCTATGTGTGTGTATTTGCGTTAGTTACCTTTTTGTCCGGATATGTCCTGAGTAAAAAATTTGGTTCGGCGGAATTGAAATTCCTGGAGAAAAAAGTTCTTGCCCTCAACCATGAAATGCGAAAGTTGATCAGCAAGGGCAGGCACTTCAGTTTTCGCCTCCACCGGGAGTTATTTCCGAAAGATAATAATTACCGTACGATCCTTCAGATTGATACCTTGTCATATAATCTGAGGGTTGCCGGAACAGGAGGTTCAGCTGCAGAAGGAGCACTTTCATTGAATGAAAATACCGGCCACCAGCTGTATGATATGATCAACAAGCTCAACATGCAGCTTCAGATACAGACGGGTTCATTTGAAACCGTGTATGAAAAGGCACAGGAACACGCAATGCAGATTTCACATATGCCCGCCATACAACCCATCGCACAAAAGGACCTTATCATGATAAGCTCTAATTTCGGAATTCGGTCCGATCCCTTTCTTGAGTACCAGGAGGTGCATTCCGGACTTGATTTCGTGGCCCCGGTAGGCACAAACGTATATGCAACGGGAGATGGAACTGTAACTTTTGTACAATTTTCTCGTACAGGTTATGGAAACGAAATTGTCATCGACCATGCATTTGGTTTTGGTTCGCGGTACGCACACCTAAACCAGATACTGGTCACAGACGGACAGAAGATCAGACGTGGTCAGATTATTGGTAAGGTAGGGCAAACAGGAAGGGTAACAGGACCACATCTTCACTATGAAGTTCTTTATGAGAATAGACCTGTAAATCCGGAATACTATTTTGATAATAGTCTTACAACCGATGAATATAACAAGATCCTGAATTTAGTATCAACAGAACAAACTGACGACTCACATTAATTCTCACTTCCATGGGTAAAATAAAGTATAAATTCAACCCCGATTCCCTTAAATATTACAAGGTTGAATTTTCGTTGAAGCAAAAAGCGCTGAAGGGGCTGGCTTATTTATTTGCCTTCCTGGTTAATGCCAGCATTGGTTACCTGCTGTATTCCGTTGCCTTTGATTCCCCGAAAGAAAAGGGACTTAAAAGGCAGATCAGTGAAATGAACCTGAATATTGAACTCTTCAATAAACAGCTGGATAATATAGAATCTGTTCTTGGTGATATGCAACAACGCGATGACAATATCTACAGGACAATTTTTGAAGCTGAACCCTTGAACTATTCTGTCAGGGAAGCCGGATTCGGCGGATCAAACCGTTACAGGAATCTGGAAAAACTGGAGAACTCAAAGATGGTAATCAATACTGCCAAACGTCTTGATATCCTGACCCGGAAAGTAGTGGTACAATCAAAATCATATGATGATCTCGTGAAAATGGCGGTCAACAAGGAAAAGATGCTGGCTTCAATACCTGCCATTCAGCCTATCGCCAATAAAGATCTTGCAAGGACTGCATCAGGCTGGGGTTACAGAATACACCCGATTTACAAGATCCGGAAATTCCACTACGGCATTGATTTTACCGCCCCCACCGGATCTGATATCTATGTAACCGGAGATGGTATCGTGGATAAAATTGAATCGAGCCACAGGGGATATGGCAATTCCATCATTGTGAACCATGGATTTGGCATAAAAACGATTTACGGACACCTGAACGGTTTCAAGGTAAAACAGGGACAAAGGGTCAAAAGGGGGGATATCATCGGCATTGTTGGAAGTACCGGACTTTCAACAGCACCGCACCTGCACTATGAGGTGCTCAGAAACGGAGAAAAAGTTAATCCCATTAACTATTTCTTCAATGACCTGACGGCGGACGAGTATGATAGGATGATCGAACTTTCCATGCGTCCGGGACAATCTTTTGATTAATATCGGGCATCCCGCCGGATTGTGTCTTAATAGTCCTGTTCAGCGTTCAAACCTGCCATGCCTGATTCATGAATCTGACATCCGGTTACCCTGATCCTGAAGCATTGCTTTAATCAAATTTAATTTCTATCTTAGAGTGTTCATTCTAACCATACCATATGCCTTATAAAGAGAAGAAGGTTGAAAAGCTCTATTATTCTATTGGTGAGGTAGCGGAGATGTTCAATGTAAACCCTTCGCTGATACGGTTTTGGGAAAAAGAATTTGATATAATCAAACCAAAAAAGAATAAGAAGGGAAACCGGTTCTTTACAATTCAGGATATTGATAATTTCCGGCTTATCTTTCACCTGGTTAAAGAAAAAGGGCTGACTTTGCAGGGTGCCAGGAAAAAAATCAAAGAAAACAAGGAAGACACAAACAATAACTATGAGGTAATTAAAACCCTCACGGAAATAAAAACTTTGCTGCTCGAGATCAAAGAATCGCTTTGATTTTTGTCCATTCCACATTCCGGATCCGTACTTTACATTGATGATCTATGAAACTCGCCGAGGTTGTTGCTGCTATTGAATCCTGTGTTCCCTTGTCTTTGCAGGAAAAATATGATAATGCCGGCCTCATTGTCGGGGAACCGGAAATGGAAATCAAAGCAGGTCTACTATGCATTGATGTGACAGAACCGGTTCTCCGTGAGGCCGTTCACCTGGGTGCCAATCTCATTATATCTCATCATCCGGTGATTTTCACTCCCCTTAAAAAGATCACAGGCTCGGGATTGACTGAAAGAATTATTCTTAATGCCATACGGAACAACATCTCGTTATACAGTGCCCACACCAATCTTGACAATTTTCATGAAGGAGTCAACCTTAAAATCTGTCAGAAGCTTGACATAAGGAATTCGGATATTCTGTCACCCGCAGAAAAAAGTCTCAATAAATTGGTAACCTTCGTGCCGCTTGAATATGCCGACAGGGTGCGGTCAGCTCTGTTTTCAGCGGGTGCGGGACACATAGGAAGATATGACCAATGCAGTTTCAATGCGGAAGGACAGGGCAGTTACCGCGCACTGGCCGGAGCAAACCCATTTTCGGGAGAAATGGAAAAATTACACCTGGAAAAGGAAGTCCGAATTGAAACAATATTCCCGGCATTTTTACAGAAAAAAATCCTACGCGCACTAATGGAAAATCATCCCTATGAAGAAGTTGCGTATGATATATATTCCCTTGAGAATACCAATAAACAGATGGGGGCGGGAATGATCGGAAACCTGGATGAAGCCATGGACGAGCAGGCATTTTTCAATAAAGTGAAAACAACTTTTAAATGCGGGATAATACGGCACAGTCCGTTCCTGAATGTGCCTGTGAAAAAGGTAGCCGTATGCGGCGGAAGCGGATCCTTCCTGATAGGGAAAGCCATGGATGCTGGTGCAGAAGTATTTCTTACGGCCGATGTCAGGTATCATCAGTTTTTTGAAGCCGACGGAAATATTGTTATTGCCGATATTGGGCATTATGAAAGCGAGCAATTCACAATTGAGATTTTTTATGAAATTCTTTTGAAAAATTTACCTAGTTTTGCAGTCCATTTTTCCAGAATCAATACCAATTGTATTACTTATTTATAAGGTATGGCAGAAACAAAAAAACCGACAGCGGAAGTAGCAGAACTAACCATTGAGGAAAAACTCAGGGCATTGTATAAACTCCAGAAAATCAACTCTGAGATTGATAAGATCAGGACCCTGAGGGGTGAATTACCACTTGAAGTCAAGGATCTTGAAGATGAAATTGCAGGGCTTGAAACCCGCATCGAGAAATTGCAGGAAGAGATCAAAAGTTTTGATTCTGCTATTGCCAGCAAGAAAAATGACATGGTCAATTCAAAATCCCTCATAAAAAAATACGAAGAACAGCAGAATAATGTCAGAAATAACCGGGAGTTTGATTCCCTTTCAAAAGAAATTGAATACCAGACACTTGAAATTGAATTGAGTGAAAAGCGGATCAAGGAATTTGCAGTACAGGCAAAAGAAAAGGCTGAATTCACGGAAGATTCGAAGAAAATACTGGATGAAAGGAAGAACGACCTGCAAATGAAAAAATCAGAACTTGAAGATATCACTTCGGACACCCAGAAGGAAGAAGAAAACCTTTTAAAAAAAAGGCAGGAATACGAACAGATTATTGAAGAACGCCTGCTGACCGCCTATAAAAAGATCAGGAAAAATGCCAGAAATGGTCTGGCGGTTGTTTCGGTGGAAAGGGATGCTTGCGGCGGTTGTTTTAACCAGATTCCTCCGCAGCGTCAGCTGGATATACGGTCGCGAAAAAAAATAATTGTCTGTGAATATTGTGGCCGAATCCTGGTGGATATGGATTTGGTGGATGAGGAGAAATAGGGATTTGTATAATTTACATGTTTTTTTGCATCAATTGTTGTGATTGCCCATATTTATCTATCTTTGTTATAACCCCATAGGGGTAGAATATGAGGAAAGGCTTTCTGGCAGCGGTTTTTACATTTTCCATTGTTTTCTCAGGACATTCACAACAATGGAAGCTTAAAAGAATAGAAGCTATTATGGGTATTGGCACCACCAACGTATACAGCGATCTGGGAGGTGCACCCGATGCAAGCAGTTTGCTTTTTATTAAGGACATCTCATTCCGAAGTACACGGCCATCTGTTTATGCAGGAGTCCGTTACAGGGTTAATCCACGGACCACCGCAAAAGTTTCTTTAATTTACGGCTACAGCAAAACCCAGGATTTTACCGGATCCCGGAATGAAAACCGTGGATTTACTTCAGTTACTCAATTGGTTGAACTGGGCGCAAACTATGAATATTATTTCTTACCGGAGCATCGCAGTCTGAGGTCAGCAGCTATGTTCAACAGGCGTGGAATGATCAATGACTATTCATCCTTCGGAGCCTATGTTTTTATCGGTCTGGGGGCCACCGTGTTCAAACCAAAACTGGAATACGATGAACCCCGTCCGGGAGATGTGTATAAAAACAACCTGGGGATTACTGCCTCGATTCCTATAGGAATTGGCTTCAAATATATTATCAGCGATAAATGGATACTCGGATATGAAATCGGATACCGGCAAACTCTGTCGGATTATCTCGACGGTTTTAAACCCCCATCATCCAAACGGGCTGATATTTACTGGATATCTTCCCTTAACCTGAGTTACAGGATTGCCACCTCCCGAAGAGGGCTTCCCATCTTTATGGACAAACAGTGGAGAAGGGCAAGGTTCTGAACCTTCTGCTCAGCACCTGTTGTCTTCCGGATTTTTCTGTTTTTTTAAGAATAATTGTGATTATAAGCGCTAAAATTCCATTACTTTGCGTTTATTTCCCATAGATCTGATGTTTGATGCCTAAATACTTGCTGCATTTAGTTTCCGGACTTTTGTTGACAGGCTGCTTATCAGCCTTTCCGCAAAAAAATGCCAATGTGGGCATTTTTGCAGGTACAGCTTATTATATGGGTGATATCAATCCCAACCGCCATTTTTACCGTCCATCCTTTTCAGCGGGTTTATTATACCGGTATAATCTGAATTCACGATATGCCATTAAAGGCAATGCTTATTATGCTCAACTCTCGGGAAGTGATACGGACTTTCCGGGAATTTTACGTCCCGACAGACCCGGTACTCCTGCCGATTTTCAGACTTCCCTCGTCGACCTCGGTGTGCACTTTGAGTTTAATTTCCTGCCTTATTCACCCGGTTTTTCAAATCTGGCCTATACACCCTATATCTTTGCAGGGATTTCCGGCGCCATGATAATCAGTACCAGCCGACGGGCGGAGGACCTGGTTGCTTTTCCTTTCGGAATGGGTATAAAGCTTAATATTTCAAGAAGAATAACCACAGGAGCTGAATGGTCATTCCGAAAAACATTTAATGACCGGCTGGACGGATTGGAAAATCCCTCAGGAACAAGTTCCATATTGCACAATAATGACTGGTATTCCTTCCTGGGTATTTTTATTACCTATAAGTTTTTTAATTTTGCCGCAGATTGTCCGGTTTATGAATGATACAATGAGCACCGATTTAAAAGACAGGATTAATAAAGATAAACTGCCAAACCATATTGCCATTATCATGGATGGCAATGGGCGGTGGGCTCAGAAAAGGGGAAACCAGCGGATTTTCGGACATACAAATGCGATCGCCGCGGTGCGGGATGTCGTCGAAGCTGCTGCTGAACTGGGAATTGGATATCTGACCTTGTACGCATTTTCAACCGAAAACTGGAAAAGGCCTAAAATTGAAATCGATGCCCTGATGTCACTTCTTGTGACCACAATTAATGCTGAGACAAAGACCCTGACAGACAATAACATCAGACTTCTGACAATCGGCAATATTAATAGCCTTCCGCAAAGTGTGCAGGATCAGCTTCAAAAAGCACTTGCCGTTACGGCAGGTAATACGGGATTAAGGTTAATTCTGGCATTAAGCTACGGATCCCGTTGGGAAATTCTTCACACAGTGAAGAAAATAATTAATGATGTTCAGGCAATGAAACTAAATGCCGAAAACATTGATCAGGCCGTATTTGAGAAATATCTTGATACCACCGGCATGCCGGATCCTGAATTGCTGATCAGAACCAGCGGTGAATACAGGATCAGCAATTTCCTGTTATGGCAGATCGCCTACACGGAACTTTATTTTACACCTACCTTATGGCCGGATTTCAGGAGGGAACACCTTTACGAGGCCATAGTCAGCTTCCAGTGCAGGGAACGGAGATTCGGAAAAACAGCTGACCAGATCAACAAAAATATCAATGTAAACAGATAACCACGGATGAAACAAACCTATATAGCATTTGCCCTGTTTCTGATTACTTTCCGGCTGACCGGACAACAATATGATACACTGGCCCCCGGATATTTCGATTATGAAAGACCCAGGGATTATATCATTACTGAAATTGGTGTATCCGGTGTCAAATTTCTTCAATCCAGTTATCTTGTAAACATTTCAGGTCTTTCAGTGGGTGATGTAGTGACTATACCGGGAGAGAAAATTACACAGGCAATTGATAAATTCTGGAATCTTGGACTGTTTTCGGATGTAAAGGTCATTGCCACCAAAATTGAAGGCAGGAACGTTACACTCGATATCCGTCTGACCGAGCGGCCCAGGTTGTCGAGGCTCAGGCTGCATGGTTTAAATAAGAATGAAACGAAGGACGTGGGCGAAAAGATCAAGCTTAAGCCAGGGAACCAGATCACCGAAAATGTCCTGAACAACACACAGACTATAATAAGAAAACATTTTGTCGATAAGGGCTTTTTCAATATAAAGATCGATATCGTGGAAAAAGCTGATACATCCCCTGGAAACCGGGTATTTGTGGATATTACGGTGGACAAAGGCAAAAAAGTGAGGATTGAGGATATTGAATTTACCGGTAATGAAGCTTTTAATGATAACAGGCTTCGCAAAACCTTTAAAAAAACGAAACAAAAAAGCATTAATTTCTTTAAACCATCTAAGTATATTGATGCTGAATATAAAGAAGACAAGAAAAAACTGCTTGAATTCTATAACAAGAACGGTTACCGTGATGCCCGGATCCTGGATGAGAAACTGATCAATGTCAATAATGCCCGGGTCGGCCTTGAGATCAGCATGGAAGAAGGATTACTGTATCATGTCAGGAACATAACCTGGGTTGGCAATACCAAGTACACATCCGCTGCCCTCAACAGGGTTCTGGGCATGAAAAAGGGAGATGTGTATAACCAGTCGCAGATTGAAAAGCGCATTCAAACGGATGATGATGCTGTTACCTCACAGTATATGGACGAAGGATACCTTTTCTTCTCCATCGACCCTGTTGAAGCCAATATAGAAGGGGACTCTATTGATCTGGAGATGAGGATAGCAGAAGGAAACCAGGCGACAATCAACCGGATACTCGTAAAAGGCAATACAAAAACAAACGAGCATGTCATACGAAGGGAAGTCAGGACTGTTCCCGGTGAATTGTTCAGCAAATCGAACATTATCCGTTCGGTAAGGGAACTGGCGGCCATGGGCCATTTCAATCCTGAGAATATTACGCCCAACCCATTACCCAATATTTCAGATGGCACTGTGGACATCGAATATTCTGTTGAGGAGCGGTCCAACGACCAACTGGAAGTCTCCGGTGGCTGGGGAGGTTATGGTTTCGTCGGAACCATCGGGCTTCGTTTTTCAAATTTTTCTGCAAGGAACATGCTTGATCTGAAGGCATGGAAACCAGTTCCCACCGGAGACGGACAAACCCTTTCCGTGCGGGCGCAGTCAAATGGCAGATATTACCAGGCCTACAACATTTCTTTTGTTGAACCCTGGTTTGGCGGGAAAAAACCCAACAGCTTTTCAACCTCATTTTATTATACCATTACGAAAAGCTTTCGAAACACCAGCAACATGAACAGGAATGATTACTTCAAGGTTCTGGGTGCTTCGATCGGACTGGGCAGAAGACTGAGCTGGCCTGATGACTATTTTGTACTTTACACCGAACTCGGGCTGCAAAAATATTTTCTGAATAACTGGGGCAGTAATTTCATTATAAACGACGGGGTTTCAAATATTATTAACATGCAAATCTCGCTTTCGCGAAGTTCGCAGGATCAGATGATATACCCCCGCAGAGGCTCGGCATTTTCCCTTGCCCTGAAACTGACCCCTCCCTATTCCGCTTTCCTAAAGAAGAACTTCTACCAGATTGGGGATGCCGAGAAGCTTGCCATACGCAGTGAAATGACAGATCAGTACCCTTATCTTACGGAACCCGAACTGGAGCAATATACAACGACAGAAATAGCAAACCGGGAGAATTCCAAGAAATATAAATTTATAGAATACCATAAATGGACCTTCAATGCGGCCTGGTATACCAGTCTGATCGGTAACCTTGTCCTTTCCGCAAAAACGGAATTCGGTTACCTGGGATTTTACAATCCCGACATCGGCGTCTCACCATTTGAAAAATTCAATGTGGGAGGCAGCGGGATGATGGGTTACAACCTTTACGGAACAGATATCGTAGCCTTACGGGGATATGCCGACGGCACACTGACTCCACAGTCTGTTGTGGTTCGGAATGGACAAAGGATCCGAATTGATGACGGCAACTTGTACGTTAAATATACGGTCGAAATGCGGTATCCGTTCTCGCTGAACCCGTCAGCCACCATTTTCGGATTGGTTTTTCTCGAAGGTGGCAATTGCTGGCAGAAATGGGATGAATTAAACCCTTTCCAGATCAAACGGTCGGCCGGGGTAGGTATCCGCGCTTTTCTGCCCATGTTTGGAATGCTTGGGATTGACTACGGATTCGGATTTGATCTGCCCAACAGCAGCGATACTCCGCCTGACGAAATCAGACGTGGCTATCATGGCGGAGAGTTCCATTTTACTATGGGTCAGCAGTTTTAACCCTGTCGGAAACTTTGGTATTGATTTTGTATAATTACCCTGGAATATCAATGAATCAATCTTAAAATAAATCCTATGAAAAGAATACTATTTGTGCTCACCGGGTTATTGCTTCCGCTTGTTCTTGGAATGGCTCAAAAATATGCCCTTGTGGATACGGAATATATCCTGAACAATATCCCGTCGTATAAATCAGCACAGCAGCAACTCGACAAGATATCCGAAGACTGGCAAAAGGAAATTGAAGGAAAATACGCTGAAATTGAAAAGATGTACAAGGATTACCAGGCAGAAAGGGTATTGCTTTCGGAAGATATGCGCAAGCAACGTGAAGATGCAATTGTAAACAAGGAAAAGGAAGTGAAGGAACTCCAAAAGAACTATTTCGGACAGGAGGGAGCTCTATTCAAGAAGCGCCAGGAATTCATTCAGCCGATACAGGATGATATCTACAAAGCCGTTAAAGACCTGGCAACCGAAAACGGTTATGCCGTGATCTTTGACACGTCCAGCGGTGCTTCCATGATCTATTCAAACCCCAGGTACGACATCAGCGATGAAGTACTTCAAAAATTAGGATATAAAAATTAAATGTTTATTTTTGTGGCTACTAAATGAAAAAAATATGAACAAACTATTTGCAATTCTGGCATTCACAGGCCTTTTCATAATGGGTGGAAGTGTATATGGACAAAACACCCTTAAGCTTGGCCACATTGACAGCAGGTTGATCTTTGCTGCAATGCCGGAAAGTGACAGTGCCCAGAAAAAGCTTGAAAGAGCTGCTAAACAAATGCAGTCCACCCTGGAGGAATTGCAGGTGGATTTCAATAAAAAGAATGAAGACTTTAACCGGCTTGCCGGGGATGCCGCGGCAAGCGATCTCATCCTGAAAACGAAACAGGAGGAATTGCAGTCGCTGTATCAACGCATCCAGACATTTCAACAGCAGGCAGAACAGGACATAGCCAATCAGCGCACGGAACTTTTCAAACCAATACAGGACAAAGCCATTAAAGCCGTCAGCGATGTTGCCGAGGAAAATGGCTTTACCTATATTTTCGATACGGCCGGCGGAGCGCTTGCCTATTACTCTCCTGATTCGCAGGATATCCTGGCCCTGGTAAAGACAAAACTGGGCTTAAAATAATCCGCTTCCGGCAGGTTCATCAAACCTACCCCGATGCATAAAGGTTCTGAAAGACCCATTGGTATTTTCGATTCAGGTGTTGGTGGCCTTACGGTTGCCAATGCAATAAGACAGGTATTGCCAGGTGAAAGACTTATATATTTCGGAGATACGGCTCATTTGCCCTATGGCGATAAATCAAGAGAGACCATTATAGCCTATTCTGCCCGCATTACCCAATTCCTGCTGGAACAAGACTGTAAGGTAATTGTAGTTGCATGTAATACTGCTTCTTCCAATGCAATTGAGGCCATTGTAGCCGAAGCAGGCGACAGGGCTATGGTGGTTGACGTAATCAATCCCGTTGTGGAACAAATCGTGAATAAATCCGGCTACCGGCGGATCGGGGTTATCGGAACCAAAGGCACCATCAACAGCGGTACGTATGTGCGCAAAATCATAGAAAGAAATCCGCATCTTTCCGTCGCTTCCCTGGCCACCCCCATGCTTGTGCCCATGATCGAAGAGGGATTCATATTTGACGACATCAGCAATGCTATAATCCGGAGCTATCTGTCCAAAACGGAATTGAACCAGATCGATGCCCTTATATTGGGTTGCACCCATTACCCCATTATAAAAAATCAAATCAGCAAATACTATAATTTTGAAGTTGATGTGATCGATTCCTCGCGCATCGTTGCCAACAGCCTTCGTGATCTGCTGATCAACAGCCATCAGCTGAGCAGCCGGTCAAAATCCGATCACCGTTTCCTTGTTTCTGACTTTACCGATTATTTCCAGGTTATTTCCAGACTTTTTTTTGAGGAAAACATCGTTCTCGAGAAAATAAATCTCTGGAGCTGACACCTCACCCCTTAGCTCTATCCTCAAGGAGAGGGGCAGGGGCTGAGGTATACCAGGAAGCATACATGACATAGTCATTGGCGATACGGTTAATCATATCCGCGGTCTGATCCGGATCCACCTCTTTAATTTTTTTTGCAGGGGCACCTGCATAAATACAACCGGCTTCAACACGTGTTCCGGTTAAAACTACGGATCCGGCAGCTATAATTGAATTCTCGCCTATCTCGGCATTATCCAGAATGACCGCACCGATACCTATCAGGGCATTGTTCCGGATGGTGGCCCCATGAATAACGGCATTATGGGCTATTGTAACATTATTTCCTATGTCAATGACCGATCGCTGGTACAGGCAGTGCAATACGGCCCCGTCCTGTACATTCACCTTATTTCCTATCCGGATCGAATTTACGTCACCTCTTACCACCACATGAAACCAGAAGCTGCATTGATCCCCGGCAATAACGTCACCGATGATGACCGCTGTTTCAGCCAAATAACAATCCTTCCCCAACCTGGGAGTAAAACCCCTAACAGATTTAATAAGTGCCATGATTTTATTATTAACAGGCAACAAAATTACTACACATCCGTCAATAAATATCCAAAACCCCGAAATGTCACGATGTTTTGACCTTTAAATGGCAATTTTATCCTGTGATTTTTATCATGATTTATTATTTACAAGTTCTAATTTTGGAAAGTTTATCTGGAATTCGCTACTATTGTAATAATAAAAACAGGCTAAGGCGATATGAAGAAACGTATTAAAGTAATTGAACGGGATGAAGTTGTAGTAAAATTCGCGGGTGATTCAGGTGACGGGATACAACTTACCGGTGCGCAATTCTCTGACACTTCTGCTTTTTTGGGCAATGACCTGGCCACTTTTCCTGATTATCCGGCAGAAATTCGGGCTCCTCAGGGAACCGTTGCCGGTGTTTCCGGATTCCAGGTTCACATCGGGGCAAAAGAGGTAACTACGCCCGGCGATCTTGCAGATGTGCTGGTGGCAATGAATCCTGCTGCTCTCAAGGCAAATATGAAATGGATAAAACCAGGCGCCACCATCATAGTTGATATTGATAATTTTGATTCCAGGCATTATAAGAAAGCGGATTATATTGAAGATCCCTTAAAGGACGGGTCTTTGGATGGCTTTAATGTTGTGGAAGCCCCCATCACGGAAATGACACGTGATGTGGTAAAACAGTTCGGACTTGATGCACGGATTGCTGATAAAACAAAGAATCAGTTCGTGGCCGGAGTGCTTTTCTGGCTGTTTAACCGTGATCTGAAAATAGGAGAAACCTTTCTCCGGGAGCGGTTTAAGAATAAACCCGACCTGATTGCCGCCAATCTGGAAGTCCTTCATGCAGGTTACAGTTACGCTGAAACCATTGAAGCAATCGAGTCCACATACCAGGTTAAACCGGCTGAAAAAGGTGCCGGCCTGTACCGGAACATAACCGGCAACGTTGCCATAGCCTGGGGTTTGCTTGCAGGCGCTGAGAGAGCCGGCCGAAGACTTTTTCTGGGATCATATCCCATAACCCCAGCGTCCGAAATACTGCAGGAACTGGCAAAAATGAAAAAACTCGGTGCGGTCGCCTTTCAGGCTGAAGATGAAATAGCCGGGGTATGCTCTGCCATCGGGGCTTCCTTTGCAGGATGCCTTGGGGTGACCTCTACCTCGGGTCCGGGCTTGTCCTTAAAAAGTGAGGGTATCGGACTTGCTGTGATCACTGAATTACCCCTCGTCGTGGTGGATGTTCAGCGCGGAGGGCCTTCAACGGGCCTGCCGACAAAAACGGAACAGTCCGACCTGTTTCAGGCGCTTTACGGAAGACACGGTGAAAGCCAGGTTGTGGTCCTCGCATCGTCAACCCCTGCAAATTGTTTTGATTATGCCTTTGAGGCAGCACGGATTGCCATGGAACATATGACCCCGGTAATCCTGTTGTCCGACGGATACCTGGCCAACGGATCTGAATTGTGGAAAATTCCTTCCATGGAAGATTTGCCTGCTATCAAGGCTCCCATGGTGCCTGACAATGATTCAACCTATCAGCCATACAAACGTGATGCATCAACGCTTGTCAGATCTTGGGCATTACCGGGCCAGGACGGGTTAAGGCACCATATCGGCGGATTGGAAAAGGCGGACATTACAGGCGACATCTCCTATGATCCGTACAACCACGAAAAAATGACAATTACCCGTGCTGAGAAAATTGCCCGAATCGCAAGCCATATTCCTTCACAGAAGGTGGCGGGCGAACCGGCGGGAGATCTTCTGGTTGTTGGCTGGGGTGGTACCTATGGGGCTCTTTATACCGCGGTGACGGAAATGCAGGAAGAAGGAAAAAGCATTAGCCTGGCACAGTTCAACTATATTAATCCTTTGCCAGCCAATACACCTGAAGTATTTAAAAGTTTCAGGAAGATAATTGTTTGTGAATTGAATCTGGGTCAGTTTTCATCCTACCTGCGATCGGTCCATCCTCAATTTACGTACCTTCAATTAAATAAGGTGCAGGGACTGCCATTCCTGATCTCAGAATTGAAGCTTAAATTTAACGAAGTGTTGGGAAAGCTTGAAAAATAAGACTATGGAAAATATTTGCATACCATCTATACAGGATTTTAAGATGAATCAGGCAGCCCGGTGGTGTCCGGGTTGCGGGGGACATGCCGTTCTCGCTGCTGTTCAGAGAGCCCTCCCGGAGACCGGGGTCAAAAAGGAAAAGGTTGTATTTGTTTCGGGGATCGGATGTTCTTCACGGTTTCCATATTATATCAACACCTATGGGTTTCATGGTTTGCACGGCAGGGGTGCGGCAATAGCCACGGGAATCAAACTGGCCAATCCAGAACTAAGTGTATGGCTGGTTACCGGCGACGGTGATTCCATGGCCATTGGCGGAAATCACTTCATTCACCTGCTCAGGAGAAACCTCGATATCAACATCCTTCTTTTCAACAATAAAATATACGGTCTGACCAAAGGGCAATATTCGCCCACAACCCCTAAGGGAAGCGTGACAAAATCCTCGCCCGACGGCACTATCGAGAATCCCTTCCTGCCCGGTGAACTTGCGATGGGCGCCCAGGGAAATTTCTTTGCACGGGTTGTGGATACCGATGTTGAAATGATGAAAAATGTATTTATACAGGCAGCACGCCATAAAGGAACATCACTTGTGGAGGTTTTGCAGAATTGCGTTATTTTCAATGACGACATCCATGCAGAAATCACTCGCAAGGAACTTCGCGAAGAACATCAGCTTTTCCTCGAACAGGGAAAACCCATGATCTTTGGAAAGAACAGGGAAAATGGTCTCATCCAGGAAGGGGATCACTTCAAAGTGGTGAAGATCGGAGAAAATGGTATCCGCAAGGAAGATATCCTTGTCCATGACAGCATTAATCCTGATGATACAAGGCACTACATGCTGGCCAGGATGACCCTTCCCCAGTATCCCATTGCCATGGGCGTCATCCGGGCATGTAACAGCTCGGTTTATGAAACCATGCTGTATGATCAGATCAGATCCATGCGCTCTTCTTCAAAAATTCTCAAAATGGATGACCTGCTCACCAGTGGTAATATCTTTAAAATTGATTAATCAGGATACTGCCAGGCATCCACATTGATCTTTCACGATTTGTCAAAACAGAACCAATAGCCTGTACCTATGGCCAAACGTGTGGAAGAAAGTCGCATTGAAACTTATTATTTTTCCGATACATCGTTTAATCTACTTATGCAAAACAGGATCAGGAAGGTCCTTGTCATTTGCAGCAGTTATGATTTTTATATGCTTGAAGAGGATGGAAGGATCGACGAACAGATCTTTAATGAATATGTTTCGCTGAACCTAAGGTACCCGCCCGTTTTCCTTCACGCCGACTCAGCCAGAAAAGCAATGAAGATCCTGGAACACGACAAGATTGACCTGATCATTGAAATGCTCAGCATCGGCGATATTGATACCTTTGAACTTGCACGGCAGCTGAAACAAAAACATCCCCTGATACCAATCGTGGTATTAACGCACTTTTCAAGGGAGGTGTCCCTCAAACTTGAAAACGAAGATCTCAGTGCCATTGATTTCGTTTTTTGCTGGCTTGGAAACAGCGATCTCCTTCTGGCCATCATCAAGCTGATCGAAGACAAGATGAATGCGGAGTTCGATATTCAGGAGGTCGGCGTTCAGGCAGTCCTGCTTATTGAGGATTCTGTCCGGTTCATCTCCTCATTCCTGCCTGTGTTGTATAAGGTGATCCTGGAGCAGTCCATGGAATTTATGAAGGAGGCGCTCAACGAACACCAGAAAATGCTCAGACGAAGGGGACGGCCCAAGATCCTGCTTGCCCGGAATTACCAGGATGCCCTGGCCATTTACAGGAAGTACAAAAACAATATTATAGGCATTATTTCCGATGTGAGTTTTAAAATGACGGCAAACCGGAAAGATCCCAAATTCAGGGGGGGTATTGATCTGTGCATGCTTGTAAAATCGGAAGATAAGAACATACCGTTCCTCCTGCAATCTTCCGACCTTTCCAATGAAGTCTTTGCCCGGGAACAGAGCGCCGGCTTTTTGCATAAACATTCCAAGAACCTGTCCAAGGACCTGAAGGATTACATCCTTCGCAACTTCGGATTCGGTGAGTTTGTTTTCAGGGATCCTGAAACCCAGTCTCCATATTGCGTAGCAGCTAATCTGCGTGATCTCCAGCAAATGATAATGACCGTTCCCGATCACATTCTCATTTACCACACCCAGCGCGATGATATTTCTAAATGGCTTAATGCACGCGCCCTGTTTCCAATTGCACAGATCTTTAAACCCGCCAAACTCGAAGATTTTAAAAGCCTGGAAGATGTAAGAAAGTATATCTATAAAGGCATTTCGAGTTTTCGCACCAGCAAGGCACAGGGTGTCATTGCAGAGTTTGACCGGCACTTATACGATGAGTACGTAGGCTTCTCAAGGATAGGAGAAGGTTCTATAGGTGGGAAGGCCAGGGGGCTGGCCTTTTTCGACAGTTTTCTGAAAAAGGATCTGTTTTATGGCAAGTATCCCAACGTATCCATTTCCATTCCCCATACCATTGTCCTGAGCACTGAGGTTTTTGATGAATTCATGAGTGAAAACGACCTGTATAAACTGGCCGTTTCAGGTATCAGCGATGATGAGATCATAAAAGGATTTGTAAATGCCAGGCTGCCTGAACATATTTACCAGGACCTGGGCAGCATCATATTACAAGCCCGGCATCCGATTGCCATAAGGTCATCAAGCAAGCTCGAAGATTCGTATTATCAGCCATTTGCCGGAATCTATAATACATACATGATTCCCATTGTCCCGGTTAAAGCGCTGGCTGTCAGGATGCTGGAAAATGCAATTAAATGTGTTTATGCCTCTGTTTTTTTCAGATCAAGCAAAGCCTATGCCCTGGCTACATCAAATCTTATTGACGAGGAAAAAATGGGGATCATTATCCAGGAGGTATGTGGAAGACAATATGGTGACAGGTTCTACCCGGCTATATCCGGCGTTGCACGTTCCATAAATTTTTACCCGATCAGCCCTGAAAAAGCGCAGGATGGTATTGCCACAATAGCCTTCGGACTTGGAAAGCTAATTGCTGAAGGCGGAACTGGCCTGAGATTCTCGCCTAAGTATCCAAGAAAGGTGATGCAACTATCAAATCCGGACCTTGCATTAAAGTCCACCCAAAAATACTTCTATGCCCTCAACATGAACCCGGATAAATTTACTCCCTCTCCGGATGATAAAATCAACCTGATGTATTTGGATATCAAGGAGGCTGATCAGGATGAAACACTTAAACTGGTTTCCTCGGTATATGATTATGAAAACCAGATGATACGTGACGGTCAGGATTTTCCCGGCAAGAAGATTATAACTTTTTCAAACATTCTGAACCACAACAGGTTTCCGCTCGCAGCAATCCTTGAAAACCTACTTCAGCTTGGACAGCAGGCTATGAACAATCCCGTGGAAATTGAATTCGCCGTTGACCTGGACGTCCCTGCCAATTCCCCTGTATCGTTTAACCTTTTGCAGATCAGGCCTATTGTGATCAATGAACAGAACATCAGTTTCAGGATCGAAAACACAAATACCGATGATTTGATCATATATTCGGAGAAAGCCCTGGGTAATGGGGTTTACAATCAGATTTCAGATATTGTGTATGTTAAACCGGGATCATTTAAAACCGGAGATAGCATGAAAATTGCACAGGAACTGGAACGGCTCAACGATCAGTTCATTAAGGAACAAAAGGTTTATATCCTGGTCGGACCGGGCCGATGGGGATCCTCGGATCCGTGGCTTGGAATCCCTGTTAAATGGGCACAGATTTCGGCAGCCAGGATTATCGTGGAATCCGGTATTGAGAAATTCCGGGTGGATCCGAGCCAGGGAACACATTTTTTCCATAACCTTACCAGCTTTGGTGTTGGTTATCTTACAGTAAATCCGTATTTGAATGACGGAACCTATGATCTGGAATACCTGGATAAGCAGCCCGCTGCGACCGAAACCGACTTTCTCCGTCACGTCAGGTTTAAAATGCCTGTAAAAATTGAAATTGACGGAAAAACTAATCGTGCGGTGGTTTATAAACCTCAGGAATGAAACACAAGCAAGGGAATGCTGGCGTGATAAAACAGTTTTTTGGTAATATTCGGTCTGAATAGTTTGTCAATGATGTTCCGGCGGTGTGATGTCACGGATACAATATTGATGTTTTTTTCCCTGATGAGATTATTCAGGTCATCCAGCAGGTTTTTCTGTTGTATAAAACTGTAGGTGACCTGCGTTTTTCCATAAGCTTTCTTGAAATATTCCATCAGGCCTTCCATTTTTATCTGGTTCCAGCCTTTTGTACCATCACCGATGTGCACACAATGAATGTCCAGGTCGAGCTGTTCGGTCAGGTTCATTAATTTTCTCAGCGAATGAAAATCGGATTCATCAAAATCAGTAACATACAGGACATTCTTCACATTCTTCTCACCCACAAAAGTGTATTTTTCTGGTATTGCCATGATCGGCAGGTGGATCCGGCTGATCACCGATGCGGTAACACTTCCCATGATGGCTTCAACGCCTTTACCTTTTCCGTGAGTACCCATGACAACCAGATCGGGTTTATATTCATCGCTGAATCTGATGATCTCATCCTCCGGAACAACTGGTGCAATTTCATAGGAAAGTTCAACCTGTTTCGCCTCACATTCAGATCCAAAATCCCCCATCCGCCGGATAAAACCCTCCGCGGTTTCTTTTTCGCTGTTTTCCAGGTTGCTGGTTACCTCCTCTCTGAGCTGTGTCTGTGTTTGAACGGCACCTGCAAGTTCTATCAGATCAAAAGCAGGAGAATAATAGGAATGGAAAAATTTTATAGATGCGCCCACTTTGCATGCTATCTTGATGGCATAGCGCGAGGCGAAGGTGGAACATTCTGAATAGTCGACCGGCACAAGGATTTTATTAATGATCCGGATGTCGGCCGCAGAGGTAGCCTCATATACTGGTGTATTCATTTTGCACTCAGATTTAGGGATGAAAAGCAAGTAAAATTTACAAAAAAAAATGATGGCTTGCAAGAATGCCTTACCAAACTAACAGTTTATAAAGAAATTAGATTTTATCTTATCAAAGAATTTGCCTGATCCGGGAGAATTTGATAAATTGGAGTTAGTAAATCAACTCACTGCATATAATGCGTTTCAGGTAAGTACTAATTAACGCTGACAGGTCTGGCGACGTTGTCAGGTTAATTGTCCCCCTTATCAAGACCCAATATAAATAAAACAGGCACGCATCGATGAAATAATAAAATATATATTTTAGGCCCTTTAAACCTGCACCCTTTTCACTGACTTGAATGAATGACAAAAGAACCGCAGTCATAATTGGTGCCGGGATAGCCGGAATTACAACTTCCATTTATCTTGCCCGGCAAGGATTTAATGTTACGGTTTATGAAAAGAACGCCACCCCGGGGGGACGTTGCGGTCAGATCCTCCGCGACGGGCACCGGTTTGACCTCGGCGCCACCATTTTCCTGATGCCTGAAGTGTACCGCAGTGTTCTCGGATCACTTGGTCTTAACCTTGATGAATGCTTTGAAACAAAACCCCTCGGTACATTATACTCGATCCATTTCGGAGATGGCACCAAACTTTCCTTCAGTCCCGATAAAGCAATACTGAAGGATCAGCTTGAAAGAATCGAAAAAGGAAGCTTCGAAAAATCACAGCTACTTATCGCGACCGGATACCGTTTTTTTAAGCTTGCCATGGAAAGACTGCTGGGACGAAACTTTTACAATTTCTTTGAATTTTTCACCCTGGGAAACGCCTGGATGCTGGTAACGCTGAAGACTTATATCCGTCATATAACCTTCATAAAACGATATTTTAAAAATCCGAATCTGCAGAAAGCCTTTACTTTTCAGAATATTTATGTAGGACAAAATCCCGAAACCGCACCGGCCTTATTTGCCATGCTGCCTGCAGCGGAACTTACAGAAGGTTCGCTTTTCCCAATTGGCGGGATGTACAGCATTACACAAAAGCTGGTTTCCGTGGCACAGGAATCAGGCGTACAGTTTATCTGCAATTCACCGGTTACGGGTATCCGGACCGGAGACCGCAAAGTCACCGGCATAACACTGATGAATGGTAGTTATATGGAGGCAGATGTCGTTGTGGCAAATGCTGATCTTCCCTATGTCTACAGTGAGCTGCTTCCTGATCAGTACAGGGCAAAAAAGATTGAAAATCTCCGCCATTCCTGTTCTTCTATTGTTTTGCACTGGGGATTGGATAAGATTTATCCCGAACTGAGCCACCATTCTGTATTTCTGTCAGGCGATTATGAAAAGAACCTTGCAGAAATCTTCAACAGGCAATCGCTTTCCCGGAATCCGAGCTTTTATATTCATGCCCCGGTGAGGTCTGACCCCACAGCTGCTCCCGAAGGACATGACAGTCTTTCTGTCATTATACCCTCAGGGCACCTCAGCAACCACAATTATAACTGGAATGATCTGAAAAACATTGCTCATGCGTCAGTTATTGCACGCTTGAAACAGGCCGGCCTTACAGACATTGAAGAACATATCAAATTCGAAATCTGTTATCTGCCCCAAACCTGGAAGAGCATATTCAACCTTTCAAAGGGGGCCACATTCGGAAGTCTGGGCCATAGCATTTTCCAAATGGGATATTTCAGACCCCACAACCGCCATGCACGTTATAAAAATCTATATTTTGCAGGAGGCAGCACACATCCGGGGAATGGAATACCATTGGTATTGCTTTCAGCCAGGCTCACTTCAGAACGAATTATTAAAGAAATCTTGACATGAATAAGGAATATTTGTCAGTTTTTAAAACGATAGATTTCGAAAAAATCATTGACCATCCCAATATCCTCATTGCGGCAGCATTCTGGGACAAGGACCGGTATAAGGCCGCCTGTACCTGTTATAAATACATGCGGGCTATTGATGATCTGATTGATTGCCATAAATCATCTCATAAGACCATAGCTGAAAACGAAAAGGTTAAATTTACCGATAACGTAAAGGCATGGATTTCCATGGCCCATAGCGCTACCGATTCCTCCAGCGGTGAAAATGAGCTTCTGGATACGATCCGGAAATTTCACATTCCCTTGTGGCCCTTGGAAGACTTTGCAAACTCTATGATTTACGACATCAATCATGACGGATTCAGCACTCTGGATGATTTCCTCAGGTATTCCCGGGGAGCCTCCGTAGCTCCCGCTTCAATATTTGTCCACCTGAGCGGATTAACAAAGGGGATAAACGGGTACGCACTGCCTGCTTTTGATGTGAGGGCGGCTGCAACCCCATGCGCAATTTTCAGCTACGTGGTACATATCATCCGCGATTTCCGGAAAGACCAGATGAACCACCTGAATTATTTTGCAGTGGATATCCTGCAGAAAAACGGACTTACATCAGAATTGCTGAAAAAAATGGCGGACGGAGACCCCGTTCATTCGGGCTTTCGCAATATGATAACAGAATACTGTGAACTGGCGGATAAATACCGTCAGCTGACATGTCAGGTCATCAAGGACATCTGGCCGCTTCTTGAGCCCAGGTATCGCCTCAGCCTGCTGGTCATTTTCAACCTGTACCTCATGGTATTCGAACGGATAGATCCTGAAAGGGGCACGTTTTCTACCGAAGAACTCAATCCGACTCCGGAAGAAATTAAAGAACGCGTTTATAAAACCATCAGCGGTTTCAGAGAATAGTTTAATTTTTTGTATATTCCGCAGTTACATGGTCGATTACATCACTCCCGTCATCGACCGTGTAATTCAGGTCAATCTTCTCAAAATTGGAAGAAATGGTCCCTGAACCTGATACAGTAAAACCGCCTTCCACGGTCTGATTCGGAATTATCAGGCTCATTCCTGATATATTTGCATCGACGGATACATTCAGACCGTAAAAATTATCAATGATCACCCCCGACGAATTATCAGCATCAGCTGAAATCGTAACCGCATATACCTCCGCGGTCGATTTATAAAACTCACTTTGTTCATCACAGGTCCATTCCCCTTCAAGTTTTGCTATTGTTGCTGCCGTGCCTGTAAGCTCATCCGCCAGTTCACAGGATTGGAAGGCCGCTGCAACCAATAAAATTATTAAGCAAACCTTTGCCCTCGTGATCTTTACAAAACATTTCATAAACTTCAGTTGTTTTCGTTTCAGGTAAATTAATACCAAAATTATGCCAAATCCAATGTATTGTATTATTTTCGGCATCAGATTGTTTCCCTTTTACGGAAACTAACTTCAATAAGTTGGATACTAAACCCATAAAAAATACCTTATGAAGACAAGCCGTATCATATTAATTATTATTGCCATCATTCTTGTTCTTTTCATTTCAAGAGGATGTAAAGGTTACAATAATCTTGTCACACTCCGTGAACAGGTAAATCGCGACTGGTCCAATGTTGAAAATGTATACCAGCGCCGTGCCGATCTGATTCCCAACCTGGTAAATACGGTAAAGGGATATGCCGCCCATGAACAGGAAACATTCACCGGGGTTACGGAAGCGCGTTCCAAAGCGACCTCGGTTACCATTGATGCCGCAAACATGACCGAAGAAGATCTTAAGCGTTTCCAGGCTGTCCAGGGTCAGGTCACTTCAGCACTTTCGAGATTGCTGGCTGTTGCCGAAGCTTATCCTGATCTCAAAGCCAACCAGAACTTTCTTGAATTACAGGCTCAGCTCGAAGGAACGGAAAACCGGATTGCGGTTGAACGCAGGAAATTCAATGAAACGGCCACCTCCTACAATTCTGAAATAAAGCGCTTTCCCACCCTTTTGTTTGCCGGAATGATGGGATTTAAAGACAGGCCTTATTTCACGGCCGAGGAAGGTTCGCAGGTAGCGCCAGAGGTTCAATTTTAATTGAAAGATCATGCAGGCATCGGATTTTTTCACCCCCGAAGAAAGGATTCAAATTGACCGGGCAATCAAGGAAGCGGAACAAAATACCTCCGGTGAGATCAGAGTACATGTGGAAATCTCATTCAGTGGTGAATTGCTGGATCGCGCCGCTACCGTTTTTGCGCGGCTCGGAATGCATAAAACTGCGCTGAGGAATGGCGTTCTGTTTTACCTGGCTGTAAAGCAAAGGCAATTTGCCGTGATCGGAGATATCGGCATAAACAGCGTTGTACCTGGGAATTTCTGGAACGAAATTAAATCAGTTATGGAAGTCCATTTTAAGAATTCGCAATTTGCCGAAGGCCTGTCAAAGGGAATTATCATGGCGGGTGAACAACTGAGAAAGAACTTTCCGTTTAAGCCGGATGATGTGAATGAACTTCCGAACGGAATGTCTTTTGGAGAAAAACACGAATGAATTATTAATATACTTATTACATGCGATATATAACAGGTTTCCTGGTTATCCTGATGGCGGGCAGTACGTTAAGCGGACAACAGATCCCGGAACCCATGATCCCCAAAAGGCTAGTGAATGATTTTACTGGTTTGCTCTCCGCACAGCAGCAGATAGACCTGAATACCAAACTCCTGGAATTTAATAACCAGACTTCAACCCAGATCTATGTGGTCACAGTGGACGATCTCCAGGGTTACCCCGAAAATGAGTTTGCGTTCCAGCTAGCCCAGAAATGGGGCATTGGCCAGAAGGGCAAGGATAACGGACTTTTGGTCCTGGTAAGCCCGGCTAACCGCAGGATGACAATTCAAACCGGTTATGGCCTTGAAGGCGCTGTTCCGGATGCCATTGCAAAGCGGCTCATAGAAAATGTAATTTCGCCTGCTTTTAAAGTTGGAAATTATTATGCCGGCCTCGATTCTGCTACAAATGTATTGATGTCCCTGACGCGCGGGGAATATACCGCGGATAATTACCTGAAACAAAAGGCAAAAGAAGGTATGCCTGCCGGTTTTATCATCATATTAATTGTTTTGTTTATAATTCTTTCCGGTATTTTCAGATCGCGCAGGCGATTTTACTCTCCCGGTCACTCATTACCCTGGTGGTTATTGCTGGGAGCCGGAACATCTTCACGAAGCAGCTGGGGCAGCTTTTCTTCCGGAAGGGGAAGTTTCGGCGGTGGTGGCGGATTCGGAGGCTTCGGTGGCGGCGGCGGCGGTAGTTTTGGCGGAGGCGGTGCCAGCGGAGGATGGTAGGGGAACCGGTGACCTGCCGGCAAGCAGGTCAGAGGACGGTAATCTTTAGTCTGATATGAGGTATCTTATCTGTATCCTATTATTTTTAGTTCTGCTTCCCGGGTCTTTATTTTCCCAATCCGATACATCCCGGCTTTCCCTGCTTTTTGCCGGTGATATCATGGGACATGATGAACAGATCAGGGATGCATGGGACAGTGCATCCGGAACATACAGCTACGAACATGTTTTCCGGTATGTAAAACCGGTCGTCGAAAGATCCGATATTGCCATTGCCAACCTCGAGGTTACGCTGGCGGGTCCGCCTTATAAGGGATATCCGCAGTTTTCAAGCCCCGATGCGCTAGCAGAAGCCGCCAGGAATGCAGGATTCGATATTTTTATCCAGGCCAATAACCATGCCCTGGACAGGGGCGCATCAGGATTTAAAAGGACATTGTCAGTTCTTGATTCAATGAACATTTTGCATACAGGCACATTTGCGGATTCTCTCGAACACAGCATGAATTATCCCTTTATTTTTCAAAAAAACAATATCCGGATCGCACTTTTAAATTATACTTACGGCACCAATGGCCTTGAAATCGCAAAGCCATTTATTATAAACCGCATCGATACTGCACTGATAGCCAATGACCTTGAAATAGCACGGCGTGTCCGCCCCGATTTTATCATTGTTACAATACACTGGGGAGAAGAATATGAGCGATCCCAGAATGCACGCCAGGAAAAGATTGCTGCTTTCATCCTGAATCATGGCGCCGGGGCCATCATCGGCTCTCATCCCCACGTTGTGCAGCCGGTGGAGCTAATAGATGCAAGTGATTCCGGCATGAAAAGGCTGGTAGTGTATTCACTTGGTAATTTCGTATCAAACCAGCGTGCTCAATATAAGGATGGAGGGATCATGTTTAATATGAGCCTGGTAAAAACTGATAGCGGTACAAAGATCAGTGATTTCGGCCATATTCCTTCCTGGGTTTATCGTGAAGATTTACCGGATTCATCCGCTTTCTCTGTGATACCGGTAAGTTTGTATGAAAGAAATAACAAAATGTTCAAACTGAAGGATGCCGATAAGGCCAAAATTGCACGGTTTGCCGCTGATACACGGGAACACCTGCAGAATATCCCGGAAATTAAAGCAGAATGGATTGAGAAATGAGAGCAAGACCGTTGACCGCCCAACCGCCAGATTAACCCTTCCTAATTTCTAACATCCTCGCCCCATTTCAACTTATCCCTCAGGGTGGTATAAAAGCTTGTATTGGGAAGCTTTAGCAGTTTGAGCCTGAAATCGGATTTACTGATCACAAACGATTCATCTGTGCCAACAGACATGGTGCGGTTATCGGCCGTTACCAGGAAGGTACCGCTCCGGCTGTGCACCGTAAGGGTAATTATAGATGTATCAGGAACCACAACCGGCCGGACAGTTAAATTATGGGGTGCAATGGGCGCAATGATCAGGCTTCCTGAACCAGGTACTACTATGGGCCCCCCGACACTTAAGGAATAAGCTGTTGAGCCTGTGGGTGTACTGATAATGAGACCGTCGGTCCAGTAAGTATTAAGGAATTCATCATTAATGGTTGCATCAATGTTGATCATATTCGAATCACCCTTGAAAATTGTGATGTCATTCAAGGCATAATTCAATCCGCCGAAAAGACCGGAAGGATTTGCGAATTCGATCAGTGTGCGGTATTCAAATCCATAATGCCTTTCCAGGATATTATCAAAAGCCTTGCGGATATTTTCCTTGGAAATATTGGCTAAAAAGCCCAGTCTTCCGGAATTGATGCCGATAATCGGGGTATTATTATGAATAACAAAGGGGATTGATTCGAGGAATGTTCCGTCCCCTCCGATACTGACCATCAGATCACACGATTTGTCATAATCTTCAATCCCGGCGAATATCTTATAGATTTTATATTCCTTGCAGGTCTCACAGCAGATAAAATCAAAAAAAGGTTTATAAACAACCAGCTGTGTCTGGTGTTCTTCCAGAACATCCAGCAATTCAGTAATATATGGCCTGAAACCCTGATTGAATGTTTTCCCGTAAACTGCAATTCTCATATGCTCAGATACTTCATGAACATCTCATACCTGTTTTCATACAAACTATCCATGTCATCATGGTCCATGAAGGTGCTTTGCACAGTATAGTTGTATCTTGTGAACGTCTGTATGATTGAAGTGAGATCATTCTTATTGATCTTTATTGTAAGTTCAAGCCTTGTTGAGGAGGAATGTGAACTGATGTACAGGCTTAGTATTTTGGCGTCATTGCTCTCAACGATCTGGGCAATTTGGGTTAAAGAATAATCATGTATGCTCATTTCCAGCACGATGATAGCCCCGGGTTCCTTGAGGGCAGAAAAATCAGCAAAATAATGAATCAAATCATGCTGGGTGATCACACCCTTATAATGATTGCTATGGTTCAATACTGGAACAATTGAGAGATTAAGCCGGGAAGCAAGTTCGATGATCTCATACACATGCTGTTCTTCAGTTACATACGGACTGAACAGGGACAATGAATGATTGCCAATGGGCTCATCGGACATATTAAAATCATAAATATCCTTATCGGATATCAATCCCAGGAAATCTTCATTATTTACAATGGGCAAATGCGATATCCTGAAGATGTCCATCCAATATAGCGCTTTCTGGCCACTGTCGGATGTGCGAAGGGCAGGAACAACATCGGATATCAAATCTTTTGCCAGCATGGAGGCAGGGTATTTATAAAAGCTGCTAAATTTGTGCCTGAAAGAGAGATTAAAATTAGATTTTATTTACATAAAATGCAAACCACTCGGATATGACCAGGCTCAGTGTCAACATCAACAAAATTGCAACCATCCGCAATGCACGGGGGGGAAATGTCCCAAACGTGACAGATGCGGCGATTGCATGCCAGAAATTCGGGGCTCAGGGCATTACAGTGCATCCCCGGCCGGATGAAAGGCATATCCGTTATCAGGATGTCCGCGATATAAAACCTATTATTACAACAGAATTTAACATAGAAGGTTATCCCTCCCAGCGGTTTCTGGATCTTGTGCTGGAAGTGAAGCCCGATCAGGTTACGATGGTTCCGGATTCACACGATGTGATCACATCAAACCAGGGTTGGAATGTCATCAAGTATGAAAGATTTTTGCGGGATGTTGTCGTTGAATTACAGCACTATGGTATACGGACATCGTTATTCATAGAGACTGACCTGGAGCAGATAGAACGGGCAGCCGCTACCGGAACCAACCGGATTGAACTTTACACTGAACCCTATGCAAGCAAGTATGGATCAGATCGTTCCAGGGCCGTAGCGCCCTATGTCCGTGCTGCAGGAAAGGCCCTGGAACTGGGACTGGAACTGAATGCCGGACATGACCTGAGTTTACAGAATCTCAGGTTTTTCAAAGACAATGTACCGGGGTTGCAGGAAGTTTCCATAGGCCATGCGCTGATTTCGGATGCGTTGTATTTTGGACTTGAAAAAACGATCCGGCTCTACCTCGACCAGATATCCTGATGGAATTGTTTTTCAGAAAAACAGGTTTGGGGGATCCAATGATCATATTGCATGGTCTGTATGGATCGTCGGATAACTGGATATCCATTGCGAGGGCATTAGCCGGTTCCAACGAGTTATACTTGCCCGATCTTAGGAATCACGGGCGTTCCCCTCATCATGCTGAGCACAATTACAAGGCGATTGGTGATGACCTGATCGAATTCATGGCCATTCACAATCTTACAAGGGCAAATTTCCTGGGACATTCCATGGGTGGTAAGGCGGCTTTCGCCTTTGGCATGGAACATCCCGATAAAGTGAATAAAATGATCCTGGTGGATATATCCCCCTTTGAATATGATCTTTCAGGTTCTGAAGAAGGAATTTCCCACAGTGAGATCATTCAGGGTCTATTGTCAATTCAACCTGAATCAATTTCAAGCCGCGGGGAGGCTGATATTCTCCTTCAAAAATCTGTTTCTTCCCAAACCATCCGGCAGTTTCTGTTAAAAAACCTGAAAAGGGATGCAGAGGGAAAATACTTCTGGGGACTTAATTTACCTGTAATCGCCAAAAACCTGCCCGGCATTTTTGCCGGACTGAGCCGTAACAAATCAGCCGGTCCACATCCGGAACCACATTTCCCGCTTCTGTTTATCCGCGGAGAATTCTCCCGTTATATTAATTCGGAAGATGAGATGAACATTCGACGCCTATGGCCGAAGGCAAAAATTATAACCATTAAAGATGCCGGTCATTGGGTGCATGCTGAACAACCTGGTGCCTTCCTGGAAGCCATAAGAAATTTCATCGGGCATTGAACCTGATGGAGCACCAGGCCGGTAAACCAGTGAATAACATTAAACTAAACCTTACGCCCCATTCATACGTATACGCATTCATAACTTTAAAATTCAGAGGTATGAAAACCAGTTTGCTTCGATTTATTTCTGGATCGTTATTGATATGTACCGTATTTTTTTCCGGTTGTGAAAAGGAAAAAAAGGCTGATGCTCCGGAGTTGCCTCCTCTCTCAACCTTATCTATTGACATGGCTTCATTCCCGGTAGGTAAAAAAACCACTGAAAGCTACAATAATGTAATCACTGCGGCCTTGGTAACCGGTTACTGGAATACCGTTTTAACAGCGTACCTGGTGGTACCGGTCGCTTCTTACACCGAGGCATTTGATCATCCAGCCGTTCGTGTGGACAATAATACCTTTAAATGGACATATGATGTTACGGTGAATGATACCGTTTACACTGCCAGCTTATTTGCCCATGTCGACGGAGACCAGATAAATCTGGAAATGCATATTTCACAGGAGGGAGGATTTCAGGACTTTATTTGGTACACAGGAAAATGTAATATTCTGAGATCCGAAGGCGAATGGACAATTCAGGATAATCCGGTAAGCAATACAAGTTGGGTCCATATCGTTTGGCATCATGACTACGAAGCGGAAACATTTGACATTCAGTATACCAATGTTTTTCCCGAAAGCGATTACACCGACAGCTATATCAAATATGGAATCCGCAATGAATCTGCCTATGATGGCTTTTATGAAATATTTTCTTCATTACAGGATAAAACCTATAAGATTGATCTCAATACTGCCACCCAGGAAGGGAGAATTTTTTATGATGAACTTTGGCATTGCTGGGACAGCGATTACATCGATATTACCTGCCCTGAATAATTGACCCTTGAAAGGTTATAATTTCTCCGCCTATTCAGCAAAGTATTTCTTAAGCCCGGGCGTATAGAATACCCTGAATTCGCCCTTTTCATCCGTATAGATGAGGAAAGCCTCCAAAAACCGGTTCTCCTCTAAAAATTTAATGGATTTTTCCAGGCCCATTACCATTAATGGTGTGTCATAGCCATCCGCGGTGATACAGTCCCGTGCAACCACAGTGGCACTGAGCAATCTGGATATCACCGGATAACCGGTTTTGGGATTTATAATGTGAACATATTTAATGCCGTTCCTCTCATAGTACTTCCGGTAATTTCCGGCTGTGGCCAGTGCGCGGTTATCCAGCCTGATTATGGTCTGCAATTCCGATCCCGGGAGGATATTGCCTTCGACAGGCTTATCAATTCCGATACGCCATATCCTGTTTTTCTGATTCCGTCCCCTGGCTTTTACTTCGCCTCCGATTTCCACCATATAGTTTTTTATTTTTCTTTCCTCCAGGTACTTTGCAACAAGATCCACGGAATAGCCTTGTGCAATGCCGTTCACATCGAGCTTGATATTTTCATTTTCCTTGATAAGGGAGTCTCCGGAAAGTTTTACCTTGTCCATACCCACATAGGCAAGCAAGCTGTCAATCATGGAGCTGTCCACATCCATCGTATCCCTGTTGCTTCCAAAACCCAGGGCGTTTATTATGGGAGCAACGGTAATGTCAAATGCACCACCGGTTTTCTGAAATACCTCTTCGGACTTTTCAAATACATCTATAAACCGCTTATCAGAACGGGTGCCCGGTTCGTTCCGGTTAAATCTTGAAATCAGCGAATTGGGATTATATCCTGAAAGGGATAAGTCAAAATCGGATAACAATGAATCAATGGACGATTTCAGGTTTTCCCCTCGTTTGCTTTCATAGGTAATATGATAGGTTGTTCCCTGTGTAAGGCCTGCAACACTGATATATTCACCTTTTGCGGCTGTGCGGGTGATCAGGTAAATCGCAAATAATATTGTGGCCAGGATAAACAGCTGTATGATCAGTTTTCTAATATTCATGGCAATTTTTTGAAACAGTAAAAATAGATAATTTTGAATACGATAAGTTCAGGGTCAGTCAATGTGAAAATATAAACTTTCGGTAAAATTTCAGAGCATGTCCTGCATTACGGCAACCTCAGTCTTAAAACCTTTGTTCTTTTTATCCGCTGCCTCATTGTTTACAACCAGTCTGAACTCCAGCCCAGGAATTCCGTGTGCAATTCAGAATGAACCTGTCAGGGATGAAGTATTTGTTGATAACATTCACACAGTCCTGATCAGGAATTCTGCCTGGGAACTCTCCCGGCCAGTTTTTGAATTGGGTTCTGAACAGAAACTTGAGTTGTTGTTTGATGACCTATCCGGTATACCAAAGACTTATATTTATTCAATGGTTCATTGTGATGTATCCTGGAACAGGTCAGGACTTCAAATCAACGAATATCTTACAGGCACCGGACAGGGTACGATTCATGAATCCGCATCTTCAATCAACACAACACATGGATACATTCATTACAGGCTTGAATTTCCCGAAGAGGATTGTATTCCGGTGCTCAGCGGCAATTATGTCCTTGAGATATATGATTCGGAAGATCCGGAAAACATATTGCTGACCAGGCGCTTTTATATAGTCGAAAAACTGGTTCAGATTTCAGGAAAGGTCAGGCAGGCTCCACCGGGTGATTACAGGGAAACCGGACAGAAAGTGGAGTTTTCGTTTGATTTTGGTAATATGAAAACTGCCGATCCGTTGCGTGATCTTGCCGTAGTT